>ERZ772977.375-NODE-375-length-32583-cov-4.787322_pt1 | contig 32583 bp, 27 predicted proteins | sample MGYA00511131_ERZ772977 | MGnify/ENA primary metagenome ERZ772977 (study PRJEB29015, sample SAMEA2737935) | human oral metagenome | biome: human oral; feature: human-associated habitat; material: dental | place: China | collected 2151 ...
GCTCGGCAGGTGCTGAACCAGCAACTGCCGAGCCGCTGATCACCGGGTCCCGGAGCAGCCCGTTTACCGGGTCAATCCCTGAAGTAGGACAGGATGCGCAGGATCTCGACGTAGAGCCACACCATGGTGACGGTGATGGCGAAGGCCGCCCGCCACGACTCCTGGGCCGGGGCCTGGGATGCTATGCCGCGCTCGACGTAGTCGAAGTCCATCACCAGGTTGAACACGGCCAGGCACACGGCCAGGATCGAGACGCCGATCGCCAGCAGACCGGCGTTGCTGCCCACGGCCCGCAGCCCGGTGTTGATGCCGAACACGGCGAGCACGAAGTTCACCAGGAAAACGCCCACGAGGGCCGTGGTTCCGATGGTCACCATCTTCCGGAACTTGGCGGTGACGCGGATGTTGAAGAACTTGTAGACGGCCAGGGTGGCGGCCGCCGTCACGAAGGTGGCCAGCACCGCGGAGACGACGATGCCGGGCCACTGCATCTCGAAGTACTTCGAGATGCCACCGATGAACAGACCCTCGAGTGCGGAGTAGACCAGGACACCGGCCACCGGCACCTTGTGCCGGGTCACGACGAGCAGGGAGATGACGAAAGCGCCGAGCCCGCCGACGATCATCGCCGGGAACACGAGGCTGAGCGGCAGCAGCGTGAACGTCGCCGCCGCGGCCGCGAACACCACGAGCAGGGTGATGGAGGTCTTGGCCAGGACATCGTCCATGGTCATGACACCCGCGGTGGGCTGCGGTTGGGGCTGCACGTACCCGGGCTGCTGCTGGTAGCCGTACGGCTGCTGCGGGTAGCCGTAGGGCTGCTGGTAGGCAGACGGCCGGTTGAAAGCCGAGCTGCGGCTGAACACGGGATTCGCCATGTTGGGTTTCCTTCAGAATCGCGATGACTTTTGCCTTCAAGTGTATGTGATCCCACTGACGAGGGCGCGGGCACAACTGCTTCGCGCGATTGAGCCGATCACGGCGCTCCCGGCCGGGGTCGCTTCGCAGGGACCGGTGAGGACGTTCAGGCGCGGGCAGTGAGGAACTGGATCAGCGACTCGAAGAACCTGCGCCCATCCAGCGACACCCCGGTCAGCGCCTCGACGTTGTGTTCCGGGTGAGGCATCAGACCGACGACGTTGCCATGCTCGTTGGTGATACCGGCGATGTCGTTGGCAGAGCCGTTGGGGTTGTCGAGGTAGCGGAAAACCACCTGGGCGTTGTCCTCGAGGCGTTTCAGGGTCTCGGGGGCGGCCTGGTAGTTGCCCTCACCGTTCTTCAAAGCGATGACGATCTCCGCACCCTTGGTGAAACCGCAGGTCCAGGTGGTGTCGATGGATTCGACGCGGAGGCGCTCGTCGCGGCAGATGAAGTGCTGGTCGACGTTGCGGATCATGGCCCCGTCGAGGAGGTGGGCCTCGCAGAGCAGCTGGAACCCGTTGCAGATCCCCAGCACGGGAAGGCCCTTGTTCGCGGCATCGATGACGGTGCCCATCACGGGGCTGAACCGCGCGATGGCACCGCAGCGCAGGTAGTCACCGTAGGAGAACCCGCCCGGGAGAATGATGGCATCCACGCCGTCGATGGAGTCCGATCCGTGCCACAGCGGGACAGCCTCGGCACCGCACAGCCTCACGGCACGCAGCGCGTCGTGGTCGTCGAGGGATCCCGGGAAGGTGACAACACCGATGCGGGGCATCAACCGGCCACCACTTCATAGGCTTCTATGACGGTGTTGGCGAGCAGTCTTTCCGCGGCCTGGGAGACCCGTTCCAGGACCTCAGGAGTGATTTCGCCGTCCACCTCCACCTCGAAACGTTTGCCCTGACGGACGGTCATCCCATCGAATCCGAGGCGTGCGAGGGCACCGGTGACCGCCTTGCCCTGCGGATCGAGGATCTCGGGTTTGGGCATGACGTTGACGACGACGCGTGGCATGGCAGCACCCTATCGGGCCAGAACCCGCCTTGTCCTACAATTTCATGCCATGTCGCTACCCGGTTGGTATCCGGATCCCGAGGATCCCGAAAACCGCATGCGTTACTGGGACGGCAGCGCATGGAAGGGCGGCTCCGAGCCCCGGCGAACCACGACGACGCCCGGTTCTCCCGGCCGGAAGGGCGGCTTGGTGATGTGGGTCGTGCTGGCGGTGGGGGTCGTCGCGGTTGCGCTGCTGGTGTGGAGCGTGCTCGGCCGGGGCCTCCAACCAACCACTCCCGCGGACACCGTGTCCACCAAACCGACGGGCAGCGCCTGGGATGAGCAGGCGCCGGATTCGCCCTCCCCATCCCCGACGGCACTGGATCCCAGCGGTGGACAACAGGTGCCCTGCCCGCGGGTCGACGTCAGGACGACGTCCTCGACGGATGGTTCCCGGCTGACGGCCGCCGGCCTCAGCGTCCCGACCCCGTCGGGCGGAACCAACGCCACGGGCATCTCCCAACTGCTGACCGACGCCACCGCCCGCATCTACCAGTATCCGGGCTCCGCCTGGGTGTCCTTCCTGTCCATCGGCAGGGCCCCCGCATCCGAGGGGTTCACCGACCCGGCCACCACCGCCAGGCAGGTCATCGAATGCCACCTGACCGGCGGCAGCTTCGGGGGTTACGAATCCCACGAGGTACTGGCCTCGGAGGCCGTCACGGTCGATGGCAGGCAGGGACACCGGGTGCGGATTCACGCCGTCAATTCCCGGGCACCGGCCGGCGGGGCGTTGTTCGTGGCCGTCGCCCTGGACGTCGGCAACCCGGCCGGCCTGGCCGTCTACTGGGGTGGGGCAGTGGACGCCGACGCCGATGCCGTTGCGATGCTCGACCAGGCCGGGGAAAATCTGCAGGTCGCCTGAGAAACCGGGTCAGATGAAGGCTGCGCGGAAGGGTTCGAGCACGTTCTGGTCCCTCGTCCGGTCGAGGATGGCGAAGACCGCCAGGTCGAAGGCCCCGGAGAACGGACCGGCCAGCAGGTCACGGAAGGTGGCGGCGACGAAACCGGGATCGTTGCGGAAGACCCCGCACCCCCAGGCGCCGAGCACCAGGTTCCGGTGGCCGTGGTCGTGGGCGACGACCAGCACCCGGCGGGCGCGTTCACGCAGCGCCGCCTCGAGCCGCGCCGTCTCCCCGGGGGTGCGCCACTTCGCTACTCCCGCGTTGGGGGCGGGGGCGGTGATGATGGCCGTCCGCCACGGCTGGTCGACGAGGGAGTCGTCTCCGCCCCGGAACACCGGCACGGCGGGTGAATAGATCATCGCGTGGGTGTAGGACCGCTCGTGGTCGCGGTTGAAGCGGTACATGTCGCGATCGCGAATGCAGGCGTAGAGGGCGCTGTTGCGGGCGAGTTCCTCCTCCTGGGCCTGCGCGCCCAGCAGGAAACCCCCGCCCGGGTGCTTGGCGGAGGCGAAGTTCAGCGCGACGGGATCCGCATCCCGCAACTGGTGGGCGGCCTTGAGGGTACCTGCCTGATACACCTCGACGTGCACTCTCCCGGGTTTCGGCTCCGGATTCGGGAGTTCGGCGTCGGGGGCGTACTCGACGGTCCCCGCGACGGCGTGCTCGATCTGTTCGCGCAGCTCGACGCGTTCACCGCGGCCGTTGAGGTAGAAGCCGCGGTCGATGATCTCGACGGTCTCACGGGCCAGCGCCGCGAGATGGTCCCGGTGCATCATTCAGCGATCATACGGCAGGGGTTTCCCGGAACGACCGGCCGGTCAGGCGTTCGTATGCCTCGATGTAGCGGGCGCGGGTGGCCTCGACCACCTCGGCGGGCAGCTCCGGCGGGGTCGTCTCCCGGTCCCATCCGGACTCCTCGGCCAGCCAGTCGCGGACGTACTGCTTGTCGAAGCTGGGCAGCGACTCCCCCGGCCTCCACAGGTCCGCGTCCCAGAACCGCGACGAGTCGGGGGTGAGCACCTCGTCGGCCAGGACGAGGGTTCCGTCGTCGCGGCGCCCGAACTCGAACTTGGTGTCGGCCAGGATGATGCCCCGCCCGGCGGCGATCCGCTCGGCCCGCGCGTACACCTTCAGGGTGAGGTCGCGCAGCCGGACGGCCAGGTCGTCGCCGTGGAGGTGGGCGATCGTGGCGAGGTCGACGTTCTCGTCGTGCTCCCCCAGTTCGGCCTTGATGGCAGGGGTGAAGATCGGGGCCGGGAGCTTGTCCCCGTCACGCAGCCCGTCGGGCAGCGGCACCCCGCACACCGTCCGCGACCGCTGGTACTCGGCCCAGCCGGATCCGGTGAGATAGCCGCGCGCCACGCACTCGACCGGCACCATGTCGAGTTTCTCCACGACGATGGCGCGGCCCCTGACCACGTCGGGAACGTCCGCGGAGACGACGTGGTCGGGCACCAGATCGCGCAGCCGTTCGAACCACCACAGCGACAGCTGCGTGAGCACGGCCCCTTTGTCAGGGATGGGGGTGGGCAGGACGTGGTCGAAGGCGGAGATGTTGTCGGTGGCCACCATCAGCACCTCACCTCCGGGCAACGCGTACATCTCACGCACCTTCCCGGCATGGATGAGGGGCAGACCAAGCGATTCGAACTGGCTCACGACACCAGCCTAGGGGCTCCGCTGCCGGACGGCGGGAAACGCCTGCCTTGCAGTCGTGTGCTTGCGCTGTAGCGCAGGCACACGACCACAGGACAAGCGTTTCCGGATGGAAGACAGGCGAACGGCAAGAAGGCAGGCAAACGATAGGAAGACAGGCGTTTCCGGCGGGAGGGCAGGCCACCCGTCAGGCCCGTCCCGGATCGCCCCCTGCCGCCAGGAACGCACCGAAAGCGTTTCCTGCGATTAGAAAGGCACTCATGAACCCGAAGGCGCCGAGGGTCTGCGACAGCACATCGACGATCGCGGGTCCGACCAGGGATGCGTCGCCGAGCGCGTATCGCGCGCCGAGCCCCAGCAGCGTCCCGAGGATCAGGATCGCCGAGGTGACCAGCAGGATCACCGCCTCCACCGCGACCACTCCCATCACTCCCCCACGACCGACACCGAGCGAGCGCAGGGTGGAGTATTCGCGACGACGTCCTAGGTTCGATGCGATGGCCATCTGGGTCATACCGACCAGGCTCATCAGATAGATGGTCCCGAACAGGCCGATGTTCGAATTGGCGGTGGCGACGTGCCGGGCCTCCAGGCGTCGTTGCACGTAACCGGGCACGTCCGTGACGGAGCCCGCCACCGAGTTCTCATCGAGTTTCCCGGCGAGCTCCCCGGTGTCGCTGGTTCCGTTCACGAAGACCGTCGGCGGCCCGGCGCGGCCGCCGGTCATTGCCGCGAGCTGCGTCCAGTCGAGGAAGAGACCGTCGTTGACGGGGTCGCGGACGACCGCCACCACTCTCAGGGTGACCGGCTTCCCGGCCGCGTCGTCGAGGGTGTAGGTGTCACCGACCTCGTCGCCCTTCTCGCTGGATGCGATGGACTTGCCACCGACCTGTGAGAGATCCCCGGAGACCACCTGCTGGCTCCACAGCTCCGCGTACGCCACCGGGTCGACGAAGTTCAGGTATTTCAGTTCGAGATTCCCGGCGGGATCGGCCACGGGCCGAATCGCGGAGGTGTGCCGCGCGATGGTGGATGCGCTGCCGCCGATGAGATCCACCACCCGGTCCGCACTCGCCGCATCCGGCACGGACACCACGGCCGTCGCGGTGAGCAGCTCGCCGTACGCCCTGAAAGTCCGATGCTCGTCAACCGCGTTTCCGATGTGGAAACCACCGAGCAGCCCGACCGCGAGGATGAACGGCATCGCGACACCGACGTAACGGCGGCGGTCCTTGGAGGCCCGCCCGGCCGCCAGCATGGCGGGACCGGACATGATGGGCGCCAGCACCCTCCCGGCCAGCCAGGTGACCACGGGCACGAGGAAGGGAGCCAGGGCCAGCAAGGGCACGACCGCGATCACCGGCACCAGGATCGCCAGACCCGCATCGCTGTCCGGACCGATCAGCACCACACCGCACACGCACGCCCCGGCCACGATCAGCCGTCCCGCGACCTGCAGGGGCCGCATTCGCCCGGACAGCGGATCGGCGCTGCCGATCAGATCCCCCCGGGTGGCACTCCTCGCGGCCAGCAGGCCGGCCGTCGCGGAGGTGAGAACCAGGACCGCCGTCACCACCACGATAGGAAGCGCCTGCACGGAGGTATCGAGCCCGACCCTGCTGAACATCCCGACCGTCTTCAGCATCTCGAAGAAGGGCGAGGCGAGCGCACCTCCCAGCAGCGCCGACGGCGCGGAGGCCACCAGGGCGAGCGTCGCGCATTCCAGGAAGGCCATGACGCAGACGTGCCACCGGCCGGCCCCGGCCAGCCGCAGCAACGCCAGTTCCCGCTGCCGGAGCGAGACGACCTGCTTCACGGCCGAGAACACCAGGAAACCGGAGATGACGATGGCCAGTCCGCACATCGCCGTCAGCAGCCAGCCGGCCAGCTGCGCGGTTTTCGTCACCTGCTCGCGGGCCAGGCCGTCGGCGAAGACCCGTCCGGGATCGCCGAAAGCCGCCGCGACGGTCGTCTCGGCGCCCGTGACCACCGCCGTGGCGGCGATGGTGAAGGCACATCCGGCGTACAACCCCAGGTGGCGCACCACCAGCCGCGTCGACAGGTGGATCATCTCCAGGGCCCTCATGAGCGCGCCTCCAGATCGGTGAGCCTGGCGGCGATGTCGCGGGCCCCGAGACCGCTGCGGTCATCCACGATCACGCCGTCGTACAGGAAGAGCACTCGCGATGCCGCGGCGGCGACGGTCGGATCGTGGGTGACGACCACGACGGTGCTCCCAAGCGCCGGGAGCGCGGCGAAATGTTCCAGCACCTCCCGCCGGGATGCGCTGTCCAGCATCTCCTCGAAGGCGCTGCTCACCGGGAAGATCATCGGCAACTCCGCTGCGGCACTGGCGCAGATCCTCGCCATCGCGGCCACTGTCCTCGGAGGACTGGCGATCAACGGCAGCGTCCTGCCGGTGGCAAACCTGGTGTGGCCCATCGTCTGGTTCGTCGTCCTGTTCCTGTTCGGGTTCGTGATGATCGCATCCCTGTACGCGGCGGCCGCCGCGCTGGTCTCCCGCACCGAGGACCTCAACACCGCGCTGCAGCCCCTCAGCTGGCTGGTGATGCTGCCCTACCTCGGCGTTGCATTCGGCACCAGCAATCCCCTGGCCATGACGGTGATGAGCTACATCCCGTTCTCCGCCCCGGTTGCCGTTCCGGTGCGTATCTTCCTCGGCCAGAGCGCCGGCTGGGAACCATTCGTCTCGCTGGCGCTGCTCATCCTCACCACCGTCGCAGCGGTCTGGTTCGCGGCCCGGATCTACGACCGCGGACTGCTGCGCACCGGCAAACCCATGAAGTGGCGGGAGGCCCTCACTGCTGCCTCGTGACCTTCCCGGAAGAAGGGACTGTCGACCGGACAAGACCCGGTCGGCAGCCCCTTTGACCGTGTCAGCGCCGCACGACCCAGAACATTGCCCCGGAGGCCAGGCCGATGAGAAACATCACACCTATCAAGATGCCGATCACGAGCAGGATGGCGCGGGCGAAGTTCTGTTTGGCGCGCGAGAAACTCGACGAGAACGCCATCACCAGGACCGTGATGAGGTTCACCAAGGGGATGACCATGAGGAGCACGACCCCGACCCAGCTCGCAACACTGTCACGGCTCGGGTCCTCCCAGCGCTGGGACGGGAACTGGCCCGCGGCGTAGGGGTCATACCTGGACGATGACTGTTCGGGTGCATACAGGTAGCGGTTGAAGGTGGCTGCCTCGTCCGTCTGGCAGGGCTGCCCGGTAGCGGCACCAGCGGATCCGGTTGACGCGCCGACCGGTTCGGAAGCTTCACCCACTTGACTGGTTGATTCACCGAGCATGAAATCGGGGGTCCCGCTACCCGAAGGTTCCGGTTTGGCTGGATTGGTGTTCTGGGAAGACTGGTTCATGACGCTCCTCTGAACTCCTGACAGTCTTTGAATGCTAACCCTCCAAGGGTGCAGACGTGACGGAAACCCGGGAGTTGCGGGGTGAAACCAAGGGGGGTGTTCTTCCGGATGCGAGCAGGCCGGCTCAACCAACTGCCGCCCCTCAAGCTGGTTGAGCCAGCACGTGAGCGTTCTCTCCCTGAAGCTGGTTGAGCCGGGCCGCGACGAAGGAGCAGCCCGTGTCGAAACCATCCGACAGCCAAACAGCAGACCCGTTGAAGAAGCCACATCCTGCCCGGGTTACAGTGGTGATGCGCGCGGCAGTAGCGGTGCGAAGTGAGTTCGGCAGCCTTCCGGACGGTCGGTGAGCCGGGTTTCGCGCTTCATGGTGACGGTTACTCGAGCCCGTCGACGAGTGACGCGATCCGACGTTTCCAGTCGCCACCTTTGACATGGCTCCAAGCGATCGCGTCAGGGGCTCGCAACAACTACCGCGACCATCGCGTATCCCTTGAGGCTTGTTCACGGGCAACACCTCGGCCAGCGAAACCCTGGTCAGACAACGCTTGAGGACGGCTGTGAGTAAGCCTCCGTGATGGTCTTCGCATCATGAACACTCTCCACTGATGGTTTTGAGAGCCAGGCGAGGTGTCCGGCCACCTGCGGATTCATCCCCGTCGTGTGGTGCTTGCCCCAGTCACAACTCAGCACGCTTGGGCCATGGTAAGCAGGACACCAAGGTACCGTCGATGAGCGTGCTGCCGGATCCGGGTCGAGGTCCCCCACATCAGGCACCCACGCCTTGGATGGCCTCGGCGATCAAGGAAGTGTAGACCGCGACCACTCGTGAGACGGTGGTTTGGGAAACCCGCGTGAATGTCTGTCAGCAACTCCTGAGTGAGATTGTGCCCGAACATCAACAAAGTGACCTGGATGCGGCGGAACAATCCCAGGGCACGAGACCCTGCTGCCGGATGGGTTTCCGGAACGGGGTGGATCAGTTCACACGGACCAAGGATCTAGTCACGGTCAAGGCTTGTGATAGCATTCACGGCAGCGGCTTGTCTTTCTCCTGAGATTCTTTGTGGCGGGACACTTTGAATTGTCTCAGATCGGGCAAGCCGTCCCCACACCCCCTCGAGACAAAACGCCACTTGGGGAAATTCAAAAACCCCGTGAATAAGTCTCAAGGACGCAACATCATGGATTGAACACCGACTGCAATCAAACCAGGCTTCAATCCACAATCGGATACCGCACCCCAAACGAAGTCCACCAGGAATGGAAACAAACCGAGACGGCAGCCTAAACCACAATCCAGGTTTTCGCCACCCTCCACAAAACCTATTAGCAGTCCGGCTTGAAGAGGACGTGAACATGCCGAAAGCATCGGAACCTTCGTGAGGAACCTTGAATACCGCAAGCTGTGGGTCGGGAACGCGGCATCCAACCTCAGCGATGGACTGGTATTCATCGCCATGCCCCTGATTGCTACTGCGCTGAGCAAAGATCCGTTGGCCGTCTCCGGCCTGACTGTTGCCTACACGGTTCCCCGGATCGGTGCGGTGCTCGGTATCGGCGTCATGATCGACCGTTTTGATCGCCGTCATCTGCTGTACGTGGCAAATCTCTTGCGATTCCTCGCCTACGGCGCCCTCGCCATCCTGTTGGTCAAAGGTGCCGTGAATCTACCCCTTCTCTACGTCATCTACGCCGCGGTGGCGCTGGTCGAGGCCACATCCGACACGGCAGTGTTCTCTGTACTCCCGTCAATCATTCCAGCCAAGGAACTCGATCGGGCGAACTCGCAGATCACCGGCGCTCAGCTCGTCATTGATGAATTCGTTGGGCCCCCGTTGGGAGGCTTCCTGTTCGCGGTGACCGCCGCACTGCCCATTGGGGCTAGTTCCTTTGCCTGCGGCGTCGCCTCCCTGGCCTTCTTCCTCCTACGGGGACCGTACCGAGGCAGTGAGGCTGGTGCGGAACGTACATCCATCTGGAACGATCTGAGTACGGGCCTGGCGTGGCTCCGCAGGAACGAGATCGTCGCTGGCCTGGTCGCGATCAACGGGCTAGCGAGCTTCGCCTACAGCCTGCCTTTCTCATTCCTCGTTGTCTTCGCTCAACGCATCCTTGGGCTGGACAGTGGAGGCTACGGACTCATGATGTCTTTCTCGGCGTTGGGTGGGCTCCTGGGGAGCTTCGTTTCGCCGCGGCTCCGTAAGCAATTCGGGTACGGCACCGGCATCGTCCTGGCTCTGTTTCTGGGGGCTGTCTCGATCACCATCTGCGGAGCCACTTCGAACACCTTCGTCGCAGCAGTAGCGATGGCCGCGTACATCTGTCATGCGGTGGTCTGGAGTGTGCTCGCCGGCTCGGTTCGACAGAAGATCATTCCGCAGGACCTGTTGGGACGAATCGGGTCTGCGGGACGGCTGCTGAGCTATCTTGGCCTTGCGACCGGGGCGGCTGCGGGTGGGTGGATGGCTGCGACACTGGATCTGCGGGTCCCGTTCTACGTGTCTGGGCTGTGTTTCCTGGGCTGCGTGGCGATTTCGGTTCGTCTCCACGGCGCGATCCGCGCCTGGGAGAGCGCTCAAGAAGAGACGGCCGTCACGGAATGAGGCTTAATCACAGGCGGCACGTCGATCGGTAAAACCCATGGTCAGAGCACAGTTGAGGGTGGCTGTGAATGGGCCTTTTGAGTGCGGGGTTCTCCCCCCCTACAGCACGGCTCCCGGGCGGTAGGCGGTCGCCTCCGGGTGGGTCGCAGTGATTTCCGCGACCTCCTCCGCGATCCGCGCCACCTGCGCCCCTGCGGTGCCCGCCAGGTCGAGGGGGTCGGTGACCAGCGCGCCCAGTTCGTCGCGGGTCAGTCTGAGGCGGGGATCGGCGGCGAGGCGGTCGAGGAGGTCGTTGGTCCTCATGCCGTGGCGCATCTCCAGCGCGACGGCGACCGCGTGTTCCTTGATGACCTCGTGGGCCTCCTCGCGACCCACTCCCCTGCGCACCGCCGCCATCAGCACCTTCGTGGTGGTCAGGAAGGGCAGGTAGCGGTCCAACTCGGCGGCGATCACCTCGGGGAAAGCCCCGAAGTCGGCGAGCACGGTGAGGAAGGTCTCGAACAGCCCGTCGAGTGCGAAGAACGCGTCGGGCAGCGCCACCCGCCGCACCACCGAGCAGGAGACGTCGCCCTCGTTCCACTGGTCCCCGGCCAGCTCACCGATCATGGAGACGTAGCCACGCAGGATCACCGACAGCCCGTTGACGCGCTCACAGGAGCGGGTGTTCATCTTGTGGGGCATGGCGGAGCTGCCGACCTGCCCCTCCTTGAACCCCTCCGTGACCAATTCGAGACCCGCCATCAAACGGATGGTGGTGGCCACGTTCGACGGGGCCGCGGAGGTCTGCGCCAAGGCGGTGACGACGTCGTAGTCGAGGCTGCGCGGATACACCTGTCCCGTGGAGGTGAGAACGGCCTCGAAACCCAGCTCGGAGGTGACCCGGCGTTCCAGCTCGGCCAGTCTGTCTGCGTCGCTGCCGAGGAGGTCGAGCATGTCCTGGGCGGTTCCGACCGGCCCCTTGATCCCGCGCGCCGGGTAGCGGGCGATGAGTTCCTCCAGTCTCCGGTACGCCACCAGCAGCTCGTCGGCGGCGGTGGCGAACCGTTTGCCCAGGGTGGTGATCTGGGCCGCGACGTTGTGGGAGCGACCGGTCAGCGGCTGATCGGCCCATGCGACGGCCAGCCGGGCCAGTTGCGCCAAGGTGGCGACGACGCGGTCGCGGATCACACGCAGCGAGGACAGGACCTGGTACTGCTCGATGTTCTCGGTGAGGTCTCGCGATGTCATGCCCTTGTGGACGTGTTCGTGGCCGGCGAGGGCGTTGAACTCCTCGATCCGGGCTTTGACGTCGTGGCGGGTGACGCGTTCGCGGGCCGCGATGGAGTCGAGGTCCACCTCGCCTGTGACCGCCTCGTAGGCGGCGATCACCTCGTCGGGGTCGGCGCCCCCGAAGTCGACCCCCAGGTCGCGTTGGGCGCGCAGCACCGCCAGCCAGAGCCGCCGCTCTGCGACCACCTTCGCCTCGGGCGCCCAGATGGCACGCATCTGCGCGGAGGCGTAACGGGTGGCCAGCACGTTGGGGATGCTCATGCGGGCAACTCTATTGTCTCCACCACGTGTTTCGCTCGATTCTCCGGAGGGTCTGCAGGGCCTCTCAGTGTGGGATGCCGATGTCGGCGCGGTGGAAGCCGTCGGGGAAGTCGACCAGCGACAGGTGGTCGTAGGCGCGGTCGCGGGCCTGTTCCAGGTCCTTTCCCAGCCCGACGATCCCCAGCACCCGTCCCCCGGATGCGACGAGTCTCCCATCAGTCGATTTCGTCCCGGCGTGCACCGTCCATGCGAGGTCGGTGTCGGCGGGCAGGTCGATGTTCCCTCCCCCGACCGGGGTGCCCGGGTAGCCCCGCGCCGCCTCGACGACCACCACTGCGGCGCCGTCGCGCCACCGCAACGGAGGCAGACAGGCAAGCTCACCGCGGGCGGCGGCGCGCAGCACACCGGCGAGGGGGGTTTCCAGCAGCGCCAGGACGGCCTGGGTCTCGGGGTCACCGAACCGGACGTTGAACTCCACCACCCGCACCCCGCGACCGGTCAACGCCAGTCCCGCGTACAGCAGCCCGGCGAAAGGCGTGCCGCGGCGCCTCATCTCCGCCAGCGTCGGGTCGATCACCCGGGTCATGACCTCCTCGACGAGCCCGTCCGGCGGCCACGGCAGCGGGCAGTAGGCCCCCATGCCGCCGGTGTTGGGGCCGGCATCGCCGTCGCCGACGCGTTTGAAGTCCTGGGCGGGCAGCAGCGGCACCGCGGTGACGCCGTCGCAGATCGCGAACAGCGAGAGCTCCGGTCCGTCGAGGAACTCCTCGATCACCACCTTCCCGCAGGCCTCGGCGTGCGCCAGGGCGGCGGCGCGGTCGGAGGTGACGACGACCCCCTTGCCGGCCGCCAGGCCGTCGTTCTTGACGACGTACGGCGGACCGTAGGCGTCGAGGGCGGCGGCGGCCTCGACGGGCGTCGCGCACACGCGTGCGTCGGCGGTCGGCACCCCGGCGGCGCGCATCACGTCCTTGGCGAAGGCCTTGGAACCCTCCAGTTCGGCGGCAGCCGCGGACGGGCCGAAGCAGTCGATGCCTGCCTCCCGGACGGCGTCGGCCACCCCCGCCACCAGGGGCGCCTCCGGTCCCACGACCACCAGATCGGCACCGATCCGCCGGGCCAGTGCGACCACGGCCGCGGGGTCGGAAGGGTCGACGGCGTGCAGGGTTCCGAGTCCGGCCAGCCCGGGATTCCCCGGGGCGACGTGCAGCTGTACGGAGGGATCAGCGACGAGGGCGCGGCCCAGGGCGTGTTCACGCCCACCGGAGCCGAGAAGCAGAACAATGGTCACACCCCGAGCCTAGAGGTCGCGTCAACAGGCTCCGTTAACCCAAGCATCCCTGAGGTTGCTGAGCCCCTCTGCCCTTACCCTGAAAAGGTGCATCGACTTCGAGGATTTCTGGCACTGCTCACGGTTTCGGTGACGCTGCTCGGCGGTGCCTGCAACTCACAACCAACCCCCGAGGACATCCGACAGAAAGTGACCAACTGGGCCAAGGACCAAACCTCTTGGCCCGGCCTCACCTTGGAGGACGTCAAGGACGACAACAGCGGTGAAGTGATCGCACTGCAGGCGCGCGTCACCGTCACCAACAAGGAGGAGGCCAAGAAATTCTTCGACGAGTACCGGCTACAGGCCTCACCGCTCAAGAAAACCACTCCCTACGTGGAGGCAAGGGTCGCGTGGCCGGTCACGGGCGGCACCACGACCGTCCATCTGAACGTGGAGAAGGATGCACGCAGCTCGTCCTCCTACGAGCACAGCAAGATCGACCTGGCCGATAACCCGCTCCCGCTCGCGGCGACGGAACGGCACCTGGGTTGGTCCGATCTCCCATTGGACCTGAAGGAGAAACACACGTCCTCGGACAACCGGTTCATCATGGTGGATGAACTCGTGGTCTCGGATCCCATGACTTACGCAAGAGGCGCGATTCGGGATAAAGGGGAAGGTTTCAACACGTACACCCACGTTTTCCGCACCTCTGATCAGGACCCGGAGAAGGTCAAGTACCTCGGCCCCGATATCAGTCCCGCCCAAGCGGATTCACTGGACAAGTTGGTCAGGGAAGGGGTGCACATCACGAATTACCGGGGGAAGGAAATCTGGCTGAGCGACGAAACCGACGTTCCCAAGGCTCTCGACCATCTCTACGGTGATTGGACGGTGCACGCCGGGCGCGTCGAGTACCTGATCACCTCCGAGAGCAAGAAAGCGGTCCCTGCCCTACCCAGCCTGCTGGAACGTCCCGGGGTCATCAGTCTCCGGGTCGACGGCACAACGGTGGCGGTGGAATTGGAGGCTGCCCGGTGCCGGGACACCGCCTACAGCTTCCTGGCCACCCCCTTGAAGTTGCGAGTCACCTGCGTCGACGGGTCCAGCAGGTTCACCGCCACGGGACCCCGCTCCGACGTACTGCGGGAGCTTCCCGTCCTGGAGCAGGCACACGGCAAGGGACTGGCCGGGGTCGATGAGTACTTGACCGACGCCGTTGGTTTCAAGCTCACCCTGGACCCTGCGAACCGGGCCACGTGGCCTGACGCCTTCCGGGAACTGCGCGGCATGGGTTGGCAGGACAGGGCCCAGTTCGAGGTCACGGTCACGGGCGGCGACACCACCCTGACCTTCGAGTCCACCACCACCGGGAAAGCGGAGACAGCGAACGGCCAGGACTCTGAGCCGGGGAAGACCATCATCGAGGCCTGGGACGCCAGCGCAGGGTGACGCCGCCCCGGCCTGTCGGGCGTTCGGCCGACAGTGAATCTCCCTCGCCGTACCGGAGCCTCGATTAACCTGTAACCATCGGCGACTAGAGGCACGAGGAGCCAGATGAGCATCCACCCGGGATCAGCTGCACATCTCGCCATGCACGCCGACGTCCCCCCTGACGAGGAGGTGACGCTTCCCGCCCGGTCGGGGGTGCAGGCGTGGCTGCAGGAACTGGCCGAGAACGAGCTCGCCATGGACCGCATCAATCCGCGTGAGCTGACCCAGCGGATCATGCAGGACGCTTTCGGACGGTACTCGTTGCCGCCCCGGGTCTCGGGAATGCTGGCCGCCAGTCATCTGCTGCGCGACGCGGACCCGCAGGACCGGCAAGGCATCCGGCAGCTCGCCACCGCCTGGTTCACATCCATGCCCCCGAGTGCCGTCGACGAGTCAACCTGGTTCGTCCGGCAGGCCGTCCGGCGCCCCCAGACCCCGCATCTGACGTTGGCGGGACACACCGGGGACGTCACCGAGCTCTCCAGGTGCAACGCCCGCGACGGCCGCACCCTGCTCGTCTCCGAGAGCGACGACGCCACCGCGCGACGCTGGGATCCTGGAACCGGCGAGGAAACCGACGAACCCGTCGACTCGCCGCTGTCGGGTATCTCTGCCAGACGCGAGGCCACGTTCACCAACGCCTACGGCCGGATGCTGCTGGCGGTTCCCGACGGGAACAACGTCAAGATCACGGACCGCACCACCGGCGAGGAGGTCGGGGTTCCGCTGCGCGGCCACGGTTTCCGGGTGACGGCCGTGTCCTCCTTCTACGGTCCCGCCGGCCGCCCGCTGCTGGCCTCCGCCTCCCGTGACCACACCATCCGGATCTGGGACCCGGCCTCCAAGTCACGCCCGGCGGCGAGATTCGTCGAGCAGCTGGACGAGATGCAGGTGGTCACCTGGTTCACGGCCGCCGACGGGTCACCCCGGGTCGGCACCATCCGCAACGCCTACGACGACATCCTCCAGATCTGGGAAACCGACACGGGCCAGTGGGTCGGGGAACTCAAGGCCCCTCCCGGCCAGCCGTGGGCAGAGACCCGCAGCGTCCGGTTCACCACCCGGCAGGATGAACAGATGCTCGCCGTCGCGGAGCAAGAGTCCCTGCGGATCTGGGATCTCGATTCGGGGCAGCTCGTCGGTGAACCCCTCACCGGGCACGCTGCGCGCATCAACGACATCCTGGGCTGGACCACCCCGTTCGGGGAGATCCGACTGGCCACCGCCAGCAGCGACGGCAGCATCCGGCTCTGGGATCCGGTCAAGGGCACCCAGGTCGGCCGGTCACTGACGGGCCACGCCGGACCGGTCAGGGCCCTGTGCACCTTCAACACCCGTCACGGCGACGCCTGGCTGGCCTCCGTCGGCGACGAGGGGGCCATCCGCATCTGGGATCCCGACGTGGGGCGGCCAATCGGCAGACCCTTGAAAGGGCCGTCCTGCCCGATGACCTGTGTGGTCTCCTTCTCCGCGGCGAACGGTGAACCCCGGTTGGTCACCACCGGGGACGACTGCATCGTCCGCGTCTGGGACCCGGGCAACGGTCGGCAGCTGGGTCGGCTCAGCAACGGCGAGGAGAATCTCTGTGACGTCGTGCTGGTGGGAACGAACCGGGAGGGCCGCACACGTCTGGTCACGTCAGGGCTCGACCGTTCCATCAGGTTCTGGGACATCGCCACCGGCAGGATGACCTACGCCATGCACGCCTTGGACTACACCGAAACCATCATCTCGTTTCGCTACGGGGATCTGGCCGTGAACCTCGACGACGGCTGGGCGCTGTTGCGGCTGCCGTTGGGGGTTTGAGCACCGTATCCGTTTTGTCGGCGATGCCGGGTACTGTTCAGGCCATGATTGGCCTGAAAACACGTCACGGGAAGCATCGAACGACGCGTGACGCCGCGAGCCCGGGAAACTGATTCCGATGCGTCGGATCCCGAGGAAGATCGTTGCCGCCACCGCTCTGGGGGTGTTGGCCCTGACCCGGTTCAGGCGCACACGAAGACGCGGTGCCGTCAGGTCCATTGCGACGTTCACCGGCGCGGACGGCGAATCGCGAATGGCCACGCTCGGGCGCGGCCGTTGCGTCTCCGTCTGGGATGCCGGTTCGGGGCGCCGGTTGCGCAGGCTGCCGGTCAACGACGTTCCCGTTCACATGGCCGCCTTCACGTCGAGTACCGGTGTTCCCCGGCTGGCCGTGCTAACAGCCGGCCGCATCCACGTCTGGGACCCGGAAACGGGGAACAGGATCGGTGAGCTGGGGATAAGGGAAACGGGCCCGGCCTCCCGGTTGGCGGCGTGGCGCACCCCAGCGGGCCGGCCAAGGGTAGCGGTCATCTGCACCGACGCCGGCATTCGCGTCCTCGACCCGGAGACCGGCGAAGGGGACGGGGTTTCACTGATCGGCCACGAGGGCGCGGCTATCGATCTCACGGCCTGGCACGCCCCCGGCGGCCAGCTGCGGCTGGCATCCAGCGGAGATGGTGTCACCCTGTTGTGGGACCCGGAGACCGGACGTGAGGTGGGGCGGCTGGAGGGCCCCTCTGAGCAGCTGAGCAGCGTCACCGCCCACACGGCCCCGGAACGAACCCTTCTGGCGGTGATCGGCCGGGACGGTGGATACACGCTCTGGGACCCGGACGCCGAACAGCAGATAGCTTCCCGCCGACTCCCCGCAGGTCTTGAACCGGGCCTCGCGGTGCCGCTTCCCCGCCTGCGCGTCGCCACGGGACATCGCGACGGTACGGTCCGGGTGACGGATCCCGCGACGGGTGATCAGCTTCACGAAACCCGTTTCAGGAAACCGGTGCGGACCATAGCGGCTCTTCCCGACGGGGTGGCGGTCGGCCTGGACACTGGGTGGAGGACGGTGCGGCTCACCGAGAACAGCGCGACGTGAATCGCCCTGCCCTGTCGGATGGCACCTTTCAATGCCGACGGGGCTCCCTCGCAGGAGGTCGGTTGCAGCGGCAGCCCTTGTCAGCACATTTCCTTGGTTAGTATACGTATGCATATACTCACCCCGTGCCAAGAAGGACCATCTACGTCTCGGACAACGATAAAGAGATCTTCGAACAAGCCGCCCAGGAGGCCGGGGGCCTGTCCCCCGCCATCGCGATCGCCCTGCGCGAGTACATGGCCAGGGCGAAACTGCGCCACGAGGGCATGGACACCATCGACCTGACAGTCGACGACCATGGCGTCAGCCACACGGTCCGTTTCACCGGCCGGAAACTGTTCCGCCTCGCGGAGAAGGTGGCCAACGGGGTCCGTGTCCGGTTCGTCTACATCACCAAACAGGGCCGGTACGCCGTCCACGAGAAGATCACGGCCGACCCGGAGGACTGGGAGGGGCAGGGTGCGCGCCTGTGGCGCGATCCCATCACCTGGACCCGCAGCTTCTGGCTGCGAAGTGACCGGACCCTGGACATCTTCGACACGCTCGACCAGTTGCGCGAGAAGGACCCGGAGCTGGCTGGCCGGATCGCAGCGGCCCAGGAGATCCCGGCGTTCAGGGAACTCGACATCTAGGCCCTGTTGCGGAAGCCATGCCCGGCCCCGCTCCCCGATGCCTCCGGCCCGGAGCATGGCACCGGGCCGACTTCAACTCGCAAGAAGCACACGAACACCCACTGCCCCGGCCCTTGACACCAAGCGTGACCCTCGCCTCTCGTACCATGTGAATGCCAATCGACCAATCCGACCGGCGTGGAAAAACCAAGCCCGCCTTTCTGAACAATTACACCAACATTCTTCTTGTACGTGGAGCCCCATGCGCCGTCGCACTCTTCTGATCACCGCAGGACTGGTTTCTGTTTCACCTGTTCTCGGGGCTTGTACGTCTCCTTCCCGAAAGGGCCCGGCTCCGACGCCTCCACCCGGCCCGGAAGCAATTCCTTACACATTCACAGAGCGACCCAGCTGGCCAGGAACCGACCTCAATGTCAGCATCAAGGCCGCCCGCGACCGCTACCTGTGCAGCGACGTGGCAGTGGATGAGCTGCGGGACGTCTTCGCGTCGGGCCACTGCCCCGTCATCGTCGACGTGGCGGGTCCCACGACCCGGGCGGTCACCCTCGACGAGACGGGAGCCTGGACCACCAAGGAGGTGGCTCTGACCGGCCGTTACGACAAAGGAAAGGACAACATCAAGGCCCCCACCAGGCTCTGGGTCGGCCCAGCCCTGCTCGACGAGACCCACGCCTATCTCGTGCTCGGTGTGCTGGCCCAGCAGGGTGACGACACGAGCACCACCAGCGCGGACGACACGACCACCTGTCCGGTGATCATGCTCAAGATCCGCCTGTCCGACGGCTTCGTGGCGGCATCCGCCACCGTCAGCGATCGTTTCTTCGCCAAGAAGGTCGACGGCATGCACCTGTCCTTCTCCACCGATCGCACCGCCCTGCTCCTGGCAGGAGACAACGGGGGCCGTCAGTCGTCGGCTGCACAGAAGAGCAATCCCGATTACGTCGCACTGCGGCTGAACGCGGAAGACCTGTCCATTCAGTTCGACGCCCACTCCATCCTGAACAGCAAACGCACCACCTCCATCACCTCCTACGGGCAGGCGATCGGAAGCACATATGCAACCTCCCCGAGCGAGATGATCATTTTTCTTGCCGACGGCAGGCATGAATTCGTCAAGAAGAATGATCACCCGATTATGGTGCGTGACGGTTGGTACTACTACGGCTACGGTGACCTGGGAGCCGACAAAAGGACTCGGGCCCGAAACCTGGCTTCCAACGAGACTGTCGAGCTGCAGGGCGCTTGGGAGAAAGAAGTCGGAAACGGAGTCTCCTGGCCATCAATCACATCGGATGGACAGGCCATCATCTCGGGTACCGAGCATGCTGAAAGAGACCGCACGAACCAGCTGATCATACGTCTTCCCGGTGCCGCATCACCCACACTCAGCTGGAAGGCAGGAGACCAGAAAATACCCAAGGGCGCCAGTGTTCTCGGTGACGTCCTCTACACCTGCTATGACCCGGACGACTCCGAGAGCACGAGCAATCGCCACATCGACCTCACCTCACTGGCGACCGGGGAGAAGATCACAGAAACGGAGGGACCCGGAAGCGCGTTGTTGTCTGGCGTCAGAGACGTCGTCACACCTTGGGGAATCGCCAATTACTCCGGTTTCTATGCCGCAACCGCCTGGATCGATCACACCCCCACGGCGGGGTCACCATCCCCGAGCACGCCCCAGCCAACCAGCCCCGAGTCCTGACCGGGCATCCGAGGAGCCTTTTTCATGCGTCGTCGCACCTTCTTCGCCACCATTTCCACGGGCGCACTGGCTGCCCTGGGAGCCTGTTCCAACGGCCCGGGAGGTGTTCCCACGCCGTCCATAGCGCCTTTGCAGAGCCCCACGAGCACCCCTCTGCCGTCGCCACCGAACGACACGGCAACTCCCACGTCCTTCGCCGACCAGCCGCTGTGGCCCAACGCCAACATCGCCGGCTCCATCACGGCCGTCCGGAACCATTACCTGTGCGGCAGCGTGCACGTCAAGGAACTGAAGGACATCATCCGTGGCGGGCACTGCCCCGTTGTCGTCGATCTACGGGGCCCCACCACCTGGGCCGTTCTGCCCGACGGGCAGGGCTCCTGGACCACCCGGGTCGTCACGCTGGAAGACACGTCCCGGACCACTCCGGACGAGCCGGGCACCGCCGTGATCAAGGGCCCCGCCCTCATCGACGACACCCACGCCTACCTCGTCGTCAGCGTTCCGTCGCCCTCTGGTGACAGGGACAAGAAAAGTTTCACCTGCCCCGTCGATCTGGTGAAGATCGCCCTGGCCGACGGCACGATCACGGCATCCACTCGGGTGAGTGACTCCTACGTGGTCGACATGCCCACGGAATCAGACCTCTCCCGCCTCGTCTCACTGTCCTTCACCGCGGATCGCAGCGCCCTCCTCCTGGCTGCTGACGGCACCTCGCTGGACCCCGGTACCGGCGGTCTGGGGCTGCGCCTGAACGCCGCGGACCTGTCCGTCCAGTTCGACGCGAACACGCTTCTTGCCGAGACCCACCATCATGTGCGCCGTGGAGAGGCGTTGACCGTCATGAAACAGGTACCTGATGCCGATGAGGACGAGGACGTCATCATCTACCTGGGCACCGGCACCACGGAGACCATGACGAACTGGAGTGCCGCACTGGTTCGAGGCGACTGGCTCTACTACAACGACATCATCCGTCGACGTCCCAGGAAACGGGTCGTCTTCATTGAGGAACACGCCGCCCGCGCGCGCAACCTGAGCACGGGTGAAACCGTCACATTCCACGAGGACAGCCATGACTTCTTCGACGACGGCATAGATGCCCCCATCAACACAGACCAGCGCGAGCTCATCCTCCTCAACAGCAGGAGTCACCCCACCTTCTCCGTGCACCAGCCCGGCTCCGCGACCCCCATGCTGTCCTGGGAATCCTCCGAGCAGGCCATCCCGGGCGCGGCCTGCGTCTTCGGTGAGGTCGTCTACACCGCTCCCGAACGCTCCAAGGAGCAGGACGAGAACGGGAAACTCCGAATCATCTCCCTGACCACCAAACAGGACATCGGAGAGGTCCAGAATGTGGCCTGGGGCGGCTCCGTCGCGGTCACTGCATGGGGTCTCGCGGCGACGGGCATCTTCTACCCGGCGGTCGAGTGGCTGGAGGCCCCGGCGGAGTCGGCCACACCGTCCGGGGTTCCTTCTGTCCCTGCTCCCACACCCGGGGCGCCCAGTACCACGCCCTGACGTGGCGGGACCCGTGCGGCAGGCACAGTGCACGGCCAAAAGACGCGTTCCTCACCTCACGAGGCGACCTGGGGATCGCTCAGGACCTCCTGCAACACCACCGCATGGTTGACCCTCGGATCTCGGGCGGCGTACAACAGCGTCACGACCGGTTTATCGGTAAGCCTCTCTGCAAAGGCCTCAGCCGCACCGGAAGCCACCAGTTCGGCGCGGTAGCGGGCCTTGAACTCCCCGAACCGGGCCGGGTCGTGTCCGAAGTCGCGCCGCGCCGCTGTGCTCGGCGCCACGGCCTTGCACCACTCGTCCAGGTGGGCGGCCTCCTTCGATGTCCCGCGCGGCCAGAGCCGGTCGACGAGGACGCGGTAGCCGTCCGCTTCGGTGGGTTCCTCGTAGATGCGTTTGGTGCGCCAGATCGTCATGGTTTCATCCTTCGTTGGAAATCGGATCCTTCAAGACGTAGTGGAAACCACGACCCTTCCTGTGCGCCCACGCGGGCTGCACCACACCGGTTCGTTCCAGCTTCTGGATCAGCGGGATCGCCCCCGCCGCCGATATCCCGAGGATCGACCCCAGCTCCGTGGTGGACAACCTGCCCCGCGACTGCACGTAGCTGCGCGCCACGGCCTGCCGATCGCGTCCCGGCATGGCGAGCCTCAGCCGGTCGTACAACTCCATCAGCCCTTCCCGGACGGGCTGGGACAGGGTCCACACCTCAGGGCTCTCGGACGGAACACCCGCGACCGGGACGAGCAGCGGCCCCCCGGAAACCTCGATGGTTCTCAGCCTCTTCAGCAGGGGGCCGGCCAAGAGCTCCGGGGTGTGGGTGATCCTGGCTGCGGTCCTGACGTCGATCCAGCGGTGATCCGCCACCCGCCGCAACAGCAGCAACAACCGGTGGTCCTCCAGTTCCCGGGGCCACCCGAGCCCGGTTATCCAGAGCCGCCAGGCCGGGTCGGGTGGGCGACCGCCCAGAAGCACCTCGACGCTGCTGTCCTCAACCTCCCGGAAGGTGGGGGCGGGCTGGCCGTTGCCGATCAGCTCGGTGACCATCATGCCGACCCCCGCGCCCCGGTTCTCCACCAGCCCCAGGGGTTCCAGGAGTTTCATCAGCTCCGGGTTCCGGGGAAAAGGTGACCGGGAAAAGATGTTGTACTCCCCGAACCCCCTGACGAAACCCCCGGGGCTACGCACCCGCAACGCACCGAAGCGATGTTCCTGCTCCACCTCGGTGGCGTGCGTGGCCACCCAGTCGCGGTGCGCCACCCCGTTGACGACGGCCTCCCGGGCCGCCAGCGTGCTCAGGGCCGGAACGGTCTTCTCCTCCACCCGGTCGGGCATCTGCACCTCGGGGTTGTTGTCGCGGACGGCATCGAGCACCAGGGTCAGCTGCTCCAGCACCGCGAGTTCCCCGTCCGGCCGCAGTTCCTTGTGTCCTCCCCGGAACCGGTACTCGATGACCGAGTGCCCGTTTCCCGCGAACAGCAGCCGAGCCGCATTGGTGAGCAGCCCGTCGTCGCCGAACGCGCCCAAACGCCGCAAGAGTTCGGCGTCGGGGGACGATGCAAGCCCGCGAGCCGTTTCGTTCCCGGCTTCCCTGAGGTACGTCCTGGCCAGCTGCAGGGCCTCGGGACGCACCTGCTCCTCACCGGCACCGGATGACTGCCCGGACCAGTTCAGTTTCGCGCGTTTCCTACGAGATCCCACCGAGGTCATGCCCCATACTCACCTCACCTTCAGGCAGATCCGGGGAATCGCAACCCCTTCAATCCCAAACCGGCCCAAAAGCCGACACGGTCCTTGGGTCGGATCAGCTTCCCAGAAGCTTCTCCCCCAGCTGGGTCACGCGCCGCTGCTTGGTCTCGGGACGCTTCGCATCCTCGATGCTCCTGATCCATTCCCGCTGATGACTGGGAGGAAGCCGTTCCCAGGCGGCCAGCAGCTCCCCGTCGCCGGCGAGGGCCGCATCCAGTGGGGGCGGGACGATGTCCGGGGCGGTGTTCATGGCAGGGCCTCTCACAGGAGATCGTTGATGATGATGGTCTGTTCGCGTCCCGGACCGACCCCTATCCCGGAAATGCGGCAGCCGATCAGCTCCTCCAAGCGTTTCACGTAGGCCTGGCAGTTCGCGGGCAGTTCCCCGAAGTCACGGCAGGCCGAGATGTCCTCGCTCCAGCCGGGCAGCTCCTCGTAGACCGGCGTGGCGTGGTGGAAGTCGGACTGGGTGACGGGCATCACGTCGTGGCGTGTCCCGTCGACGTCGTAGGCCACGCACACCGGGATCCTCTCCCAACCGGAAAGGACATCCAGTTTGGTGAGGAAGACGTCGGTGAAGCCGTTGATCTTCACGGCCTGCTCCACCACGAGCGCGTCGAACCAGCCACAGCGGCGCGGCCTACCCGTCGTGGCCCCGAACTCGCCGCCGTCGCGGCGCAGCCGGTCGCCGTCCTCGTCGTGCAGCTCGGTGGGGAACGGCCCCTCACCGACACGGGTGGTATAGGCCTTCGCGATGCCGACGGTCCGGTCGATGCGGGTGGGACCGACACCCGCCCCCGTGCAGGCGCCCGCCGCGATCGGGTTCGACGAGGTCACGTACGGGTAGGTGCCGTGGTCAACGTCCAGGTGGTGGGCCTGGGCTCCCTCGAACAGCACCACCTCGCCGCGGTCGAGGGCTTCGTTGATGAACCTTCCCGAGTCGATGACGTGTGGCCGGATGGTGTCGGCGTGCGTCAGCAACGCCTCGACGACCGCGTCGGCCTCGATGGGGCGGCGGTTGTAGACCTTGACCAGAAGCTGGTTCTTCTGGTCAAGGGCCGCCTCGACCTTCTGCCGCAGGATCGACTCGTCGAAGATGTCCTGGATGCGCACCCCCATCCGGTTGACCTTGTCGGAGTAGGCCGGACCGACGCCACGGCCGGTGGTGCCGATACGTCGTTTACCCAGGAAACGTTCGGTGACCTTGTCGAGTACCTTGTGGTACTCGGTGATGATGTGGGCATTGGCACTGATCAGCGGGTGCGGCACCTCGACCCCGCGGGAGGCGAGGGTCTGCAGCTCCTCGGCGAGCACGTCGAGGTCCACCACCACGCCGTTGCCGATCACGGTCGTGGTGCCGGGGTTGAGGATCCCGGAGGGCAGCAGGTGCATGACGAAGGTCTCACCCCCGACCACGAGGGTGTGGCCCGCGTTGTTGCCGCCCGAGTAGCGCACACACAGGTCGACGCGATCCCCCAGTTGATCGGTTGCTTTGCCCTTGCCCTCGTCGCCCCACTGGGCTCCGACCACGACAACACCAGGCATTGATTTCCTCCAAGACGTGAAGCAAGCCCCAGCAAAGCCGGGGCCTTACTGCCGCATCCTACCCACACCGGCACCACAACCCCAGCTGGGAGTTGTCGCATCGAAGCCTCCTTCCCCGGCACGATCGTGCAATGTTCACGCTCCCTGCTTGAACCACACGTGGTTTCGCGCGAGCATTCAGAAGACGAACACGGTCCGCAACGAAGCAGGAGCACCCCGATGAAGAAACTGATCAACTCGCCCGACGACGTGATCGCGGAGGCCCTCAGGGGCATCGACGCCGCCGACGAGAACGTCCGGGTCGATCACGAGAACCGCGTGATCTTCCGCGCCGAACCCACCCGCGACGGGAAGGTCGCGGTGATCTCGGGGGGCGGTTCCGGCCACGAACCACTGCACGGCGGTTTCGTCGGGGTCGGGATGCTGGACGCGGCCTGCGCGGGTCAGGTGTTCACCTCCCCCACCCCCGACCAGATGCTGGCCGCCACCGTCGGCACGGATGCGGGCGCGGGGGTGCTGCACGTCGTGAAGAACTACACGGGCGACGTCATGAACTTCGAGATGGCCGCGGAGCTGGCCGCCGAGCAGGGGGTGCGCGTCGAGACGGTGGTGGTGGCCGATGACGTCGCGGTGGAGGATTCGCTCTACACCGCGGGCCGCCGCGGGGTCGGGTTGACGGTGCTGCTGGAGAAGATCGTCGGAGCCGCGTCCGAGGAGGGCCGTGATCTGGATGCGGTGGTTGCGGTTGCGGGGAAGGTCAACGAGAACGGCCGCTCCATGGGCATGGCGCTGACCTCCTGCACCGTCCCCGCCGCGGGACGACCCACCTTCGACCTGCCCGGGGACCAGATGGAGATCGGTATCGGCATCCATGGCGAACCGGGCAGGCACCGCGAGCCGCTGACCGGCGCGAAGGACATCGCCCGCCAGCTGGTGGAACCGATCCTCGCGGACCACGACTTCGCCGGCTCGGAGGCCATCGTCATGGTCAACGGCATGGGCGGCACCCCACTCATGGAGCTGTACCTGATGTACGGACAGGTCAAGGCCCTTCTCGACGCCGCCGGGGTCCGGGTGGCACGCAACCTGGTGGGCAACTACATCACCAGCCTGGACATGGCGGGATGCTCCGTCACCGTCCTGAAGGCCGACGACGAGCTGCTGGCCCTGTGGGACGCGCCCGTCAGGACGGCGGGATTGCGGTGGGGACTGTGATGCTCACCCACGAGCAGTGCGTGGCCTGGCTGCGAGCCTTCGCAGCCCTCGTGGAGGAAAACAAGAACCTCCTGACCGACCTCGATGCGGCCATCGGCGACGCCGATCACGGCACCAACATGGCGCGCGGCACCACAGCGGCCCTGGGCAAACTCGACTCCACCGCCCCTCTCGGCTCGATGTTCAAGTCCGTTGGCATGACCCTGGTCAGCACCGTCGGCGGATCCGCCGGGCCCTTGTACGGCACCTTCTTCATGAAAATCGGGATGAGACTCGGTGACGTCGAGGACGTGTCCCTGCACACCTTTGCGGCCGCCCTGAAGGCCGGGCGGGACGGGGTGATCGCGCGCGGCAAGGCGGCTGTCGGCGAGAAAACCATGATCGACGCCATGACCCCCGCGGTCGAGGCCTTCGAGTCGCACGTCGGTGACGGCCCGCTGGCGGCCGCCGAGGCCGCCCTGGCAGCAGCACAGCAGGGTCGGGATGCCACCATCCCGCTGGTGGCGAAGAAGGGGCGCGCCTCCTACCTGGGGGCGCGCTCCGCAGGGCACCAGGACCCGGGCGCCACCTCCACCACCTACCTGTTCGAGGCCCTCGTGTCCGCCGTCGAGGAGGGCTGACCCGTGGCTCTGGTCGGTCTCGTCGTCGTCTCCCACTCCCGGGCTCTCGCCGAGGCCGCGGTGGAGTTGTCGCTGCAAATGGTGCACGGAACCCGGCCGGAGATCGTGGTCGCCGCCGGGACCCCGGACGGTGGATTCGGCACGGACGCCACCCAGGTGGCCGACGCGGTCCGGGCCGCCGACCGAGGAGCCGGGGTGGTGGTCCTGATGGACCTGGGTTCCGCGGTGCTGAGCGCCGAGTTCGCCCTGGACCTGGTCGAGGACGCGAACGCGATCCTGGTCGCGGCCCCGTTCGTCGAGGGTCTGCTGGCAGCCACGGTGCGTTCCGCCACGGGCGGCACCCGTGAGGAGGTCGCCGACGAGGCACGCGCCGCGCTCGGCCCGAAGCTGACGGCCCTGGGGCTGGATTCCTCCGCGGGTGAGGAACCACTGGAAGAAACCGGTGAAATGCTGTGGGCGGCTGACGCGGAGACCCGGGTCACGCTCCCGAACGCGGCCGGCCTGCACGCCCGCCCCGCCGCCCTGCTGGTCGCGGAGGCCGGACGTTTTGACGCCGAGGTGCGGCTGCGCTGCCACGGCGTGGAGGGCGGAGCGGCGTCGCCGATCGCCCTGGCCACCTTGAACGCCCGGAAGGGCGACGAGGTGTGGATCGGGGCGCGCGGCCCACAGGCCGCCGATGCGGTGGCGGCCCTGGAGTCGTTGATCTCGAACGGCTTCGGGGAATCCACGGGGGCTCCGGAAACGACCGTCACGACACCGGCCGGCCCACAAGGGGTCAGCCCGGGCCGGGTCGTGGGCGTCGCCCGGTTGATGGCGGCCCCGCTGGTCGACCCACCGGCCGAGGCCCGCCCCCAGGAGTCGCAGCTGCCCGGTGAGAAGGCCCGCCTGGAAACCGCGCTGGAGGAGGTCGCCGCCGGCTACGAGGCGAGGGCCGCTTCCTCCGCCAACGAGGCCGCCCAGATCATGCTGGCCACCGCCACCCTGGCCCGCGACCCCGAGCTGCTCCAATCGGCACAGGCCCTGATCGACGCCCTCGGCGTGGGGGCGGCGACGGCGATGTGGCGGGCCGCCAATGATGTCGTGGCACGCCTGAAGGCGGCGGGCGGGCTTTTGGCGGAACGCACCACCGACATCACCGACATCCGCGACCGGGTCGTCTGCCACCTGACGGACCACCCCATGCCAGGACTCCCGGACTCCGGGGAACCTTTCGTGCTGGTGGCCCACGACCTGGCGCCCTCCGACACCGCTTCCCTGGAACGGGAGCGCTGCCTGGGCATCGTCACCGCGGGAGGCGGCCCCACCTCCCACACCTCGGTTCTGGCCCGCAGCATGGGCATCCCGGCGGTGGTGGGTTTCCGCGACGCGCTCGCGATTCCCGACGGGGCCGAGGTGCTGGTGGACGGGACCTCGGGTGAGGTGGTCGTCTCCCCCGATGGGACTCAGCGCGCCGGCGCCCGCACCGCACCCAGCCCCCTCGAACCGTTGAGCGCCCCCGGGAAGACCCGTGACGGTGTTCCCGTGCCGCTGCTGGCCAACGTGGGGTCCGTCGCCGAGGCCCGGGCCGCGGCGAGGGCGGGGGCCGAGGGGATAGGTCTTTTCCGCACCGAGATCTGCTTCCTCGACGCCGATGTGGAGCCGGATCCACAGCAGCAGTTCATCATCTACCGCGATGCCCTGGCGCAGTTCGCGGGACGTCGCGTCGTGGTGCGCACCCTGGACGCGGGCAGCGACAAACCGATGCCCTTCCTCACCATCCCCGGTGAGGGGAACCCGGCGCTGGGGGTGCGCGGCTACCGCACCGCCGCCCGCCGCCCCGGGGTGCTCGCCCGGCAGCTGGAGGCCATCGCCGGGGCGTCCCGGGAAAGCGGCGCCGAGACCTGGGTGATGGCGCCCATGATCTCCACCCCCGCCGAGGCCGCGGAGTTCGCGGGGCTGGCCCGCGCCGCAGGGTTGGGGCCGGCCGGGGTGATGGTGGAGATCCCCTCGGCCGCGCTCCAGGCGGAGGAGATCCTCTCCGAGGTGGATTTCGTCAGCATCGGCACCAACGATCTCGCCCAGTACGCGATGGCGACCGACCGTCAGGCGTCGGGGCTGGGTGGGCTCCAGGACCCGTGGCAGCCCGCTGTGCTGCGGCTCCTCGGCATGGTTGGCCGCGCGGGAAGACGCGCAGGCAAACCGGTGGGGGTCTGTGGGGAGGCCGCGGCCGATCCCGCGCTGGCGGCGGTGCTGGTCGGGCTCGGGGTGACGTCGCTGTCCATGGCACTGCGCGCGCTGGAACCGGTGCGTCGCACCCTGGCCCGGGTCACCGTCGATGACTGCCACCGGGCCGCTGAGGCCGCGCTCGCTTCCAGCGGCCCCACTGTGGCCAGGGAAGAGGTTTCCCGTATCCTGCCGATCCCATGAGGACACCTCCACGGGCAAGGAAGCGTCCCTCGACACCGCCGTGGCGATCTTCAGGGCACAGGTAGGCACGCTCAGGGGGTGACCCGCGAAAATGCGAGACTGGGCCAGTCGTCGAACCAATCGGAGGACTGTTCATGTTCCGTCGTTTCCCCCACATCGCGGCTGCCTCGCTGGCTGCCCTCGCCCTCGCCCTGAGCGCATGCTCAGGCTCCACGCCCACCGATCAGCAGCCGGCATCGCAGAGCTCGAAGGCATCCGAGACCGCTCAGAACTCCACAGACCCCACGGACCCCACAGAACGGGAACCCGATCCCGCTCTGGACTCCAAGATCCTGACCGGTGAGGTAGCGGGGGTGACGCTCGAGGAGCTGGATCAGCTCCCGAACCTGGACGATCTTTTCGAGGGTGTCGATGTCCAGCTCGAGCCCGCTGATTGCGTCAAAACGGGCATCACGCAGATCGGAGCGGGTGCCACTGCACACACCCAGACCGGGTCCGAGTTGCTCCTGCTGAGCTCTGATGCCGCCGCCCCCGGCAAGTACAAGGAGTTCGTTCAGAAATGCCCTTCACTCAGCGGAACCGTCTCCGGAAACCCCACCAAACGAACCGTTGAGATGCAGCAGGCTCCCTCCGTGGAGGGCGCCACCGACGTCGTCGCGACCAAGATCTCCTCCGAATCCACCGTTGAGGACAGCAGCGAAAGCACCAATATCTACCAGATCATCGGCAGCGTGAACGGCACCACCGTCGTCGCCCAGTCAACGACATTCACGGACCAGGCCCCCTCCCCGGAAACCGCCGCAGAACTTTTCAAGGCCCAGGTCGAGAAACTCAAGGGCTGATCCCGCTCCCCCGGCCCCGGGCGCAAACTGCCCGGGGCCGTCGCGTGCCCGAAGCACCGGTTTCCAGGGCGTACACTTTCCCGCGGCCCTGCCACCGAACCTTCGAGGAGCCCGCATGCCCATCCGTCACGACCTGCGCAACGTGGCGATCGTCGCCCACGTCGACCACGGGAAGACGACGCTCGTCGACGCCATGCTGTGGCAGTCGGGTGCCTTCCGGGAGGGCGCCGACGTCAACAAACGGGTCATGGACTCCATGGACCTGGAACGCGAGAAGGGCATCACGATCCTGGCGAAGAACACCGCTGTGCGGCACCGGATGCCCGACGGCCGGGAGGTGACCGTCAACATCATCGACACCCCCGGTCACGCCGACTTCGGCGGTGAGGTGGAACGGGGCCTGGAGATGGTCGACGGCGTGGTGCTGCTGGTCGACGCCTCCGAGGGGCCGCTGCCGCAGACCCGGTTCGTGCTGCGCAAGGCCCTGGCGAAGAAGCTGCCGCTGATCGTCGTGGTCAACAAGGTGGACCGTTCCGACGCCCGGATCTCCGCAGTGGTGGACGAGACCTACGACCTGTTCATGGATCTGCTCGACGACGACGCCTCCGACGCGCTGGACTTCCCGATCGTCTACGCCTCCGCGAAAGCGGGACGCGCATCCCTGAACCAGCCCGCCGACTCCGAGATGCCGGACTCACCGAACCTGGAACCGCTGTTCGAGACGATCCTGGAGCACGTGCCCGCCCCCTCCTACGAGGAGGGCGCCACCCTCCAGGCGCACGTGACGAACCTGGACGCCTCCCCCTACCTGGGCAGGCTGGCGCTGTGCCGGGTGGTGGCGGGTGAGCTGAAACGCGGCCAGCAGGTTGCGTGGTGCCGCCACGACGGCAGCATCCAGAACGTGAAACTCACCGAACTGCTGGTCACCGAGGCCCTGGAACGCGTCCCGGCCGAGTCCGCGGGCCCCGGCGACATCGTCGCCATCGCCGGCATCCCGGAGATCACCATCGGAGAAACCCTCTCCGACCCCGACGACCCGAAACCGCTGCCGCTGATCCACGTCGACGAACCGTCGATCTCCATGACCATCGGCATCAACACCTCCCCGCTGGCGGGCAGGTCGGGCAAGCACCTGACCGCGCGGCTGGTGAAGGCCCGGCTGGAACAGGAGCTGATCGGCAACGTCTCGATCCGGGTGAAACCGACCGATCGCCCCGACACCTGGGAGGTGCAGGGCCGCGGTGAGCTGCAGCTGGCGGTGCTGGTGGAGATGATGCGACGTGAGGGTTTCGAACTGACCGTCGGCAAACCGCAGGTGGTCACGAAGGTCATCGACGGGAAGGTGCACGAACCGATCGAACGCCTCACCGTGGACGCCCCCGAGGAGTTCGTCGGCGTGACCACCCAGCTGATGGGGTTGCGTCGCGGCCGCATGGAGCAGATGGTCAACCACGGCACCGGCTGGGTGCGGATGGAGTTCCTGGTGCCGGCGCGCGGCCTGATCGGGTTCCGCACCGAGTTCCTCACAGAGACCCGCGGAACCGGGATCATGAACCACGTCGCGGAAGGCTTCGAACCGTGGGCCGGGGATTTCCGCACCCGCCCGACGAGTTCCCTGGTGGCCGACCGCACCGGGGTGGTCACCTCCTACGCGCTGTTCAACCTGCAGGAACGGGGCACCTTGTTCGTCGGCCCGGGAGCCGAGGTCTACGAGGGCATGATCGTCGGCGAGAATCCCCGCCCCGAGGACATGGACGTCAACCCCACCAAGGAGAAGAAACTCACCAACGTGCGTTCCTCCACCGGGGAGGAACTGGAACGCCTGATCCCGCCGCGCCTGATGTCGATGGAACAACAGCTCGAGTTCTGCGCCGCCGACGAATGTCTGGAGGTCACCCCCGCGGTGGTGCGGATCCGCAAGGTGGTGCTGGGCCAGAAGGACCGGGCCCGCCTGAAACGAGGCTGAGCCACCTGCTCCGAAGCTCATGGAGCCGGGCCGTGGTGACAGGACGAGGGCGACACGGTCGGCTTGATCCCGGTCGCGGAAACTCTGTCGCCGGCACCCGCTACCCTTCAGCGCATGCGGATTGCAGTGATCGGTTGCGGTTACCTGGGCGCGGTGCACGCGGCCTGCATGGCGGAGATCGGCCACGACGTCGTGGGGCTCGATGTGGACGAGGACAGGATTTCCCGGTTGGCGCGGGGCGAGGCGCCGTTCCATGAACCGGGTTTCCCCGAGTTGCTGACACGAGGAGTCGCAACCGGGAGGCTGGGCTTCACCACCGACCCGCGGCAGCTCGCCGACGCCGACCTAGTCTTCATCGGGGTCGGCACCCCACAGCTGTCGGGCAGGCTGGGCGCGGACCTCAGCCAAGTCGACGCGGCCGTCGAGGTCATCGTCGAACACGTCGCCCCCCGACCTGGTGTCCCGGTGCTGGTGGCGGGCAAGTCGACGGTTCCGGTCGGCACCGCACAGCGACTCGCCGAACGACTGGAGGCCAGCGGCAAGGACTTCCTTCTCGCGTGGAACCCCGAGTTCCTGCGCGAGGGCCATGCCATCGCCGACACCCTCCACCCCGACCGCATCGTCTATGGGCTGCCCGAGGACCGCGA
>ERZ772977.377-NODE-377-length-32349-cov-20.484115_pt1 | contig 32349 bp, 22 predicted proteins | sample MGYA00511131_ERZ772977 | MGnify/ENA primary metagenome ERZ772977 (study PRJEB29015, sample SAMEA2737935) | human oral metagenome | biome: human oral; feature: human-associated habitat; material: dental | place: China | collected 2151 ...
CCTCCGGCTACCGCGGCCAGCGCTCGCGCATGTACCGCAAGGCCAAGGAGCAGGTCACTCACTCCTTCGTCTACTCCTACCGCGACCGCAAGGCCAAGAAGGGCGACTTCCGTCGTCTGTGGATCCAGCGCATCAACGCTGCGTCCCGCGCCCAGGGCCTGACCTACAACCGCCTCATCCAGGGCCTGAACCTGGCTGGCGTCGAGGTCGACCGTCGCATGCTGGCCGAGCTGGCCGTGGGCGACATCAACGCGTTCAACGCCCTGGTGAAGGTCGCCAAGGACGCGCTGCCCGCCGACATCAACGCGCCCAAGGCCTGATAGGTGAGCTTTTCCGCCGAGCGCCTGACCGTTCTCGATAATCCCCGCGCCGATCGCGTGCGCAGGGTGTCGGGTCTGGTTGGGCGCTCGGCGCGTTCGCGTTCTGGCCTCATGCTCGTTGAGGGGCCTCAGGCCGTACGCGAACTTACCGCGCACCGACCGTTTGCGGTGCGCGACGTGTACGTGAGGGAGGACGCGTGGGAGACACACGCGGATGTCGTGGACGTGGCCCGGCGCGCGACGCGCTGGGTGCACCCGGTGACTGCCGAGGTGTCTGCGGCCCTGTCCGGGGACTCGCAGGGAATCTGCGCAGTCGCCTCCCTGGATGCGCTGTCGCGTGAACTACCGGAGCCGAGTGTTGGCGAAACGATCGTCGTGCTCGCTCAGGGGCGCGACCCCGGCAACGTTGGCACGATCATTCGCACGGCCGACGCATTCGGTGCGGTCGGTGTCGTGGCCGTCGCGGGCACGGTAGATGCCGCGAGCCCGAAGGTCGTACGCTCGAGCGCTGGCTCCGTCTTCCACATTCCCGTGTGCGTGGTGCCTTCCTTTGCTGACGCCCGCGCACTGATTCACGGCCGCAGTGCGGCCCTGCTGGGTACCAGCGGCGGCGCCGCTTCGATCAGTCTCTCCGATCTCCTCGTGCAGGGAGTGTCGGCCCGCTCGCGCCTGTCCCAGTCGCACGCGTGGGTGTTCGGCAACGAGGCACGCGGCCTGTCGGGCGACGAGATGCGCCTGTGCGATGGGCTCGTGTCTATCCCGATGACGGGTGATGCTGAATCCCTGAACGTGGCCAGCGCGGCCGCGACCTGCCTCTTTGCCTCCCAGACCGTGCGGGGTGTCGGGAACTGACGTGGCCTCGCGGCGCATCGACGCGTACGCGACTAGTCTGGGTCTCATGAAGCTATCTGACCTGTCCGAGGCACAGTTGGTGTCTCATTTCCGCGAGTCTTTCCCGCGCGGCGAGCGCACGATGATCGGCATCGGCGACGACTGTGCCCAGGTCGCGGCTCCCGAAGGATCGTTCATCGTGACGACGGACGTCATGGTGGAGGACCAGCATTTCCACCTGTCGTGGTCGACCGGTTACGAGGTCGGTGCCCGCGTTGCCGCTCAAAACCTCGCGGATATCGATGCGATGGGAGGACGTCCCTCGGCGCTCGTTGCCTCGGTGGTGGCGCCGCGCGACATGGACGCGGACGTTTTCCTGGATGTTGTCCGAGGCCTGGGGGACCGCGCGCGCGAGGTTGGAGCCGGTGTGGTCGGCGGAGATCTGAGTGCGGGGGAGAAGCTCGTCATTTCGATCACGGCTTTCGGCTATTGCCCGGGCCCGGTGGTGCGCCGTGACGGCGCACGCCCCGGAGATGTCGTCGCGGTCAGCGGCACCCTCGGGTACTCCTACGCCGGCCTCGATCTCCTGGAAGGTGGGTACGTCGATCCCTCCTCGCGAGGAGTTGAGCAGCTGGGTGATCTGGCGCCCTTCATTGAGACGTACCGTGCGCCGAGGCCTCCGCTGGGCTCCGGCGTGGCCGCTGCGGCTGCGGGCGCTCGCGCCATGATGGACCTGTCGGATGGGCCAGCGACGGATGCAGGGCGCATCGCTCAGGCCTCGGGCGTTGTCGTCGAGTTCAATCGAGATGCCATCGAGGCGGAGGCGAGCCAGCTGGCTCCCGCCGCCCGCGTCTGCGCGGTCGATCCCGTGCGGTGGGTCCTGCAAGGGGGAGAGGAACACGGCATGATTGCAGCATTTCCGCCCGATGCGGAGCTACCGGACGGTTTCCGTGTCGTCGCTACGGTGCGAGCGTGTCAGGAGGGTGAGGACCCCTGCGCGATGTTCGATGCTGAGATCCTGCGCGGTGCGTGGGATCATTTTTCCCCCGATTCCGTAGACTAGTGTGATGTGGGCCGTGGCGGCTGTCTCGTCGCTGTCGAATGACGTCAATGGCATGGGTGCCAGAGAGGAATAGTGTGAGGATGAATCGATCGACCGAAGGTCTTCAGGCCTCGACCCGACCGATGTCGCGCGTGGCGCGTAAGCTCGCGGAGTCGTCGGAGGAGATCCCCGCGACCGCCGGCCTGTCCCTGCCCGCGCTGCAGGGCGATGCCTGCGTGCCGCCGACGAAGGCTTTGCCCGTCGTCGATACGAAGGACGCCGCAGTCGACTGAGGGCGTCGTAGCGGAGTCCACTCCTAGAGGCAGCGATGAGCGCGATGCGTCTGGGTGGACCTGGACAGCCCGTCGGCGGATGGTCTTCGCCGCCGCCTCCTGTCGTGTCCGAGAAGTAACGAAGGGCTGATAGGAAGGCGTGGGTCGTTGCCATGGTCGCTGTCGGTCTGCTTGCGCTCGGAGCGGTTTAGCTGGCGGTTATACCGCGCGCGAATCCTGAAGATACTGTTCGCCGGTACCTGACCTACCTCGCCGACGGCGACGCCGAATCGGCGCGTGCCATGCTGACGTGTCCGATGACGGACGAGGAAAGCACACTCGTGACGAACGAGGTGCTGACGGCCGCCTCATCTAGAATCGTCATTGAATCGGTCAGTAAGCCGACCTATGGCGGTGGATATATTGACACGAAGCAAGTGACGGCAACGCTTCGCCTCAACGGTGACCGTTTTACTCATAGCTTCTCACTGGAGCGGAGGCGCAAGGATAACGAAGCGGTGAAGCCTCATCACCCCCCCGGCGGCAAGGGAGCTTCGTCAGTGTCGTCTCAGCGCATGAATGATAGGGAAACAGTGCCTCGATGTGGCCTGTCATGGTCTCGTGCCAGAGACCGTCGCTGCCAAGGTTGCAGGGATCCGTGCAACTCTCATCCACTATTGGGATCTCCTTGAAGACGCGCATGCAGATGTGAGAAGCTTGGCCAGCTGTCAAGAATCGAAAGCCGGAGAGCGAGCGCGTCGTGCGTTCCTGACCTGGAACCATCAACACGTGAGGAATCAGCACATGGAAGCCTATCCAAATGGCACGAACCAAGGAAATATCCCTCCGATCCCCCCTCCCTCTGGGGTTGCCTCTGCACCATCGGGCGAGGCTTCTTGGCGGGCGTTCGATCAGGGGGCAGGTGCGCCTGTCGCACAGTCCGCAGCACCTGTCGCGCCGATGTCGGATAAGCCCCGCCATAACTCCAAGCGCATCGCGCTCGTGATCGTTGCCTGTGTGATTCTGGCGGTCGTCGGAGTCCTCGGAGTCACTATCGCCAACTGGACGCGCACGCCCGAGGCCAAGGTGCGCGAGTATCTGGAGCTCCTGGCGGCAGGCAAAGCAAGCGCTGCCACCGCGATGGTCGATCCCGACCTGGCCAACGAGGAGCGCGAGTTCCTCACCGACGAGGTTATGGCCGCGGCGAGCTCCCGGTTGGAGATCGAGGAGATCGAAGCTGTGGATTCGGGCAGGTCCAAAGACTATGCCGTTGTTGCGACCATGAGGCTCAATGGTGAGCGATTTACGCACCTTTTCCAGGTGAGCCAGGGCAGCTCGACGCTGGGAGTGTTGAAAAACTGGAAGATTCAGAACTCGTTGGTCTCAGGCGTGAATGTGTCCGGACGCCATGTTCCAGGTTTCTCCATCGGGGGAGTGAAGTCCAACAAGACGTGGACGGAAACCGGAGGGACAACGGTCATGCTCTACCCCGGCGTGTATACCTTCACCGCTGAGGACCTGGGTGAGTACGTGCAAGCCGATGCGAACACAGTTGCCGTCACAGCCAGCGAGGATGGCTCTGAGGGTGCCTCGGTGGCAACCGTGTACTTCAAAGCCACGTTCACCGAGAAGATGGAACAGGCTGCGCTTGATGCGGCCGTCGCTGCGACCAACTCGTGCGGTAGCGTGCCGGGCAACATTGACAAGATCTGCCCCCCTTCGGTCCAGTCCAAGACGCTTACTCTCCTGGAGGTCAAGAAGCTGCCGACCTCGATGAAGCCCGCCCCCCGCGGTGCTGACGGATACTATGCCGAGGTCGTGTTTAGGCTCCAGGAAACGCCGGGCTGGTTGGACACCAAGCCCTACGATCTGGAGACCGATGTGTCGGTGAACGCTTCCTTCGACGACAAAGGAAAGCTCAAGCTCGATGCGTCAGGTAAGCCGGAGTTCGACATAGAGTTCGGCACGGTCGCTCCGTAGTACACGCCGCGCCCGGCTCGAACACCCCCACCGTGCAGGCTCACGCAACGGATGTCGAGTCGGGCGCGGACCGCTATGATGAGTTGTTGGTAACTCTGTCGCAGTGGAAGTGGAGCAGCCGCATGAGCAATGAGGCCAAGGCAACGAACACCCGCAAGCCCGGTCGTCCGAAGGCTGGCAGTGAGGATAAGAAGGCGCGTATCCTATCGGAGGCGTTGACTTTATTTTCAACCCGGGGCTACGTTGCGACCTCACTGGCGGATATTGCGCGCGCTGCCGATATCTCCAAGGCGGGCCTACTACACCATTACGTATCGAAGGATCAGCTGCTTGCGGCTGTCCTTGATGAGCGTGATCGGCGTACTGTGAGCTGTCTGCCGCGTGCCGAGGAGGGGGCTGAGGCTGCCCTCGACGCATGGGTGGACATGGTCGCCAACAACCAGCGCCATCCTGATGGCGTTGCCCTCTACACGGCGATGTCTGCCGCGGTTATCGATGCGCAGCATCAGGCCCACCCGTGGTTCCGCCAGCACCTTCTCGGCGCGATTCAGTATCTGGTGGATGCGATTGAGGCTGGCAAGGCGCAAGGCGCGGTTCATCCCGATGCGCCGAGTGAACAGATCGCCCGTAAGCTCGTGGCGCTTTCCGATGGCCTGCAGGTTCAGTGGCTATGTTTGCGCGCTAATGGGGACCGTGACTTCAATATGCATGAGGTGACGGCCGGAGTCGTCGAGGACGTGAAAGCTCGCTGGCTTATTCGTCCCTGAACGTGGCGCTGATTGCCTCCGCATGAGACAACCTCAGTGTGAAACGTGGCACAGGGAATTCTTGTTTGCCGCTGTTTCGCAACATTAGGGGCTTAGGTCCTTGTTGGCTTCGCGTGGGGTTTCGCGCCAGGACCATAGACGAGTGCAACAAGCGTTAGCATAGACAAACCAGCATACTTCGCGACGACGGGAGTTGTGCCGAGCGTGCCTAGCGATGCCGCTGCACGCGACGCGGAGAGTCCGTCGCTCTTTCACGCCTGGAGGTCTACGCATGACGAACGCCGCCGTTCCCACCTCGCCCAGCCGCAATTCCGGTACTAGGCGCTGTCCCGATGACCTGTGGGCGCTGGGGCACAGAGCAATTGCTCGGGCCCGCCGGTGGGCCGACGAATCGGCCCACGAACCCACGCCGCAATCAGCCAAACTTCTCTCTCGTATCCTCTCCGATCCGGACGGACTGACCTTCACCACCCGCTTCGTTGATGACGTTGTGCGGCCCTCGGATCTGGACGTCGCCAGCGCAGCCATGAAACGTCTGTCGGCAGGCCGCAAGGACTTTCTACCCCCGGCTCTCGCGGTGGCGATGGGACTGGGGGCGACGGCCTCGCGCCTCGCTCCTCATGCGGTCACGACCACGGCGCGCCGCGTGTTCCGTGAGATCGTCGGAGACCTCGTCGTCGACGCGACGGACAGGGGGCTGGGCCCGGCGCTGGCTCGTCTGCGCAAGGGCGGTCACCGCCTGAACGTGAACCTCCTCGGCGAGGCGGTTCTTGGCGAGAAGGAAGCGTCCCATCGCCTGGGCGAGGTCTCCCGGCTCGTGATGCGCGAGGACGTCGATTACGTGTCCATTAAGGTCTCTGCGGTGACCGGCCCGCATAATCCCTGGGGTTTCGAGGAGGTCGTCGACCACGGCGTGCGCGCGCTCCTGCCGCTCTATCGCCTCGCCCGCGATAATGGGACATTCCTGAACCTCGACATGGAGGACTACAAGGATCTCGATCTGACGATCGCGGTATTCACTGCTATCCTCGACCAGCCGGATATGGGCGGATACGAGGCCGGCATTGTCCTACAGGCATACCTGCCGGATTCCCTCGGTGCTCTCGAGCGCCTCCAGGAATGGGCGCGTGCGCGCGTCGATGCGGGAGGCGCGCGCATCAAAGTCCGCATCGTCAAGGGCGCAAACCTCTCCATGGAGAAGGTAGATGCACAGATCCACGGCTGGGAGCTGACGACCTGGCCCTCCAAACAGGCTACCGATACCAACTACAAGCGGATGCTCAGCTGGGCTATGACACCCGAGCACACCCGCGCGATCCGACTCGGCGTGGCGGGACAGAACATTTTCGACATCGCGTTCGCCTACGAGCTGCGCGCCGCGCGCGGCGTCGAAGACAGCGTCGAATTCGAGATGCTCTCCGGCATGGCCACAGGTATTCAGGAGGTCGTACGCCGCGACGTGGGCTCCCTCCTCCTGTACGTTCCGGTCGTCAATCCTCGCGAGTTTGACGTCGCTATCTCGTATCTGGTGCGTCGCCTCGAGGAAAACGCAGCGCCCGAAAACTTCATGTCCGGCGTTTTCGACATCGCCCAGAACGAGGATGTGTTTGCCCGCGAACGCGATCGCTTCCTCGCCGCACTGTCCGATGTCGATCCGGATGCTCCCGTGCCGACGCCCAACCGCGCTCAGAACCGTCTGGCCGAGCGCGAGGCAGGCGTGCCTGCCGAGCGGGGCAGCGTCGCCGAGCGTGCGCGTCGTCCCTTCGAATCCGAAGCAGATTCCGATCCCGCCCTGGCAGCCAATCGACAGTGGGCACGCGACATTGCTGCGGCGATCCCGGCCTCGACCAGGGGCAGTGAGGCAGTGCGCGCCGGTGCGAAGGCCCTAGCCACCAACGAGGCGGTTGATGCTCTCGTCGAAGCCGCCGCTGGAGCTGCACGCTCCTGGCAGGCTCTTTCTGTCGAAGAGAGAGCCGCTACGCTGCATCGCGTCGGCGACGTCCTCGCTGCGCGCCGAGGTGAGCTCATCGAGGTCGCCGGATCCGAGGCCGGAAAGACGATCGATCAGGCCGACCCGGAGGTCAGCGAGGCAGTCGACTTCTGTCACCACTACGCGGGTGCCTCTCTGCAGCTTGCCGACGAGACGTACATGGCGGGGACGCGATTCGTGCCCGTCGACGTCACGGTCGTGGCTTCGCCGTGGAACTTCCCCGTGGCTATTCCCGTGGGCGGTGTCGCAGCGGCTCTCGCAGCCGGAAGCGCGGTCATCCTCAAGCCTGCACCGCCTGCCAAACGCTGCGCGGCGGAGCTCGTCGCGGCCTTTCACGAAGCGGGGGTGCCACCGGAGCTCGTGTCCCTCGCCCCGCTCGAGGATGGGGACGTCTCGCGTTACCTGGTGACCCATAGGGGAGTTGACCGTGTCATCCTGACGGGTTCCTATGATACGGCTCGTCTCTTCCGTTCCTGGAAGCACGACATGCATCTGCTGGGTGAGACGAGCGGCAAGAACGCGATCATCGTCACCCCCTCGGCCGACCCCGATCTGGCGGTGCGCGACATCGTCCACTCGGCATTCGCGCACGCGGGACAGAAGTGCTCGGCGTCCTCCCTGCTGATCCTCGTCGGATCTGCGGGGCGCTCGAGCCGCATCGCTCGCCAGCTCGTGGATGCGACCGCCTCGCTGCGCGTGGGCCTGCCGGCATCCCTGGACTCGCAGGTTGGCCCGGTTGTCGTCCCCGACGACGAGAAGGCCGTGCGAGGCCTGACCACCCTGGGAGAGGGTGAGCACTGGGTGCTCAAGCCCCGGTACCTGGGTGATGGGCTGTGGACCCCGGGCATCCGCGCGGGTGTGGAGCCCGGCAGCGAGTTCCACCTGACCGAGTACTTCGCGCCCGTCCTCGGCGTCATGCGCGTCGACACCCTCGAGGAGGCGATCGAGGCCGTCAACGAGGTTGACTACGGACTGACCTCCGGCCTCCATACTCTCGACACGGGTGAGTTGGCGACCTGGCTGGAGGGCATCGAGGCCGGTAATCTCTACGTGAACCGTGGGATTACCGGCGCGATCGTTCGCCGTCAGCCTTTCGGCGGCTGGAAGCGCTCCGCGATCGGGTCAACGACGAAGGCTGGCGGTCCCTCCTACCTGCTGGGTCTGGGCGAGGTCGAGCCCGACCGCGATGCGATGGCGGGGGAGTCCAGTCATTCCGTGGAGACGCTCGATCCGAGTGTGCTCGCCCTGTGTCGTGCGGCCGGTCCTCACCTGAGCGCGGATGATGCGGCCGAACTGAGCCGTGCCGTCGCCGCCGATGGCGCTGCCTGGGCATCCGATTACGGAGCCAACCGCGACGTTACCGGCATGGCCTGCGAACGCAATGTCCTGCGCTACCGTTCCACGCCGGTCCTCGTGCGCGCCGGGAGCGGGACTGCCCTCGCCGACACCGTGCGTGTGCTGGCAGCGGGCATCCTCGCTGGTGGCCCCATCGGGCTATCCGTTGCCGACGAGCTTCCGGCTACCATCCGGGAGCTGCTGGAGGGCTGGGATATCGAGGTGACGGTCGAAGACGCGCACTCGTGGGATTCTCGCCTGGCGATGGTGGCGAACTCTGGCGGCCTTGGCATGCGAGTGCGTGTCCTGGGGCCGCGCGATGAAAGCTCGCAGCAGCGCTGGGCGGACGCAACCCGCGCGAGCAGTGGCAGCCCTGATGTTGCCCTGTACACGGGTGCCGTCACGGCCTGGCCGCACTCGGAGCTGCTGCCATTCCTGCGCGAACAGGCGGTCTCGATCACGAACCACCGTTTTGGAACCCCGCTCGACCTGGCCGCGGGTCTGCTCTGAGCTTCGCCTCCTGAGAGCGGATGGGGAATCCAGACACACAAGGTACGGGTCAGCGCCTGCGACTTCTCGTCGCGGGCGCTGACCCGTACATGCGCGGGGCGCAAGTAATGGGGGAGTAGATGAGATAAACGCCGGAGGGGCGAGCCTTTTGGCTTGCCCCTCCGGCGTTACGTCAGTGTCGACTCAGATCGCGCGGGCGACCTTGTCGGACTTCAGGCACTTGGTGCACACGTTCAGGCGCTTGGGCGTCCCATTGACCAGGGCGCGAACGCGCTGAATGTTCGGATTCCACCGGCGGTTGGTGCGAACGTGCGAGTGCGACACGCTCTTGCCGAAGCCGGGTCCCTTACCGCACACGTCACAAACGGCAGCCACGATGTTCTCCTCGGTATGTCTTCCACTTCAGTTCTGGCCTCCGCGGTTGCGGGGGCGCGCATCCTCCGGCGCTTGAACCGAAGGCAACCATGACAGAATAGCGGACGATGCGCACTTTCAACAAGTCGCAGCAGCCACGCATGGTGTCAGGTCGCACACAGAGCCTTTCGTGGGGAGAATTGTGAGGGGGTGAAAGGGGAAACATGGAAGCGAATGCATCGGTCATCATCGCGGCGTGCCGTGCCGGAGCGGAGGAGGCAGCCCGGCTGGCGCCTTTCCTTGACGACCTGGATGGCTGGGACGGCGCGGACTGCGACACGGGAACGAATGCTGCGGCAACGATGGCGGCGTTGGCTGCGGCCATGGGCTCGCTGGAGCCGCGCGCCCACCTGCGTGATGCCCTTGAGGTGGCGGTCGAGACGATCATTCGGCGAGGAGTCGGGCACAGCGGCCTCGCCCTGGGAGCGCTCTTTGACGCGTGGGGGAGTGCGCTGGCTGATGCCACCCACGTCACCGCGCTCGTGCTGCGCCGAATGCTCACCGCATCGCTCGCTCCCTCCTCCTCGTCCGTTGAGTGGTCGGACGCGCTCGTTGAGATGCTGGGGGGAGCGGTACGCGAACTGGAGGACATGGGGCAGACCCTGCCAGAGGCCGAAGAGGTGTTCTCCCGTTTCTCTGCCCAGGCCCAGATCGGCCTCGTGGAGGCAACCAACGAAGCCACGGGACGCATCGATCCCGGTGGTGCCTTCGTCGCTTTGATGCTGGCGTGCATTGACGCATCAATGCGCTCGGATGCGGGGATTCTCCAGTCCTTCACCGCGATGTTGGCCGACCTGGCCAAACGTCACTCGCGGGCGCCCGAGCCCGCCTCGCCGCCTCCCGGACGCGACTTCACCGTGGATATCATCCTGGAGGGGACCCGAGAAGACTTGAGGTCGCTGCTCGTCCGGTTGTCCGGACTCGGCGCGCGCCTGTCCTATGTGGGGCGCGTCGACCTTTTCGGAATGGGCGAGTGGCGCCTGCACGTTGACACGTCGGCCCCCCTGGCTGCCCACCCGACCTCGGGGCAGGTAATTCGTTTTCAGGTGAGCGACGCCAGGCCCGACGCTCAGATCGGCATCGATGAGCTTGCCGACGAGGGACTGAGCCACCGCGGGGTGCGCCTCCTTCAGCGCCGCCCCATGCGACGCGTTGAACGTGCGCGCGTCATCGCCTGCACGCGGGCTCCCGGCCTCGTCGAAGACCTCGCCAGGGCCGGAGCGGTCGTCTTTCTGGAGCCCCATGCGGGCGACGCCGCCGGGATCGTCTCCGCATCCGCGTCGCGCTCCGGCGTGGCGCTCGTGGCCCCCTGCGACGAGGCTAGCGCCGCCCTGGTGGGCACGGTCGCCTCGGTCCTGCCCGCGCCCGCTCCCGGGGTTCCCGCAATTCTGCGGGCGGCCAGCAGGGACGACCTTGACGTCTTGGCTGTTGCTCGGCGATGCGCCCCGCTCTTTGTTCCGCAACCGGGAGGACGGGAGGCCTCCCCGACGCTGGCGCGCATGCTGCGCGACGGATCCCACGCGGCCCTGGCGGCGACCACGAGCGCGGCCCTGCCTCGCGACGGGGACCCCGAGCGTATCGCCGAGGCCCTCGCCGACGCATCCCGTGGGGGCGAGCGCGCCTTCAGGCTCCTCATTTCGCGCGAGGACGATGGGCCGTATACGGTGGCGACCGTGCGCCAGCTGCTTGCCACCCGCGACGCGTCCTCGTCAATCGACCTCGAAACATGGGACGGAGGCCAAGTCGGCCCCAGCCTCGTTGCGGGGTGTACTCCGTGAGCGCTCTAGACGTGCCGCTGGCGCTGCGGCTTCCGAAGAAAACGGTGAAGGCGTGTGAGAACGCCGGAGTGCGGACGGTGGGAGAGCTGCTGTCGGTCCCGCCGCGCCGCTACTATCACTGGGGTCGCCTCACCCCGATGTCCTCGCTGCGCGAAGGAGAGGACGTGACGATCCTGGCCGAGGTCGCATCGGCGCATCTGGTGGCCAACCGCAGCGGATCCGGTGTTCGCCTGGAGGCCCTGCTCACCGATGGCACGCAGTTCCTCTCGGCGACTTTCTTCGCGCACAACCACTACAAGCTCGCCCCCATCGAGCGGCTCCTGACCCCGGGGAGGTCCTTCCTCTTTGCCGGGAAGGTCGGCGCCTACCGTGGAAAGCTGCAGCTCACCCACCCGTCCTTCGAAGGGGTGGACGGGGACGACGTCGAGAGGGTCGCGTCGCGTCCCATTCCCATTTACTCGGCGATGGGGTCCCTCACCTCGTGGGCGATCGCGCGGGCCATCGCGATGGTGTTGGACCACGTGGAGGACTGTGATGTCCCCGATGCCGTACCCTCCGCCGTGCGCGAGCGCAACGGGGTACTCGCCCACGCCGACGCCCTGCGTCGGCTGCACCAACCGGAGACGGACGACGACTACAGACAGGCGCGCCGCTCCCTCGCCTTCGCGGAGGCATTCGTCCTCCAGGTCGGGTTGGTGGCCGCGCGCGCGGGGGTCCGAGCGGTGCCCGCGCCCGCCTCGCCCGCCTCGCCCGCCCTCGTCGAGAGCTTGACGGCCCTCCTGCCCTTCGAGCTGACCGATTCCCAACGCGAGGCCGTGGCCCGCATTGGCGTCGACCTGGCCTCCACGGTCCCGATGCAGCGGCTCCTGCAGGGAGACGTCGGCTCGGGAAAGACCGTCGTTGCGCTGATCGCGTTGCTGCAGGTCGTCGCGGCCGGCCACCAGGGCGCCTTCGTCGCCCCGACGGAGGTTCTCGCGGAGCAGCACGCCGCGTCGCTGCGTTCCCTTCTCGCCCCGCTGGGGGAGCGGGCACCCGACGTGCGTCTTCTCACCGGGTCGACTCCGCCCGCCGCCCGCCGTGAGATCGTGGCTGCGCTGGCATCGGCGCATCCCCTCATCGTCGTGGGCACCCACGCGCTCTTTCAGGATGGTGTGCGTGTCCCAGGCCTCGGCCTCGTCGTCGTTGATGAGCAGCATCGCTTCGGGGTTGAGCAGCGCTCGGCGCTGAGCGGGGCGCGCGAGGACGGCCGCGCCGTCCACGAACTCGTGATGACGGCCACGCCGATTCCCCGGACGATCGCGATGACGGTGTTTGGCGGCCTCGATGACACGCGCATGGTTGGCAAGCCAAGGGGCCGCTCTCCCGTGGCGACCTACCTGGCCGACGCGACCAACGACGCCTGGGTGAGGCGCGCATGGCAACGCGCCGCGGAGGAGATCGCCCAGGGGCGACGCGTGTATGTCGTGTGCCCGCGCATCGATCCCTCCGATGAGGTGGCCGATGCCGAGGATGAGGAGGCGCCGCCCCTCGCGTCCGTTGCCGAGGTCGCCCGCTATCTGCGGTCCCAGCCTGCCCTGGCGGGCGTGGCCATCCACGAGCTCACCGGGCGAACACCGGCCGGCGTCAAGGCGCAGATCATGGAGGACTTCTCCTGTGGGCGCGCCCCGCTCCTCGTGGCAACGACCGTCGTCGAGGTCGGGGTCGACGTGCCCGAGGCGACCCTCATGGTGATCCTCGACTCCCAGCAGTTCGGCCTGGCGCAGCTGCATCAGCTACGCGGACGGGTCGGACGCTCCTCGGTGCCCTCCCTGTGCATCGCGATGCACAGGCACGAGCTCACGGAGGCGGGACGCGCCAGGCTTGAGGCCTTTGCCCAGACGAACGACGGCTTCGAACTGGCCGAGGCAGATCTGCGCCTGCGCAAGGAAGGCGACGTCGTGGGCGCCGGACAATCCGGCACGGCTACCCACCTGAGGTACCTGTCCGTGCGCCGCGACGAGGCCCTGATCCGCGCGGCGAGGAAAGAAGCAGAGGCACTCCTTAACGAGGACCCAACGCTTGGCGGCCAGCCGGAGCTGAGGCGGCTCCTACGGGCCGGCTCGGATGGCAGGCTTGAATGGATGCAACGCTCCTAGGCGGCGCCCGGTAGGGTAGTGGCATGACAAGAATCGTCGCAGGGAGCGCCAAGGGACGAACCCTCGCGGTGCCCAAGTCCGGGACGCGACCGACCTCGGAGCGCGTGCGCGAGGCGCTGTTTTCGCGCCTGGACCACATGAACGTCCTGGCCGGGGCGCAGGTCCTCGATCTCTATGCCGGCACGGGGGCGCTCGGACTCGAGGCGCTCTCGCGCGGAGCCACCAGTGCGACCCTCGTCGAACGCGGCACGCCAGCCGCCCGGGTAGCCGCCGCGAACGTGCGTTCGACCGGCTTGAATGCGCGGGTTGTCACCGCCGACGCGCGCGCCTTCGTGAGCGCCCGCCGGGCGGACTTTCTCGGCGGGGAATTCGACCTGGTGTTCCTGGATCCTCCCTATGACGTGTCCGAGCGGGAGATGAGCGAGGTGCTCGCAGCCCTCGAGGCATGGATCGGCCCCGACGCGCTGATCGTCGTTGAGCGTTCGACGCGGGCTCCAGCCCCTGCATGGCCTCGTTTTCTCGATCTCGAGGACCGACGGACGTGGGGGGAGACGGCGGTGTACTTCGCGGGGCCTGCCGCGGCCGCGCAGTACTCACACCCGACGGGGGTGGCCGGGCACGAGGCCGCCTCGCCCGGGAGGGGTTCCCTGTGATTGCTCTTTTCCCCGGTTCCTTCGACCCGTTCACCCTGGGACACCTTGACGTTGTGGAGAGAGCCTGCGCGGTGTGCGAGCGGCTCATCATCGGAGTGGGCGTCAATCCGCGCAAAGAGGGGTTTGTGCCCCCGGCTCTGCGCAAGGAACTCATCGAGGACGCGACCTCTCACCTGAGGAACGTTGAGGTTGTCTTGCTCAGCGGGGCAACCGTCGACGAGGCCGCCCGCATGGGAGCAACTCTCATTGTCAAAGGGGTTCGTTCCGGTCATGACGTGGACTACGAGGCGGCCCAGGCCGCGCTCAACTACGACGTGGGAGGGGTGGACACGTGGTGGATTCCAACGAGGCCGGGGCTGTCTCACGTCTCCTCGAGCGCCGTCCGTGAGCTTCTCGGCCTCCAAAAGGATGTGTCCCGGTATGTCCCGGAAGCGGTTGAGCGTTATCTGACCGACAATAGAAGCTGACGAGTGCCCGGCGGAACGCAGGAGGAGCCCATGGCCGATACGCCCGATGACAAGACTCAGGACGATTGGAACGAGGAAACCGTCTACGGTCCCTCCACCGTGATCGCCGCCCTCGATCAGATTGAGGATCTGGTCGAATCCTCCCGAGCCGTCCCCCTGTCCGCGTCGATCATGGTGAACAAGGCTGAGATTCTTGATCTTCTCGATCAGGCGCGCGAGGCCCTGCCCGAAGACCTCGTCGCGGCGGACGCGGTTGTCGCCGACGCTGACGCCGTCCTGGGGCGCGCGGATTCGGCTGCGGAGACGCGCATCGCGGAAGCAAACTCGCGGGCCTCTTCGACCCTGGACCAGGCGAACGAGCGGGCCGCGCAGATCAGCTCGGACGCGGAGGAGGAAGCGGAGCGAACGCGCTCTCGGGCGAGCGACGAGGCGAGTGCGCTCGTGTCGCAGGCGCGTGCTGACGCCGAAGCGACGATTGCCGACGCGAACGCGCAGGCGGCTCGGATCGTCTCCACGGAGAACATCGTGCGCATGGCTGAAGATCGTGCGCGCGAGATTGTCTCGGAGGCCAAGCGGTCGGCCGCGTCGCTGCGCGAGGGGGCCGACGAGTACGTGGCTTCTTCCCTGGATGAGTTGTCTCGGCTCATCTCGGACCTGGCCCGCCGCACGGATGCCGGCCGACGCGCCATCGCCGAGCGGCGAGGCGTCGATGTTACCGATGTGGACCTGAGCAATGAGTGAGAATCCGCTGGTCCTCTCCCTCGCGCGGCTGCCTCGGGCGCTCGGGTCCACGCGTCACGAGGACGTTTCCTGGATCGTTCCCGATGACCTGGGGACCCCGTCGATGGCGGTGGCCCCGGGGAGCGTCCTGGACGTGTCGGTGGACATGACGAGTATCGACGATGGCGTTCTGGTTCAGCTGGCTACCTCGGTGGATCTCGAGGGGGAGTGCGTTCGTTGCCTTGATGAGGTCAGGCGTCACCACGAGGTCACCAGCTCGGAGGTGTACTGCGAACCGGGTGCCCCGGCTCTTTCCGTTCAGGGGGAGGATGAGACGGAATCGCAGGATCTGTTCATGATCGGCGAGCGCGACACGATCTCGATCGAAACGCAGCTGCGCGACGCGATCGTTCCGCTGGCGGACCCGCGCCCGCTGTGCCGGCCCGACTGCGAGGGACTGTGCGATGTGTGCGGCGAGAAGTGGGCGGAGCTTCCGGCCGATCACGAGCACTTTGTCGTCGATCCGCGCCTGGCCTCCCTGGCTTCCCTGCTGGGTGATTCTCCCGAGCCGGAGCGATCCTGATGGGCCGCTCTAAGCACCTTCCGGTTCCTCCCCGCACCGATACCGATGCCCTCGTCGAGGCATGGGGGACGCGCATCGAGCCAACACTCCTCCAGCTTGCCCTGGTCCATCGCAGCTACGCGAATGAGGCCGGAGGAATCGCCAACAACGAGCGTCTGGAGTTCTTGGGCGACTCTGTCCTCTCCATCGTGATCGCCCAGAAGCTCTACGAACAGTACCCGGATGTCGCCGAATCCGATCTGTCGCGCATGCGCGCGGCGACGGTGTCGCAACAGCCTCTGGCTGCGGCGGCTCGCCGCATTGGGTTGGGTGATTTTGTCTTCCTGGGCAAGGGTGAGTCGACGCACGGGGGACGGGACAAGGATTCGATCCTCTCCGATACCTTCGAGGCGTTGATCGGTGCCACCTACCTGACGAGTGGGCTGGAGGAGGCGCGCCGCGTCATTCTCGCCCGCCTCGGCTTCCTGCTCGCCGACGCTCCGTCAAGGGGGCAGCACCAGGACTGGAAGACCCTCTTGGTTGAGTACTCCCAGTCGAAGGGACTGGGGGAGGTTTCCTACGAGGTCGAGGGCGAGGGCCCCGACCACCAGCGTGTGTTCACGGCGCGTGCCTACGTGTCCGAAAGTTCAGAGGCTCTCGGCGAGGGGAGGGCCTCGTCGAAGAAGCATGCGGAAAACGCTGCCGCGCAGGATGCGATGAAGCGGCTGGCCGCTGACGAGGAGTAGTAGTTACGCGAGGGCGTTTGCTCTCCCGACCGATAGGATGGATCACGTGAATGAAGATACGTCCGCGCGCACGCGCGTCATGATCGTTGACGATCACGAGATTGTTCGACGAGGTATTGCCGAGATCGTCGACCGCGACGATGCCCTGGAGGTCGTCGCCGAGGCCGGTTCCGTCGCGGACGCTGTGCGCCGCGCGGACCTGGTTCGCCCGGATGTGATCCTGGTTGATCTCCAGCTTCCCGATGGCACGGGAATTGACATCATGAATCGGCTGCGGGCCTCCCACCCGCAGATCCTCCCCGTGGTCCTGACATCCTTCGACGACGACGAGGCCCTGGCGGAGTCCCTGGAGGCGGGCGCGCGCGCGTACATTCTGAAAACCGTTCGCGGCGCGGAGATTACGGATGTCATCAAGGCGGTTGCGGATGGGCGCGTTCTGCTGGACGAGCGAACCCTGACCCGCAGGCGCGTCGATCACGAGGACCCCACCGCTGACCTGACGCCCTCGGAGCGCAAGGTTCTGGATCTCATCGGCGATGGTCTGTCGAATCGGGAGATCGGAGAGAAGCTCGGCGTGGCCGAGAAGACCGTGAAAAATCACATCACCTCTCTGCTGTCGAAAATGGGGCTGCAGCGTCGCACGCAGGTTGCCGCCTGGGTGGCTGGACAGCGAGCCGCGGCGTGGCGTAACTGAATCGGATGACAGTTCCCACAGGGGAGCGTATTCGGCGGGCGGGTCGGGTTTTCCGGCCCGCCCGCCGCCGTGTGTGAGCACCATTAATCTGTATGACAGTTCAGTTGTTGGATAAACAGGTGGTTCCCTGATTTGTTAGAAAGCTACTGTCAAACTGGTTTGTGAAAAAGTCCTGTGGGGTACCGTTCCTTCATCCTCACTGACGAGGACGGACACCGCAGTCCACCATCCCCTGAAAGGACAACCCGTGAACCTCAAGCGAACGCTTGCCGGTCTTGCGGCTGCCACTGCACTGGTGCTCGCACCCATGAGCGCCCCCGCAGTCGCCGACGCGCCACCCGCGCCCACCGGCGTCCCAGCAGCCGTCCCCCTGAGCACGACCCCCAAGACCGCCCAGTGGCAACAACTCCAGTACGGAATGTTCATGCACTTTGGCGTCTATTCCCTCTACGGCGGCTACTACAACGGCCACCGCCAGCATATGGGCTACCCCGAGCAAATCAAGGCATGGGAGAACATCCCCACGGAGGACTACAGGGCCATGGCGAAGGGCCTGGCCTCCCACTTCGATGCCTCGGCGATCTGCCGGACAGCCCACGACGCCGGCATGAAATACCTGATGATCACGTCGAAGCACCACGACGGCTTCGCCATGTGGGACACCAAGACAACCGACTACAACATCGTCAAGGCCTCCGACTACGGCAAAGATCCCATGAAGGAGCTGTCCACCGAGTGCAACAAGCTCGGCGTGAAGCTGGCCTTCTACTTCTCCATCATCGATTGGACGAAGCAAATCCCCGAACCCTACGGGAACCAAAACCCCATTGACGAGGAACTCATGACGGGCACGATTAAGCCCCAACTCACCGAGCTCCTGTCCAACTACGGGCCGATCGCCGAGCTCTGGTTCGACATGGGTGGCCCCACCGCCGAACAGTCTGCGCGCATGGCCCAGTGGGTGCACGAGCTCCAACCCGAAACGATGGTCAACTCCCGCGTGTGGAACAAGGCCGGCGACTTCGAGGTCGGCGGAGACAACTCCGTGACCACCGACTTTCACATGGGCCCCTGGGAGTCGATTCGTTCGATATTCCCGGCCTGCTGGGGTTACTGCTCGTGGGTTAACCGCAGCGGGGGTGCCAAGAGCGCCAAGGTCCAAGAACTCGTCAACAACCTCGTGGGAACCGTGGCCTCCGATGGGCAATTCGCCTACAACATCGGTCCCAAGGGCGACGGAACGATCGACGAGTTCGACGCCAGCGTCGTCACCGAGGTGGGGCAGTGGATGAAGCGCCACCCCGATGCCATCACGGGAGCGCGTCCCACCTGGTTTCCCGCACCAGCCTGGGGCAAGATCACGACCAAGGACAACGCCCTGTACTTCATGCCCGACGGATGGCAGGCGGGTCAGACACTGACCCTGCCCGGCGTTGGCGGTACCGTCACCGGCGTCACCGTTGACGGTACCGACCGGACCCTCGAGTACACCCAGGACGGCACCACACTGACCGTGACCGAGTCGGGAGACAACCCCGAGCCAGGCCTGCGTCCCGTCATCAAGGTGAGCGTCTCTGAGGAGCCGACCTACGTGCCCGAGCAGACGGTGACCGCGGTCGACGGAGCGAGCATTGCGGAGAACCAGTTCCTCGCGCGCGCCTCCGCGATGCGTTACTCCGGGGCACAGGCGTACGATGCGTACCTCGTCAACAAGACGGGCACGCCCATCACCGACATGTCCCTGACCTTCAACGGCAACTTCGCCCCCGACGTCACGTACAAGATCACGCTCGGCACGACCTCCATCGAGGCCACCGGCACGCAGATCAACGCGGGAGAGATCGGTGAAGGATTCACCCTCGAACCCGGTAAGATCACGCCGCTGCGCGTCGAGCTAGCCCACCCCTCCTACTACGCGAACCCCATCGGGGTGCGGAACCTGAGCGCAACGGTCCACGTCTACGACGCCAACTCGGCCACCCAGCCGCCGGTCATCACCTCCGGCCCATCCTCGGTGTCGGTGACCGCAGGAGAAAGCGCGACCTTCACGGTCGTCGCCTCGGGGCGTCCCGCGCCCACGATCACCTGGTACCGCGTCCCCAAAGGCGCGACCGAAGGGACCCTCATCGACGGTGCAACGGGCAGCTCCTACACCCTGAACACCTCCGTCGAGGACGACGGCGCACAGTTCTACGCCCTGGCCACGAACGCCAACGGATCCACTCCGTCGGCGCGCGCAACCCTCACCGTGACGGCGCCCAGCTCCAACCTGGCACTCAACAAGGATGCACGCATGTCCTCCACCGGGTGGGGTGGGGTCGCCTCGCGCGCCGTTGACGGCAACACGGACGGCGTGTGGGACAACGGATCGCTTGCCCACACCGGTCGGCAAGCAAACCCCTGGTGGGAGGTCGACCTCGGCCAGACCCACCCGCTGGGAACCGTGAACGTGTGGAACCGCTCCGCCAGCGACAACTGCCAGGGAACCCCCTGCGACCAGCGGCTCCACGACTTCTGGGTGATCGCCTCACAGGAGCCTCTCCCGGACTCCTTTGACCCGGCCAGCGCCGCCGCCGTCGACGGCGTGCACATGATCAAGGTCGAGGGGGTCGGCGCTCGCCCGAGCGCCATCGACTTCGAAGGCTTCGAGGCGCGATACATCCGGGTGCTCCAGCCGACCAGCCACGGCGAGTTTGCCCTCGCCGAGGTGGAGGCATTCGCCGCTGCTGGCACCGAGCCCGATCCGGAGGACAAGCCCGTTGCCCCCACCATCGAGCCCCTTTCGGTCAGCGCAAGCCCCGCCGAAGATGCTCAGATCACCGGAGACGGAGCGTTCCGGACGGTGACCGCGAAGAACGGTACGAAGGTGACCATCAGGGCCACCGTGACGGGCATGCCCGAGCCGATCCTGGCGTGGCACATCAAGAAAGAAGGCACGGAGTCCTGGGAGAGCCTGGACAACGAGAACGGCAACGAGATCACCCTCACCGTCGATGCTGCGCACAAGGGCGCGGTTGTGCGCCTGACGGCCATCAACGAGGCGGGGGTGGCCGAGTCAGGCCTGGTGTCACTCGCGCTCACGGAGGATCCCGCACCCGACCCCGCACCGGACCCCGCACCCGAACCGGATCACACGGTCGGAACCTGGATGCACGACGGCGTCGGCTGGTGGTGGAAGATAAGCCAGGGCGGCTACGCCAAGAACGAGACGCTGTCTCTGGGCGGTAGCGTGTATCGCTTTGACCACAGGGGCTACATGCTGACCGGATGGGTCTACTGGGAAGGCGTCTGGCACTACCACAGTGAATCCGGTGCGCAGGTGAGCGGCTGGATCAAACCGGACGGACACTGGTACTACCTCGCGCCGGGCACGGGCATCATGGCGACCGGCTGGAGCAAAATCGACGGGCAGTGGTATCTCTTCGCCGCCAACGGAGCGATGGCCACCGGCTGGCACAAGCTCGGTGGGCTCTGGTACCACCTGGATCACTCCGGCGCCATGCACGTCGGATGGCTCCAGCAGGGAGCCACCTGGTACCTGCTGGCCGACAATGGCGCGATGGTGACGGGGTGGAAGCAGGTGGGCGGCACCTGGTACTACTTCGACTCCTCGGGCGCCATGGTTCAGGGCTGGCTCCAGATCGACGGCAGCTGGTACTACTTCGGCTCCTCCGGCAACATGTACACGGGTAGTCGACAGATCAACGGTCGCACGTACTACTTCGACCCGTCGGGTAAGTGGTTCGCGTGAGCTGGCGATGAGCGCGGGATAGCTCGGTGCTCGCAGAAAAAGGGGCGGGGGCGACGCGTGAGCGTCACCCCCGCCCCCAGGTCTTCTCGGGACCCCGGCCTTGTCCTACCCCTCCAGGGGAGCGATCCACGTGACCCTGGTTCCGCCTCCCTCCCCACCTGATCCGGTATCGAAGCTGCCGTGGTGGCGCCGAGCGCGCTCGGCCATGTTGGCCAGACCCGAGTTGCGGGTCCGCGACGGATCGATCCCGCGCCCATCGTCGGTGATCGTGATGCGCACCCGCCCGGACTTGCCTCGCCCGGACACGTCAACGCATACGGTCGCGGCCGTCGCGTGAGCGTGACGCGCGATGTTCGACAACCCCTCACGCACGATTGCGACGACGTCATCGGAGAGGTCCGGGTCGACGCGGCCATCGAACTCGTCAATGACAACCAGCTCGTTGTCCAGGTCCGAGTTGATCGCATTGCCGTCAAGGGTGATGAGCAGGGAGGGGGCAAAGCCGAGGGCGGAGCGCGTCAGCGACGACTCCCTGCGGATTCGCTCGACCAGGCCGACGGCCTTATCCCGCTCGCGCAGGTTGTGCACGATCGTGCGGATCTGGCGGACGGCCTCGTCAATTGAGGCAAGAGAGGAGTCGATGAGCGACTCCAAGGAGGCTGGATCCGCCTCCCCCTGGGTAATCTTCTGCTTGGCCGCGTCCAGGGCCATCCCGGTGGCAAAGAGCTGCTGAATCGCAAAATCGTGCAGGTCGCGGCTGATCCGATCTCGCTCATCCAGGAGGGCTGCCACGTCCTGGGCGTGGCGCGCGGAGGCCAGCTCGAGCGCGAGGGTGGCCTGAGAGGCCAGGGATTCAGCGAGGGAGAGCTCGGCGCTGTCGAACTCGGGAGCACCGATTTGGCGCAAGAGGATGAGGACGCCCGATGATACTCCTCGAGAACGCAGCGGAGCGTAGAGGGCGGAACCAAAGGCGGCCAGCTGTGGCATGCGCATCGTCTGGGCGCGGGCCATCGAGTCGACGATCATGCCGGTCCCCTCATGCAACACGCTCATCGCGCGCCCCTCGGGTGGAAAAACCAAGCCGAGCAGGCTCGAGGCATTCTTTCCGTCGGTGATCTCGGCCGCCCACGTATCGCCCACGGATTGGAGGACGATGATCGCGGTGTCCGCGTGGGACACCTCGCGCACCGTCTTCGCGATGAGCTCGAGAGCCTCCTCCTCATCGGCCCCCTCCAGCATGGTTGTCGTCAGAGACTGAGAGGCGCTGATCCAGCGTTCCGTACGGCGTGAGTCCGCGTAGAGGTGAGCGTTCTCAACGGCGATGCCGGCAGCCGGAGCCAGCGCGGCGACCACGGCCGAGTCGCCGGCCGTGTATCCCCCCGGCTTCCCCGTGAGATAGAGCCTTCCGTACACCTGCTCGTGAACCAGGACCGAGACGCCGAGGAACGCGGGAGTGGACGGCGGAAGGTCGAGGTCGGTCGCGTCGGTGGGCGAGTTGACGAGAAGAGGCTCGGTGACGGGAATGGCCGTGATGAGCGCCCGGGGGACATCGGGCGCGGGCAGGGTGTCGTGGTGCTCGAGCTGCAACGTTGTCGCACCCCACGTGTCAAGGACCGTCAGCGTGGCGTGCGGCGAGGAGGTGAGAGCGCACGCCTGGTTGACGAAGTTCTGCAGGCCTGCCTTCAGGTCCAGGGAGCTGGTCAGATCCAGCGCCGCTTCGAGAAGGGTAAAGTCCGTGCTGTCGGTGCTCATTGTTCCTCCTGATCGAGTGCCCACCGGTAGCCGGGCAGGCAAGATAGAACGTGCGCGTGCGTGCCCTGTGCAACCACCCTCGCGCACTGACCGGCCTGCACGCGTCCCAAAACGAGTACCTGGTCGGCCTGGTCGAGGGCGCTGAGGCGATGCGTGACGACCAGGGTAGCGCGATCGGGTGGGGGAGTCAGGAGGGTGTTCATGAGCCTGTCCGCGGTCTCGCCGTCCAGGTGTTCCGACGCCTCGTCCACCGCCATGACGGGGGCCGGGACGAGGAGCGCGCGCGCCATCAACAGGCGGCGGCGTTCACCCCCGGACACCGTCGTCGCACCCGAACCGATCACCGTATCGATTCCGTCGGGAAGAGAGTCGATCCACTCGCAAAGTCCCGCTCGTTGCAGTGACGTCACGGCCTCTTCGCGCGTCAGGGATGCCTTCGCGACGCGCAGATTCTCGTAGATGCTGGTTGCGAAGATGTGGGCGTCCTCGGCGGTCATGGTGATGTGGGAGGCGACGTCGTCGCGGCGCGCCCCCCACGCGGGCACCCCGTTGATGAGGGCCTGACCGGACTTGGGGGGGATCACTCCCGTGAGGGTGGCCAGCAGCGTTGTCTTGCCGATCCCCGACGGTCCGACGATGGCCACGGAGGCACCCGCGCGCAGCGTGAACGTGATCCCCTCGACCAGGGTGGGGCCGCCCGGCCAGCCGATCGCGAGATCGTGAGCCTCGATGAGGGTGGCGCCCTGAGGGATGGCGTGCGAGGCGGAGGGAGACTCCTCACCGATGAGAGCGCAGATGCGCTGAGCTGCCTGCGCGCTGCGGACCAGCTGGGACGCGGCTGGAGCAAGCTCAGCGACGCCCTCGAAGGAGGACAGCGGAATGAGAACGATGACGGCGAGGAGAACCTGCGGGAGCGCGCCGGAGAGCGCGTGCGGGATACCGATGAGGAGAGCGGCGATGAGCGCCATTCCCACAGCGCACACGTCCAGGCCTCGGGCGAGCGCGGACAGGCGAGCAGAGCGAGCAAGAGCCTGACGCAAAGACGCTTCGGCACGGGCGAGCGTCCGTGTGGCTCCGCGCAGTGTCCCGGCCAGCGAGAGCTCGGTGGCCCCCTCCAGCAGCGCCAGGGTGGTGGCGGCGATATCCGCGCGCGCGTCGCCCCCCTCGCCCTCGGCCATCCGCACGGAGCGGGCGATCAGGGCGGGCGCCACCACGCCCGACAGAAGGAGGCACAGCGCAAGAACGAGTGCCGATGCGGGCGAGATGACGGCGACAACCGCCACGGTCGCGACGCCGACGATGAGCGCGACGAGCGCGGGTAGGACAGTCTTCACGACGACGTTGCCGACCTCGTCGACATCGGCTCCTGCCCGGCTCATCAGGTCTCCGCGTCGCACGGACGATAACGCCGCCGCGGGAGCGCTCGACAAGCGGTCATACAGGTTCGCGCGCAGGTTGTCCATACCCGACAACGCGACCTTGTGCGAGGCCAGGCGCGACAGGTAGCGGGCGAGGGCGCGCGAGAGACCGAAGAGCCGCACCGACGTGGCCGCGACGGTCAGGTAGAGAACGGGCGGCTGCTGGGATGCCCGGGCAATGAGCCACGCGGCCGTTCCCCCGAGCGCGATCGCCGAGCCCAGAGCCGCGACTCCCAGGAGGAGTGAGAGCGCGAAACCGGAACGCGATACCCCAAGCAAAGCGACGCATCGGCGAAGCGCCGCGGATTCCGAGCGCGTCAGGAAGAGCCTCATGCGCGTTCCTCCTTGATGGCCGCGGCGGTCACGTCGATTACCGTGTCGGCGATATCCAGCACCGCGCTCCGGTGAGCAATGACGATGAGGGTTCGGCCCTGGGCGCGCATCGCGTTGATGGCCCCGATAATCGTTTCCTCGCTCACGGCGTCCAGATGCGCCGTGGGCTCGTCGAGAATGACGATCTGCGAGTCGGCCGCGAGGGCTCGAGTGAGAGCCAGGCGCTGTCGCTGCCCGACAGACAAACCGATCCCGCCGCGTCCGATGACCGTGTTCCAGCCATCGGGAGCCTCGGACAGGACGGCGTCGAATCCCGTCGCTTCGGCTGCTCGGGTGAGGCTCTCCAGGGGGAGGCCTCCCATACTGTCCAGGATCGTCCCGGGCGCCAGCGTGGGGGATTGCGGCACCCAGGAGATGGTGCTCCTCCACGAAGCGGGGGAGACCTCGGACAGCGGCAGATCTGAGCGGGCGGAGCCGCCCGAGGCCGCCGAGCGCAGCAGGATTCGACCGCAGTCGGGAACAGTGTCGGAAAGCAGACACGACACGAGCGTCGATTTTCCGGCCCCGGAGGGTCCGGACAGCGCCGTCACGGTCGCCGGACGCACGATGCCCGAGGTCGGACTCGGCGCCCAGGCCTCGCGCGAGCGCACGCCAACGCCGTCCAGGACGATGTCGGTGCGGGACATGTCCGGGCACGGTAGAGATCCGGCAGGGGGCAGAGCCTCGGCCTCCTCGATGATATCGAAGGCGGCACGTGAGGCCGTCACGCCGTTCGCAGAAGCGTGGAATTGCGCGCCTACCTGGCGTAGGGGTTCAAAGACCTCGGGGGCCAGCATGATGACCGCGAGTCCGTCAAAGAGCGACATGTGACCGAAGACCAGGCGCATCCCAACCTCGACGGCGACCAGAGCCACCGAGAGGGTCGTGAGGAACTCGAGAACACCACCCGAGAGAAACGCCACGCGCAGCGTCGACATCGTCGCCTTCGTATTCGCCTCGCCCAGCGCGCGCAGGTGGGGGCGCGGAGCCCTCTCGCGCCCGAGCGCGCGGAGCGTGGGCAATCCCGAGATGAGATCCAGGAGCTGGGCGGACAGACGCTTCATCGACGCCAGTTTCTCGTCGGAGGCCGACTGGGTGAAGCGACCGATCAGGACCATGAAAAGGGGAATCAACGGAATCACGAGCAGCGCGATGACGGCAGACCAAAAGTCGAGCAACAGGATGACCCCCAGCGCCGCGGGAGTGACGGTGCACACGAGGACCAGTTGGGGGAGGAAGGCCACGAAGTAGGGGCGCAGGTCTTCGAGGCCGCCGGTGGCCAGAGCCGCCGTCTGTGCACCATTGGTCGCCCGCCACCGAGGCCCCAGCGCAATAGCCGAGTCGATGACGCGGCGGCGTAGCTCGGCCACGGCTGCCCCCGCCGCTCGCGTGCTGAGTGCCTCGCGCGCGGCCACGCACCCGGCTCGACAGGCGAACACGAGTCCTATGGCCCCGATAGTGGGCAGAACGTCAACGAGGGAGGCGCTGCCGGAGACGATCGGGGACAGCGCCGACGAAACGAGCAGTGCCTGAGCGAGAACGAGGACGGCGGTGACGGTCCCAAGGAGGGCCGTCGCAGCAATGGGGCCGCGAGCCGATCGGGCATATCGCAGCAGGCGAGGATCGAAAGGACGCACGGATACCATTGTGCCCCAAAGCGCGGCGTCATGGGTCTTAGGTCCTCGGCGTCGCCTCGTGGATGTGCTTGTGCCCGGTCCCGCGAGACGGAACCGGGCACAAGCGGCGCATAAGGGTCAGCTGGAGAGGAAGTTCTCTCCCACGCGAATCTTGCTGAGCAGGAGCCCTGTCTTGGTCGACACGTCCTCGGTACCGACGCGAGAACGGAACGTCCAATAGGACCAGATGACGTAGACCGCAACGATCGGGACCAGGCAGGCCGCGACGATCGTCATGACGGTCAACGTCGCGTTCGTCGACGAGGCCTGCTCAATCGTCAGCGAGTAGCTCGGGTTAATCGAGGACTTCTGAACGGCGGGAGCCATCGAAGCGAACACCCACGCGACAGCGCCGGCGATGGCGACCGAGGAGGCCGTGAAGGACAGCCCCTCTCGTCGCAGCGACGCCTGCGACAGAGCCGTCGATGCGATGATCGCGAGCGCAGCAACCACGAGCGGGATCCACGCCAGAACGTTCGTCGTGTAGGCGAACTGACCCCAGAACAGCCACGCGGCGGCCAGGACGGTCGCGGCGATCGTCGCGGGGGCGGCGATCGCATTGGCGCGATCGCGCACCTCCCCGGTGGTCTTCAGCGCCAGGAACTGCGCGCCGTGAGCCAGACAGACGGCGAGAACCGCCAGCCCGCCCAGGATGGTGTAGGGGGTTAGAAGGGAGAAGAAACCGCCCGTCAGCTGGTGCGTTGCGCTCGCCAGCGACTGATTCACCAGCGTCGGGTCCACAACGGTGCCCGTTGCCGCGTCAACGACCTCGATGCGCATGCCCTGCACGAAGTTCGCGAAAGCGACGCCCAGCAGCAGCGGGACGAGCCAGGCGCTGGCCGTGTGCACCCAGTCCCACGCGTGGCGCCACTTCTCGGTGGCGATCTTGGAGCGCCACTCGAGGGCGATGACGCGCACGATCAGGCAGACCAGGATGAGAAACAGGGCCAGGTACATGCCCGAGAACATGGTGGCGTACCACTCGGGGAAAGCGGCGAAAGTCGCGCCGCCGGCGGTGAGGAGCCAGACCTCGTTCCCGTCCCAGTGGGGGCCGATCGTGCGCACCGTCTGGGTGCGTTCGCGGTCGCCCTTGGCGACGAAGGGGAGGAGCATGCCGACGCCAAAGTCGAAGCCTTCGAGAATGAGGTAGACCGTCCACAACACGGCGATGAGGATGAACCACAGGATTGACAGAGTCATGTTCGTTGTTCCTCTCTCAGTATCCGAAGGACAGCTCGGCGGGTGTTTCGGCCGTGGGCTTATCAGCCTCGGGCGAGGAGTGGATGCCCTCGACGGCGTAGCGCTTCATGAGGACGTACCAGAAGACTCCCAGGACGCCATACAGGAGAGTGAAGAGGACGAGGGTGGCCAGCATCTGCCAGGCGGGAACGTTGGGGGACACGCCTATTTCGGTCATCATGGCCACCGACCCCAGGTCGGATCCCGCGGACAGCGCACCCAGGTTCGGTACGACGACCCACGGCTGGCGACCCATCTCGGTGAAGATCCAGCCGAAAGAAGCGGCTGCAAAAGGCAGCGGTAGGTTGACCAGGGCGACGACGCCGAGCCACTTGTTGGACGACGTGCGCCCGCCTCGGGTGGCCCACAGGCCCCAGGCGGCGAGGAGGAAGGCGAGCATCCCCAGGCCGATCATCAGGCGGAAGGACCAGAAGGTCACCATTTGCGGGGGCCGGAAATCGTATTGCGAGGCGTCCCCGTACTTGGCGGTGAAGTTCACGTCCGAGTTCAACAGGTCCACCATGCGTGCCTGAATGTCGGAAACCCCCTCGGAGGTCGCCGAGAAGGAGTTGTGCGACAGGAAGGAGGCGACACCGGGAACGCGGATGAACTGGGTGGGGTGCGCGCCGTTATCGCCCAGGGGGCAGGAGCCGAACTGGGCGACCGTGAAAGCCGCGCCGTCGGTGTCCACGCAGATGCCCTCGGCTGCCGCCATCTTCATTGGCTGAGCTGCGACCATTTCCTGGCCCTGGATGTGGCCGGAAGCGGCGGTACCGAGGCCGCCGATCAGGACGGCGACCAGCCCGAAGCGGGCGATCGGACGCCAGACGTCCCGGGACTGCGCCACGGCCTGCTCGCTTCCCTCACGAGCGGTGCGCACCATCCACCACAGGGCGATGCCGGCCACGAATGATCCGGCGACGAGCCAGGCGGAGGTGATGACGTGAGCGTACTCGCTCAGGTAGACGCCGGAGGTGATGAGCTTGAGGAAGCCAGCCACACCGTCGAGTTCGGCTCGGCCGGTCTCGGGGTTGAAGCGTGCCCCGACGGGATGCTGCATCCAGGCGTTGGCCGCGAGGATCCAGGCTGCCGAGAGCATCGTGCCGATGGCGACGCACCAGATGGTCGCCAGGTGCATGCCCTTGGAGAGACGGCCCCATCCGAAGATCCACAGTCCGAGGAACGTGGATTCAAGGAAGAAGGCCAGGAGTGCCTCGATGGCCAGCGGGGCGCCGAAGATGTCGCCGACGAAACGGGAGTATTCGGACCAGTTCATTCCGAACTGGAACTCCTGGACGATGCCGGTCGCCACGCCGAGGGCGAAGTTGATGAGGAGGAGCTTGCCAAAGAATCGGGTCGCCTGGAGCCAGTGTTCCTTGCCGGTGCGGTGCCATGCGGTCTGCATGATGGCAACCAGCAGGGACAGGCCGATCGTCAGCGGCACGAGGACGAAGTGGTAGACGGTTGTGATGCCGAACTGCCATCGTCCGACCGTGACCGCGTCAAGCGCTGTCTGCGCGAGGGTCATGATGGGACCTTCTCGTGTAGGGATGAGGGATGTCGTTGAAGCCGAGACGCAGCCGTAGGACCTATGTCACGGGTTGACACAAATGTAGCCCAGATGTGTCGGCGGTACTAAGGGATAACGGGGCTTGGTGATCGTTTTGTGACGTACGCGTCTGATTATTTTTCCTGGTAAACGCCCTGTATTTGGGCGTGTGAGGCGTTGACCTGGTCACCCTTTCCCGTCGCATTCAACGGGGAAAGCATGTCGTGTGCGACAATGAGGACGAATGGATGTCGCGGGCGTGCCCCCGTGACGAGAGTCGAGCGATGACGTTTCCACCGCCGCCGACCGCTGCGCGTTTGCGCTCCACTAGGTTTCCGCCCCTCGCGGGCGATGATAACGGGTGTGTCCGGGCACGTGGCGCACGCCCACCATTGGAGAATCGTGACAACCGAATCCACCACCCCCGTGGCACCCGCCGCGTCGCTGCTGTTCCAGGCGCCGGTCTTCCAGGCCGCACCCGAGGTCGCAGCACCGATCGCCGCCGAGGAAGCAGAACCCAAGCGCCGCCGCAATTCCTCCGCCTCCGAGGAGATGTCCGAACGCGAGGAGGCGGCCCCCAAACGTCGGCGCCGCTCTAAGAAAACCGTTGGCGACGCCGAGAACGAGAGCACCGCCGATGCGTCGGCAGACGATTCTTCTCCCGTTGAGCGCTCCGCGAGCGAGGAGTCGGACGCCGAACCGAAGAGTCGGCGCCGTCGGCGCTCCAAGAGGGCCGACGAAGCTTCCAGCGCTGAGAAGAAGCCCGATGGGAGCGAATCCGTCGCGTCCCAGGATGATTCGACGGCAGACGACGAGGGGTCGACCCGTCGTCGTCGGCGCCGTTCCCGCTCGACATCGGTAGCCGTTGCGGACGATGGTGATCCCGCGGATCAGGTCCAGGCCCTGAAGGGATCGACCCGGCTCGAGGCTAAGAAGATGCGTCGCCGCGAGGGTCGGCGCGAGGGCAGGCGCCGCCACTCGATCTCCGAATCGGAGTTCCTGGCGCGCCGCGAGTCCGTCGAGCGCACCATGGTCATCCGCGATCATGACGGCCTGGATCAGATCGCCCTCCTTGAGGACGGGCTCCTCGTCGAGCACTACGTCGCTCGTCGCACCCAGTCCTCCATGGTCGGCAACATCTACCTGGGCCGCGTCCAGAACGTTCTTCCGTCCATGGAGGCGGCATTCGTCGATGTGGGTCGCGGCCGCAACGCCGTCCTGTACGCCGGAGAGGTCAACTGGGATGCCGTCGGGATGGAGGGCAAGCCCCGCCGCATTGAGGCCGCCCTCAAGTCGGGTGATCCCGTCCTGGTCCAGGTGACGAAGGATCCGATCGGACACAAGGGAGCGCGCCTGACGTCGCAGATCACCCTCGCGGGCCGCTACCTCGTGCTCATTCCGGGTGGCTCCATGATGGGAATCTCTCGAAAGCTGCCCGACAAGGAGCGCGCGCGCCTGAAGACGATCCTCAAGGCCGTCGTCCCCGCCGGTTCCGGAGTCATCGTGCGCACCGCCGCCGAGGGCGCAACCGAAGCGCAGATTCGTGACGACGTCGCTCGACTCACTCGCCAGTGGGAGGAGATCGACAAGAAGCGTTCATCGACGAAGAACGCTCCGGTGCTCCTGCGCGGCGAGCCTGAGCTCGCGGTGCGCGTGGTGCGCGACATCTTCAACGAGGATTTCACCAAGCTCGTCATTCAGGGGCGTAACACGTACGCTACCGTCAAGGACTACGTGGACGAACTCAGTCCCGAACTCTCCGACCGCGTCGAGCAGTGGGTGGGGACGGAGGACGTCTTCCACGCACACCGCATCGACGAGCAGCTTGCCAAGGGTATGGATCGCAAGGTGTGGCTGCCCTCCGGCGGCACCCTCATCATTGACCGCACCGAGGCGATGACGGTCATCGACGTCAACACGGGCAAGTTCATTGGCGCGGGAGGCACCCTTGAGGAAACCGTGACGCGCAACAATCTTGAGGCAGCCGAGGAGATCGTGCGCCAGCTGCGCCTGCGCGACATCGGCGGAATCGTCATCATTGACTTCGTTGACATGGTGCTCGAATCGAACCGCGACCTCGTCCTGCGCCGCCTTGTGGAATGCTTGGGGCGCGATCGCACACGCCACCAGGTCACTGAGATCACCTCGCTGGGGCTCGTGCAAATGACCCGCAAACGCGTGGGAGAAGGCCTCGTGGAGGCATTCTCCTCCCCCTGCGAAGCCTGCGAAGGGCGCGGATTCATCGTCCACCACCATCCGGTGGAGGCTTCCGGTGCCGACTCTTCGTCGAAGGGAGCCAAGTCGGCGAAGAAGTCTCAGAAGAGGGCGGAGCCGCGACGCATCGAGGCCGGGGTTGAGCACGAGCGGGCAAAGGAGGCGCTCAGCGCGATCGCTGCCGCTTCCTCGCGCAAGGACGATGACGCTCCCTCCGAGGCGCCCGTCCCGGCCACGAAGGGGACCGCTCAGGCGGCGGCACGCGAGGTCGAGGATGCCTCCTCGGCCACCGGCACCGAGCAGGCCAGTGCACCCGACCAGGCAGAGTCGAAGGCGTCGGACGCGTCCGCGCAGGAGGCAACCAAGCGTCCGCGTCGGCGCCGTCGGGTCGCGGAAGCGACCCCGGTGCCCGATCTTCCCGTCCATATCGATTTGCCCGACCCCGTAGAAACGGCCGAGCAGGCTCCGGCGAAGAATGCGGTCGACATCGAGCTTCCCGAGCGTCAGGAGAAGGCGCCCGCGAACCGGCGTCGCGCTTCCCGCAAGGCGGCGACCGCGGCCAGCGGGGAGCCTTCCTCGGCTCCCAGCCCCGCCGCATCCCCCGCTCACCCTGCGTCCCAGGAAAGCGCCCCCCGCAACGATGGTGGCCAGGCCCGGGAGGCTCCGGCGAGCGCGCAGGAGGGGACTCAGCCTCGCCGGTCGCACAGGCGCCGCGCGGCAGCGTCCAGCGGAGTCGTCGAGCCCGAGGCCACTCCCGCGGTTGTCGTTGATCTTCCGGCGCGAGCCGAGGCAGGGGCGGCGGTCCAGGCGACGCGATCGACCGAAGATATTACCCTGCCGGAGGCCACCGACAAGCCGCGGACCAAGCGCCGTCGGCGAGCGGTATCAACCGGCATCGTAGACGCGGGCTGAGAACCGGAGCGAGAGGGAGGGGAAGGCCCTCCCTCTCGCGTCGAGGTGTGGAATCGCACAGCGCTTCTGGTAGCTCGCGAGTCCCGCCGGGTTGCATTCCGGCGTGCGAATCGGCTAGATTTGATCGTCGGCGCAACAAGCGCCAACGGGATCGTCAGAACATCAGAAAGCCCTCGGCAGTTTCGAGGCGGGATCCCGGTTACGAATACGAGAAGAGATGAGCTCCAACGTGGTCTACGCGATCGTCAAG
>ERZ772977.378-NODE-378-length-32297-cov-6.571708_pt1 | contig 32297 bp, 22 predicted proteins | sample MGYA00511131_ERZ772977 | MGnify/ENA primary metagenome ERZ772977 (study PRJEB29015, sample SAMEA2737935) | human oral metagenome | biome: human oral; feature: human-associated habitat; material: dental | place: China | collected 2151 ...
GAGATAACGCCCACATCTATCCGCTCATCTAACACACGCTGCTTCCCTATCTTAGTAAAGTAATCGGCTAAAGTCTTGAGTGTTAGCTCTGCCTCTCCTTTATTAATACGTCCAAAAGAAGAACCTACAAACTGCTCATGGAAGGCGTTTTCCTTTTCGTTATTTGACTGAGAAGGAGCAGAATTTGCCTCACTTTCCGTTAAATCATACGATGCAACGACAGCCTCATCTGACGTATCAATCCATACCATTGGGTTGTCATAATCGAGGATGCCACGATATTTAATCTGCGGAGCGGTCTCCACCTGTCCACCATAGAACCAATCGGATGAGAAACGCATAATCTCTTCATTCATTCGATACTGCACCCTTAACAGCGTTACAACCTCTGGTTTATTCTCTACGATACGTTCCATCAGGGTCTTTCCTAAGCCTCCACGCAAGGCAGCTATGCTTTTCACCGTCGGTGGGAGTTGACAATGATCACCCGCAAAGATGACTCTTGATGCTCTGCGAATGGCTATCCAGCAAGCTGCTTCAAGGGCTTGTGCAGCCTCATCGATGAACAAAGTGGTGAACTTCTGACCTTCCATTATCCTACTGTTAGCACCAACGAGGGTGGAAGCAACGACACGTGCCTCTCCAAACAGTTCTGCATTAATACGTATTTCAAGCTCAGTGGCACGACTCTTCAGCCTATCCATCTTCTGATGATAGCTTTCAGAACCTTTCTTTTTGTTGTTCCTCAATTCACGAATAGCCTTCCGAATCGACCACAACTGTGGATAATCTGGATGCGCTTCAAACTTCCTTTCGTATGTAAAACCAAGCATCTTATCATTCACTCGAGTAGGATTACCAATGCGGAGGACATTAATACCACGGTCGACAAGCTTCTCACAAATCCAGTCAACAGCCATATTACTCTGCGCACAAACCATCACTTGACTCTCTCGCATCAGTGTTTCGTTGATTGCTTCGACCAATGTTGTTGTCTTACCTGTTCCTGGTGGACCATGAACTACCGCCACATCCTTTGCCCATAACACCTCATTAACAGCCTTTTCTTGTGTTGGATTCAGCCAAGGTAATCGAATCGGAGCAAAGGAGAACTTCTCAACCTTTTGTCGTGAATAGAACAAGTCGCGAAGATAGGCAAGTCTGTTTCCCTTTGCTTTCATGGTACGATCTAACGCATCAAACATCATTTGATAGCTCGTTTCATCAAAACCTAACTGGCAACCAACCTGTTCTGAAGCTGATTGGAGGTCTAACAAGGGTGCGGAATCAGGAACAGCAACAACCATTCTGTCGCCCTCCACATACGAAACAGTACCCGTAAAACCATAGTATTTCAGCAGAACAGCCTTATTAGGAGTCCCCTTCTCCGTCTCAATAAACTTAAAGAAAAGGAGCGGACGACCACTTTCAAAGTTATGCTCTATATCCCCATCCTGTGTACGAAACACCTCAATGCAAAGCTGGTTCAACCCATTATAAAACCTTTTGCCCACTCTTAACGGAAACCATGCATCCCCTCGCTTCACTTTCCGCTGCATACCAGCAGCCTCTGTCTGCTTTCTAAAGGCTTCTTTCTCGGCATAATACTCCATTTGAAGCAGCAAACGTTGACATTGTAAGAGTTGAATTGGACTTTCCTGAAGCATATCTTTTTATAGTTAACGAGGTTACAAGTTGACGAGTTAACAAGTTATTTGTAAATGATTAAAACGAGATTGTATATAAATAAAAGCACACTTTACACACTAAGTATAAAAGAAAGTAGACCACTAAAAGAAGAACATTGTACGACTATTCTGCTTCTTCTGAGCCAAAGCATATTCCATTTGCTTTGTAGCTGCCTTAAAGAAGAAAGCAATTAGATGTTCATCCGTCCCTTCCATACGTATGGCTCGCAAAGCAGCAATATACTCCTGTCGATCTTCTTTCTGTATAATCAATTCAGGATAACCATGACGTAGCAAGATGAAGTTGGACAACAACCTACCTGTTCTCCCATTCCCATCACGGAAAGGATGTAGGTATTCAAAGAAACCATGGAACCGAGCAGAAAGAATCATAGGGTGAAGTTCTCCACGTTTCATCATCTCAGCTGTTGAAGACATCAGTCGTGGTACCTGTGCCACCAATCCCTCATGTTCGCCAAAGACCGTATCACCAGCTGCCATATCCACCGTTGTAAACTCCCCAGGTACAGCATCTGCCTGCTTATAAGTGAGCGTACGAAGTGTTACCAACCTATTGATGGTCTTCAATAGTTCGACATCAAAAGGGTAATCTAAATGATTATGCATCCATTCATATGCTGCAAAGTGGTCTGCCATCTCCTGACATTCCAGCAAAGACTTGCCAACTGGATGATAGCCTAACTGCTCTTCAAACAGACAACGTGTATCATCCACTGAGAAAGAAGACCCTTCTATACCACAGCTATGGCAGGAAAAAAGGATTTCAGAATACTCTCTAAACGCCTTCTTTCCCATTGGCAGCACTATCTTTTCTTGATACTCTGCTACCAATTCATCATATCTTTTTATCTCTGTTTCAAACACGTTACAAATATAATACTTTTTATCTAATATCCATTCTACAACGAATAAAAAACAGGAAGGGCTTAACAACTGAAGTCATCCTCTATCTCTGCGACCTTACCCATTTGCAAATTAGGGGGCGCACAAGATGATAAGAACAAGGCTACACGGAGTTCCTCATAATCTGTAGGTAAGGAAAGAACAAGGTCTAACTTCCCATCTCCATCCAAGTCACCAGCAAACAGAAGTGCAAAACTTGCTGCATCGACCCTTGCCTCCCTAACTATTCGTTCACCATTCAGCAATAATGTATAGTTCTTTAATTGGCTTTCTCCCTGCGCCTTTGCCTCTAACTTGTAATGCTTTCCAGCAAAAGTAAAATTCCTTACAGAGCCTGGCTCCAGATAAGTACTATCTGAAAATGCAATATCAGCAATCTTAACTTTCCCCTTCTTTATTGGCAACTGATTGACAAACAATATCGTGTTTCGCTTTTCTGCCAAGTATGTTGGAATAGTACTTGAGCACGCATCCTCTCTCCTCTCAATACCATACCGAGCTTTACCAACATAATAATCCTTCCCATCTTTATAGAGTTCAACCCAATTTCGGTTGATTATCGTATCTGGATTACACAAACGATAATTAAAGGGAACGAGAATCTTATACGTTAGTGGCTGCTTCTTTGCTGCCTTAACACTATCTACTTTCTTCACAGGCACACTATCCTCCTGTTGTATAGACGACTCCTGCGCCTGACGAACAGGCTTCTTATCGGTACAAGAAAGAAGTATCATACAAAGACTCAACAAAAAGACAAGGGACTTAACTTTCTTCATAATCACATGTTTAACGCCTTTCAGCAAACACTATCATCATATATCACACGCTGCAAAAATAATACTTTTCCCTCTATATTCCAACCTTGAACACTATAAAAGACACAATAGTATTAACTATATATGGGTATTTTGCACCATAACTCCACTTATTTACCTTTTTTATCCTAACTTCTTACACCACTTCCACGAATATTTACTATTTTTGTCATCAATAATTAACAATAAGAACTAAGACTTTTAAGCTTATGAAAACAAACAAAGTGCAAATTGAGCACAAACTCCCTTCAGAGTGTACAACCATCATCATTGGTCAAGAACAGACTGCTGATGGTTCTATGATAGTAGCGCGTTCAGAGGACTGGGACGCTATGGAAGCTAAGAACTACGAGATATTTGAAGGTACAGACAATGGACCACGTGAGTTCGTTGCAAAGGATAGCCCTTTCCGTTGCGAACTCCCAGAGAAGGCTTTGGGCTATTCTGCCCTTTCTCCGTATAATCTTCACGGCCATTGGGGCAGTGCTGGTTTCAACACAGCAGGTGTAGGAATGAGTGCTACGGAGAGTATCTTCAGTAGTGACGAGGTGTTGAAACATGACCCATTGGTAGAGAATGGTGTGGCAGAGAACTCTGTCTTCAACATTACCCTACCTTACGTCCGTACCGCCCGCGAAGGTGTTGAGCGATTGGGAATGCTCATCGAGAAATATGGTATTGCTGAAGGCTTCGGCATTGGCTTTGTAGATAGCAAGGAAATATGGTACTTGGAGACAGCTTGCGGCCATCGTTGGTTGGCTTGCCGTATGCCAAAAGATCAGTATTTCGTAACTGGTAACCAGAGCCGTTTCCGTACATACGACCCTAATGATAAGGAGAATTACCTCGCATCAGCCGACTTGATTGAGTTTGCTGAGAAGCATGGACTTTACAATCCAGCACAGGGTGCCTTTGATTTCCATGAGGCTTACGCACGTGATATCAAACTCGACACTACCTATAACTACCCACGTGTATGGGGATTGCAGCAGTTCTTCTCTCCAGAGATTAAGAATGATGTAACAAAGAACACCTTCCCTGTCTTTGCCAAGGCTGCTCATAAGGTCACACTGACCGAACTTCGCACGGCATTCCGCTTCCACTACGACAATACGGAGCACGATCCATATCTTAATAGTAATCCAAAGGAACCTTACCGCCCTGTCTCTATCTTCCGTACCACACAGACCCACCTCTTACAGGTACGTCCAGAACTGCCACAGGCTATCGGTTGTGTCAATTATGTTGCTATGGGTATGGCAGACCTCGGTGTGTTCCTTCCACTCTATCAGGGTATTACTTCTTATCCAGAGGCTTACACAAAGGGTAATGGCGAGTCAAGTGATGACTCTGCTTATTGGAAGTTCCGCAAGATAATGGTATTGGGTATGACCAACTACAACAAGTATGCTCCTGTCATCAAGGAGGCGTATGCAAAGTTTGAAGCTGAGACCGATCAGCGTCAACGTGAGATGGAAGAAGAGTATTTGCGCATCTATAAGACGCAACCTCTCCATGCACAAGACCTGCTGCAGGCGTTCTCTGATAAGATTCTTAACAGTGCACTCGACCTTGCCGATCGTCTACAAGAGAAACTCTTTACGCTGATGACACAAGACATTCAGCAGGAGTATCTCTTCCACGGAGCATAAAAATAAGTAGAATCCTACTTTTATAACCATAAGACAGGCTGTATCAAAGGGCAGACAATGCCACTTGATACAGCCTTTTTTTAGGGAAAACACAGGCAAGCATCTCCAATGTCTACTCTATTATCACCCTTCGATATAAAAAACGTCTTCATTTTAACACTTTGAAAATCCGTAGAAATGGATTTGAAAAATCATTACATAATTCCAAAGAAGACCTCTATAAATAACAACAAAAACACCTATAAAAGGCACGTTTATAACCAACAGGAAATCAATTAGTTATAAAATAGCACAAGAAAAGGTGCTTAATTAGACTTCAAAAGGGCGTTAGTAAGGGTCTTAAAGGGCACCTTTTGCAAGTCAATTAGGCGTCTTTTAGAAGCCAAAAGAGCATGTATTGGTTTTGAGCCACACGAAAATAGTTTACAAACATCAGTAAAATTGGAATACGATATTTGTAGAAGACGAATAGACATCATATCAATTAGCATTTAATCTTGTATTCTATTCGCTTTTGTAAGACCATCTATTTGGAAATAATCATACCATGTTAGAGTATGAGTCCTTATTCTATTTCCAATCTATACATTTAACAGAAGAACTCTTTTTTAGCAGCAAATCACATGCTGTAACAACAGTAAAAAGGTAAAAAATCTGTCGTTTCAACATATATATAACTTTTTTTTTCTATCTTTGCAAACAAGAGTTATTGCCTCTTCGCTTGTCAGAAGCAAAGCAAAACTTAAAAACTCGCTCTGATAGTTCAATGGATAGAACGTAGGTTTCCTAAACCTTTGATCCGGGTTCGATTCCCGGTCGGAGTACTAAACATCAACTCTTTCCCTCTCATTGTTAAGAGTAAAGAGGCTGATTATCATTTTTATATAGATTTACTACTAACAACCAAAAGGAAACATATACCCCATAGTATTTTTCAATCCGCTCTCAAGCAACAGAGGGACTAAAGAAGAAACTTTATGATTGGTGCTATTATAGGAGATATTGTTGGCTCACGCTTCGAATTCGGAGCAGCTCCACAGAAAGGATTTGAGCTTTTTACATCTGATTGTTCTTACACAGATGATACGATTTGCACCATCGCTATTGCCGATGCGGTGCTGAATGAACGTGACTATCAGGAGAGTCTGCTCGATTGGTGTCAGCGTTATCCAGACCCGATGGGCGGATATGGTAGGCGATTCTATCAATGGATTAACTCCGACAATCCCCAGCCTACGGATTCATTTGGTAATGGTTCTGCCATGCGTGTCAGCCCTATTGGCTGGCTATTCGACGAGTGGGAGGATGTAATTGAGGAAGCTAAGAAGAGTGCTATCGTAAGTCATAACCACCCCGAAGGTATTAAAGGTGCACAATGTATTGCTGAAGCTATCTGTTGGCTACGCTTGATGCGCTTCTCTAAGTCGGATGTCGAGCGCAAAGTTGAGAAGTTCTTTGGCTACGAATTACCACCTATGCGGGACATTAAGAAGATTGGTTCTGAAGGACACTTTGATAGAACCTGTCAGGAAACTGTACCGATGGCACTGCGTTGTTTCATGGATGCCAATAGCTTTGAGGAGACTATCCGCCTCGCTGTACTATGTGATGGCGATACCGATACAAAGGCTTGCATCGCTGGTTCGGTTGCCGAAGCCTATTATCCTGTGCCTGAATGGATGATAGAAAAGGCTATCAGCTACTTACCAGATGATATGCTCAATATTCTCGGACAGTTTTATGAGCGCATACAAGATAGCTGTGGGACTAAAAAAGGATAGCTTTAAACCTTTTAGAATTATACTTTATCAAATCTAACAATGCTGTTTTGAAAACCTTAAAACAGCATTGTTGCAAGCTATTTTCATGAAAATAAGTCATCGTTGATGGTCTTTCATGAACGTCCCTAACTGCTTTCGATAGAGAATACCAGCGTCCTCACCTATTTTAAGGATAGCTTTTATCGCCTTTGCATTGAAGTCTGTGACACCATAAGAACCTAAATCGGGATTAATATAAAGGTCGGCTTTCGTGCGATTGACATTATATTTCTTTATATCAGGACGTTCTGCCAACCAATCTAAGATACCTCCCAGTCCCTTCAGAAAGCCGAAGGGCGAACGATAATCATCACGTTTGCGCTGTTGAAGGTCGACGGCAATAACGATATCTGCCCCCATCTTTCGTACAACATCCACTGGAAGATTATTGCCCATACCACCATCCACCAGCATCAGCGTGTCTATCTGCACTGGTTTGAACGCACCAGGAATAGCCATACTGGCACGCATATTACGCGCTAAAGAACCAGTATCAAGGACTATTTCTTGTTGACGACGGATGTCAAAGGCTACACACGAGAAGGGAATAGCCTGCTTGACGGTACCACGTTGTACAGGAGATCGACTTACAAGTGAGTCAAGGAAATTGTAGACATGGTCACCATGCAACATCCAAAACCCTGTATTATTATCAGCATCAGCCTTTCTACGCACAGGAAAGCCGAAGACATAGATTACACCATCTTCCTCTTTATAAACCTTTCCAACCAATGTTGTGTCTCTATCTGCCAAAAGTGCCAACCAATTCTGCGAGCGGAAGAGTTTTTCAAGGTCATCTGCACGATAGCCCTGTGCGTATAATCCGCCAATAATCGCTCCTATACTTGTTCCAGCAATATAGTCAATAGGAATCTTTTCTCGCTCCAACTCTTTTAGTATTCCTATGGCTGCAGCACCTTTCGCACCACCACCACCAAGCACAAGTCCCACCTTTGGGCGGGTCTTCCCACCTTCGTTCTGTTGCTGTGCCATCACAGATAGACCACAGCATATCAGCATCAGAAATACAAGTAAGTATTTTTTCATAGCGACAAAAGTAATGTTTTTCTAAGAGAAAAGCGTGCTTTTTCCTTTTATTGTTGCTTTTCATTTCTCCAACAATCTTCATATTTCCTCAAAAGCAAGTAACTTGTTCACTCGTAAAATTGTCTACTTGTCAACTCCAAAACAATCAACTCGTCTACTCGTCGGCTTGTCTACTCGTCAACTTTTCCTTACCTTTGCACCATGAAGTTCCATCCTATCCTATCAGAACAGCCCCTACCCACTCGGTTTAATAATCCTTTCGATTACGAGCCGGACACTCTTTGCCGTGCTGCAGCCAAGCAGTTGCAGGCAGATCTTCCTATTGAACCTATCGAAGGGAAGATGTATGGCGTTCTGATTGTTGAGCGAAACGGAGAGGTTGGCTATCTGCAAGCCTACTCAGGACAGATAGCTAATGAGGGAGAAGACTTTGTTCCTGCTGTTTTCGACTATCTTCAGCCCGATGGTTACTTCAAAATTCATGAGGCAGAGATTACCCAATTGAATCAAAAGATAGTCCAACTAAAAGCCTCAACAGCCTATCGACAGGCACTGGAAAACCTAAAGAAGATTCAGCAAGAGGCTGAAAAGGCTATCGAAGAAGCACGGAAAGTGATGCAAGGTGCCAAGTTCTTACGTGACAAACGACGTAAGGAGACTTTTATTTCAGAAGTAGAACGTAACGAGATGACACGTCAAAGCCAGTTTCTTAAAGCCGAATTGCAACGTAAGAAAAAGGCTTATGCTGAACAGATTACCGCTGCACAGACAGTTGTGAGCAGCTATCAAGAACAGATAACAGCTTGGAAACGGGAGCGGAAAATGAAGTCTGATCGGCTACAACGTTGGCTTTTCTCTCAGTTCTCACTACTCAATGCACACGGAGAACGTAAGAACTTACTCGATATCTTCCGTGATTATTATCTGAAGAATAGTCCTGCACGTACGAAGGCTACCCATATAACAAGTGTGAATACTGCTGAACGTGCTGCCAAGGAGAGTCTCGCAGCTTCGCTACTTCCGCCTTCTGGCGCAGGCGAATGCTGTGAACCAAAGCTATTACAATATGCCTTTCTACATGGTTATAAGCCTATTAGCATGGCAATGTTTTGGTGGGGACCATCGCCAAAAACCGAGATAAGACAGCATGGAAACTACTATCCTGCTTGTAATGGAAAGTGTAAACCGATCTTGGAGTGGATGTTGGAAGGGATAGACGTTGACGATAAGGAGTGCGATAGGACAAATAATGATACAGAAACCGTACCTTCTGAAGGGCTAAAAATACTCTATGAAGACGATTATCTTGCTGTAGTTGTCAAACCGTCGGGCATGCTTTCTGTTCCAGGAAAAGGCTGTCAACCATCCGTTTACAGTATTCTAAGCGAACGATGGAAGGGTAAGAGCGATGCCTTCATGGTACATCGATTAGACATGGCAACAAGTGGTTTGCTCGTTGTTGCACGTACTTCTGAGGTTCATAAGGCTTTGCAAGCACAGTTTATTGAGCGAACTGTCAAGAAGAAGTATGTTGCCTTACTTCCTCTCTCTGTCCTCGAAAAACATTTACCAGCAGAGGGACGGATAGAACTTCCGCTTTCTCCCGACCCAGACGACCGTCCTCGGCAGCGTGTTGACAGCACTAATGGGAAACAATCTATCACAGAATATCGTCTTATCGGGAAGACAACATACGGCAAAGAAGCATTGGAAGCTGTGAAGATAGCGCTCTATCCGTTGACTGGTCGTACCCACCAACTGCGCGTTCATTGTGCTCATCCAGACGGATTGAGTACTCCTATCATTGGTGACAACCTCTACGGACAACGAGCTGAACGCCTTTGGTTACACGCAGCTCACCTTGAATTTATTCACCCTATTACACAGGAGCAGATGAGTTTTAACCACTTATATATATGATAAGAGAGAGTATCAAAATAACAAACTTAGAAAAAGAGTTATAATTGAGTCACTTTTTCTAAACAATGTAAAAAAAGAAATGCTGAAATCAATATTAGAGTTAAATATGACTTTAAAAACTGACAACCTTAAGCTATAATCTTCGATGTAATTATTATATTCTTAATGCACCTCTGATTATATATTACTGAACTGCATTTTCGTTTACATATTATCGAAATAATTTAATTAATTTATCTTTAAACATACAAAAGACTCCTTAAGACTTAAGCACTTTCTATTTTCTTACTTTATCAGTGATATGACTGAGGGAAGCCCCCAGTCATAAAATAACTTAAAAGCTCTTTAATTTAGCAACCCCAAAGGCTATTTGATTCTATCTCTTTATCTGTACAACAATCAGTATCATCGGAAAAAAAATCTTTTTTAGATTGAGGCCTTTCACCACCAGGATGTGGTCGCCTCTTATTGGCAGAATCTCCTACCAACAAGCCCTCTACTTCCAAATTGCATACAACTACAGAAGGAGCGACGTATGCTCTACCACTCATTTTACCATTCATAAATTTACTTTTATTATAAGTTTAACTTTTAGCTTAATTGTACAACTAAGCATTAATATCTTTACTTAAGCAACTATCACAAAGACATCTTGTACAACAAGAGTCATTATATCCCCCAACTCATTTACACTTGCAAAGGTAAATATAAAAATTAATTTTAAAAGAAAAAATATAATTTAAACCTATTTTATAGTATATAAAAACATTAATTAACAAAAATCAACCAACATATCATTATGTATCATTAAAGAAACACAAATTCATATTACCTGCTCTTCATCGCACCTAATTATATTTATCATGTAGTTTATCTGCCGTTCTAAAACCATTTAATTGGGTGTAATCATACCATGTATTTGGATTAAACTCATTCTATTAACAAGCTACGCTTTTAATGAAAGTCCCCATTTTCCTCAACTCTTTCAACCCTTGGAATACTATTTCCTGCCTTTTTAGCATGTGACTTCACCGTGAGTGGTACGTTCTCTATCAAGACATTACTCGTATTCAGACCTAAAGAACGTGTCATACTCAATTTCAAATGATCGATCCATTCATAGGCATCCATGATAAGTCGCTCCTTGAAAGAGAAAGAAGTGAAGGTTGAATAAATCCTATTAATAAGCACAAATACGAAGTTTCCCATCACATTATGCTTAGCCAGTGAAGGATAAGACGACGCAAGAGAGAACTCATTCTTAGCCACCATATCCTCGATTATCTGCCTAAAATAACGATTGACAAGTGGGTGGATGCGGAATCCTAACCGTAGATTGATACGATAAAGGGTATCGGGAACGAGCGTGGTAACGTCATATTCCAGTGTCGAAGGACTGTCTTGATAGTCTATATGCAACAGAAAATAATGGTCAGCACGCATTGGATGCTTGTTGATTATTGAATAGAGAATCTTCTGTTCGATGTCGTATTTACCCCCAAGTTTGGTTAGATAGACAATATTTGTCGCATACTTAGGGATTGACTCATCGTTCTTAATATCAGAAATAATACTGAATGATTCACGAACATCACGTATCTGTATCTGCGAATTACGAATGGTTGTGGCATTATACCACACATACATGATTGCTATCATCACACTGGCAAGAAGCATGGTTACCCAACCTCCATTCATAAACTTTGCCATGTTTGCGACGAAGAAGATACTCTCCAAACCGACAAAGACGATAAGGAACAGAAGTGTGAGCCAACGATTTACCCGACGAATAGTAAGATAAGCACTCAAGAGGAAGGTAGTCATGAGCATGGTTATCGTAATAGAAAGACCGTAAGCAGCCTCCATTCGTTCCGAACTCTGGAAGAAAAGTATCACAATCACACATAAAATGAAGAGCGACATATTGACAAATGGGATATAAAGTTGTCCCTTAACATCGGTTGGATACTTAATCTTCTGACGTGGCCAAAACTTCAAATTCATTGCTTCACTGAAGATAGTAAACGAGCCACTAATCAATGCTTGACTTGCAATGATGGCTGCTATCGTTGCCATAACGATACCGAAAAAGAGCATGCCGTGGGGCATAATGGCATAAAAAGGATTCAACCCAGAGGTAAGATTATCAACATGTGCAATTATCCAAGCCCCTTGACCAAGATAATTGAGGATAAGCATAATCTTAACAAATGCCCAACTCGTACGGATGTTATTAATTCCACAATGCCCTAAGTCGGAATATAAGGCCTCAGCACCTGTCGTACAGAGGAACACTGCACCCAAGATTAAGAACCACTCTGGGTTACTCGTCAGCAAGCGAATGGCATGTAAGGGATTGAAAGCTTGCAGAATAGGAATATAATTCCCGATATGCATAGCTCCTAACACACCCAACATTGAAAACCATAAGAGCATTAAAGGACCAAACAACTTGCCAATCATATTCGTTCCAAATTGCTGAATGAAGAACAAAACAGTAACAATACAAAGGGCAATAGGCACAACTGGGGTCTCTGGTTCATAGACCTTCAATCCTTCTATAGCAGAGAGAACCGTAATAGAAGGCGTTATAACACCATCAGCTATCAGCGTACTGGCACCAATTATCGCTAAGAAATAAAACCATTTACGACTATGTCGACGTATTAAAGCATACAAAGCGAGTATTCCACCCTCTCCTTTATTATCCGCACGAAGGGCAATTAAGACATATTTAACAGTCGTTTGAAGGGTTAATGTCCATATAATACACGACACTGCACCGATGATATATTCAGCATTAACAGGGTTTCCAGCCTTAACAATAGCCTTCATCACATACAAAGGAGATGTACCTATATCTCCGAAAACAATACCTAAGGTTACAATAACGCCCATTAAACTTAGTTTATGGCGTGCAGAAATACTACAATTGTTATCCCGTGTCATTCTTATTATATCTTAAAACGGATGCAAAGGTAAACAAAATCATGATAACTGCATAACCCTCTTAAGGCTTTTATCTATATTTCTTTTGTCGTTTCTCTTATTTACTGTAACTTTGCAGTAGATAATAAATAATCAAACAGATATGGAAGAAAAGAAATTTAAGCGCACCACTGTTACCGCAGCATTGCCTTATGCGAATGGAGGTGTACATATAGGACACCTTGCTGGTGTATATGTTCCTGCCGATATCTACGTTCGTTATCTCCGATTGAAGAAGCGTGAAGTTGCTTTCATTGGTGGTAGTGACGAGCATGGTGTGCCTATCACCATCCGTGCTAAGAAGGAAGGTATCACCCCACAGGACGTATGTGACCGTTATCATAAGTTGATAAAGGACTCTTTTGAAGAGTTTGGTATCTCCTTCGACATCTATAGTCGCACAACAAGTGAGACTCACCACAAGTTTGCTTCAGACTTCTTCCGTAAGCTATATGATGATGGTAAGCTCGTCGAGAAGGAGAGTGAGCAGTACTATGATGAGGAAGCTCACCAGTTCCTTGCCGACCGTTATATCATGGGTGAGTGTCCTCACTGTGGCAATCCAAATGCTTATGGCGACCAATGTGAGAAGTGTGGCAGCGACTTAAGCCCTATGGAGCTGAAGAATCCTCACTCAACAATCTCTGGTTCACAGCCTGTCATCAAGCGTACTAAGAACTGGTACCTCCCTTTGAATGACTATCAAGAGTGGCTGAAGCAGTGGATTTTGGAGGATCATAAGGAGTGGCGACCAAACGTTTATGGTCAGTGTAAGAGCTGGTTAGACATGGATCTCCAGCCACGTGCTATGACCCGCGACCTTGATTGGGGTATTTCTGTACCAGTAGAGGGAGCCGAGGGTAAGGTTCTTTACGTATGGTTTGATGCGCCTATCGGCTATATCTCAAACACAAAGGAACTTTGTGAGAAGGATCCAGAGCACTTCGGCAACTGGCAGAAGTGGTGGCAAGACCCAGAGACACGTATTGTTCACTTCATTGGAAAGGACAATATCGTGTTCCACTGTCTCATCTTCCCAACTATGTTGAAGGCGCATGGCGATTATATTTTGCCTGATAACGTACCATCAAACGAGTTCCTTAACCTTGAAGACGATAAGATTTCTACAAGTAAGAACTGGGCGGTATGGCTCCATGAGTACCTCCGCGACTTTGAAGGAAAGCAGGATGTGCTACGCTATGTGCTGACAGCTAATGCACCAGAAACCAAAGATAACAACTTCACTTGGAAAGACTTTCAGGAGCGTAACAACTCTGAACTCGTTGCTGTATATGGTAACTTCGTTAACCGTGCACTGCAATTGACTAAGAAGTATTGGAATGGTGTGGTTCCTGCTTGTGGTGAATTGGAAGAGATTGACCGCCAGACAATACAAGAGTTCAAGGATATTAAGGCAAAGGTAGAGGCTTATCTCGATATCTTTAAGTTCCGTGAGGCACAGAAGGAGGCTATGAACCTCGCCCGCATCGGTAACAAATACATCGCAGAGACAGAGCCTTGGAAGCTCTGGAAGACCGACCCTAAGCGTGTGGAAACGATTCTCTACATCTCGCTTCAGCTTGTTGCCAACCTCAGTATTGCCTTCGAACCATTCTTGCCATTCAGCAGTAAGAAGCTCCGTGAGATGATAAACATGACGGAGTATGAGTGGAGTGAACTTGGTTCTACCGACCTTCTCCCAGCTGGTAAGCAGTTGGCAGAGCCTGAGTTGCTCTTCGAGAAGATTGAGGATGAGGCTATCGAGGCTCAGTTGCGTAAGTTGGAAGAGACTAAAAAGGCTAACGAAGCCGCTTCCTACAAGGCTGAACCTATCAAGAAAGACATTCCTTTTGAGGATTTCGAGAAACTTGATATCCGTGTAGGACATATCATCAAGTGTGAGAAGGTGAAGAAGAGTAAGAAACTCTTGCAGTTCACTATCGACGATGGTTCGGGTGTTGAGCGCACGATTCTTAGTGGTATTGCAGCCTACTACGAGCCAGAGCAGCTCACTGGTAAGGACGTTCTCTTCGTTGCTAACTTTGCTCCTCGCAAGATGATGGGCATCGAGAGTCAGGGAATGATTCTCTCTGCCGTTAACTTCGATGGCTCACTCTCTGTAACAACAACTATGGGTGAGGTGAAGCCAGGTAGTCAAGTGGGATAAGATAAGCCTAATCGGCTTTTTCAAATAACCTTAAAAGGCAATTATAATGTGTGCATCTCCACACATTATAATTGCCTTTTTTCGTATTGTCTTCGTAAAAGTAAGTCTTCTTTTATTAAAGTAAAGCATGTTCACTTATGGTGGCACGACTCTTTCTTAACAACAAGTTACTTCCATACTGAGGAACTTATGCAAGTTTTTTAGTGCTCAACACCATTGGTGTTTACCATCAGCACCACATGTGCGGAGCATCAGCACATCTACAAAAAGGGCAAAAGAGAGAGCATTATAATCATTATAATAAACGTAGCAAGATGATAATGAAGACCTAATAGAGGAAAGCTTTGTCCAAATACTAATAACTTCCGAATGAATATAAGCTACCTTGAAACATTCTCTAAGTCCATCTACTCTTTTGTCTACAGCATAATTCGCCTACAAATCTCTCCCACACTCAAGCCAAACACCGCCCTCTTCCTCTAAGTTAACACCTCAAAAAGCGTAAATATAAATCGACGTTCACATCTTCTTTTGCATTAAAAATACTCCTTTACGGCAAATTCAAATTGCTCTATGAATATTTGCTTAAAAGCATAAAGGTTATTCTGCTCATAAAAAATGAGCATAGCTTTCTTATAGTCTATAGAGTCTATGGAACGAAAACTAAGTGGGCAATAGTCATTAGCAATAAGTAATGCATTGCTCGTAATACGTGCTGTACGCTTATTTCCATCTGAGAAGGGTTGAATATAAGACAGAAGAACAAGTGTGAGTAAGGCTTTCTCAAAGATATTATATTTACTGTTGATTAGCTTACAAGCATCTCTCATAGCTTCACGGATTTGAAACTCGTTATCTAAAGGATGGTAATTGGTTCCAGTAATACCAACACGATGACGACGAAGACCTTTATCTATAGAGAGATCCTTTGTTAGTAATTGGTGAATATCCTCTATATGACTAACCGTTAGTTCCTGTAGATAGTCTGGGTTATCAAGAATAAAGCTCAAAGCATCCTTATGATTGAGTAACATCACAGCCTCTTCTCTCGTCTTACCTTCTGCTGTCTTACTCTCACGGAGCAAACGTTCTGTTTCAAGCAAAGTATATGTGTTACCTTCTATTTGCGAAGACTTCCAACTAAGATCAATTCCTAATCGCTCCATCTCCTTACGATACTCATTATCAGTCAACTCATTGACATGCTGCCGAAACTCATCTTGTAACGCATCAAGGTGAGCTAACTCTTTATCTGAGAAAAGTCTTGTTTCTGCGAGTAGACCATTTATTAACTCAAAATTGTAACTGCTTTGCACCTGTCGCTCATCCACTTCAAGTGCGAAATAGGTATCAAGATTGAGTGGCATCAGTAACTGAGCTTGGGGAGAAAGCCTATAACGAGTAGCACGTGCCTTTCCTTCTGCCACGATATCACCTGCCTTAATGCCTGCTGCTATCACACGTTTCAAAGTTGCATCACTACCTTTGAAAGCCGTTCCAGCAGTAATATCACCACGAGAAGAGAGTGGATGATAATGCAGATATTGCAATATGTCTCTTGATTCATTCATGATTTACAATCTTTAATCGGTGCAAATATAGCAATAAAAAGCGGATTATCGGCTCATCGTGAGCCTAAAAACAAGTAAAATGAATGGTATTTTGAGCCGATTCTTGCCCTCTATACGTTTAAGAGCAAGCACTCGATAACTCTACACAGCCCTTGAAAACTACATAATCAACTCGTTTTATTTACTAAAAACAATATAAGGCTCCTTCTCAAATATTGGAAACAAAACGACAACATATAAACTCTATTATTCGTAATCCCTTTGTTTAAGATAACTATTCAAACCTTAGTTCGTCGAAATCTTCTATTTTCGAAAGTTTCATTAACGGCCTCTTCTTCAGTTTAACGACGGTCCTCTTGAATACCTCATCATCCACTGGATCATCATCAGAATCTGGATCAAACTTGTCAGCATTGATATTCTCATCATCATACTCAACGCCCGTAAGAAAGTTAATACTTATTTTTCCTAAGACTAATGGACCACGATTATAAGTTGCTTCATAACCTATAAGCATAAAATCTGAGCCTTGATAACGAAAACAATACTCCCAATAACCATACCGACCATGACAATAACGCAAATAAAGATTCCCGTTTCTCTCCTCTACCCACAGTTCTGGAGCATAATAAACACCCCCATCTTCATTCTCTGATGAGAAGCAATTGTAATTCTTCGATGCAAGTTTATAACCATCTTTCTCGGTAAACAGTATGATAATACCCCTGCGGTTTCGGTCAACCACCTCGTCTTTAAAATCTTTTACGAAGCCATCCTTACGAGTTGCCTTGATAATTAACACGCAGTCGTCAAGCCCATCTTTGTTCAAGTCACCCGATATCTTCTCAAATAGTTTATAACCTTTGGGAATGAAATCAGTTATTCGCTGCTTGTTAGCAACATCATATTGATGCATATCTCCTTGTTTTTCCACCTTTGATATACGCTTCATTGACTGCCTTACTGCGGCTTGAGGGTCGGCTGCATCGGCTTTTGACCGCACCTTATCACGGCAACCTGCCAACGCCATTGCCACACAGAGCAAACAAAGAGTTATCTTACGGACTTGTTTCATGTCGTATATAGTATTGCTTTCATCTGCAAATATAAATAAAAAAAAGGATAACAAACGACAGAAAACACCTTTTATTATCACCAAAGTGTATGTGTTTACTAATCAAAAAGAGGGTAGCGCAATAGCGCAACAAGCTTCTCCTACGAATTATTTTCATGACAAGAAGAATTTATTTTCATGAAGATAAATATTTATTTTCACGACAAAAAATATTTATTTTCATGTAAATAATTCGGCAAGCATAGTTCTTACTTGTTTATATCGGTACTTTTAATTACTTTTGCAGGCATAGGAAAGAATAGAATCGATAGTTAATAATAAAACGAAAGAGGGTTAGGAATATGAGAAGAAAGGTTTTCTACTTTTTATTATTTACGCTGTTAGCTGTTAATTGTATGGCTTTCAACCTTTCTGCCGATACCACAAAGACAAGTAAAAAGGCTGATAATCCACTGATAGAGGACGGATATGATGTTGATGCCGACACGGTCATAGCCTATTGCGGAAGACCTATTCAGCATCTGACAAGTTTTGTGAATAACACCATAACGCTTAGTTATCCTACACCAAACCGTTGGAAGGGCTTTTATACATGGAAAGGCTTTAAGATATCTAACTTCTATGTGAAGACGGGTGAAGCATCTTTCAGGAGGATGAATGCCGCTATTTTGTCTCCAATAACGATGACGACAAGCATAGACAGCATCACAGATTCGATCTTTACCGACCGTCTTCTTGCCATTGAATACAAGGGAAAAAGATGGGTTTATAGCAATGTTATCCGTAACACCGAGGCGGATACAATGCTAAGTTTTGAGGAGATTAGGACAGGAAAAGAGGGTATAGAACTGAGTTATGAGGCTGGACAAGGATACAAATATACCTACCAACTCTTTATCAATATGTGTGGTGAACAACCCTGCCTGACGAACATCTACGTTGAAGAACACAATTCTACTGCAAAGTATCAAGCCACACATCAATTCGATTTTACGGCGTTTGACGACAAAGGTGACTTCTCTCTTTATCGCTACCGACGCCATTTCCCAATGCTCTTACGGATGGGAAACTATGAAGCCTTTGGTGAATAACAGCCTACGCAATCCTCCCCATAAATCGTAATCACATAAAGCATTAGCACTTAAAACCGCCAACGCAGTTGAATATCAAGTCCACTTAGCGTTGAGGAGTTGACTTGCTGAAGCCCTGAGGATATGTGGTCACGGTGGAAATAATGCGTGGTTGAACTGCGAAGAATTATCATAAGACGGCTCGATAAGTCTGCCCGAGCAAACAGACTATAGTGCATACCCTTACCAAAGAAGGCAGGAAAGCTAAAAGAATAGAGTGGACCACGTTCGTAAACATAGATACGTGAAGCGAAATCTGTCGTTTGAAAATAACCAATCATACCATTCAGCATGAGCCACGAAAGCGGCTTCCAAGCCCCAGACTCACTCACCATATAACCGAAACTACGCTTGAGATAATTGCTTGCAGCGACATCCAACTGGGTTTTACTGCTCCAAGACTCTGCCGAATAAGCTAAAGAAAGGCGACCACGTTGCGTTACTTCGTTGACAAGAGTGGTCTTATCTCGATTGTCTTTCTCACGTATTCTAAAGCGATAGCGAGCCAAGAGCGACCAACGTTGACGGCTATAGGAAAGCATCAGTAGGTTATCCCATGCCTTACTAACTGTATGTGCGCCAAAACGAGGGTGTGAGAAATAAGCGAAATCAGTATAAGCCATAAGCGACAAACCCCGTTTTACATTCCAATTAGCACCAATGAGTAATCCACTTTCATTCTGAACCGTCCCATTATCACCAAAACTACGTGCGAAGAGTGCTGTGTATTGATAGCCATAATAACGCTGAACAGCAAGTAAAGAGAGCTTAGAAGTAGGCAAATAGGAAAGGTTATTCACCATTGCAATGCTTCCCTTGCTATCCATTGCCGTCTCACCAGCCAGCGACCAACGAGGATGTTGATAGCTATAGTCTGCACTTACGTTCCAAAAGTTAGTCCCTGAGGGAGCATAATGATGGTAATATAAGGACGTATTGGGCGTTAACTCCTTGTTGAAACAAGAATAAACGCCCGACAATCCCACACGAAAAGCACCCGATGACCAGCCGAGATGGGTTCCTGCAGTAAACTGTGTGGCAGCATCTTTACTGTTTATCTCACGCACAGTACGGTGATAACCAGTCTTGAGTATAGTCTTAATGGTTCCACTATCCGTAAGTGTAGCATCTATACTGCGGTAAGAAAGAAAGGTGGTTAGGTCAAGATGCTTTGCAATTTCCACCGTTGCAGCCGCTCCCTGCAGATAGTTAGCAGCCGAACGAGAGGAATGTGCGCGAATACCTGTCGCTTGTCTGCCTAACGTTGAGAGCATGGCAAGTTTCCCAAAGCCAAAAGAATTGTTGATAATGAGTCCTTGTCCGAAGTTCACTTTATATCGCCCTACAGCCAAAGTCTTCAACCGTCCCATCTTTCTTAACAGCAAGTAAAAACTGTAATGGTCATAACCAAGACGATTACCATACGCAAAGAAGGGTTCACCAGCATCTTGCGCGCCTACCAATCCTGCCTGAACATAATCGCCATAACGGAAGGAATAACGGAAAGAATGAGCATAAGGATAGCCAAGATAGCCTTTCTGGTCGCCTTCACGCTGATAAAAAGGAATATGAGCGGTCAATAAGATGGTGTGCTTTCCACCTTTTATAATTGATTTAAGTGTGGGAAACTGGTGTTGTTCTTCTACTGGAGAGACATAGACAAAATAAGGAAGAAGCTGGCGACGGAGAGCATCTAAGGATTCAATCATTGCCAACTCGCCCAATGACTGCATACCATGATATTGATAAACATAGGCTTGTATGTCCTCAATTTGTTCTGCTGTAAGAAACGGAATACGTGCAAGTTCTTCCCTACTTGCCGTATTGAGATTGAGTGGATGTTCTGAAAGGTCGGCTAATAGTTCAAAGGTTTCCTTCTTTGCATCCACGTTTTCTTCGTTACTTGCATAGAGTTCTTCAAACATTTCTTCCCAATCATAGATCTGTTGTGCTGTAGAAGTGAGGCTGATAAGCCCTAAAAGGCAGGTCAATAGTAGATTTCTCATTTAGTTAGACTTTCAAAGTATTAAGACAACAAATATAGTCTTTGTTACTGAGAAAAGCAAACAAAATGACGAGAAAAGTATAAAGAAAAGGTCTTCCGTTAAATACGTAGCTTGTTAATAGAATGAGATTCATCCACATACATGGTATGGTTGCCCCCAATAAGATGGTTTTAGAATGGGGGAAAAACTACATGATAAATGTAATTAGATGCGATCTCTACCTGCCTTTTACAAACAACTTATTCCTATTAGCCTAATTAGACTATTTGGGCTAATTGGGCTAATTAGGCTAATAACTTATTATTCTGTCATAATTTTTCACATCATAATTTTGAAAACATGCTCTTTTGGCTTCTTAAAGACGCCTAATTGACTTGCAAAAGACGCCCTTTAAGACCCTTACTAACGCCCTTTTGAAGTCCAATTAAGCACCTTATTACTTTACTACTTTATAACTAATTGATTTACTGTTGGTTGCAAACTTGCCTTTTATGTGTGTTTTTATCCTTATTTATAGATGTTTTATTTGAAAATATGTAATGATTTTTCAAAGTCTTATCAGCAGGTTTTCGAAGATTCAAAATAAATGTTTTTCAATATCAGAATTTGGGTTAAAGCAATACGAAAAAGCATCCACATATTTAACAAAAGAACCAAAGAAAATCCCTCTCATCCTTCTCTTAGACCATAGTTAATGGTAAAAGAGAAGGGATGAGAGGGTTATGACTTATGCTAATAAGCGCAAAGAGCGATAAAAGCAACGGCTGTCTTACTGGATTCTCACGCTCTTACCGTCCTTATAACAAGCGATAGTGCGGCTGCCGTTGGTATAGATATCCTCGCTACCAGGCATATCCAAGGTGAAACCTGCAGCCTTTACCTGCGCCACAAGGTTGTCATATGCAGGCTGATTGAACACTGCAATAATGATTGCACCATCCTTAAAGGCAACGTAACTTGACACACCTTTGCGCATTGGCTTTGGATAATCCTCATACTTATCAGCGGTAAGAAGCTTTGCAAGCGCACAATTCTTATAGTACATCTTAGAGAACTTATCGAGTCGATAAACCTCATAATTTGTCTTCAATTTATAACCGTACTTCTTCGTAATAGCATCAACCTTATCAGGATTCTGATACATATCCAAAGCGTCTGCAATACTGATTACCTCCTTCAAAGGCTCAACTGCGACAACTGGTTCTTGAGCAACAGGTGTCGTTACTGGTGCTGTTGCCTTCTGTTGTGCACCACAACTATTCAAGATCAAAGCAAGTACAAGGACGATAGGAGTTATCCATACATTCTTTTTCATAAGTTCTTTCTTTTTATTTTAATGTTTTATTTATTACGTATTGGGTTGCAAGCGCTATTAAAAGATTGACTAAAACAAAGGCTATCTATCAATGATTGCACGGATAGAAGCCTTCACTTCCGATGCAGACACTGCTTGTAAGCACCCCCTTTTTACCTCTAACAAGCTATCGGCAAAGCGTACTGCGAGTTCTAAGTCATGCGTTGATAGGAGGATAAGCTTATCCCTTTCATGTGCCATTCGCTGTAAAGACTGAAAGGTTTCAGCCTTAGAAGGGAAGTCGAGGAAGGCTGTTGGCTCATCAAGTAAGATGATAGAGGTCTCTTGAGCCAGTGCTTTCGCAATCATCACCTTCTGCCTTTCGCCATCAGAAAGGGTCTGAATCATTCTCCCTCTGAGCTTTTCAATCCCCATCGTAGCGATTGCATCATCAACAACCTTACGGTCTTCTGCACGTAATCGACCAAAGAAACCAGTATAAGGCGACCTTCCCAAGCCTATTATCTCCTCTATCGTGAGGTTCTGCACATCTGGTTTTTGTGTCAAAACAATACTCACCTGCCGTGCAAGTTCTCGCTGAGAGAAAGACTCGATATCACGATTACCCAACAAAAGGCTACCTTTCAACTTCGGAAGAAAGCCTGTTAGAGTCTTTAGAAGGGTTGATTTACCAATTCCATTCTCTCCTATCAAGCATGCTAACTGCCCACTCCGTAACTCTAAGTTGATGTCAGAGATAACAGGATGGGACAGCGAATAGCCTACTGATAACTGAGATAAGCTGATAATCATTGCGACACTAAGGACCTATCTGACGAAAAACATGACTAATATCTGTGCAATGATAACCCTGGCAAACATACCCAAAGGATAAACCGAAGCATAACTAATGTTGCTCGTTTCACCCTTTACCGTATCGTTGGCGTAGCCCAATGCCATTGGATTAGCCATCGAACCACAAAGGATACCACAGATAGTTCCGAAGTCAAACTTCTTCAATCTCAGGGCTATTAACCCAACAATGACAACCGGAACAACGGTAAGTGCAAAGCCTAAGCCTATCCATAGCAAACCTTCTGGGCGCACAACGGTGTCGAGGAAGTCTTTACCAGCATCCAAGCCTAAGCACGCCAGATAGAGTGATAAGCCCAACTTACGAAGCATGAGTGAGGCACTACGTGTCGTATAAGCTATGAAATGCAAACGAGGACCAAAGGCTCCAGCCAATATACCCATGATGATTGGACCACCTGCAATACCCAATCGGATTGGAGACTCCATACCAGGGATGTCGAGAGGGATTGTTCCTAAAGCCAAACCAAGAAGCATTCCGAGGAAGATGACAGCAAGATTAGGTTCGTTAAGCGTCTTAACAGAGTTGCCCAAGAAGGTCTCTGCATGATCAATAGCCTCTGGTTGACCCACCAAGGTAAGGCGGTCGCCATAACGAAGGACAAGGTCTTGCGTTGCCAATAGCTTGATATCAGCACGGATAACACGGCTCACATTGACATTATAAGCATCTCGCAAATGAAGCTGACCAAGCTTTTTACCATTTAACACACCGTTTGACAAGATGATAACACGGCTCTCCACCTTCGTATCAAGATGGTTCCAATCCACCTGTTCCTTATTTAAATCGCGATTAACCTGCTTTCCGAAGAGTATCTCCATAGCTGGAACTTCTTCGCGTTTTGAGGCTACAAGCAGATTATCATTAGCTTGTAGGACCGTTGTACTCATCGGAACGATGACTTCATCACCACGCCAAATACGTGAGATAATAAACTTTCGATGTGTTCCTTTTGCTATCTCAGCGATTGTTTTACCATTAACGGCTGGATTAAGAACAACAAACTGTCCGATATAAGTATGATCGTCTTCTGCTCCCGAATGTACTACTAAGTCGGAAGGCTTCACAAAGAACTTACGAAGAAATATCATGGCAAAGATAACACCGACAACACCTAATGGATAAGTAACGGCTGTTGCCAATGCTGCCGGACCACCACTATGCCCCGCATGTTGCAATGCTTGCTGTGCAGCACCAAGTGCTGGCGTATTCGTTGTAGCACCACAAAGGATACCAACCATGCTTGACATCGGTACATTCATTGCATATGAGAGCACGACAGACATAATGGTACCCAAGAAGATAACGCCTAAACTCCACAGATTAAACAAGGTTCCTTCATGTCGGAAGGAGCCAAAGAAGGTTGGTCCTACACTCAGTCCGAGTGTATAGACGAAGATAACCAATCCGAAAGTCTCACAGTAGTTAAGCATCTGCTCATCTACCTGCAAGCCAAAACTACCCGCAGCGATACCAAAAAAGAATACAAAGGCAATACCAAGTGATATGCCTGCTACTCTAATCTTACCTAAGCCCAATCCCACTGTACAAACCAGCGAGAGGACCACGACTGCCTGTAGGGCAGAAGGAATGGCAAATAGTCCGTTAATCCAGTCCATAATTTATTGTTACAAGACACCAAGATACTTCTCCAAAGGTATTCCCCTGTTTTTGTCTTTGTTGTCTTTATTGAGATCTATCAGTTTATAAACGCCATCAATAGCCTTCTGTGTACTTGGAATCAACTCTTCACCGTCTAACAGATGACCAATGAGGATTGCCGAGAAGATATCACCCGTACCTGGGAAATGTACTGGTATCTCGGTATAAGGTAGTGTAAAATACTTATCTGTTGCATGGTTATAACCTACAACAGACGGTGTACCATCAACGAGAATAGAAGTAATCATTGCCGACTTTGTACCTATCAGTCGCAAACCATCCAGCAATCTTTTAGCTTCTTCGAGACTAACTCCCTTCTCATCATACTTACTTGATGTAAGATAACACGCTTCTGTGTAATTAGGGAAAGTAAGGTCGGCTACGCTAATCATCTCTCGCATAGAGTTGATTGTTGCAGCTGTCACACCATTATAGAGCTTTCCTTCATCACCCATAATCGGGTCAACAAAGATAGTCGTACCACGTTCAGCCTGCTCACGACAATAGTCTGCTACCAGTTTTGCTTGGCGCTCTGAAGCTATAAAGCCCGTTGCAATCGCATCAAAGCTAAAGCCAAGTTCCTTCCATACTGGGAATACGCCTTTGATATAGTCGGTTGTCTCAAGGATATTGAACTTACCATAGTCGAGCGTATTGGATACCAACGCTGTAGGGAGGTTATAAACGGGATGTCCCAAGTAGGATAATATAGGAAGCATGGCTGCCGTTGCAACCTTTCCGTATCCTGCTATGTCATTAACGAGGAGTATATGTTTCTTACTCATTATATCTTTCTTAATTGGACTACAAAGGTAGTGCAAACCACATGAACAGCAAAATAAAAACCAATAAATCACCATAATAAGTCTTGCTTTCCCTTTTCTATCGTCGTGTTGATGCTGCGCACGAGTAGTGCGGACGTCCCGCACACATCGTGCGGATGGTTAACACGCACTGTGCGGATGATAAACAGCAATGGGAAGGAGGATTATATCTATAGAAGGTTATTAACTGTGAAAGGCGAGAATAACCGTTAAGAGCACAAATAGCAAAACCACTTAATACTACCTCTCATGGCTTTTAGGACTATTATACTCCTATCTCCTGCGAATTATTCTCATGAAGAAGAGAAATTATTTTCATGAAAAGAAATATTTATCTTCACGAAAAAAAATATTTATTTTCATGTAAATAATTTGTAAACTAACAACCATAACAAGTAAAGCAACAATCTTATCAGCCATCATTTACAACCAACTACCCCCCCAATTCAGTACCATTAGAAATACAAAAACAGCCCGCTACCATTGCTGGTAACGGGCTGTTATATATAATAAGGTGTAAAACCTTAGTTTTGACTATCTATTGATTAAGCCTCAACAGGTGCCTCTGCAAGTTCGTGTGAACGCTTCTCAATCTTCTTACCCAATACGAGGTAAGCAACTGGAGATGCGATGAAGATTGAACTCAAAGTACCGATAATAATACCAATAATCATTGCAAAAGAGAAGCTACGGATGCTATCACCACCGAGGATGAAGATAGACACGAGCACGATCAATGTTGATACAGATGTATTGATAGTACGTGAGAGGGTCTGGTTGATAGAATCATTGAAGATCTTCTGGATATCAGCCTTTGCAAGATTATGCTTATGCTTACCCAAGTTCTCACGGATACGGTCGTAAACAACCACGGTATCGTTGATATCATAACCGATTACGGTCAAGATAGCACCGATGAAGGTCTGGTCTATCTCAAGTGAGAAGCCTATCCAACCATAGCATAATGAGAAGCAACCGATAACGATTGTCGTGTCAAGAACAAGTCCAACGATTGAACCAACAGAGAAACCAATGTTGCGGAAACGCAAGAGGATATACAAGAAGATGAAGAAGATAGCCAACAATACGCTCATGATAGCATTATAAGTAATGCTCTTAGCAATTGAAGGACCAACCTTTGCACTCTGAATAATAGAGCCACCCTCACGAATATCTGGGTTCTTGAAGTTCTGTACACTTGCCTGACTAACAAAGCCACCCTTCTTCAATGCATTGTAAAGGATTGTCTCAGCCTTGTCATCCTCAGCAGGATTGTTAGAATCAATATTGTAGTTGGTTGATACACGAACAGTCTTACCATCTGTTCCCAATGCAATAACAGTTGTTGTAGCAGGCTTACCAGCATTCTCACCAACAGTATTTACGAAGGCTCCTTGCATCACTTTACGAACGTCCTCTACATGGGTAGGCTTGTTTAATGTGACAACATAGTTGCGACCACCAGTGAAGTCAATACTGCGACTCAAGCCACGAACTGCGAAACTTACAATACATACCAAGACAGCAACACCCCAAACAGTGAAGGTTGTCTTATACATGCTAAGGAAGTGATAGTTCTTACCCTGCATGAAGTTCTTAGAGAAGCTTGTTGTGAAAGTCTGATTCAACCACTTATCCTTGCTTACACGGTTCTCAAATACAAGACGTGTGAGGAATACTGCAGTGAAGAATGAGATAACGATACCAATAATCCAAGTTGTAGCAAAACCACGGATAGGACCAGTACCAGTCACAAGAAGGATAACACCAGTAATGAGTGATGTCAAGTTAGAGTCGAAGATAGCTGAGAAAGCATTTCCATAACCCTCATTCAAAGCCTGCTTCATACCCTTACCAAGCTTCAACTCCTCCTTAATACGCTCGTAGATAAGCACGTTAGCATCCACAGCTGTACCCAAGGTCAATACGATACCAGCAATACCTGGCATAGTCAATGCCGACTGGAAGGACGCTAAGACACCCAACGTGAAGAAGAGGTTGGCTATCAAAGCAAGGTTAGCCATCATACCAGGAATGAAGTTGTACATGACAATCATGTAAAGCATCAAGAGGACGAAAGCGATAGCAAAAGAGATAAGACCCTGCTCAATTGACTGTGCACCAAGTGTAGGACCTACGACTTCCTCCTGTACAATCTTCGCAGGAGCAGGCATACGACCTGACTTCAATGTGTTAGCCAAGTCCTTAGTATCCTCAATTGTGAAGTTACCAGAGATAGATGACTGACCACCAGCAATCTCACCGGTAACGCGTGGGGCTGAGTAAACAACGCCATCGAGTACGATTGCGATTGCCTTACCTACATTTGCCTTTGTCAAAGCAGCCCACTCACGAGCACCTTCAGAGTTCATTGTCATGCTAACCCTTGGACGACCATGCTCATCAAAATCGTCTTTAGCAGTTGTAACAACGTCACCCTCCAATGGAGCACGACCGTCTGAAGTAGTAATCTTCAAAGCATAAAGACCATATACATTCTTCTTATTGAGTCCGTCTTCTGGCTTAGCGCTCCAAAGAAGCTTCAAGTCGCTTGGCAAAATCTGCTTAGCAAGCTGACCATAGATAATCTTATTGATATCTGCAGTATCACGTACGTTTGCATAACCTACGAGGCTAAGAGCGTCACCGGGGATAGTCTGCAACATAGAGAGCAATGGGTGCATCTTCTTCAATGCTGCCATCTGAGCATCTTCGCCCTTTACAGCATTGCCTTTATTGAGTGCGAACTTTGGAGTTGCAGTAGCCTTTGCCTGTACTTTCTTAGTAGAATCAGTAGCAGCAGTGTCAACCTTTGTCTCACCATTAGCCAAACGCTGGTCGAGCTGAGTGAGATAAGGAGTTATTTCTTGGTTGTTATAAGTCTCCCAGAACTCAAGGTTAGCAGACCCCTGGAGGAGCTTACGCATACGCTCTGGCTCACGAATACCAGGCATTTCAACCATGAGTCGACCTTCCTGACCTTCCAACTTCTGGATATTTGGCTGTACAACACCATACTGGTCGATACGGTTTGTTACGACATTGTATGAGTTATCGATGGCTGAAGCAACCTCTTCACGGAGTGCTTTCTCAACCTCTTCGTCTGTACTCTGTGTGCTAACCTTGCCTTTGAGCTGCTGTGTAGCGAAGATCTCAGCAAGCTTATGACCCGGAGCATCCTTGTGGAAAGCATCTACAAAGAGAGAGATAAAGTCCTTTGGACTGGTCATTTCTTCCTTCTTTGCCGTTTCTAAAGCCTTCTGATAAGCAGCATCCTGCTTGTGATCTGCCAAGAAATCAACAACATCAGGTACCGAAATCTCGAGTACAACGTTCATACCGCCCTTCAAGTCAAGACCAAGACCGATCTGTGTTTCAAGGCATTTCTGGTAAGAGTAGAGCCCCAAATACTTTACAGAATCCTTATAATCCTGTTGCGCAATAGGGTCCTTAATCTTTGCTGCCTGACCATCATAGTAGCTTGTCGCTACTGAAAATGACAGGTAGAAGATACTTGCGAGCGTCAAGAGAATGGCTACGCAAATTACTAATCCTTTGTTTTGCATTTTATTTGATTGTTTTTAATTATTGTTTCGCTACACTTGATAGACGTGCAAAGATAAGCAAATTTTCACACTTTGGGAAATTTATACCTTATAAATGTGTGTTTTTTAAGGTTTTGGGCGGTATTTAAGCCAACAATAGATAGGATAATGGTCGGAAGTAGTCACACTATTGTCGACCTTTGCCCCATACGACTCGAAATCGTCGGAACAAAAGATATGGTCAATGCGGAAGTACATCCCACTTTTATGATAGCTAATTCCGGGTCCGTTTCCACTCTCAACATAGCAGTCATTCAGTTCTTTTGCGATGGTTCGATGTGTGTAACTTAACGGACTATCATTGAAGTCTCCGCAAAGAATAACAGGTATTTTCTTATCAAGATATTTCTTAACATAACGTGCAACAGTCTCCGCTTGCGGTGCTCTACGTGCCGAAACATCGCCTAACTTAGTGATTAAGTGGACTGATTGTCTTTTCGCTTCGCCAGTCTTCAGTTCGCCTTTTACGAGTGTCTTAAACCCTTCTTTGTCGCCAGAACTCAGTCCATTACTCTCGAAATGATTATTCACAACGAGTGTATTAGTCCCTTTAATATCAAGCATATAAGCCACACTCTGATTACTACTTGAGCCATATGGGATACTATCTTGCCAAAGGACAGGATACTTACTCAGCAATACCATGTAATCAGCACCAGGTGCTTTTTTAATCATCAACTTGAAATATGGGTAGTGTTTCTTCAGTGTTGAGTAGATATGATCTTTGTCATCTAATGTCGCTTGTGCCTCTTGCAAACAGACAATATCTGCCTTACTCTTAACGATATAATCAACAATCGGATTCTTCTTTGCATCTGGCTCGCTCCATGAAGAGAACATAAAGACGTTATACGACAGTACTTTTATAGAGCCATGTGGCTTATCTTCAGGTATATTGAATGGCGAATACGTACGGATAGGACCATAACAGAGTAGGAAACCTAACAATGGCAACCAAATAGTACGTAATCGGAGAAAACACCAGACAACAAGGAATACAAAATTAAACACAAGGAGTATCGGAAAGCCCAGTCCTAAATTAGCCAACAAGGGGTAATCAACAGGATTAAACCTACCTATATTTCCGACAAACAACATCATCAGAATCACGATGATATTGCCTGCCAACAACATTCTATATGTAAGCTTCTTAAATTTACTAAACATCTTAATTCAAAACATTCAGGTGGTCCCTACCCCTGTATTTTTAAGCTTTACGAATAAAATAAATAATTACCAAGTGGTTATATAAAAAGCAGATAGACTTGAAGTTATAAAAAGTCCCTATCCACTCATATTCTAACAAGTTGCTGATTAATAACATTTTTGTTATAATCAACAACTCATTTATTTGTCAATCGACCAGCGACTTAACTTTTACTACTATCAAAGAGCATTTGTTTCTCGTCTTTTGTCAAGCTATCGTAACCACTCTTACGAATCTTATCAAGGATGCGATCAACTTCTTCTTGCTGTTGTTTTTTTTGGGCATTGTAATCCCAATCACTTCTATTATTAGCATTATTGCTCTGAGAAGTGTTCGACCAAGACCCACTGTTGCCATTCGTAGCATTACCAGTATCACGCCCTCCACGTTGTTCCCACGTATTCTTCATACGATCAAAGAACTGATGTCCCCGATTCATACCGAAGTCTCCATAGCCAGAATACGGATGCTTCTTCCAATAACGGATAAGAATAAAACCAAAGAGCATACCACCTAAGTGTGCCAAATGCGCTACTCCATCATTGCTTGTACCTATCGCAGAGAACAATTCTACCACGATTGAGCCCATAACAATCCACTTAGCCTTTATCGGAATAGGGATAGGAATGATGAACATACGCTCTTCTGGGAAGAGCATTCCGAAAGCAAGTAGCACGCCATAGATAGCTCCAGAGGCACCAACAGTGTTCATCATATTCAGATAAACATTCATAGGAAGAACTGTAGTACCGATTCTCACTGAATCAAAATGAGCCAATCCCTCTACCAGATACGTACCATATTGTGCCAACTCTTGACAAAGTCCAGCTCCAACACCACACACAATGTAATAAAAAAGGAACTTCTTTGGACCCCATACATTCTCAACAACCATACCAAACATCCACAGCATAAACATGTTCATTAGGATATGTGTGAACCCACCATGCATGAACATATAAGTGAAGAACTGCCAGATACGGAAGTCAGAAGCTAAAAAGAAATGTAAACCAAGAATATCATTCAAATCAATATTCAATCCTCTTACAACATACGTGGCTATAAAAACCAGAATATTGATAATTAGAAGATTCTTTGTTACAACAGGTATATTTCGCATTTACGTTATGTCTTATTATTTACAATATATCATTTAAACAATGCAAAAATACGAAAATCTCTCGGTATTAAGCAGAAAATAAGCGAGATAACGACTTTTTTTTATAAAATTCTACACTTTTCCCATGATTTTATTTGTTTTATAAAAGGAAACAACTATATTTGCAACATAATCTTGTATATCACTCATAAAATTAATCAATAAATAAATCAAAATTATGAACAAAACAGAATTGATCGAGAAGATTGCAGCTAACGCTGAGGTAAGTAAGGCTGTCGCTAAGAAAGCTTTGGATGCTACTACAGAGGCTATTAAGGAAGCACTTGCTGCTGGTGATAAGGTACAGCTCGTAGGTTTTGGTACTTTCGCTACAACTGAGCGCCCAGCTCACGAGGGTATTAATCCAAGATCAAAGGAGAAGATTAAGATTGCTGCTAAGAAGGTTGCTAAGTTCAAGGCTGGTGCTGAGTTGGCAGACGCAGTAAACAAATAATATGTAAAGATATTATATAATATATTAAGGCAAGCCATTGGCTTGCCTTTTTTGTTTTATTGTCCTTCTTCCTTTATTTTATAGACTTGCCTCCTTGTTTTATGAAAGTCTAAAGATCATCTTACCATAGGCTTAAAAGTCCTTCCGTTAATAGCATAGATTGGAAATAGATAAAGACTTATCTACTCGTATGGTATAATTATCCCAATTTAGATGGTCTTACAAGCGGACATAAACTATAGGATAAAATGCAAATTGATACTATGTCTATTCGTCTTCCATAAACATTTCATCCCTACATCTTTGATTTTTGTAAACTATTTTCACCAAACTCAAAACCAATACATGCTCTTTTGCCTTCTAAAAGACGCCTAATTGACTTGCAAAAGACGCCCTTTAAGACCCTTACTAA
>ERZ772977.380-NODE-380-length-32117-cov-6.047159_pt1 | contig 32117 bp, 36 predicted proteins | sample MGYA00511131_ERZ772977 | MGnify/ENA primary metagenome ERZ772977 (study PRJEB29015, sample SAMEA2737935) | human oral metagenome | biome: human oral; feature: human-associated habitat; material: dental | place: China | collected 2151 ...
TTGCCTGGTGCAAGCCTTCGTTGTAGCGGCGTCCTTGCATCAAACGACCGGTGTGCTCATCAACGATGATAACTTCGCCGTCATTGGTTACCACATAATCTTTGTCGCGCCTGAACAATGTTTGTGCTCGCAACGCCTGGTCCATGTGATACACACTGCGCACATGGTCCGGCGTGTACAAATTTTTTATTCCCAGCAGTTTTTGGACTTTTTCTACGCCTTCATCGGTCAAGGCCACGCTACGGCGTTTTTCGTCCAAAACATAGTCGTCTGGCACTAATTTGCTGGCAACTTTAGCGAAGGTGTAGTAATTGTCTGGGTTCTCCGCTGCTGGTGCCGAGATGATCAGCGGCGTCCGCGCTTCGTCGATCAGAATGGAGTCCACCTCGTCAACAATGGCAAAGTTCAGTTCGCGCTGCCTGAGCAAGTCAACGTCGTTCACCATGTTGTCACGAAGATAGTCAAAACCAAACTCGTTGTTGGTGCCATAAGTAATGTCAGCTGCGTAAGCCTCTTTACGCGTAACCGGGCGGAGCTTACGCATGCGCGGATCATCATGATGCTCATTGTCATAATCCTTATCGTACACAAATGACGCTTCGTTAATGATCACACCAGTCGTCAGACCCAAAAAGTCATACACCTGGCCCATCCAGCCAGCGTCGCGCTGCGCCAGATAATCATTGACGGTCACCACGTGAACGCCTTTTCCTTCCAGCGCGTTCAGATAGGTTGGCAATGTCGCCACCAAAGTCTTACCTTCACCTGTCTTCATCTCAGCCACATTTCCCTCATGAAGGACCATGCCGCCGATTAGCTGAACATCATACGGACGCTCACCGATGACGCGCTTGGCTGCCTCTCGCACCACTGCAAAGGCATCCGGCAAAATCGTATCCAAGGTTACGTTTTTCTTATCCAAACGCTTTTTCAGCGCCTCCGTCTGCTCTCGAAGCTCTTTGTCTGACATTTTTTCATATTTGTCATTTAGACCATTGATAACGTCAACTTGTTTTCGCAGTCGTTTCAGAATCTTCTTCTGCGGATCGCCAAAAATCTTACTCAGCGCCTTTTGTTGTGTAATTGCCATAAAACTTAAAACTCCCTCACTTTCAGGCATTTTCAAAAACTTCTTTTATTATAACGTTTTTAGGTCAATTTGAAAAGAAAAAGCGCCCAGAATATGAGCGCTTCATGCCAACTTCAGCTAATAATTATCTTCTACCCAAGCCTCTCTTCAACTTAGCCAAAATTCCGCGGCTACTACCAACGTGCGCCAACACGTCATCCTTATACTTTCTCACCTGACCGTTCAACTTTGCCTCGACAATATCCACTGCCGCCAAAACGTTCATGGTTGAATCTTTAGCGGTAATTTTCTTATCTGGAACGTTAATAATAACTTCAACTTCGTATTTATTACCACCAGGATTATCGATTTGCTTAATCTTTACATCTGCGGTCACGCTTTTACGGGAATGACGTGGTAAATATTTGCCCAAACCACCAATTTTTCGCTCAACATATTTCTTAGTCGTATCGTTTAACTCGTACTTAACGCCAGTAATAGTAATATTTTTAATCATTCTTCCTCCTACTAACTAATATGTCTTTCATTATATCACGTCACGGCCATTCATATATGGTCGCAATACCTCTGGCACCGTCAAACCGCCATCTTCGTTTTGGAAATTCTCCAAAATCACCACCAATGACCGCGCCAATGAAACCGCCGTGCCATTCAGGGTGTGAACCGACTCGATGTTGCCGTCCGCCCGTCGCACGCGAATATTCAAGCCACGCGCTTGATAATCCGTACAGTTCGAACAACTGGTCAATTCACGGAAAGTGCCGTCAACTGGCGACCAGTACTCGATGTCGTATTTTTTGGCAGCCGGCGCGCCCAAGTCACCCGCCGCGATATTCACCACATGGTACGAAATACCAATCTGCTGCCACAAAGCTTCTTCAATCGCCAAAATCTTTTCATGAATCTCACGCGACTGTTCTGGCAGACAAAATGCATACATTTCCAGCTTATTAAACTGATGGACTCGGAATAATCCACGAGTATGCTTGCCGTAAGTGCCAGCTTCTTTGCGGTAGCACGGACTGTAACCAGTGTATAATAGTGGCAAATCTTTCTCATCCAAAATCTCATCAGCGTGATAGCCCGTCAGAGGCATTTCTGCAGTACCGATTAAGGTCAAATCTTCGCCCTCAACCACGTATTCATTACTACCCTCGCCTTTTGGCGTAAAGCCCGCACCTTCTGCTGTGCGTAAATTCACCATGTGCGGCACAGTCATAAACATAAAGCCCTGCTTCGTCACATAATCCAGCGCGAACTGCGTCACAGCATTTTCTAGCAACGCCAAATCGCCTTTGAGATAATAGAACTTCGCGCCAGCTACTTTTGCTCCGCGCTCAAAGTCCACCCAGCCACGGCTAACGGCATAGTCCAAATGATCCTTGGCGCCCGTTTTACGTTCGCCGTAAGCCTTTATCTCAACCGAATCTTCCTCGCCGCCAAGCGGCACGTCGTCAAAGGTGATGTTCGGCACATTTTTTAGAATCGTGGCTACTTTTTCCTCAGTAGATTTTAAGTAGCCTTCACGCTCTACCAGTTCAATTTTCAGCTGCTTGCCCCGGTCAATCAGTTCCTGATCTGGACGGCCGCCTTTCATTTTGGCTGAAATTACATTTCGCTGTTCGCGCAGTGCCTCAACTTGTTTTTGCAGATCGCGACGCTCATCATCCAGCTGTAATAATGCCGCAATATCGACCTTATAACCCTTATCATTCGCCGACCTTTGCACAAGATCAACATTATCTCGAATAAACTTGATGTCTAACATGCTTTAATTATATAACAATTTTTTCTTAAACGTGAGAGATAAACCCGACACCAAGCAGTATTAATAGAAACAGTCCCATCGTAAATCGATAAATAATAAATGGACGGAAATTATTGCTCTGAATAAACTTCAGTAGCCATGACACCGCCACGTAACCCACGCCAAAGGAAACTACGGTAGCAATAATGGTTGATGTCCAGCCGACACCACCAGAAATGTGTTTATATTTGGTAACGACCTCCAGCAACCCAGCCGCCATTAAAGCTGGGATACCCAAAAAGAAACTCAACTTCGTAACCGAAACACGGTCAAAGCCGCGGAACAAACCAACAGAAATTGTCGCGCCAGAACGGCTGATTCCTGGAATTAATGACAGACACTGCCCTACGCCGATGATCAGCGTATCTTTCCAGCTGGTCTCCGTTTCATTACGCTTATTTTTTACCGCCCGATTATCCGCCAGCCACATCACCAAACTCCAGCCGACCAGTCCAATCGCCACAAACCACAAACTCCGAAGCACCGTCTCAACTTCGTGCTTGAAAAGAAGACCGACGACAGCGATAGGAATCGAGCCGATAATGATTGCCCAGCCATATTTATAATCAAACTTCCGACGGGCCCGCTTCCACCACAGACCACACCACCATGCTTGCAGAATTCGCCAAATATAGCTCCAGAAATAAATTACCGCCGCCAGAATTGCCCCAATTTGAATCACCGCCGTAAACGCTACCACGCTAGGATCGTCGATTTTCATCCCCATCAGCTTCTCAGCAATCGTCAAATGTCCGGTTGAAGAAATCGGCAAGAATTCCGTAATTCCTTCAATCACGCCAAGAATAATCGCTTGCCACCAAGCCACGCTTAAAAATTACCTTTCATCTTTCAAGTGTAGCATTAGCGGTAAAATCATTCAAATTAATTCTTATCTTAAGCGTCAGAGTGATCTACATTATCAGCGCCATAATAAGCTGGACTATCCACATTTACGCCAGCAGGCGCATAAATCTTAAGTCCAATTGGCGTATAGAACATTTGGCAGCCGCTGAAAAATATCGTTCGCGGACATTTTTCAGCAATAGACACTATCAATCGATCGCCCTCGCGTCGTACATTGACATCTGGCTTCTTCATGTTTGGTAATTCTATATACTCGGCCTCAATTTTCAGCTTATCAGAGTTAGTTCGCTTTACACTTCCCATTGCGCCGTTGATGGAAATTGTTTTTACATTATCTGCATCCGGAATTTCGACATTCATTCTCTTTGTCAGGTACTGCGACTCATATATAAATTCTGAGCTAGCTCTCATGCCAAATACGATTGAGCTGGCCATACCCATAGATATAACGACCGTAGCAATAATCATCGAGAGTGCAGACACGCGACTCATCGTCCAAGTAAAAACACTACGCGACAACATCATACCTAAAACCGCCGCTGAAATGCCGCAAATCACTAGTGAAATCCATAGACCCCAAGCCCATATTTGTGCATTTAATCCACTTAGTAGATCAATTACAGATAATCCAACTGCGCCACCTACAATCAACCCAATCACTACCCCAAGAGTCATCAGGAAAATTATAATTCCAGCAGAATAGCGAAGAATCTTAGAAACCAAATCCCTACTCTCATTAGCTATTACTGAGCCACCATCAACAGCTGCTTTTTTAAGAGCCTCCAGAGTTACTGGCTTGCCGCGCATTCTTAATTTATCTGACGCCGTACTCGCCGGAGGCATCGATAGCCACATCACCACGTAAATTAATACAGCCGTACCAAAAGTTGCGAACGACGAGACAATTGCAATTAGCCTTACCCACAGCGGATTGATGTTAAAATATGCCGCCACACCTGCACACACGCCACCGATAATAGCATTATCAGTATCACGCATTAGTTGCTTTTCTGGCTTTGACTCTGAACCATCACCATCCAGATCATCATCTACTGGGCTATCACCATCAGCAAAATCACGCGACTCACCCATTTGCTTTTGAATCGCTAAAACATCGTCAACACTAATTACTCCCTCCTTCATTACGCCGCGCTCTGCCAAGATCTCAACCATCCGCGCTTCGATTTCGCGCATAGCTTCCGGCTCAGCGTGCATGTTTTTTTGAATTGAATTAAGATATTTTTCTAGCGAACTTTTAGCTTCAATTTCTATACTAAAAGCTGTTTTTGCTAGATGAATTCTAGTTATTTCTTTCATTAATTCACACCTTTCTCAAGATCCTTAAGCGAACTATTCAACATTTTTATGCGATGCTTCAACTCATCAACTAGCTCAAACCCGCTATCTGTTAGTGAGTAATATTTTCTGGGCGGCCCCTGCTCACTTTCCCGCCATTCATGCAGTAAATACCCATACTTCTGCAGTCTGTTTAGCAACGGATAAATTGTGCCCTCAACAACCATTAACTCTGAATCACTTAATCGCCTAACAATTTCACCAGCATACTGCTCCTGCTTCGAGCAGGAAAGCAGCACGCAGTACACCAAAAAACCTTTACGCAGCTGAATGGTTAGGCTTTCAGCATAATCACTGGGATTCATACCTTTCCTCTTGTGGAATATTAGTACCTTCAATTTGCCCGTCTTTTATGCGGATTTGGTAATCGCATTTTTTAGCCAAATCATCATCATGAGTCACCACTATCAACGTCGCACCTTTTTGCTTGTTATAGTTAAACAGTAGCTCTTCTATCTTAGCACCGGTTTCGCTGTCTAGATTACCCGTTGGCTCATCAGCGAAGATAATCTGCGGATCGCCAACAATCGCCCTGGCAATCGCCAAACGCTGCTTTTGACCACCAGACAAATCTTTGGCGCGGCTTTTACGCTTCTCATACAGGTCCACCGCCATCAGAGCCTCGTTGATTTTCGCTTCGCGCATTTTTTGTGGCATCTGTGCGATTTCTAGCGGCAGACTAACATTATCCTCAACACTTTCGTTACCTTGAACGAAAAAGCTCTGGAAAATAAACCCTATTTTTTTAGCCCGGAATTCATCAACTTGCTTCTGCTTCAGTTGCAAAATATCTTGACCATCAATAATCACTCGACCCTGCTGCGGACGGTCAAGTCCAGAAATCGCGTGCATCAATGTCGACTTTCCTGAGCCAGATTTACCGAGAATCGCCACACTAACGCCCGTTGGAATTTTCAAACTAACATCATTTAGCGCTACAAATTGATTTTTCTTTTTGCCGTAAATTTTCGTTACGTTGTTAAGTTCAATCATAATATTTCTCCTATTCTGTCCTTAACGCCTCAATTGGGTCTAACTTTGTTGCCTTGCGGCTTGGCAACCAACCAGCCAGCACCGCCATCACCATTAGACTGACTATCAATAAAATAATTTGTACTGGATTAATAACCAGAAGATTAGTACCCGCCCCCAGTTTTAGCGCACTAGCAATTGCTGGATTAAACAGCGTTATCAAACTTGCAGAGCCAACACCGATTAGTCCACCTAATAAACCAACCCAAGCTGCTTCATATCTAAATAACCTACCGATATCTCGGCCACTCGTACCCAACGCCTTCATCAAACCAATTTGACTGGTTCGCTCCAGAACTGAAATATACATAGTATTAATGATTCCAAACACACTAGCGAGTAGCGCCAGTCCACCAAAACCTATCAAAGCCATCTGAGCTACATTAACCATTGTTAGAAGCGCCTTGCGAACATCTTGAATTGACGACGCTGTATAGCTTTTACTGATTTCATCCTTTACGGCGTCAATATTCTTTACATCATCAACAGACACAATCACCAATGAGTATTCGTTAGACAATCCCTTATAATGACTATATTCGTAAATATCCTTAGCGTCGTCTGACGATATCCTCACGGACGGCTGATAGTAGATTGTTGTATCCGACTGTTTATCAACAGCTACAATTTTTAGAGAGATCTCTTTAGAAGCACCGGCATCCCATGATGATCCGCCACGAATACCCAACGTAATAATCTTGCCGATAGCCGACTTAGCACTAGCAAAGCCCATTTTTTCTACATAAGACTCTGGAATAATAGCTTCACCCGACTTCAATATAAAATCATCCAAGCTACCAGCCGCCAATTCCGCCCGAGTCCGGTCCTCCTTAACTGCTATGCCTGGAGTAAATTTCTTACCATTCCCCGAACTTTTAACATACACGATTCCAGATGTAGAGTAGGATGGTGTAACTTTTTCTACGTGCGGAATACTGCGTAATTTTGTGAGGTCTTCATCGCCCATTGAATACTTACTACGCAATAGAGAACGATCCTTTACCTCGCTACTTTTATTTTTATCTTTTGAGTCGCTATATTCTGGTAAAGCCTCCTCCTCTGCTGATGATGAAACGGCTTTTTTATACACTGTAATAACCTTCTTATCGCCAGCAGAATCAACTATGTTATTAGTGTACAATCGGCCACCTTCGCCAGCCATCATCGCTAGCCCAATCGTAAACGCCCCGACAGAAATCGCCAGTGCCGTTAAAATCGTCCGACCTTTCGACTGGCGAAGGTTGCGCCCGGCTCGCTTAATAATATCTATTCTTCTCATACTACGCTCCTTATAGTTTTGCTATACATAGTACTATGTTATACAAGGTACTGTAAATAGTCAAGTACCTAAACTAATTTTAATTGACACATCGCAAACTAATCCTGCTGCGAATCCCTCGTTCTTAACTTTAGCTGACTAGTACCATCCTCTTTTCCAGAAACCTCCGAAATCGCAGCACGGTCGCGACCACTAACCGCTTCATCCACCACCCTTGCCATGTGTATTGCAGTATCATAAAGATCTGGATCGCCCCAAACTCCAATTTTTCCCTTATCTATATTGTCAATTACCGCAGAAACTGTAACCCGATGTTGCATATAGTCAATCTCACCCCAAGCGGTTTCCTGGTCAGTAAAGTCAACTTCCGAATCATCACCAATCAAGTCAAATTGATCATCACAATATCGGCAATCCGCAATAATATATTCGCGCAATTCCCCTTTACTGTCCTGCACCCACACCTTCATCAATACAACCATCTCATCCAACGAATCGTCCGACTCGACCAATCTTAGATCCTGCCTACCATCGACAACCAACCTACCCAAACCACTAGCTTGATTTTTATCAATATAAAATATCTCATTCATGTCTGTAAAAGAATCGACAGCCGGCACGTAAAGTGTGTCGGGAAACATCGTTTCAATGGTCTTATTTTGTAGGCGGTCAGGAACACCTTCGCCTTCATATCCTATCCTAGACATACATCATCCCCCTGCCCACCATTTGATTATTAAAAACTACTATCTTTTTAGTATATCACTGAGCAGAGCCTAGACACCCTATTCCTCGTCATATTCATCCTCAATCTCCTGGTCCAAAATCTCCTCAATCACGTCCTCCAGCGTGATAATACCCAGTTCATTTTCATCATCCATCACCACAAACAAGTGATTACGGGTTTGGATAAATCGACTCAGCACCGTGTCCAGCCGCGACCGTGCATCGATGTCGTGAATCTTGTCTCGGTACAATTGACTGACTGGCAGTGGCAGCTCACGCCCCACTACATCTTTGACATACAAAATCCCTACCAGCCGCTCATCATCACACACCGGGATCCGCGAATGCCCAGCATGTTTAATTCGCGCTAGTAGTGTCGCGTCCAGCTCATCATCCAGATTCACAGTAAACACCTCACTCATCGGCGTTACCAAATCACCAGCCGTCTTTTTACTAAACTGCAGCGCTCCCGCCGCGATTCGACTTTCATCATAATCGACTGGGCTATCCGAACGCTCAGCATGTTCATGAATAATTTCCTCAAGCTCCTGGTGAGAATAAAGCTGAGGCGTCTCTTTACCTAGCCAATGATTTAGCAATTTCGACATCGGCCGAGCCAGTGGCCAAAATAGCACATAAATTACATTAAGCAGCCAGAAGAAATACCGCACGAAACGATAACCGCGCTGCGTAAAAATCGCTTGCGGCAAAATCTCGCCAAACATAGTGATCAGTAATGTGGCAATCAACCCGCCAACCACGCCGTTAGTCATATTACCCAGCAAAATTGACATCGCCGTATTTACACCGACATTGCCCAGCAAAATACAAAATATCAAATAGTAGCCATCCTTACGGTAGCGATAGACTCGCTTAGCAATCTCATCACCCTGCCCAGCCTTTCGCTTTAAGTCGTCTGGTCGCGCCATCATCAAGCCAATATTCAGGCCCGAAAATATCCCAGATAACGCCAATAATAAAACGGCCATCAACCACAGTAAAATATCAGACATAACTTACCAGCCGCCGCCTCCGCCGCCGCCTCCGCCGCCACCAGCGAAGCCTCCGCCAGTTGAGCCACCAGAGGTAGATGAGTAATCACTGGCGCTACTGGCCACGCTCGACAGGCTATTCATCCCAGCCGCAAATGCCGCCGCATTGAACGCGCCCTGACCACTGTACCAATCTGGCTGCTCACCAACTTGCTCATAGTACTTTCCCAACTGCTTACTCCACTCTTTTTCCTGTCCAAACAGCACCGCGTATGGCAAGATTCTCTCATACAACTTCACCAATTGCCGCTCATCAGCCGTATTAATCTTCACTTTTTCCGCACCCTCAGGACTTTGTAGCATCTGTAAACGCTCAGCTTCAGCCACGCCAATGTACATTTTAAGTCCTGCCAAATACCGTCTGAGTACCAAGCCCTCGTCAGTCAGCGACCAGCCAAATGACAAAGCAAACACTATCCCCGCCACGATCAGTAGCATCGGTGACAGCAACAATACACTGATAACAAAAACCCACAAAGCCCACTTCTGTACAATTCGCTTATTTTCTGGTTTTTGCTCACACAAAGCATACTTACCGCGAGCCAAACTCTTCAAATTATTATCATCATCACCTGTTCGCGCCGCATACGACAAATTATTCTGTAGCTTTTTCAGATTTAGCCGCTGACCTGGTTTTGGCATCGACTCGCCAAACATGTCCCGAATAACTTCAGACTCTTCAGGCCTCAGCTCTGTCAAATCTTTGACAATTTCAATTTCATACTGCGCCGACCGCAAAAATGACGCCTTTTTCACTTCGTACAATTTGATATAATGCCGCACCGCTAAATCCAACAACTGCGCCACCTTGGCTGACCCTTTGACCGCCAGGACCTCGTAATTTTTCAAAATATACGCTGAGGTCATCACACTCGCCTGTTTTGGTGGCAAATACTCTGGCGGAATTGGTTTGAGTTCACGGTACCTACCAAACAACCGTCGGTAGCGCAAGCTCAACAGTAGCATCAAAATAACCGCCAAACTACTTGCTATCGTCTGCACCGTTGCCCAAATTTTTAGCAACTTTTCACTCAGCGTCTCTTGATATCCAGTAAATGTACCGCTAGTAAAGCCGACTGCCATCGTTATGCCTTCACGGCGATTCAGGCGGCTCACATTTGTCACAATTTCGCCCTTATCACCGCTGATATTACACCGCTTAGTTGAACCATGCGCACCAGTATAACAAAATGCTTCACCCGCTCGCGCCGCCTGAAGTGGCTCGTCAAATTTTACAGACACGCGTACATTTTGCATCGGCACGCGCCACTCATTGCCGATGACGTCCCAGTAGAACTCATCATGCCCCATATTGTCATAATGCTTAGTCACATCACGCTGGGTGAACTTGATGACGTAGGTTTTTTCACCCTGAACGTAAACGTCTTTCTTGCCAATTCGTAACTCGTCGCCATTCCACGCATGCTCCAGCGATATACCCCGTCCATCAGTCACCGATTGCAATGAAAAATTCGTCGGATGATTATCATACTTCTTCACAAATATTGGCGCAATGCCGCGGTTTTGATTTGGTGGAAACTGAGCAGTAATACGCCACGTCGCCGCCAAGGTTGAACGATTTTCGCTGTCGCGACCTAGCGAGTACTCTGCGTCAAATTTAGTGATGGTAAAATTGTCCGCCTGTGACGCAAATGCCGCTTGGCCAGATCCAACTAACAAAGATCCAACGATTAGTATCCCCAATATAAATCGCTTCATACTCTAATTATAACAAACTAACATCACGCTCCAATCACAACTTCACCTGCGGATAGATCGCCCGTGTCGTCTCATCAATCTCATGACGTAGCTGTGGGAATGGCACACCTTCGCGCGCCGTCACGCCTTCAAAAATCCAAAACACCCGCTCAGAGTAACCCCAACCGCAAGCTGGCGGCATACCGTACTCCAACATCTCCACATAGTCGATGTCCAACATCATCGCCTCGTCATCGCCCGCATCGCGCATCTGTTGCTGCTCAACAAAGCGGTTCAGCTGGTCAATCGGGTCATTCAACTCCGAAAAGCCATTGCCCAATTCCGACCCAGCGATTACCGGCTGGAAACGCTCCACTGTCTGCGGATTTTCAGGGTTGGTTTTAGACAGCGGGCTGATAAACTTCGGCGTATTCACCAACCACACCGGCCCCGCTACATCTTTACGAATATTCTTCCATAATTTATCAATACCACGCGGAATGGAATCAGTCTTTTCAACCTCTAAACCATGCTCCTTCAACTTGGCGGCCACCTCGTCAATCGTCGTATCGTACACATCAATCCCATAATGCTTGCGAATAACTTCAGCATAATCCCAAACTTCCCACTTACCGCTCATATCCACCGTGAACCGACCCAACTGAAACTGCAGTGTACCAAACGTTTCCTGTAGAACAGATTTATACATATCCTCCATGAAGTGCATACCAGCTCGCCAGTCCCAATACGCGGCATACCACTCCATAGCGATGTGCTCTGGCAAATGCTCATCGGAATAATTCTCATTGCGAAAACGCGGCCCGAGGTCATAAACCTTCTCAAACCCAGCACCGATCAACCGCTTCAGTGGCAACTCGTGAGAAATACGCAGATAAAACTGCTGATTATCCAGCGCGTCCATATGTGTCACAAATGGGTTAGCATCAGCACCGCCGGTGGTGTGCTCCAACACCGGCACATTAACCTCCGTAAAGCCGTGATTGTTTAGATAATCACGCGTCGCCTGCCAAAACTTGCTGCGGCGAACAAATCGCTCGCGCACCTCTGGATTGACATTCATATCAACATAGCGGCGACGGAAACGCTCCTCTTTGTTCTCGAGCTTTTCGGGCATCGGCCGTAGCGACTTAGTTAGTAGCCTTAACTCACGCACACCAACCGACTTTTCACCAGTCTGCGTCGTCGTCATCACTCCGCGCGCCTCGACAAAGTCACCCGTATCTAGAAGTTTCAGCTGCTTCATGCCCAACACGCCACGGCCAGCGTCCAGCTCTGCTACGTCGTCGCGCTGCAAATATAACTGCACCTCACCACTCTCGTCGCGCAGCTTAATGAACGCTAGCTTACCAAAACTGCGAATCGACACGATACGCCCTGCAACCACCACTTCCCGACCCGCTAACTCGTCATACCGTGCCAAAACCTCACCGCAACCATGCATCCGCTCCGACTTTGCTGGATACGGATCAACGCCCAATTGGCGTAATGTCTCTAATTTTCGTAACCGTTCATTTCGATAATCTTGCAGTGTAGCCATAACAGAGATAATTATAGCACATTATCTGTAAATTATTTTAGAGGGCTTAAGAGATGGACTTAACAACGTAAGTGATTTCCGCTTTCGGAGTTTTAATCGTCACTTCATCACCAATTTTCTTACCAATTAGCTCTTTACCAATTGGCGATTGATCAGAAATTCTTCCCGCCAACGGATCAGCCTCAACCGGTCCGACTACTGTATAGGACACGGTTCTTTCTGGACACTGCAATTCAACCGTACTGCCCAAGCCAACACTTGAAGTGCCGCTTGATTTAATGATTTCAGCATTCTGCAAAATATCCTCAATTTCTAAAATCCGTGTCTCCACCAAGCCCTGCTCTTCACGCGCAGCGTCATATTCTGCATTCTCACTTAAATCGCCAAAATCTCGCGCTACCGCAATTTTTTCAGCAATTTCACCACGGCGACCTTTTAGCTCCGCTAGCTCGACTTCCAAGTCAGCTTTTCCAGTTTCGGTAATCTGGTAAGTTTTTTTCATAAAAATCTCCTCCTCTATTACATATAGCGGTATTAGTCTTATAAACTACACTAAATATAGTGTTCTATCTAGTCTTAATGAAGTCTATCTGAGTATAACAACCGCCATTTATTATGTCAATATAGCCGAGCTTAACGACTTAAACAAAACTCAAGTAGCTGCTGATAGTTCATCTTTTTCATCTCGCCGGTTGCTCGCTCAGTTACTTCAAATAATCCATCGCCATCAATCGCCCGATCGCCAATCGTAATCCGCCACGGTAGACCCATTAATTCTGCATCAGCAAATTTCACGCCCGGCCGCTCATCGCGATCATCAAGGAGTGTATCCACACCGCTATCAGCCAATTCGCCATAAAGCTTACCCGCTAGCTCTTTGCCCTTTTCACCGATTGCGACAATATGAACCTTAAACGGCGCAATATTTTCTGGCCATACCAGTCCTTTACCATCAGCAAATTTCTCAACAATCACCCCCATCACCCGAGTAATGCCGATGCCATAGCTACCCATATATGCGTACTGCTCTTTGCCATCAGCATCAGTGAACACCAGCTTCATCTCCTCTGATTTCTGTGTACCAAAATTAAAGATATTGCCAACCTCAGCCGTCTTCACTTTTTCCAACTCACTACGGTCAACGCCAAGCTCCGCAACTGCCTCATCCAAGACTTCTTCATTCACCGCAATATTTTTACCCCGATGTAAATAAATGTAGTCCTCGCCAGCATCACAAATTGTCTGGAATTCGTGACTAAATTTAGTAAAGGCGCCGCCAGAAGCAAAAGTCACATATGTCTCATCACCGATACCAAAACGATCATAACAGCGCTTATACGCCTCAATGACGGTGTTATAGTAATTATCTAAGTCCTCTTTACTAGCATGTACCGAGTACATATCCTTCATGACAAATTCACGACCACGCATAATTCCGCTCTTGGCGCGCAGCTCATTACGCAGCTTGTTTTGGAACTGGTAAACGCTAATTGGCAAATCTTTGTAACTCTTTAGATAATTACGCAATAAATCAACAATCGGCTCTTCATGCGTCCAGCCAAAACCAACGTCAGTGCCGTCTTGCAGTTTAGACTTGAACCAGACGTCAACCACTTCATCATTCCAGCGCCCAGTTTCCTGCCATAACTCTTTACGCTGCAAAGTGCTCATTGTTAGCTCTTGGCTATCAACCTTATCCATTTCCTCACGAACAATCTGCTTAATATTCTCAAGCACCCGCAGACCAAGCGGCAAGAAAGAATAGACGCCTGCCATCGTCTTATGCACATAGCCAGCACGAATTAATAGCTGAGCGTTACGAGCCACCTCACCTGCTGGCGCCTGCTTCAAAGTTCTGGTAAAAAGTTGTGTCATTCGCATATTTTTCCTCCTTTATATAAATGGCAATAAAGCACCTATTTGGTCGACGGCGTTTGTATTGATAAACAGAAAATAAAAAGCTATACCGTTTTTCATCATATGCATCATCATCGGCACCCAAATTGCCCCAGTATACTCCCTGGCGGCACACATGACCAAACTTAAGGTAAATGTATCAACTGCCACTGCCCACTGCAAAGGCGCGCCCGGACCGACCCAAAGATGCGCCAAACCAAATGTTATGCTCGTTATAAGAACCGACAGCCAAATTGAAAATGAATTGCGTAGTTTACCGTAAAGATATCCACGATATAACAATTCCTCAACAATCGGACCCAATACTACCATTACCGTAAATGCCATTAAGAGCTGCCAGTGTGACGCAAGCATACTTTGACTAAAGGGTATTGCTTGTCGCTGTTGCACATCAACCGAGAAGACACCACTAGCGATACTCATCGTAACTATCGTCAAGAGAAAATAAGCCACAAACGCCAAGGGTGAAATAAATATTTCCAGAAACGTTGGCCAGTCATTTACCCCTAAATCCTGAAGAGACGTTCGCCGTTTTTTAATGTATATTGGTACACCAACAACTACAGCCAAGGATATGCCATAAACAAAAACTGAAATCGCAGTATTAAAAATAACTGGGTTTATCGATTTTAGAGGTACGCCAAGCCCATCTAGCTGATTAATCAGAAGTGAAATAATTATTTCCACTATCAAGAACGCACCGTAAACCCAAATTGGCAGTGCCACCAATAGCCACCACTTTCGGCCTTTTAATTTCTTATAGAAGCTTCCCCACATCGCTCACAGTCACCAAAATTGTTAATATTAATAAAATCAACATGCCGGTAGCTTGAATATTTTCTTCACGCTCTTTCGTCAGCTCTTTCTTAAAAATACGGAATATCGCCATCGTAAACCAGCGCCCACCATCAAGTGCTGGAATCGGCAATATGTTCATCACCGCCAGCGTCAGCGAAATCAACGCCGCCACAAAAATGACTTGGGCTATTCCAGAATTAACCACCGACGGAAACAGCACGCCCAATATACCAATTGGTCCGGCCACACTATCGCCAACAGACGACAAATCAGCACGGGCTGACTGCTTTGACTGTTCGGAGCCAAAAATCTGCCCGAATAAACCATGAGTGGTTTTTGCCAGCAGTACGCCAACACCTTTTATCGTCTCATAAGACAGCTGTCCGGTCGTCGCTATTCCCATAATAGGCGCCGACCAAGTGCTGTATATTTTTTCTGATTGACTAGGAACAACCCCCAAATATCCACCAGCTTTGGCAGTCTGTTCAGAATTTAACTGCACATCAATTAACGACTCTTTGTCATCACGACTATACTTAATCGGCACTTTTTTGCCAGCGTTCTGCTTAGTTATAATTGGCAATTTTTCCGCCTCAGTAAGTGGTTGGTTATTTATGTCAATCAATTGATCACCCACTTTAATCCCCGCTCTATCAGCTGGCGAGTCGGGAGTAATTTTTACCACCGATACCGGCGAACGACGTACTTCAGTGTCAAATGGCAACTGGACCTGATTCGACAACACCTTCGGCAGTCCAATTACCGCCAGAACCGTAAACAAAATAATTGCCGTCAACCAGTTCACCATAACGCCGGCTAGCAAAATCTTGGTTTTTACCCAAAATGTCGAACCACCATACGTACCTTTGCCCTTCGCTGAATCATACTCACCTTTTAGACGAACAAACCCACCAAGCGGCAACCAGTTTAGGCTGAAAATCACATCTTCACCTAAAAAGCTCCTCTTAACTTTCCATTTCTTTGCGGCTGGCGGAAATCCAATTCCGAATTCCTCAACCTTAACACCGTTTCGCTTAGCCACCAGCGCGTGGCCCAACTCGTGCAAGACCACCAGCGATATAAGCACAAATAGACCTAAAAGAATCCCCCAAACAATCATTTACCAAACCGCCTATTCCGATTAGCATACTCCTCTAAAATCACCGCCACATCGTCAGTAGTCATGTCTGGCCAATTTTTCTCCACAAACATCAGCTCGCTATAGGCCGAACGCCACAACATAAAATTACTGAGACGCTGCTCGCTAGAAGTCCTAACAATCAAATCACAAGGCGGCACATCTGGTGCATATATATTTTTCGCTACTAACTCCGGTGTAACATCCTCGGCAAGAACCCCAGATTGAACGATCTTTTTAACCGCATCAGCGATCTCCAAATGTCCACCATAATTTAGACATAAGACCAATTCGCCACTATCTAAATTAGCTGTCTTTGCTTCAGCATCGTCAATTGCCTCAACTAGTGCATCCGACAACTCATCCCTAGATCCAATCACCCTCAAGCGTATATTGTTCTCAATAAATGCCGGCAAATCAGCCTTCAGCATCTTTAATAGCAATTTCATCAAGTGGCCAACTTCGTCCTCTGACCGTTTCCAATTTTCCGTACTAAAAACATAAGCACTGACATATTTTACGCCACTCTGAAGCGTTTCTAAAGCCACATCTTTCAGTGCATTATAGCCCGCCAAGTGACCTTCGTACGCCGGCAAACCATGTTGTTTGGCCCATCGCCGATTTCCATCCACGATAAAACCAATATGTTGCGGCAACTCTGATTTTCTATTCATTTTTTGCCCTCCACTCATCAATTAATTCAACATCCCGAATATCTTTCTCTCGCCCGCGCCAATTTTTCCATCGTCGTAAAAATTCCAAATTAACGAACCTAACGTCATCATATACCACTGAATAGCTCAATAAATCGTCATAGCCAACAACCTGACCGTCAAACTCCCAACCGTCCCACAGCTCAGCCGAACCATCAGTCTTTACAAAATACGGACGCTGATTACTGTCAAATTTTTTAGTCCAATCGCCATAATCTTCGGAAAGTTTTTTTATTAGCTCAGGGCTTGCTGCAATATCAACATCTTCAGCCCGACGAATTCCTAATTGGTCTAAAATACCACTGCCAATAACAATAATCTGCTCAAGAGGCAGCCCCAGCTCTTTTACTCTATCAGCAAAAGTTTCGCTCATTAAACAGTCAAGACGTCCTTTTCCTTCGCCTTAAACGCCTCATCGATTTGCGCCTGCATTTTACTCATTAAGCCATCAATTTCCTTCTCGACCAACTTCAAGTCATCTTCGCTTAGCTCTTTTGCATCCTTCATTCGCTTTGCTTCTTTTAGAGCGTCCTGACGGATATTTCGCATCGCAATTCGGGCTTCCTCAACCTTCTCGCTCACCTGTTTTACTAGCTGACGACGACGCTCTTCAGTTAAGGCTGGAACTGGCACGCGCACCACTCGCCCATCGTCAGACGGATTAAATCCTAGACTCTGGTTGTCGCGAATTGCAGAAGTAATTGCAGTAATATTTCCTGGATCAAATGGCGTCACCAGCAGCATCTGAGCTTCTGGTGCAGTAATATTAGCCACTTGATTAAGCGGCATTTTTGTACCATAAGCCTCAACCATAACACCATCCAACATTCCAGCATGCGCTCGGCCCGTTCGAACTTTCTTCAACTCATCTTGGAAAAAGCCAAATGCGGCATTCATTTTCTCTTCATAAGGGTTTGTATCAAACATATATTCCTCCAATTTATCTACCGCTATTATACCAAACTTCAGGCGCCTTGTCTGCTAATTTCACCTATTGGCCCGTGATATAATAACAGAGTGATTTCTAAGATTAAGCTATATAATTTCCGATCTTACAGCCTACATGAAGCAACTTTTAGTGATTCTGGCACAGTTATCGTTGGACCAAACGGCACCGGCAAAACAAATCTACTTGAAGCGGTTTACGTAGCCTTACGCGGTAGCAGTTTTCGTGGCAGTCTTAGTGACTGCATGACATTTAATGCCCCTCAAACAGTTATTCACCTAGAGGGAGACTTTGGCGCAAGGCGAATTAAATTAAACACAGCATCAGGAAAAATTAGCAAAGAATTCATCATTAACGATAATAAATCAAAAGCCTTGACCAGAAAAAGTCGTCTTCCCGTAGTCTTATTTGAGCCAAGTGAGCTACGTTTAATTTCCTCCTCTCCTTCCCGCAGGCGTGATTTTCTAGATGGGCTAATTGCTCGGCTTGACTCCAAATACGACACTGACCTGCGAGCCTTCAATCGCACACTATTACAGCGCAACGAGCTCCTAAAATCACATCAAGAAGATTCGCAAATCTGGCGCGATAACCTGTTTGCATGGGATATAAAATTTGTTCAATACGCAACCAACATCGCCCAAAAAAGAGCTAAATTTCTCCAAGCTAACGAGCCTCGTATAAAAAACTTATACGAATCACTAGCAGGAAAAAACACACAATTATCAATAGAGTATAGCACCACTGCACCCCTAAAAAACTACGACCAATCTTTACTTAACCACCTAGAGAAAGCTCGCGAATATGAAATTGCTACAGGCTTCACTTCTGTCGGCCCACACCGTGAAGATTTTACAATTTTTCTCCATGACCAGCCCGCCATTAAGGTCGCCTCGCGCGGCGAAATGCGCACTATTATGCTAGCCTTTAAGCTACTAGAACTGGAACTCCAGACAGAAATCAGCCAATCGCGACCATTAATTCTACTAGACGACGTTTTCTCGGAGCTAGACGCCACCCGCGAAAAACTCCTCCAGGAAACCATTCAGCACCATCAATTCATCGTCACCACAACAGACGCACGACACCAAAAAGACGGTTGCCTCATTATTTCCACTCAATAAAAAATCCGCCCTCTCATAAGAAGGCGGATGCGTTTTATCGTCATGCTGGAATATATTTGTGATATTGTCAATATACTTATGGTAACTATTGACAAAACAAAAAATCGGCCACATTGCTGCAACCGATTTCTTTTCTGTGCGTAAAATCTATTCGCTGACACCAAGTTCAATTCGCTTAAATTGGCGAACCACAATGTTCTCGCCCAATTTAGCAATCGCTTCCTTAATGTGCTGTTCAACAGTCTTAGAATCGTCCAAAATGTACGCCTGACTCATAAGAACCTGCTCAGCAAAGTGCTTGTTCAGCTGACCAGCTACGATCTTCTCGCGCATCTCTTCAGGCTTGCTTGCTAGTGCCTCGCTCGCCATCAACTCAGCCTTCACCCGCTCCATCTCTTCAGCTGGAATATCCTCCGTAGAAGCATACTTCGGGTTCATAGCTGCAATCTGCATAGCAATTTCGTGCGCCAACGTCTTAAAGTCGTCCAAGCGTGCCACAAAGTCAGTCTCACAGTTGACCTCGACGATCACGCCAATTCGACCAGAATGAACATAGCTCTCAATCAAGCCTTCACGTGCTTCACGGTCGCCTTTTTTCTCAGCCTTGGTCAAACCTTTTTTGCGCATCTCTTCCAGTGCCTTATCAAAGTCGCCATCAGCTTCAACCAACGCTTTTTTGGCATCAGTCAAACCTACACCTGTCAATTCGCGCAATTTTTTAATGTCATCAACAGAAACGCCCATCCTATTTCTCCTCTTTTTTCACTGGTTTTTCTTCAGTTTTTACACTACCCGCACCTTCAGCAACAGCTTCGGTGAAATAATCCAACAACAATTGAATACCCTTGATGGCGTCATCGTTACCTGGGATAACGTAGTCAATGCCAGTTGGATTGACATTGGTATCAACGATAGCAAATACTGGCACGCCCAACGTCTGAGCTTCGCGAACTGCATTTGCATCAGTCAATGCATCAACCACGACCACTGCGCCTGGCTTGCCCATCAAGTCTTTGATGCCGCCATACTTAATGTTCAAGCTATCAATTTCCTCTTGGAAACGCTGCACTTCCAGTTTGTTGTAGCGCTTTTCCAAATCACCTGACGCCATGCGCTTTTCCAGGTTCTTCAGCTTCTTGATCTGCTGAGTAATCGTTGAACCGTTGGTCAACATACCACCAATCCAGCGCTCAACCACATATGGCTGATTGATTTTTTCAGCTGCCTGACGCACAACGTCTTTAGCCTGCTTTTTCGTACCAACAAACAATACTTTGCGGCCTGATGCTGCAATTTTTGTTAGTTCTGGTAGCGCCTTGTCCAAAGCTTCAACCGTCTTGACCAAGTCAATGATGTGACTGTCCTGACGCTTACTGTGAATATATGGCGCCATCTTTGGGTGCCAGCGGCTGGTTTTGTGTCCAAAGTGAACACCTGACTCCAGCAAAGCCTTAATGTCTACTGCTACAGACATTTCTTTCTCCTTTTGCCTCATCCGCTCACGATGTGGAGTGTGAAACGGATTGTGTCATTAAAATTAGTTACTTGGCAATTGTACCACTAATCACCATCAGAGGCAACCACCCCTTGACGAGATTGAACGAATTTTTCCAATTCCTCGCTAAGCTCTATTCTTTCTAAACTAGTATCTAGAGGCGAATTTATAGAAGATACCTTTTTAACATCACAATCTTCAGTAAACTCAAAATACTCAATTCCACTATCCGAAACGACGGCGCCATAAGTACTAGTCTTACGGTTCAAATCTTCCACGGTCATAGGCGGAGTTGGCTCACCCGATACGTTTGCTGACAGCTTAAAGAATAGCAATGAAACTTTTTCTCCCGAAGGAACTCCATCTTCTACGCATATACGACGCGCATCAAAGGCTACAACCGAAGTGTGGATATCTAGCAACACTTCTCTATATGAATCTTGAATCGTCTCATGCGGCCTAAATAATTTTGCAGTTACCTCTTTAGGCCTACCCGGCGTCTGCTCCATTCTAACCCCAAACTCACCGCCAACTAGCGCTATCATATGCTCTGGCTCTCCCGAATTATATAGCTCAAAAGATTCGGTTTTATCAGGATTTTCTAATATCATCCCTACCTCTTTCGCCATAGCCAACTCCTTAGAACGACGGAGAGCTTCTCCTGTTAAATACCCCGATCTAACACCTATGTTCTTATTATATATAGTAGAACTCTCTTGCATGATTCCTCCTCCTAAATTAGGATATCTCATTTGTAATTATGCGCTACTTTTTACGTATACGTCAAGGCGTCCGCACTCCCCTTTCGGTAAATATTGCAATACCTGCGGTTTTTTGCTAAAATACCAAGGTTATGAAAAGCAGTATTCACCCACAGAACTATCGCCCTGTCGTATTTAGCGACGATCAAGCGGGCTTCGCGTTCTTGACTCAGTCAACAGCGCAGACAACAGACACCATCAAATGGGAAGACGGCAATACCTACCCTCTCGTGAAAGTCCACATCTCGTCAGCTTCACACCCATTCTTTACTGGCGAGGAAAAGATTATCGACACCGAAGGTCGTGTTGATCGCTTTAAGGCACGTCAGGCAGCAGCTGAAGCTCGCCGTGCCGCATTGGCAAATAAAGCCAAGAAAGCTAACGCCAATAAAGCCACAAAAGCTGATTCTCCAAAATCAGATAAAAAGGCTAAGAAATCTAGCAAATAGTAAGGTATTGCGCTTTAAAAACCACCCAATAGTTGGGTGGTTTTTTATTAATAAGTAGCGTAATACCACATAAAACTTGTCCTTCATCAATCAAGGCAGCTGCCAGTCAATTGCCTCGCGACCCTGTTGCACCAGAAAATCATTAGCACGCGAAAATGGCCGGCTACCAAAGAACCCTCGATGTGCCGAAAACGGCGACGGGTGGGCACTAGATATTTTCAAATGCTTCGGATTAGTAATCACCTGTCCAACTTTTTGAGCGTGCGTACCCCAAAGTATAAACACCAGCGGCTGATCATAATTATTAAGCATTTTTAGTAAATTTTCGGAAAATTCCATCCAACCATATCCGGCATGACTGCCCGCCTGGCCACGACGAACGCTCCAACTAGTGTTCATCATAAGCACGCCCTGCTTACCCCACGGTTCCAAAAAACCGCTGGTCGGCATATCACCACTAATATCATCCACGAGCTCTTTGAATATATTTTGCAAACTTGGTGGCAATTTCACTCCTGGCTTAACCGAAAAACTCATGCCATGTGCCTGCCCCGGCCCATGATACGGATCTTGCCCAATAATTACTACTTTTACTCTGTCCAGCGGACAAGCCGCGAAACATGAAAACATATCTTGCCTCGCTGGATACACGTCATATTTTTCCCGCTCAGCATCCACCCGATTCATCAACGCCCGAAAATACGGCTGCTCAGCCTGATCCTCAACAAACTCCCGCCAGGTGGAAAACTTCATATTCTCATTATAAACCACGCTAGCCCATTAAGATAATAGTTACGCCGCGACACACTATATCGCGATCTCCGCGCATCTTTGCAACACATAGGCCAGCCTACCTGTGGTATAATTTTATAGTATGACTAAAATCGCACTAGATATAGAAGCATTAAACGCTGAACGATCCGAGCTGGGCGATTTTTTAGCACGACCAGACGCTTATAATGCACCAGATTTTACAGCAAAAAATAAGCGATTTTCAGAGCTGGAAACCTTGATTGCAAAAGCAACTGAGCGTCAGCAGTTAACTAGCAATTTAGCGGAAGCCAAAGAACTCGCTACTGGTGGCGATGAATTGGCGGAGCTGGCAAAGATAGAAATTACCGAAACCGAAGCGAGGCTGGCAGAACTTGAAGAAGAGTTGTTTATCCTACTCACTCCCAAAGATCCCAATGACGAAAAAAATATCATCATGGAAATACGTGCTGGCGCAGGCGGCGACGAAGCGTCATTATTCGCGGCGGAACTATACCGCATGTACCTGCGTTGGTGCGAGGCACACAATTACCGAACCGAGTTGATCGATCAATCACCCAACGATTCTGGCGGCTATAAAGAAGTAATCTTTAGTATTAAGGGAGACTCACCATACGCTCAATTAAAATTTGAGGGCGGCGTACACCGGGTCCAGCGCGTGCCAGTTACCGAAAGTCAAGGACGAGTTCACACTTCAACTGCCACGGTTGCAGTGTTGCCAGAAGCCGAAGAAGCCGATGTCGAGATAAATGCGAATGATCTCCGAATTGACGTATTCCGCTCAGGCGGACACGGCGGACAAAGTGTCAACACTACAGACTCAGCAGTGCGCATTACTCACCTGCCGACCGGTATTGTCGTTACCAACCAAGACGAGAAATCTCAGATTAAAAATAAAGAAAAGGCACTAGGTGTGCTACGTTCACGCCTACTGCAGATGAAAATTGATGAGGAAAATGCCAAATTAACCGCCGAGCGTCGCTCCCTAGTCGGCACTGGCGACCGCTCCGAAAAAATCCGTACCTACAACTTCCCGCAAGACCGTATCACCGACCACCGCATTCATTACAGCCGCAGCAATATCCCCGCTGCAATGAACGGGGATATCGACGATTTGATCGAGAATCTACAGAGATATGAGCGCGAGCTAAAAGCGAAGAACGCTAATCATTAAAGAGATCTGGATGTTTATACTCTAGATCACGTGCAGCATTAGTCCATTCTTCTTTACGCTCCCGGCTCAAAGACCCGTCCCTGGCACGCTTCATATACTTTTCATATAGACCCCGGATAGCAGCTTCATCAGCAGTTCTCTGCTCTTCAGGAGTCATATTTCTACGCACCTCTTCCCACCGACTCAACAACCTTTCAGTATCGCTCTCTGCTGCTGTCCCTTCGGTTATTGTATCCATAGGCCTTATTCCACCTCCATCACTCCCCAGACCAAGGCCTATTCCCATAATCACATTACTGGTGGTGGGAAGTTCATACTTTCTTTCTACCATACTATTTAATATCGTCCATTTTTTTCGCTTAATAATACAAACAATATAATACTATCTTTGGCTTTATTTGTCAATATCTTCTACAATCTTAGCCCTTAATTTTGCAAGCATTTTACTTTTTACATTCCATAGATATATGTTATAATTAACAATATGACTATCTCTGATTGGCTAAAGGTGGCCACCAAGTCCTTAAAGAATATCGGTATTTCATCCGCCAGATTAGATGCCGAATTGATATTAGCCAACACTTTGCGGAAAAACCGCACTTACCTACACGCTCACCTGGACGAAAAAATCGATCCCAGGCGACTTGACATCGCCAATGCCAGACTAGATCTGAGGTTAGACCGCGTGCCAATCGCTTATATTCTGGGCTATAAAGAATTTTATGGCCGCAGATTTACCGTATCGCCATCAGTTCTAATTCCCCGCCCAGAGTCCGAAGATTTGATTTCTTTATTCTTAGAATTGACCGCTAGTGAGATTACTGAAAAAACCCTCATTGACGTAGGTACTGGTTCTGGCTGTCTGGGAATAACCGCCAAACTAGAGAGGAACAACCTGTCTGTTATTTTGTCCGATGTTAGCAAACCAGCTCTGAAAATTGCCAAAAAAAATGCCGACGCACTGAAAGCAGACGTCACAATTCAGCAGCAGTCTTTACTTAATGGGCAAATTAGACCAGTTGACTATATTTTTGCTAATCTACCCTATGTTGATAAGGATTGGGACGTTTCACCAGAGCTCAAATATGAGCCAGATATTGCCCTCTTCGCTGAGGGCGAAGGGCTTAAACTTATCTTAGAATTAATCTCACAGGCGCCAAGGTGTCTCACTTCAAATGGGCTGCTATTCATTGAGGCCGACCCCTGTCAGCACAATAGAATTATCAATATTGCTATAAAAAACGGATTCAAAGAAGAAAAAAGGCTTAACTATATTCTAGCTCTGCGGCTCATATGCACCCAAAACCAAATCTAAAACCAGCTCTTTATTATTGCGCAAGACCGTAACCTTAACAGTTTCTCCTGGCAAAAACTCAGACACTAAAGTCGATAAACTACCGTCCTCGCCAACATTTTTATCATTAATCTTAGTGATGATGTCACCACTTTTTATACCAGCTTTATCGGCTGGACCATCTTTTTCTATAGTGGACTCCGACCCTCCATTGATATAAGCGCCAGACTTTACCGGCAGCTTATATTCTGACTGAATGTCTGGCGTAATAGATGCGTAACGGACACCCAGATAAGCCTTCTGGACACCCTTGCCGCTTATAACGCCTCTCACCATACCTTTTACGGCGTTAATTGGAATAGCAAAACCGATGCTTTGTGCGTCAGAGGCGATAGCTGTGTTGATGCCAATCACCTGTCCTGCCATATTAATAAGTGGCCCACCAGAGTTACCAAGATTAATCGGCGCGTCAGTCTGCAGCAGGTCAGTTAAGCTTTCTGTTTTAGCCCCCCTAGAGTCAGAACTTGCTACAACCGGTCGTCCTTTACCGGAAATTATACCGCTAGACACAGTATTCTGATATTGCCCCAGAGAATTCCCGATAGCAACAACTTTTTGCCCAACTTTTACCGTGCCAGAATTACCAAGCTCCGCCACTGGCAGCTTCTTAGCATCTTTAATTTTTAAAAACGCAATGTCATTAAGTGGATCGACGCCGACCAATGAAACGTCGGTAAATTGGTCTCCATTATGTGTAACTACTCTAATTTTTTGAGAATTTTTAACAACATGCTTATTTGTCAAAACATAACCATCAGCGCTAATAATAACGCCAGTCCCGGCGCCCATCTTCTCAGAATCCTCACTAGAGACAACTATAGAAACGACACTAGGTGAAACTTTATCAACAACTTTTGAGACGTCGCCATCGCTTACTGTTATTGAATTACCGTCATGCTTTACGTCTTGAGATAGACGATTAGCCAGCTGAAGCGTTATCCAACTCGTTAAGAATATTATGCTAACCAGTGTGGCAGCGCCCACCACACCACCAACCAACCATAAGGCTAATCTCTTCTGTTTGCCAGAATTTTGCATATATTTTCACCCCCCTATCAATTAAATAGTCACCGAATTGAGAAACGCAAACATCACGAATATAATAGCAATTGTAAGGATTACCGGCCCGGATATATCTGAAAAACGAACAATTTTATGCTTTTTATACGACTGATAAGCCTTGCTGGTAATGAGCGATAGCAACAGCAAAATTATGGTAATTTGCGGAACACCACCGAATAACAAACCACCGTAGACAAACGCCCAATGATAAGCCAACCAGCCTAATTCAGCAAAGACGACCCCCCAAATTGCAGACAATAGTACAGTTTGTCTCTCGTCGTAGCTGTGTAGGAAATGACGTGCCGCACTATAGCCGATTAAGAACATTAGGAAAACGACCACAGAAACTGGCCAATCATAAGATACGGCCATTAGTGCGGTAACCCCAATAAAAATAGCGATAGCTGACTGCAAAGCCACTTGCCAACGCTTCGACATTGGCTTAATTACAATCAGCCAAATAGCGTAGAGTACCGCTAAGAAAGCTCGGAAATATAAACTTGACGTAGATAAATACATCAAGCCAACCACGCCGACACCAACAGTTAAATCAACCAAATTAGCCTGCATGTTTGCCCACCAAAAACGTGGCCGTACGGCGATTATGCGCCATTTACTCAGCACAACAAGCGCTAATGCTGGATATGGCGACTGAATAGTCTGGGCAATAGCAAATAGTACCGCCGCTAAGCCAATATTTAAGACATAGTAAACCAGTTCACTCCAAAATGTCCTGCGTTTAACTGTTTTTAGTAACTCCATAACTCCTTCTATTATACCAAACTATGATCCAGATCCCACCACAACGATAAACTGGGCGTCAACGCTTAGGTTATATTTTGGAGAGTCAGACGAAACTGAACCATACATTTCCTCAAACTTCGATTTTGTAGCAGATTTTTCTTTACCGGCTGGCAATTGATAGACGCGATTTTTTGTCGACTTCTCGTTGCCCGGGGCGTTGCCAACATGAACTACTTTTAGACCTAACTCCGACAGTCTATCCGCCTCTTTCTGCGCAGCGCCACTTATGCCGCTACCGTTCAAGACAGCAACCGTTGCCTTTTCCTTGGATAGCGGCGTGGAGTAAATTTCTGACTTTATATAAGCACGAATATCGCTATAATCATACAGTCCTGCGGCTGGTTGAACTATACTTGCACCACCTGCTGTACCAGTTGTCATCAATGTATTGTCTGACTCCACAAAGCTCAACCGATGAATATCGGATTCCTTGATTTCTGACGCCAGGTTCATAATAGTCCGAATCTCTTTCGTATCTATATTGGTACGCAAATTCTTACCCATAGCATCCATTAGTGAAGTCACTTTACCAAAGTTTGTTAAAGTACCAGTAGAGGTTGCCTTACTCTTAAGAGCCATCAATACCAACTGCTGGTTCTTCTCACGGTCAAAGTTAGACTGTTCCAGGCCGTATGTCGGTGCGACCAGTCCACGAGCCCTAGAGAACCACATAGCCTTTTCACCGTCCATCTCATGACTACCATTAGTCAGCTGCATGTAATGTCCAGTTGGGCAACGCGCTCGACGCTGCTGAGCATTTAATTCCCTAGCACGGCACATCCAGTCCATGCTTGGATCGAGAATTCCTCGCGGATCGCGACTCTGCACATTGACCGTAACGCCACCAACCGCATTAACCGCGTCACGAATCACTGCTGTATTGATATGTGCCACATATTGAATATCCATGCCAAAAATATCACCAATAAATTTCTTTGTTTTATCCATCCGCTCAGTCTCGGCCTCCGGACTATTGCTATTATTCACACAACCAAAATATTCGTTAATTTTACCAGCATAGCCGGAATTACACGCCATACCAAACTTAACATATAAATCACGTGGAATACTAAACATGTAAGCATCCTTTTTCGTCTGATTAACGCTAAGGACCATCATCGAGTCAGTTAGTGTTGCACCTGGATGATCTGGGTCGTCATCAGTTGTACCAAGAATTAACACATTACTTCGTCCATAAGAATCCTCTTTTAATTTCTGCTGCGAGAATAAATCGAAGATATTACCATTACCAAATACACTGTGCATTGTTTGCCATACCTTCAAGAGCAACCAGCCAGCAACAATCGCTATTATAATCCCAATAATTGCAAGAATAACCCTCACGATAAGCTTTTTCTTACGTTTTTGCTTCCGCTCCTGTCGATGTGATGGCTTAGTATTATCATCAATAGCTGCCAATGATTCGCTAATATTCTGCTTTAATTTATTGGCAGCAGAAGCTGGACGTTGAATATTACCTTGAATATTACTCAAAGCACGTGGCTTGTCCTGGGCATCACTAACACGCCCGATTGTGGTCGTTTTCTTACTAGAAATTTCCCCCAAGGAAGCTCGCTGCGGTCGTCCAGCGACAAAACCGTCCATCGACTGTTTGCGTGATTTCATATCTATTGATTATAGCACACGAAACGCTTATAATTAAAGCAATGGACGCTACTTTTATGGATCGTCATCCAAAGCTACAAGATGGCCTGGGAATGGTCATTTTCGTTGTAGGAGTGGTGATTGGCACTATTTTATTGAATACATTTGTGTTTCAAACATTTAACGTCGAAGGCGCCAGCATGGAAACTACCATGTATACCGGTGACCGGTTAATCGTCAATCGCTTGCCGGTTACATCTTCAAAATTACAGAATAAGAACTACATTCCCAAGCGCGGTGAGATTATTGTTTTTAAGAACCCTAATTTTAATGCCTCAACAGGTAAGGATGAATATATTGTTAAGCGAATTATAGCATTTGCCGGAGAAAGAGTAACAGTTAAAAACGGTACAGTGACAGTCTACAATAAAGAAAACCCTAATGGCTTTAATCCAGATACCTCTGTTAATAAAAATGAGCCAGGTCAACCAACTTCTGGCGACGTCGACTCAACCGTACCCGACGGCACTGTGTTCGTTATGGGCGACCACCGACAGGGTAGCTATTCATGCGACTCCCGAAACTGCATGGGACCAATACCTCTATACGACATAGTTGGTCCCGTTAGTTTGCGGATATTCCCCTTCAATAAAATTCGCTCTTTCTAATACCAACAAAAACTATCTTTCAAGCAATTCTCGTATTCGTTCAAACTCAAGACCATCCTTAAATTTGATGCTAATCTGGCCCGCTCCGCGGCCGTTAGTACGGATTTTCACGCCTGTGCCAAACCTCTTAGATAGGCTCGCCACCACGTCCGCATGCGGCATATCCGCCGGACGACGTTTATTCTCAATTGGACTATCCTTAGCCTGCTTCCACAGCATCACCACCTGCTCAACCCGACGCGCTGACCATTCTTCACGAATCGCCCGCTCCATAATATCTTCCGCCGCTTCTTCAGGTAGACCAATAAGCGGCCTAGCTTGGCCCTCATTCAGCCTTCCCTCAAATAGTGCTTTCTGTACAGACTTTGGCAATTTCAGCAGTCTCAGCGTATTACTGACGGCACTAATGGACTTACCGCCTAAACGCTTACCAATCTCCTCTAAAGTCATGTTAAACTGGTCACGTAACTTCTGATAGGCTGTAGCCGTCTCCAGAGCGTTCAAATCGTGCCGCTGTAAATTCTCAATCAAAGAAATCTCCAAACGATTCTGGTCGTTCATACTCCTAACAATACAAGGCACCTCTGTTAATCCAGCCTTATTAGCAGCACGCCAGCGCCTTTCACCCGCCACAATCAAATATTTATCGCCCTTTGGTGTCACCACAATTGGCTGAACCACACCGTGCTCACGCACCGATTCTGCTAGCTCATTCAGGGCGGCCTCATCAAAAAAGCGACGCGGCTGATCTGGATCTGGAACAACTCTATCAATTGCAATATCTCTTAAGCGCGATACCTTCTCGTCCTGCTGTGCTGTCGGATCAAATGTTTCGTCAATCAAATTGGTTGGGATCAACGACTCAAAACCCCTTCCTAAACCTTTTTTCATCGCTCCACCCTCTCTATAATTTCCTTCGTTAATGCTTTATAGGCGCGAGAACCCTTTGAAAATCGATCATATGCTCCGACTGGCGCGCCGTGACTAGGCGCCTCTGCCAAACGAATATTTCGCGGAATGTTATTCTTAAAAATTTTATCTGGAAAATACTTCTTAATTTCCGCGTGAACTTGCCCAGACAATGTAGTTCTAGAATCCATCATCGTCAGCAAAACACCCAATAATTCCAGAGGTGGATTAAGTCCTTTCTTTATCAATTTCATACTTTCAAGTAGTTGCCCCAAGCCCTCCAGCGCATAAAATTCCGCCTGAACTGGCAACAGTACATAATTAGCAGCAATCATGCCATTAACGGTCAACAAACTCAAACTCGGCGGACTATCAATAATGATATAATCATAGTCTGTCGCTTTTTTTAACGCCTCACGCAGACGGATAAACCTACCTTCCGCCTGAGCCAGTTCAACTTCTGCATTTGCCAGGTGAGGCGTGGCTGGTGCAATCGACAGATTTTTATATTCGGTCGACAGGACAATATTAGCCAAATCAATTTGTCGCATAATCACCTCAGATATCGTCGCGCCCAGATTCTGCTTATCAATCCCCAGCCCACTGGTTGCGTTGCCCTGAGGGTCAAAATCCACCAACAGAGTCTTCTTACCGGCTTTTGCCAAAAAATATGCTACATTAATCGACGTCGTTGTTTTACCGACGCCACCTTTTTGATTTGTCACCGCAATGATTTTTGTCATTCGTTCCCCTTTTTACCTGCCCTAATTATAGCATGAGCAAAACAGAAATAACAGACACCAAAAAACCGCTTCTCTGGTGGAAGCGGCTCTTTCGACTATTTGATTGATGTTACCTCAATCTTGGTGTATTTCTGGCGATGACCAGTTTCTTTGTGAACGCGTTTTTTGCTTTTGTAGCGGATGACGCGGATTTTGTCGCCCTTGACTTCTGCTTCAGCAACTTTTGCCTTCACTACCACACCTTTAACGGTTGGTGTGCCAACTTTTGTTTTATCACCATCAATCACTAAAAGTGCGTCGAGAGTGAGTTCTTTTGTGCCTTCAGGGAGGAGATCCACCAAGAGGGACTCTTTTTCGCTGACAATGTATTGCTTGCCAGAGATTTTTACGACTGCTTTCATTTCGTTCCTTACAATATATTTACTATCAATGACCAATTATAACAGAGACGGACAATACATGCAACTAGTTTTTCTCTAGCTCGGCCATAACGTTATTTGCCCGCAGCCAACCACTTGGTGAACCGCACTCCATGTAGTCACCCTTGGCCTCGCCCACCGCGATAATACCGCCGCCCGCGATGTACGCGTTGATAGCGTCGGTCAGCTCAAATTCGCCGCGTTGCGGATTGGCGGGTAATGTCCGTGCCAGCTCGAAAATTTCTTTGTTGAGGACGTAAAAACTTGAATTACTGAGGTTACTTGGCGCTTCTTCTAACTTCGGCTTTTCAATAATGCGGACAAAATTACCCTGCTGGTCGGTTTCGATGATGCCGGTGTGTGGAATAAACGACTCCTCAACAGGATTACCTAATAAACCGGCCGACAAGCCACGCGCCTCCACCAACTCTGCCAAATCAGCGGCATTTGAACCGCCGTCGCTACGCCAGAAAAATTGATCGCCCATCACCACAAAGGCCGACTCGCCTGGCTCGATAAATTCACTCGCCAACCCCACTGGGATGCTCGTGCCATAACCGCCAGTGCTTGGCTGAGTTAAAAAATGTATTCGCACGTCGCGTAGCGGCGCTACTAGAGGTAATTTATCTTCTTTACCGGCACGCCGCAGATAATCGTTCAGCTGGATATTTGACCGATAGTAGCTTTGCACCTGAGTACTTTGCTCGCCCACCACGAAATAAATATCCTTCACACCAGCCCGAACAATATCCTGCACGATGTAGTCGACCACCGGCCGCGTCCCCACTGGCAACATACACTTTTC
>ERZ772977.384-NODE-384-length-31780-cov-27.090055_pt1 | contig 31780 bp, 31 predicted proteins | sample MGYA00511131_ERZ772977 | MGnify/ENA primary metagenome ERZ772977 (study PRJEB29015, sample SAMEA2737935) | human oral metagenome | biome: human oral; feature: human-associated habitat; material: dental | place: China | collected 2151 ...
TCGGCCAGGAGCAGGAGTGGAACGAGTCCTACTCCCTCGACTGGTGGCTCCTGGACCAGGAGGGTCACGCGGGCGTCGCGCACCTGATCGAGCGGCTCAACGCCACCTACACCTCCTCCCCCGCTCTGTGGGACGACGACTACACGGGATTCGAGTGGATCGACGCCTCCGATGGGGACCACAACCTGATTTCCTACCTGCGTAAGGGCTCGGATGAGCAGGGCAACCGCGAGGTCATCGTGTGCGTGTCCAACTTCGCCGGCAACCCGCACGAGGGCTACCGCGTGGGCCTGCCCTTCGGCGGTGAGTGGGTAGAGATCCTGAACACCGACGCCGAAGAGTTCGGCGGGTCGGGTGTCGTCAACGTCGGCTCCGTCATCGCGGAGGATACGCCGTGGAACGGGCGTCCCGTGTCGGCGCAGCTGCGCGTTCCCCCGCTGGGCGCCGTGTGGCTGGCGCCGGTCTCGCAGGTGCGCTAACCCAGGACAATACGACGAGGCCGGGGCAGGCGATCCTGCTCCGGCCTCGTTCGCACTGCGCTTGCTGGCGAGGGTGTGGTGGGTGTCGGGCGGTTAGAGGCCCGCCCTCCCCCGGTCTATCTGTCCCTGTAGCTTGATGAGTTCGCGCCGGGCCTCAGGATCGGATTCTCGGTCGATCTTCTTCGTCAGCTCACTGTGCGTCGAATGCCAGCCATACCAGGTGGCGACGACAACGAAGATGGCGGCGATAATGAACCACTTCACCGGTTTCACCCCCTCGAAACGTAGCCCAACCAAGTCAGACATTGGGCAATCTGATAATCCTCATGAGGACGATTCCAGATCGTTATAGCACGTCCACTGATTGGGGATACCAATCGACGCAGTGTCCACTCTCCGAGTAGTACGCACAGTTCTTCAGCACGCTGAGAGGGGACACCGCATGTGCCGAACACTCGCGGGCGCGACAACGCCCATCATGCCTACGATCAGAACAACACAGCACGACAGGCGCGTTGCTATCCTCATGTCAGTTATCCCTTCTTCCGACCTCACTGTCATCTTGACTGTAACGAGCGATTCTATACACTGTCAAGACACTTTCTTTAAAAGCTCTTTGCGATTAGCATGTTGTTGCGCTATAGTAACCAGGATCTCATCCTCGTCCCGACGACGCTCGTCTCCGGGTACGTGACTGCCCCCGAGGTCTTCCGCCTCACAGCACTGACCCCCACGCCCTTCCGAGGCATGACAAACCTCGCGTCAGGAGCATGTTCGCACTCCTGCTCGCGATTTCAAGACCTGTCGCTTGGTCCTCAACCGATCGCTCGGTGACTCCTCCCCTCGTGCCGCAGCTGCGCGTTCCCCCGCTGGGCGCCGTGTGGCTGGCACCGGTCTCGCAGGTGCGCTAACCCAGGACAATACGACGAGGCCGGGGCAGGCGATCCTGCTCCGGCCTCGTTCGCGCTGCGCTTGCTGCCAAGCGCGCGACGGCGCGATCACATGAGGAGCATGGCCAGTCGCGTGCGCGCCTTGGTCACTTCGGGGGTGGAGCCTGCAACGCGGAAGAGGTCGAGGAGGCGCAGGCGCAGCCCGTCGCGCTCCTCATCGTCGCTTGCGGCGGCCAGCAGGTCAAGCAGCACATCGAAGGCACCCGCTGCGTCCCCAGCGGCAAAAAGCGCATCCGCGTGAGCCGCGGGGTCGGTGGCGTCGGCCTGCGCGCTACGGGCGGCCAGGCGCACGCGCGACAGGTGAGACTTCGCCGCCTCGTCGCGCGGGTTGAGCTCAATGACCTTCTCCCAGGCCGCGACCGCGTCGTCGAGGCGTCCCTGCGCCTCAGCCTCCAGGGGACCCTCATGCTCGGGCGGGATGGGAGCGGCGGTGTCGGCTGCGGCGACCGCGATGCGCGCGGTGACTCCCATCTGAGCCGCCGCCTCGAGGAGCTGGGAGACGACGGGGAGCACCTGTTCCTTGGCGGCGCTGCCCTGGAAGAGGGGAACGGGGCGCCCACCGAGGAGGGCGACGACCGTGGGAACAGCCTGGATCTGGAAAGCCTGGGCGATCTGCGGCGCCTGATCGATGTCGACCTCGACCAGCTGGAACGCGCCCGCGTGCTCGCGTGCGATCTCTTCGAGCATGGCCAGCGTTGGCTTCGACTCGAGCGACCGAGACGACCACATGACGAGTACCACCGGGACCGCCTGCGATGTCGACATAACGTCCTGGAAGCCCGCCTCGTCGGTGGCGGTGATGAGCGGAATGTGCAGGCCTTCGCCGGTCGGAGCCGCTTCGTTGGGAGCGGGCGTGGCGACGCGCGCCGACAGGTCGATAGCGCCGTGCGAATCGGCGGGTGTAGGCGCGGGCGCCTCGGGCGCGTTGTGACCAGGAGTCTGGGTGTTCATCGTGGTCCTATCGTGAACTCAGGTGTGTACGTGACGATGATAGGCGTCGTCCCCGCGCCGCCAGGCCACGGGGACAAACTGTGCGCTGAGGGTGAAACTCAGCCGGGATTGCTGGACGGATCCAGCGTGACCGAGGCGATGGAGCGTTCGCCGCCGACGATCTGAATGGTTCCTCCCGCGCTCTTGGAAGGGATGCGCATGATGACGGTGCCCAGGTAGTTGGCCACGGCACTGCCTTCCACGGTTGCTCCCGACTGGCTCAGCGCCGCCGTGTTGCCGCCCAGGCTCATGGTGGCCCCGGCGACAGTGCGCTGGTAGGTCAGGGTGTACTTGAAGTTCGCGGCGACCAGGGCCGAACCGTCCTGCAAGACGAGGCCCGAGATCGGGTAGTCGGATGCGGTTGCCGCCGGCGTGACAGAGCCGGCCGCGCTGACCGAGGAGTTGAGGTCCTCGATGATCGAGAAGTAGGACTTCGTGAACTCGTCCGCGACAAACTGCGAGGTATCCTGCGTCCCGGAGTTGAGCATCGTGATGTACTGGGCGAGCGCTGCCTCAGGACTCACCGTGAATCCTTCGGAGGTGCCGGTCACGTACGCGGAACCTGTTCCCACGGGCGGCAGTGTCAGCTGCGTTCCTCCCAGGAGGCGCGCGTAGTTGGTCAGCTGGTAGTCCGAGCGTGCCGACTCCTGCACGTAGACCTGGAGCACCGGCAGCGCGGTCGAGGAGGAGCCGGAGATGTTGAAGATCGCCCGGGGCCACGACTCGGAGTTCGTAATCGCCAGGGACGAGGGCGTGAAGTCGAGCGCGAGCGGGGTTTGCCCCGACGCGGAGGCAAGCGCGTACTGCGCGGTGCGCGTCGCCAGCGCCCCCTGCGAGACGCGCCCCGACAGGTCGGCGGCGTTCATTGAGGTGTCGGCGTGAGCCATCGCCGTGCCCGTGTCGCTGAGCACGGAGGAGATGCGCTCCAGGTCGAGGTTGGCGGCGCTCTGAGCGGCATCGCCCGATTGGGCGACGATCTCGCCAGAGCACGCGCCCAGCGCAAGCGTGGAGGCCATCAAGACCGCGGTCGCGGCCGCCAGTGTGCGTCGCTTCATCGGGTCCCCTCCTCCCGGTCCTTGAGCCAGCCGGACATGATGGAGGTCCACCCCCCGGTTGCCGACGCGTCGTCGTCGGGGGCTGACGTCGGTGCGGGGGCCTGCTCGGCGTCGCGGGGGCGCGTGACCGGAATGAGGCCGGTGTTGAACTCCTGGCCGTCGACGACGAGGACCTGCTCCCCGTTGTTGCGCGCTTCGCGCAGCGCGCGGCGCGACGGCAGGGTGCGCCCGCCTCGGATGCCGGACAGGTCGATGACGCCGGTGTCGGTGGTCGCTCGCTCGGGCGGATCCTGGTCGATCGGTCCCTGCGCCAGCCCGTGGCGTCCGCGACGCTCCATCGTGTCGGTCAGCGGGTCGGGAGTGTACTCCGCGCCGGTGGTGGCGGCGTCATCGTGGGTCGCGGCGGCGTCGCTTGGGGAGCCTGCGGGCACCTCGCGTACGATCGTGTCCTGCGGGACCTCACGAACGATCGTGTCCTCGGGCAGCCCGGCGGCCTCCGGGGTGTGCGCACGGTCCGACCCGGAGGGCACCTCGCGAACGATCGTGTCCTCGGGCAGCCCGGCAGCCTCCGGGGTGTGCGCACGGTCCGACCCGGAGGGCACGTCGCGAACGATCGTGTCCTCGGGCAGCCCGGCAGCCTCCGGGGTGTGCGCACGGTCCGACCCGGAGGGCACGTCACGAACGATCGTGTCCTCGACGGCGGGTTCGGTCGGCTCGCTGCGGGTGGGCGTCGCGGCGAAGACCGCTGCCCCCCAGCCTTCCTCCGGCGTCCTCTCACTCCGCTGCGCGGACTCGTCGCGGGCCTTGGGCGCCTCGTCCTCACGCTGTTCGGCGGGGACGGGCGAGGAATCGCGGTGAGCGGCCACGCGTTGGGCGACCGCCGCGGAGTTGATCGACGCGGTCTCCAACGAGTCGGCCTTGCGGCGTTCTTCGATGCGCGCGGCACGGATCTTGCGCAGGCGCAGGAGCTGCCAGCGGGTCAGGAAGAGCGCGAGGGCGATGAGTGCGAAGACGCAGGCCGTGAGGAATGCAATGATGGCGAGCGTGTTGGTCTGCTCGACCTTCCAGGTCAGCGTCAGCGTCAGGTCACCGGCTCCGGCGGCCGAAACCGCCAAAGCGGAGCGTCCCGTGGGAACGTTCTCCAAGTCCAGGCTGACGCTCCCCTCGCCGCTCGCCTTCTTGAACCACATGTCGGAGGACGCCAGTTGCGCAACGAGCTCCGCCGAGGTGGGATCCTTGAGGGGCTGTGCTCCGGATTGCACGTCGGCCTGCGCACCGGGCTGGGCGACGTGCGCGTCCGGCGACGACGCGGCGTCGTGCGACTCGGCCTTGAGCTTTGAACGATCAGACTCCACACCGATGACCTCGGTGTAGGCCGCGTCGCCAATCCAGCCCTTGACGTCCTGCGTCGTGCCGATGCTGAGCGTGACCGGCGCGCCGGACTTCGACGTCGCGGTTACCGTCACATCATCCTTGACGATCGACAGTACGTTGCCGCGCGTCATGATCAGATCAGTCGCCGAATCGACCGAGGACACCTGCTGTGTCGGAGGCCGGAAGACGGTCAAGCCGAGCAGTCCGACGAGGGCGCATACGAGAGCGACAACGAGCATCGACGCCGCCGCCACGTATCGCTTAAGAAATTCCACGGTTGCTCCTCATATCCACGCCCTGCTCAGGGCATTCTCCAGACCCCACTCTACGTGCTCTGCCCGGTGCCCATCGAATCCGCACGCAGGGCAGTGATACATCACATCCACTCTCACGCCGGTCGCAGACGGCGCCGCCAGCACTCCGAATGCCAGTGACGTCGCCCCTCCACGCCCTGAGGCATACCGAAGGGGGCTTCTTCCGGCCACGCGACGATATGAGCGCTTCCACGGGCAATGGGTCGCAGACACGCCGGACACGTGTACTCCTTGGCGGCGCTGGGCAGGCGACGCACCTGGTAGGTGCCGCCATCCGGGCCGGTTTCGCTTCGTGGCACGGAGGCGAGGCGCTCCATCTGCAGTGGCCGCGCCTCGCCCCACGGGCGTTTCGCGCTTCGTTTGCCTCTCACGCAACTACAGTGCCACGGCGCCACACGCGGCGCACGTTCAGGGCGTCATCGACCTCGAGCACGTCGGCCTTCTTGCCGACCGCGAGGCGACCGATCGTGTCGTCGCCCAAAATGGTGGCGCCCTGCACGGTGGCCATGTACACGGCGTCCACGAGCGGTATGCCGCCGCGCGTCACGGCGACCCGCACGCAGTCCAGGAGGTGCGCGGTTCCGCCCGCGATCGCATCCCCCTGGGCCAGGCGCGCAATACCGTCGCGCACGACGACGTCCTGCGGGCCCAGCGTGTACTCGCCATCGGGCATCCCCGCCGCCGCCATCGCGTCGGTGACGAACACGACGTGGTCGCGTCCCACCAGCTCGTACACGTCGCGCACGAGGGAAGGATCGACGTGGATGCCGTCGCAGATCAGCTCGGCGACGGCGCCCCCGCGCGCGGCATCGGAGAGGAATTCGGCGATCGGACCGGTGTCGCGGTGGTGCAGCGGCCTCATGCCGTTGAAGAGGTGGGTGATGGTGGCGCGAGGTCCGCGCGTAGTGGAAACCTGGCTGAAACGCTCCCGAGAGTACTCCAGCGCCTCGCGGGCCATCGCCGAGTTGGAGTCGGTGTGTCCCCACGAGGGCAGGGCGCCCCCGTCGATGAGGGCCTCAGCAACGGAGCCGGGACCGTACGCGCCGGGCTTCTCCGGGGCCAGCGTCATCGACAGGGCGTATCCGCGGCACTCCTCCAGCAGGGTTCGCGTCAGCTCCGCGTCGGGATCGATGATGTAGGTGGGATCCTGCGCGCCGCAGCGCGCGTGCGAGACGAAGGGTCCCTCGAAGTGGATGCCCGCAAGTTCTCCGTCGCTGGCCAGTTGGGCGAGTGTCTTGGCGCGAGCACGCAGCACCTCGGCCGAAGCGGTCACGCAGGAGGCGACCAGGGAGGTCGTGCCGTGGCGTCGATGCTCCATGACGGCCACGAGGGCCGCCTCCTCGCTCTGCGCGTTCGGGAAGGATTCCCCTCCTCCGCCGTGGCAGTGAACATCGACCAGGCCAGGCAGGAACGTTGAGTCCGTGGCGGCAGGCAGGTCTGCGTCATAGTCGGAAGCGGGGCATACACGGGCAATGGTCGAACCGTCGATCTCAATAATTCCGTCCTCGACAACGGAATCTTCCAGGACCAAGCGGCCACGTAGCACACAATCAGTCATGCCCTCATTGTGGCACACCTGACAGTTCAGCGCCGCTTCTCAAACAACCAATCTCCCCAGCGCGCCATTTCACGCTGAGCTTCTTGCGCATAGGAGGAGCCTTCCTCGGTAAAGGTAAGCTCACCGCCGGGAGAACGCGCCGCAACGACCCGTCCGTTCGCGACGACGATGGGACGGAACATCCCATTCGCCCCGGGACAGATGAGGGCCTCACCAGCCCGGTCGGTCAGGCACGAACGGTCACGATACCCAACATGCAGCTCGTCGAAGGAGGGCAGCGCAAACACTGCCCGGGCCTCGTCGCGGCTACGTTCGACAAGGTCATCAATGTCGGCGCGCGCGACTTGCCCCTCACGCGAGATGAGCGGCCGACCGATACTCTCGCCGATCTGGGCCGAACCCGCCAGCGCACGACGCGCCTCGGTGAGCGTCAGCCCCGCCCACCGAGCAAGGTCTGCAGCATCCACGGGGCCGTGTCCCCACGCGTAGCGGGCGGCCAGGAGCGCGAGCGCCTCCTCGTGCCCGCACTCCCCCTTCGCGACGCCCGGAGCGCCCGGCAGCTGCCGGGCATCAACGATCAGGTGCTCCCCGCCCCGGAGCGGACCAGAGACGAGCAGGCCGTCGAGGAAAAGCCTCTTGATCAGATGACGTCGCCGCACCCCGCCCCCGGCTCCCGAGGTGACGGTTGCGATACCAGCCTCATCCCAGGCGCGGATGACCTCGCCGCGGCTCACACCCGAGGGGTTCTCTCCCAGCAGCTCGAACGCCGCCGCCGCGGCTTTCTCGACGAGAGCATCGCTGAGCCCCAACCCCGTCGATTGACGAATCCACGAAGCGTATCGGTGGCGCAGCAACCGACGCAGCCAGTGATGATCGCGCGCACTTGTCACATGCAACGTGTCGCGCATCGGCCAGGATCGGACGAGCTCACCCGATTGGAAGGACTCGGCGACCTGAGCGCGCGTGACCGCGGTGCAACGCGCGCCGATCGCCCACGGGATCGCGCCCGCCATCTGGCCTTGGACAGCGAGCAGCAACTCGACGGCGGCCACGGGATTGCTGCCGCGCGTGAGCGGCACCAGCCCCTGGGCGACGATGCGCGCCAGGCTGGTATCGGCCACCGCCACCATCAGAACAGCCGGGAGGATGGGTCGTCAAAACCGCGCATGGCGTCGTAGTCGAGGACCACGCAGCGAATCCCGCGATCCTCGGCCAGCGTGCGCGCCTGCTTGGTGATCTCCTGCGCCGCAAAGATCCCCGACACGTCGCCCAGCAGCGAATCACGACCCAGCAGGGACAGGTAGCGCGTCAGCTGCTCGACGCCGTCGATGCCGCCTCGCCGTTTGACCTCGATAGCCACGTGCGCGCCGGTCTCGTCGCGCACCATGAGGTCGACCGGCCCCACCGGCGTCGGGTATTCGCGTCGCACGAGCTCCCACCCCTCGCCGAGGATCTGCGGGACCTGCTGGGCGAGGAGCTCCTGCAGGTGCGCCTCCACGCCGTCCTTGACGAGGCCGGGGTCCACTCCCAGGTTTTCGGTAACGTCACAGATGATTTCGTGGACACGGATCACGAGCTTGTCGTCGGTCTTGTCGGCCTGAACGGTCCACACCTGCTGCGTGTTCGGTTCGTCCTCCCCACCTTCGTCAATGGTCACCGAGCACGGCGCGGTCATCCAGTTCAGCGGCTTGTAGGAGCCGCCTTCAGAATGAATGAGGACCGAGCCGTCGCCCTTGACCATGATGACGCGCTTGGCGGGATCCAGGTGAGCACTGAGGCGTCCGGAGTAGTCGACGGTGCAGGAAGCAATAACAATACGCACACGCCGAGCTTATCAATGCCGCCTATACGAGGCGCGGAGGACCGGACTCCACCCAGGAGACCAATCCGTTGTATGTCAGGCGTTCGACGGCGACCTCGTAACGATGCTCACCGTATGCGAGGCGCACCTCGACGACCGACCCGTCCGCCGAGTGGGCGATCGGAGCGGATACCTCAAGGCCGGAACGGGGCACCGTGTAGACCGGCTGCAGGGAAAAACCAACGAGTCGGTACCACGATAGGTCGTCAACGCCATAGACGCCGATGCCGGCCGTCCAGCCGGACTGGACGTCGGGGCGCGACCAGCAGCGAAAGGCACCCAGACGCGACGCGATCCTGCGGGCGCGCACATTCATGTACACCCACAGGACCGCGCCGACGCACACGAGGACGGCCACGCACCACATTGCTAGGAGCATCAGGCTCATGAGGTCCTCCCCGGGCTCGTCGGTTTACTGCACGACCACGATAGCGTGATCAGCGACGATAGTGACGTAGTCGTTGTCAACTGAGGCGAATCCCCCGCTGACGGTGAATGACGTGACCTCGTCGGAGCGCGTCACGGTGACGGCGCCCTCGCCGAGCTGGGCGAGCAGCGGCTGGCGTCCCGGCAAGACGCCCAGGGAGCCATCCACCGTCGGAATCTGGACGGATGCGGCGCTGCCGTGCCACAGCCGCCCCTCGTGAGAGACGACCTCAACCTGCAGGGACCTTCCGGACGCCATCAGGCTTCCTTGGTCAGCTCGTGGGCGTTGCGCTCCAGGTCGTCAATGCCGCCGCAGTTGTAGAACGCCTGCTCGGGGACGTCGTCGTAGTTGCCTTCGGCGATGCGCTTGAAGGCTTCGATGGTCTCCGACAGGGGCACGGTCGATCCGGGGACGCCCGTGAATTTCTCTGCCATGTACATGTTTTGCGACAGGAACTGCTCGATGCGGCGCGCCCGGGCCACCGTCACCTTGTCGTCCTCGCTGAGCTCGTCAACGCCGAGGATCGCGATGATGTCCTGCAGTTCCTTGTTCTTCTGCAGGATCGCCTTGACGTGGGTGGCGACATCGTAGTGCTCGCGTCCGACCAGGGCGGGGTCGAGGATGCGCGATGAGGAGGCCAGGGGATCCACGGCCGGGTAGATGCCCTTGGCGGCGATTTCGCGGGAGAGCTCGGTCGTCGCATCCAGGTGCGCGAAGGTCGTCGCCGGAGCGGGGTCCGTGTAGTCGTCGGCGGGAACGTAGATGGCCTGAAGGGACGTGATCGAGTGGCCACCGGCCGAGGTGATGCGCTCCTGCAGCTGTCCCATCTCGTCGGCGAGGTTGGGCTGGTAGCCCACCGCCGACGGCATGCGGCCCAGCAGCGTGGACACCTCGGAGCCCGCCTGGGTGAAGCGGAAGATGTTGTCGATGAACAGCAGCACGTCCTGGTGCTGCACGTCCCGGAAGTACTCCGCCATCGTCAGGCCCGTCAGGGCGATGCGCAGACGCGTGCCCGGCGGCTCATCCATCTGTCCGAAGACGAGCGCGGTCTTGTCGAAGACGCCGGCCTCCTCCATCTCTCCGATGAGGTCGTTGCCCTCGCGCGTGCGCTCACCGACGCCCGCGAAGACGGACACGCCGCCGTGGTCCTGCGCGACGCGCTGGATCATTTCCTGAATGAGAACGGTCTTGCCGACGCCGGCGCCGCCGAATAGGCCGATCTTGCCGCCCTGAACGTAGGGGGTCAACAGGTCGATGACCTTGATGCCGGTTTCGAACATCTTGGTGCGGGCCTCGAGCTGGTCAAAGGCGGGCGGCTGGCGGTGAATCGGCCAGCGCTCCGTGATCTCGAGGGTCTCGCCCTCCTCGAGGTTGAGCACGTCGCCCGTCACGTTGAACACGTGTCCCTTGGTCACATCGCCCACGGGCACCGAGATGGGGGCTCCCGTGTCGGTGACGGGTGCCCCGCGCACGAGGCCGTCCGTCGGCTTGAGCGCGATGGTACGAACGAGGTTGTCGCCCAGGTGCTGGGCGACCTCAAGCGTCATCGTGAACGAGGACTCGCCCTCGCCTTGCCCCGCGAGATTCACGTCGACCGTCAGCGCGTTGTACAGCGGCGGGATGCGGTCCGGGGGAAACTCGACATCGACGACAGGGCCGACGACGCGGGCGACGCGCCCCTCGGCGATTGCAGGTGTATCAGTCATGTTTTACTCCGTGTCTCGAAGGGCTTAGCTCGCGCCCAGAGCGTCGGCCCCGCCCACGATTTCGGTGATTTCCTGGGTGATTTCCGCCTGGCGGGCCGAGTTCGCCAGTCGCGTGTACTTGGTGATGAGTTCCTGAGCGTTGTCCGTCGCCGTGTGCATGGCGCGCTGACGCGACGCCAATTCGGACGCGGCGGATTGGAGCAGAACGTTGTGGATGCGCGCCTCGACGTACAGGGGCAGCAGCGTGTCCAGGACCGCCTCGGGCGAGGGAATGAACTCGTACTCGGGAAGCGCCGAGGACGGATCGTCCGCGTAGCCGCGTTCGCGCTCGCGTTCCTCGTCGGATTCTGGCGCGTCCACGACCGTCAGCGGGAGCATCTGGCGCACCTCGGGCACCTGGCTCATGACCGTCTTGAATCGCGTGTACACGAGGTGCAGCGCGCCGACGCCGCTCGCTGGATCGGGGTCGAGGAAACGCCCGAGAAGCACGCTGGCCATCTCGCGGGCGGTCTCCGAGCTCGGGGAGTCCGATTCCCCTTCCCACTCGCGTTCGATGCTCACTGCCCGGAAGCGGAAGTACGCCGACGCCCTGCGCCCGAAGGTGTAGAGCACGGGTTCGTAGCCTTGCGTGGTCAGGTCAGCGATGAGCTTCTCGGATTCGCGCAGGATAGTCGCCGAGTATGCTCCGGCCATGCCGCGGTCGGATGCGACGACCAGGACGGCAACACGCTTGGTGTCCTCGCGTTCTTCCGTGAGCGGATGGTCCAGGTCCGTGTGGACCGCGACCGCCGCTACCGCCTGGGTGAGGGCTTTCTCGTAGGGTCCAGCCTCAGTGGCAGCACGCCTCGCCGCGCCGATGCGAGACGCGGCGATCATCTCCATGGCGCGGAAGACCTTCGCGAGCGTTGTCGTCGAGGCGATACGCTGCTTGTAGATCCTCTGCTGTCCGCCCATCGCTTAGGCCTTCTCGCTCGTGCGTCCGCGAGAGATCTCCTCGCGGGTGCGCTCGGCAACGACCTCGCCGCTGTCGAGATCGGACACGCCGCGTCCGGCGCTGAGCCACTGGCGATGGAACTCTTCGACGGCGACCTTGAGGGCCTCCTCCGTGTCGGCGTCCAGGTCGCTGGTCGATGCGATCGTGTCGAGCACGGTCGAGTTGGCGTGGAGGTGATCAAGCAGCGCCCGCTCGAAACGCAGCACGTCGGCTACCTCAATGTCATCGAGGTAGCCCTTGGTCCCCATCCAGATGGAGGCAACCTGGTCTTCCATCGCGTAAGGCGTGGACTGGGGCTGCTTGAGCAGCTCCATGAGGCGCTCGCCTCGGGTCAGCTGGCGTCGGGTGGCCGCATCCAGGTCGGAGGCGAACATCGCGAACGCAGCCATCGAACGGTACTGCGCGAGGGTCAGCTTCAGGGTTCCGGCGACCTTCTTCATGGCCTTGGGCTGGGCGGCGCCGCCCACTCGCGACACGGAAATGCCGACGTCGACGGCGGGTCGCTGGTTGGCGTTGAACAGGTCGGACTGCAGGAAGATCTGGCCGTCGGTGATAGAAATGACGTTGGTCGGAATGTAGGCAGAGACGTCGTTGGCCTTCGTCTCGATGATCGGCAGGCCGGTCATCGAACCGCCACCGAGGGCATCCGAAAGCTTCGCGCAGCGCTCCAGAAGGCGGGAGTGCAGGTAGAAGACGTCGCCCGGGTATGCCTCGCGGCCCGGGGGTCGGCGCAGGAGCAGCGAGACGGCTCGGTAGGCCTCCGCCTGCTTGGACAGGTCGTCGAAGACGATGAGCACGTGCTTGCCCTGGTACATCCAGTGCTGTCCGATGGCGGATCCGGTGTAGGGCGCCATGTACTTATAGCCGGCGGGATCGGAGGCCGGGGACGCAACGATGGTGGTGTATTCCATGGCGCCCGCGTCCTCCAGGGTGGAACGAACGGAGGCGATGGTCGAGCCCTTCTGGCCGATCGCGACATAGATGCAGCGCACCTGCTTGTTCGGGTCGCCGCTCTTCCAGTTTTCGCGCTGGTTCAGGATCGTGTCGAGAGCGATCGCGGTCTTGCCGGTCTTGCGGTCGCCGATGATGAGCTGACGCTGGCCGCGTCCCACGGGGATCATCGAGTCGATTGCCTTCAGGCCGGTCGCGAGCGGTTCGTGGACGCTCTTGCGCATCATGACGCCGGGGGCCTGCAGTTCGAGAGCACGGCGCCCGTCCAGGTCGGTGATGTCGCCGAGGCCATCAATGGGACGCCCGAGGGGATCGACGGTGCGGCCCAGGTAGCCGTCGCCGACGGGAACGGAGAGGACTTCGCCGGTGCGGTGGACGACCTGTCCTTCTTCGATGCCACCGAAGTCACCGAGGACGACGGCGCCGATCTCGCGCTGGTCAAGGTTCATGGCCAGGCCCAGCGTCCCGTCCTCGAAACGCAGCAGCTCGTTCGCCATGGTGCCGGGCAGGCCCTCGACGTGCGCGATACCGTCGGCCGTTTCGATGACGTGCCCGACCTCTTCGGTAGCCACGTCCGCCGGACGGTAGGACTCCATGAAGGAGTCCAGTGCTCCGCGGATTTCCTCCGGGGAGATGCTGAGGTCAGCCATGAGGATTCCTAACTGATTGATAAGTGGGTTGTGTCTGTACGAGGGGCACTAGCTGGCAATCGCGTCCCGCGCTTCGCCGAGCCGGGTGGCGAGCGAGGCGTCGATCGCGGTCATGCCGGCGCGCAGGCGGAAACCGCCGATGAGGGTGGGATCGACCGAGATCGCCATGTCGACGGTCACTCCGTAGCGCTTCTCGAGGATTCCTCGAAGGCGCGACACCTGTGCTTCGCTCATCGGCGAGGCGGTGGCCACGGTGACGAAGAGGCGATCCTGCATGGTCGCGGCCCACTGGGCGTAGCGACGGAGGTTGTGCAGGAGACGACCGTGATTGGAACGTCCCACCGCGCGGCGCAGCAGACGCATCGTCCAGGCGCTGATGCGATGGGAGAACAGCGAGCTGGCCAGGTCGCCGCGCTCGTGAGCGTTTCCGGTGGAGGTGTCGGACAGGCGCACGCGCAGGTCCCGATGGTGTGCCAGAAAATAGCGCACCTGGAAGAGCTCCTCGCGTACCTGATCAAGTGCCCCCCGCGTTCCCGCAGCGTTCAAGACCGCGAGGATCCCGAGGACCTCGAGAGCGTTGGTCACGTCGCTGGGGCGGCGCCAATGGTCGGCGACGACGATCCTGACAACTGTCATGGTCGCCCCCGTCACGTGCGAGCCGAATGCCCGCGTGGCCAGTTCCTGCTTATCCGAATCCGAGCGCGCCGGATCCGTCAGCGCACGTGCCAGTCGCGCGTTCTCCTTGAACAGGTCGGCCAGACCGAAGAAGTCCTCGGCAACGCGCATCGCGTCCGTGTCGGGCGCGTGGAGGGCCGCGACCAGGTCGCCCGCGAAGGGAACCGACTCGATCGTGCGCATGGTGGTCATCGCCTCTCCTCGACTCGGGCGCTATCAGCCTCGAGTTCGTCAAGGAATCGATCCACCACGCGCGAGGTCAGCGCCGTATCCGTGAGCTGCTCGCCGATGATCTTCTCGGCCAGCTCGGAGGCGAGCAGACCGACCTCGGAGCGCAGAGAGATCTGCGCGGCTTGCTTCTCGGCCAGAAGCTGACGCTGGGATGCCTCGAGGATTCTGTTGGCCTCGCCGGTGGCTTCGGTGCGCGCGGCCGCCACGATGGCCTTTGCCTCGTCGTTGGCGCGTTCGCGTATCTCGTGTGCCTCGGCGTGTGCCTGGCGGATGATCTCCTCGCGCTCGCGCGCAGCGGCGGCCTGGTCGGCCTTCGCTTGCTCGGCGGCGCCGAGGCCCTCCTCGATCGCTGCCGCCCGCGCGTCCATCGTCTTGTAGATGCGGGGCAGGGCGTAGCGGCCGACGAGAAGGAGAACGATAAGCAGGACGAGAGCCGACCAGAAAATCTCGTACAGCGGCGGCAGGATGACGGCGAGGCCGCCGACCTCCTGGTCCGCAGCGGCGACAATCTGGTGCATGGCGATCACTTAACGATGAGCGGCAGAACGAAGCCGATCAGGCCCAGGGCCTCGACCATACCGGCGCCGATGATCATGTTGGTGAAGAGGCGTCCGGCAACCTCGGGCTGGCGGGCGGTCGCTTCCTGGGTCTTGCCGACCATGAGGCCGATACCGAGGCCGGGTCCCAGGGTGGCCAGGCCGTAGCCGATGTAGGCGAATGCTGCGGTTCCCATAGTGGTTTCCTTCTGTTTGTAACGCCGAGTGGCGTTGGGGTCAGTGGTGTTCGATGGACAGCTTGATGTACACGGTCGACAGGATCGTGAAGATGTAGGCCTGCAGGAAGGCCACGAAGACCTCGAAGCCCGTCATGACGAACATGGCGGCACCCGTCAGGGCAGAGGCGGCGGAGAGCACGGAGAGCTCGTGGAGCAGGATCGCCGTGCCGAAGTAGGTCATGCCCAGCAGGAGGTGGCCGGAGATCATGTTGCACAGGAGTCGCAGCGTCAGCGTGACAGGGCGAACGATGAAGTTGGAGAGGAACTCGATCGGTGTGATCAGCAGGTACATGGGCACGGGCAGGCCGGGCGGGAAGAGCTGGGAGGTCAGGAAGCCTCCCACGCCCTGCTTGGCGACGCCGGCGCCGATGAAGGTCACGTAGGTGATGATCGCGAAGACCATCGGCACTGCGACGACGGAGGAGGCGGCGATGTTGATGCCCGGGATGATTCCGGCGATGTTCATCGACAGGACGCCGAAGAACAGGAAGCCGATGAAGCCTGAGAACTTCCGGCCCGTCGTGGGACCCAGCATGTCGAGGGCGACGTTGTCGCGGATGTATCCTGCGATGGCTTCCACGGCCATCTGTGAGCGCGTGGGAACCAGCTTCGGCTTGCGAGCCACCGCCACGAGGACGACGCACACGAGGAACCCCATGATGACCCGCGCCAGGGTGAGCCGGTTGAACTCGAAGAAGGTTCCTTCGCCGAAGATCACGGAGGGAAAGAAGTCCTTCAGGGAGGGCTGGTGCGCCTCCTGCGTAAACGCGGCGGGGGCCGTCGCGACGAGGACGATCAGGAGGATCGCCAGACTCACCCAGTACCAGCGTGGCTTGGACGCTGTCGTGCGAGCGGGCGCGTTAGTGGACACCGAGTGTGCCTCCTTCATCGGGACTCCAAGGGCAGCGTCACTGCGCGGTTAACTCACTCATTCTATACGCCAAGGCGTGGGGCAGCACGCGCAGGGGCTACTCGCCCTCGGGTCGGGGATCGACGTTCATCGTGCGGCGGCGCATCATGAGGACCATCTCCACGCTGGAGGAGACGATAATGGCCGCGATCGTGGCGATGGCGGCGACGCGAACATTGACGCCGAGCGAACTCGGAACGTACAGCCCCAGCGCGAGCAGCGCGATCTTGGCGGCGTATCCGCCGCTGACCCACGCGATGAAGTGGGAGGGAGAGCGCAGCGCGCGCGAGGTGAAGAACCACTGCGCCGCGAGGATGAGAACGACCATGGCGAGTGCGAGAACGTAGGTCATGCGGGGGTTTCCTCTCCCGTGTCTTCCTTCGGGAACTCTCGTGTGGTGACGGCGACGCCGACGGCGGACGCACTGATCGCAACGAGGGCGACGAGCCACCAGTCGTAGACGAGCAGTCCGACGGCGGAGACGCAGACGATCATGGTCCACATCCACAGGATTGCGACGACCCCGCGGTGGGAGTGGCCGGCCACAAGCAGCCGGTCGTGGAAGTGAGAGCGGTCTGCGACGAAGGGGCTCTTACCCCGTTTCATGCGCCGAATCGAGGTGACGACGAGGTCGGCGACGGGCATGAAGATAACGGACATCGGGAGGATGAGGGGCAGCCCCGAGACGATCATCTGCTGGCGCCCCAGCAGCGATGGATCGATCTTCCCCGTGACGATGATGCCCGCTGCGGCCAGCACCAGCCCCATGGTTTCGGCTCCTCCGCCCATCATGATCGAGGAGGGGTGGAAGTTGAACCAGAGGAATCCCGCGCATACACCAAGCAGGGTGATGACGACGAGGCTCGCCGTCGTCGCGTAGGAGGCGGCCCCCATGAGGCGGGTGATGATGTAGGAGTAGATGAAGAAGGCCCCCGCGCCGATGGCGATCATGCCGGAGGCCAGGCCATCGAGCCCGTCAATAAAGTTGACGGCGTTCATGATGCCGACGATGAAGAAGACTGAGACGAAGAGCCACAGGCGTGAGGATCCCAACGTGATGCCGAAGATCGGGAAGGACGCGAGCTGGACTCCCCCGAAGGCCATGCCTCCGGCGATGAGGACCTGGCCGCCGAGTTTGGCCATCCAATCGAGTTCGATGATGTCGTCGATGATGCCCAGGACGCACATTGCCCCCGCTCCGGCCATGACCGCCCACGGGATCGTGGTGGTAAACAGCGGGGCCATGTAGGGAATGCGCGAGGCAAGCACCATGGTGGCGATGAGAGCAATCGTCATGGCGACGCCGCCCAGGCGCGGGATGGGCGTCTTTTGCAGGTCGCGTCCGCGCAGGGGCGGCACGATGCCGAAGCGAAGGCACGTCCAGCGGACCATGGGGGTGAGCAGAATCGTCAAGGCCATCGCGATGGAGGCCAGCAGCACATAGACCTTCACGCGCGCCCCACCTCCACGGGCGCGATGGACACGCCCGCCCTGGAGCTCAGTTCTTCCAGGCTGATGGCCCCCAGGCGGATGGCGCGTGGTTCGCCGTGGGCACAGTCGATGATGGACGAGGCCGTGGAGCCCCGGGTGGGACCACCGTCCAGGTAGGCCCCGACGCGCGCGCCGAAGGAGGCGACCGCCTGCTCAACCGTCGTGGCGGGAGGCTGGCCCGTCAGGTTCGCTGACGTGACGGCCATCGGGCCGAACTCTTTGAGGAGCCGCAGCAGCGCGTCTTGGTTGGGCATGCGCACGCCGATCGTCCCTGCGGTCTGTCCCAGATCCCACCCGAGGTCGGGGCGGGCACGCAGAATCAGGGTGAGTGCGCCGGGCCAGAACGCCCGCGCGAGGGCGCGCGCCGCGTCGGGGACATCAACGCACAGCGTGTCGATCGCGTCCACGGAGGCGACGAGGACGGGCGGAGGCATCTGTCTCCCACGCCCCTTGGCGGCCAGGACCTCCGCCACGGCCTCGTGGTTGGCGGCATCGCACCCGATGCCGTACACCGTGTCGGTGGGGACCACGAGGATCCCCCCGTTGCTCAGCACGGCGGCCGCGCGCGCGAGGTCCTCGTCACGCACGGTCGGCACGATGGTCAGGATCGTCTCGGTGCTCATCGGCTTCATTGTGTCACGGAAGCGCCCGCCGGCGTCGATTGAGGCAATCGGGCGCGCAGGAAACGTGCGCGTCCGGCGAGGTCGGGAGCCGTCGACACGTCGCACAGGCCGACCGCCCGGGCGCGCTCGCGCAGGCACTCGGCTTGACTTGGCGAGTGCTCCATGAGGAGCACTCCGCCCGGGCGCAAGAGAGTCAGGCACCGGCCAATGATACGCACGGGGATGTCGGTCCCATCGGAGCTTCCACCGTAGAGGGCGGAATGGGGATCCGCCGCGGCTTCGGGCTGGGTCGGCATCTCATCGGCGGGCACGTAGGGCGGGTTCGTGACGACGACGTCGACCATCGCGTCCAGGTGCGCAAGAGTCGCCGGATCTGTCGCATCACCGCGTTCGAGGTGGACACCGCGCGCTCCCAAAAGGTCGCGGTTGCGGCAGGCCAACGCGAAAGGATCGGGTTCCTTCTCGACCGCCCAGACCTCGGTGTGCTCAGCCTCCGTCGCGACCGAAAACGCGATGGCGCCCGATCCGGTGCACAGGTCCACGACGCGGGCTTCACCGCGCGCTCGCACGACGGCTGCGGCCTCGTCAATGGCCAGGCCGGCGAGCACCTCGGTCTCGGGGCGAACGACGAAGACACCGGGGATCGATTGCAGGGTGAGGGAGCGGAAGTACATGCGCCCGGTGACGTGCTGAAGCGGGATGCGCAGGGCCCGCTCCCCCACCCCGGATCGCAGCTTCTCCGCCTGCTCCGCCGACAGCGTGGTGGGAACAGACCACGGCGAGGACACCCCGCACGCCCACTGGAGCAGCTCGCGCACGTCGGCATCGACCGAGTCGACCCCGGCCGCGCCGAGGCGTGTGCGCGCCCAGGATCGCGCCTCGGTCAGCTCCCACCCGCCGTTCACGTTCACGCTCACGATCGCGCGGCCGCTGCCAGGCGTTCGGCCTCGTCGGCCTCGCGCAGCGAGGAGATAACGGCGTCGAGCGCGCCCGATAGGACAGCATCAAGGTTGTGGGCCTTGAAGCCGGTGCGGTGATCCGCGATGCGGTTCTCCGGGAAGTTGTAGGTGCGGATGCGTTCGGAGCGGTCCACGGTACGTACCTGCGAGAGACGCTGGGCCGAGGCCTCGGCCTCCCTCTTGGCTCGCGCCTCGGCCGCCAGTCGCGAGGCAAGAACACGCAGGGCAGCCTCCTTGTTCTGCAACTGTGACTTCTCGTTCTGCATCGACACGACGATGCCGGAAGGTAGGTGCGTGATGCGCACGGCGGAGTCGGTCGTGTTGACCGACTGTCCCCCCGGGCCGCTCGAACGGTAGACGTCGATGCGCAGGTCGGCCGGGTCAATGACGATCTCGTCGTCATCCTCGATCTCGGGCATGACGAAGACCCCGACGGCGCTCGTGTGGATGCGGCCCTGGGATTCCGTGATGGGCACGCGCTGAACCCGGTGGACGCCACCCTCGTATTTCAGGTGTGCCCACACGCCCTCGTCGGGCGCGGGCGTGCCCTTGGCTCGGATCGCGAGTGTCACGTCCTTGAATCCGCCGAGCTCTGTGTGGGTCGCGCTCAACTCGGTAACGCTCCAGCCGTGCGCCTCCGCGTAGCGCCCGTACATGCGTGCCAGGTCGGAGGCGAATAGCGCGGATTCCTCGCCGCCCTCACCGGCCTTGATCTCCAAGATGACGTCCATTGCGTCCTCGGGATCGCGCGGGGCCAAGATCTTCACCAGCGCTTCGTGTGCGGCTGCTTCCTCTTCTTCGAGGGCGGGGATCTCGTCTGCGAAGGAACGATCTTCGACGGCCAGCTCTCGCGCGGCCTGTAGGTCTCCGGCCGCCGCGCTCAGGCGGTCGGCCGCTGCCTTGACGCGGCCAAGTTCGGCGTAGCGGCGCCCCACGCGGCGCATCAGCTGCGGGTCGGCCAGGGTGCGCGGATCCGCCATCTGCGCTTCGACCTGCTCGTATTCGGCCAGCAGGGGTTCCAGGGCGCCGAGCTCATCCGTCGCGGCCACGATTCACCACATCCTTTGCTTCGTAGGGTTGAAAAAGCGGCGGCGCCGCCGGCCGTCAGGCCGACGACACCGCCGTTGAGCTAGCTGCCCACCCTCACTTGGAGGGACGCACGCGCTTGCCGTAGCGAGCCTCGAACTTGGCGACGCGTCCGCCGGTGTCGAGGATCTTCTGCTTGCCCGTGTAGAACGGATGGCAGGCAGAGCACACGTCCACGCGCATCTCGCCGGAGGTGATGGTGGAACGGGTGTGGAACGAGTTGCCGCACGTGCAGGTCACGACGGTGTCCACGTACTCGGGGTGAATACCCTTCTTCATGGAGTTTCTCCTGGATCGTTTGATGCTCCGGGTCCGGACATGCAGCGTCCCTCGCATCTGGCGGGGGCTCGCCCTCCAGCGCGCGGCAGCGCCTGGGGCATGCCGGTGAACCGGTCAGCCGACACGACATTATGGCACACGCTCCCCCACGCCTTCAACGACGAGGCGCCCGAGCAGACGTGAGATCGGCTATGGGCGAAGCATCGCAGGCCGAGAGCGGGCGGGGCGATCAGTCGGTGGGCGTCGTCTTCTGAATGAGCATGAGGAACTCCGCGTTCGACTGGGTCTCCTTGAGCTTATCGAGAACGAGTTCGAGGCCCTGCTGCTGGTCGAGGGTTCCCAGGACTCGGCGCAGCCTCCACATGATGCGCAGCTCCTCGGGCTTGAAGAGCAGCTCCTCACGGCGGGTGCCCGACGCATTGAGGTCAATCGCGGGGAAGATCCGACGCTCGGCGAGCTGGCGCGACAGGCGCAGCTCCATGTTGCCGGTGCCCTTGAACTCCTCGAAGATGACCTCGTCCATCTTCGATCCGGTCTCCACCAGCGCGGAGGCGATGATCGTGAGCGAGCCACCCTCGGAGATGTTGCGCGCCGCCCCGAAGAACTTCTTCGGCGGGTACAGGGCGGAGGCGTCAACACCGCCGGAGAGAATGCGCCCCGATGCGGGTGCGGCCAGGTTGTACGCGCGCGACAGGCGGGTGAGCGAATCGAGGAGAACCACGACATCCTGACCGAGTTCAACGAGGCGCTTGGCGCGCTCGATCGCCAGCTCGGCGACAGTCGTGTGGTCGGAGGCCGGACGGTCGAAGGTCGAGGCAATGACCTCACCGTTGACGATCGAGCGCATGTCGGTAACCTCTTCGGGACGCTCGTCCACCAGGACGACCATGAGGTGCACCTCGGGGTTGTTCAGCTCGATAGCCTTGGCCATCTGCTGGATAACCATCGTCTTGCCCGCCTTTGGAGGCGAAACAATGAGGCCGCGCTGTCCCTTGCCCACCGGAGCAACCAGGTCGATGACGCGCGGGGTGTAGGCCTTCGGCGAGGATTCCATGCGCAGCTGCTCGGAGGGATAGACGGGGGTGAGCTTGCCAAACTCGCGACGGGCCTGCGCCTGTTCAATCGTCATGCCGTTGACGGAGTCGACGCGCACGAGGGCATTGTACTTTTGGCGCTGACGTTCGCCCTCGCGGGGCAGGCGCACGGCGCCGGCGACAGCGTCTCCGCCACGGAGCCCCCAGCGCCTCACGTTACCCAGAGTGACGTACACGTCGTTGGGGCCCGGAAGGTATCCGGAGGTCCTCACGAAGGCGTGGTTCTCCTGGATGTCGAGAATGCCCGCGATCGGAGCGAGGTTGTCCTCTCCGCCGCGACCAGAACGGTTTTCGCGCCCCTCACGATTGTCACGTCCCTCGCGGCCTTCTCGGTCGCGGCGGCCGCGTCGGCCGCGTTCGCGGCGAGGACGACGCCCCTCGGTATCATCGCCGTCGGGCAGCTCAATGTTGAGAACCGTCTCGACGACGGTTCCATCCTGCTCCACGGCCGCTTCGGTGCGCTCACCGGCCGGAAGCGGCAGATCGAGAGTCACGTGCGCGGGTTCGACAGCGCCCTGGGAGACGGCACGACGACGGCGGGAACGGCGGGGGGCGTCGGGGGACGAGGAAGCGTCGGAGGCCGTCTCCTGCTTCTCTTCCCGGGGAGCCTTCGCAGGAGCGGGGGCCTGCGCGGCGGGCTTGTCCGCGACCGACGTGGCCTCACGCGGGGTCGAAGCGTTGGCGCCGTTGCTCAAGAGCTCGATCAACTGGGATTTGCGAAGCTGAGAAATGCCCTTGAGGCCGCGGGAGGCGGCCAGAGCCTTGAGCTCGGGCAGCTTCATCGCCGACAGCGACGCAGTCGTCATCTCGGCGGGAGATTCGTTGCTCACAAAGTGATCCTTACTGGAATGCGCCCGTAACGGGCGAGGTGAATGCTCAAGCACGAGAAATAGCTTGAGAGGAAGATGCGCAAGAGGGGCGCACCGCAAAGGCCGGAGTCGAGCTTTCGACTCGGACCTGGTCAAAATATAGCAAGACCGCCAGCCACCTGCCGATCAGACAGGATGACTGGCGGTGGTTGCGCACAAACTCACAGGCTACGATCGCCTAGAAGCCCGTCGCCGCAAGGCCTCCTCGGGTGATCTGCACGCCCGATTGCGGCACACCCAATGGAACCACGCGCCATCCGGCGGCGGCCGCGTCGCGGCGAACGTCCGCACCGACCGATTCGAGGGAGAGAACCGTGGGTCCCGCCCCGGAGACGACCGCCGCGTAGCCCGTAGCGCGCAGCCAATCGACGAGCGAGAGCGATGCTTCCATCGCTCGTCGACGAGGCTCTTGGTGCAAGCGGTCGCGGGTCGCCTCCATGAGGAGGGAATGCAGGTCCGTCTCGGCGCCCGGCTCGCCTCCCGCCAGGAGCGCGGACAGGAGGGCGGCGCGTGCGGTGTTGAAGCGCGCATCCTCGTGGGGAACGTGCGAGGGAAGGGCCTGCCGGGCAGCGGCGGTGCGCAGCTCGAAATCGGGGATGAAGGCCACCGGCGCAATGGCGCTGGGCGGGCTCAGCCGAACGGCACCGGAGTGCCCCGTCTCTTCATTCGTCCAGGCCACGGTTGCTCCACCAAAGACTGCCGGGGCGACGTTGTCCGGGTGGCCTTCCATCTGCGTTCCGATCTGGAGGATCTCGTGGCGCCCCAGCACCTCGGCCTCGCCAATGAGCGCGCGAGCCAGGGTCGCACCGGCGACGATTGCCCCCGCCGACGACCCCAGTCCACGCGAGTGGGGGATGCGATTCGTGCAATGCATGCGCAGCCCGACCTGCGGCGCCCCCACCCGGTCGAGCGCCATCCGAAGCGCCCGGACCACGAGGTTGTCCTCTCCCTGCTCGACGTTGCCAGCGCCTTCCCCGTCAACGACGACCGAGGTCGGGCCAGTCGTCGCGTGGACAGTGACGTCGTCCCACAGGTCCAGGGCAATGCCCATGCAGTCGAAACCGGGTCCGAGATTTGCGCTCGTCGCGGGAACCCTGACGGCCACGCAGTCATCACGCAGGCGCACGTCACTCCCCCTCAACGCGGATGGTCGACGTGACCTCGCGCACCGCGTCCGACACCGCCAGCGCCCGCGCGACGGCGCGCAGATCCGCTTCGCGGGCCTTGTGGCTGGTCACGACGATGACGCAGGCGCCGGGGACCTCGTCATCACGCTGGTGAACCGATTGGATGGACACGCCGTGGCGAGCAAAGATGCCGGCCACGTCGGAGAGAACTCCCAGGCGATCCTCGACCTGCAGGCGGATCTGGTAGCGGGTGTAGGTCGAACCCGGATCGAGGATCGGCAGGTGGGCATAGACGGATTCGCGCGGCGCATGGCCACCGAACGCGCGGTGATGGGCCGCCGCAACAAGGTCCGACAGGACAGCCGAAGCGGTCGGGGCGCCGCCAGCTCCCTGCCCGTAGAACATGAGGCGTCCGGCCGCCTCACCCTCGACGAGGATCGCGTTGAAGGCGCCATCAACGGAGGCGAGGGGGTGGTCGGAGGGGATCTGAGCGGGGTGAACGCGCATCGCGACACCCTCTCGCCCGTCCTCACCAATGCGACGCTCGGCGATGGCAAGAAGCTTGATCGTGTGTCCGACTCTCGCCGCTTCCTCCATGTCTGCAGCCGTCACGGACGTGATGCCTTCGACTGCGACGTCGTCGATACCCACGCGCGTGTGGAAGGCTAGGGAGGCCAGGATCGAGCACTTGGCGGCCGCGTCGAGCCCATCCACGTCGGCGCTCGGGTCGGCTTCGGCGAATCCGAGTTCCTGCGCCTGGGCGAGGGCCTCCTCGTAGCTGAGCCCCTTGGAATTCATCGCGTCCAGGATGAAGTTCGTCGTCCCGTTGACGATTCCCATCACCGTGGTGATGCGGTCGCCCGCGAGGGACTCGCGCAGGCCGTAGACGACGGGCACGGCTCCCGCGACCGCCGCCTCGTAGTAGAGGTCGGCACCATTGTTCGCCGCGGCCTCGTAAAGCTCCGGGCCGTGGGCGGCGAGGAGCGCCTTGTTGCCGGTCACCACCGAGATCCCCTGGGAGAGGGCGCGCAAGACGAAGGTGCGTGCCGGTTCGATGCCGCCGATGAGCTCAACGACGATGTCCATGGAGTCAATTGCCTCGGCGGGCTCCGTCGTCAGCAGCTCCCGAGCGATCGGCGCGTCGCGAGGCGCGTCCACATTGCGGACAAGCACCCGACGAACCTCCATCTCCGCTCCCGAGCGCGCGGCGAAATCCTCGCGACTCGACTGCAGGATGCGAATGACCTGGCTACCGACGGTTCCGGCGCCGAGGACGCCAACTTTGAGGACTGGACGGGGTGCGGACATAGGGTTTACTCCTTGGTCGGATGGGCACTGAGACAAGTGTATGTGCTTGTTCAGTGACCCTAGCGAGATCAAGGACCTTGGTCCCATAATTTTGCCCGGACTAACATGGGACTCATATCGTGAGACGGAGAACATAGCGAAGCGGGCGGTAGGGGTTGTCTGCTCACCGCCCACCGTAGGACAATGGGCCTAAGCGTCGGGATCCGACGCACTCACGGAGCTGAGCTCCCGCCCACCGCACCCACACGGATGTGGAAATTCGAGAAGAGGAAGAATGACGACAGCAGACCAGAAAGCCTGGGAAGGTTTCGTTAAAGGTAACTGGTGTGATGAGATCGACGTACGCGACTTCATCCAGCTGAACTACACCCCCTACGAGGGAGATGCATCGTTCCTGGCCGGGCCCACTGAGAAGACCCTGCGCGTGTGGAACACCCTTGAAGAGAAGTACCTCTCCGAAGAGCGCAAGGTACGCATTCTCGACGTTGACACCGACACTCCGGCCGACATTGACGCCTTCAAGCCCGGCTACATCTGCGAGGACGACAACGTGATCGTCGGCCTCCAGACCGACGCGCCCCTCAAGCGCGCGATGATGCCCAACGGCGGCTGGCGCATGGTTGAAACCGCCATCCACGAGGCTGGCAAGGAGTACAACCCCGAGGTGAAGAAGATCTTCACCAAGTACCGCAAGACCCACAACGACGCGGTCTTCGACATTTACACTCCGCGTATCCGCGCCGCCCGTTCCTCCCACATCATCACGGGCCTGCCCGACGCCTACGGCCGCGGCCGCATCATCGGCGACTACCGTCGCGTCGCCCTGTACGGCGTGGATTACCTGATTGAGCAGAAGCAGAAGGACAAGGACCGCTACGCCGACCAGCCCTTCTCCGAGCACTGGGCGCGCTACCGCGAGGAGCATTCCGAGCAGATCAAGGCCCTCAAGAAGCTCAAGAACCTGGCCAACTCCTACGGCTACGACATCTCCGGCCCCGCCACCAACGCCCACGAGGCCGTCCAGTGGACCTACTTCGGCTACCTGGCCTCCGTGAAGTCTCAGGACGGCGCGGCCATGTCGATTGGCCGTCTCTCCGGTTTCTTTGACTGCTACTTCGAGCGCGACCTGAAGAACGGTGTCCTCGACGAGGCAGGCGCACAGGAGATCATTGACGCCCTGGTGATCAAGCTGCGCATCACCCGCTTCCTGCGCACGATTGCCTACGATCAGATCTTCTCGGGCGACCCCTACTGGGCCACCTGGTCCGACGCGGGCTTCGGCGACGACGGTCGCACGCTGGTCACGAAGACCTCCTTCCGTCTCCTGCAGACCCTGGTGAACCTCGGCCCCGCGCCGGAGCCCAACATCACGATCTTCTGGGACGAGAACCTGCCCAAGGGTTACAAGGAGTTCTGCGCCCGCATCTCGATCGACACCTCCTCGATCCAGTACGAGTCCGACCCCCAGATCCGCGCCCACTGGGGCGACGATGCAGCCATCGCGTGCTGCGTCTCCCCCATGAAGGTCGGCAAGCAGATGCAGTTCTTCGGCGCGCGCGTCAACGCCGCCAAGGCTCTTCTCTACGCCATCAACGGCGGCCGCGACGAGATGAGCGGCAAGCAGGTCATGGAAGGCTACGAGCCCGTTCAGGGCGACGGCCCTCTCGACTTTGATGACGTGTGGGCACGCTACGAGGAAATGCTCGACTGGGTGGTTGGCACCTACGTTGAGGCGCTGAACATCATCCACTACTGCCACGATCGCTACGCCTACGAGGCCATCGAGATGGCGCTGCACGACGCGGAGATCATTCGCACCATGGGCTGCGGCATCGCCGGCCTGTCGATCGTCGCCGACTCCCTGGCCGCTATCAAGTACGCCAAGGTGTACCCGATCCGCGACGAGACCGGCCTGGTCGTCGACTACCGTACCGAGGGTGACTTCCCGACCTACGGCAACGACGATGACCGCGCGGACGACATCGCCGCGACCGTCGTCCACACCATCATGGACAAGATCCGCGCAATCCCGATGTACCGCGACGCGGTACCCACGCAGTCCGTCCTGACGATCACCTCGAACGTCGTCTACGGCAAGGCCACCGGCTCCTTCCCGTCGGGCCACCAGAAGGGCACCCCCTTCGCCCCCGGCGCCAACCCGGAGAACGGCATCGACACCCACGGCATGGTCGCCTCCATGCTGTCGGTCGGCAAGCTGGACTACAACGACGCGCTCGACGGCATTTCGCTGACGAACACGATCACGCCTCAGGGCCTGGGCCGTTCGAAGGAGGAGCAGATCCAGAACCTGGTCGGTATCCTCGATGCGGGCTTCGTCCCGGACGACTCGTGCGCCTACGACGGAACCAAGGGTTTCTGATCCACCCCGCGGTGGGGGTCGACTATCGACACGTTGGCCCCCACCTCCCCCACCGTGGGTGAGGGAGCAAGATGCTGCCCGCCCAGCCGGCACCGCCGGAATCTCACAAAAGGAGAAATGTTATGGCAACCAAGACCTACGACGAGCGCCTCGCCGACATGAAGGCCGCCCGCGAAGAGCGTGGCGACAAGGACGGCCTGTACCACGCGAACATCAACGTTCTTGAGGAGTCCACGCTGAAGGACGCCATGGAGCACCCCGAGAAGTACCCGAACCTGACCGTTCGCGTCTCCGGTTACGCCGTCAACTTCGTCAAGCTCACCCGTGAGCAGCAGCTGGACGTCCTGTCCCGCACCTTCCACCACTCGGCCTGAGTGGTCGGAGGGAGTGGGGCGTCGGGCGTGCGCCCGGCGCCCCACTCCTATGTCCGCACCGTCACGCCTCTGACGGGACCAGACCTCGTTCCCACCACTGCTACCGCGCCCACACGACCGCGAAGAAGGAATCATGTCGCAGACCCTCGCTCTCCCCACGTTCCGTGAGCAGGATTTCCAAGCCCCCCAATCCCGCACCGTCGGCGCCGGCGTTGAGGGCCTGGAGGAGTTGACGGATCTGGAGCGCTCCGAGCGCCTGCGCCGCATGCGCGAAGGAACCTTGGGATCCATTCACTCGTGGGAGCTCGTCACTGCGGTTGACGGCCCGGGAACCCGCATGACCGTCTTCCTCAACGGGTGTCCACTGCGCTGCCTCTACTGTCACAATCCCGACACTTTCCTCATGAAGGATGGCGCCCCCGTTTCCGACACCGAGCTCCTCTCGCGCATCGCCCGCTATCGCCGGATCTTCCGCACCACAAAGGGCGGGATCACCCTGTCCGGCGGCGAGGTCCTCATGCAGCCCCATTTCGCCAAGCGCATCATCTTGGGCGCCAAGGAGATGGGCGTGCACACATGCATCGACACCTCCGGTTACCTGGGAGCAAACTGCGACGACGAGATGTTGGACGCGATCGATCTTGTCCTCCTCGACGTCAAGAGCGGCAACGAGGAGACGTACAAGCGCGTGACGGGCCGCGACCTCGCACCGACGATCGCATTCGGCGACCGCATCGCCGCACGCGGCGGCTCCACGCGCATCTGGATTCGTTTTGTCCTGGTTCCCGGTCTCACCGATGACCCGGAGAATGTGCGTCAGGTCGGTGAGATCATCCTGCGCTGGAAAAACGTCATCGACCGGGTTGAGGTCTTGCCCTTCCACCAGCTCGGCAGGGACAAGTGGCATTCCCTCGGCTTGGAGTATCAGCTGGAGGGGACGAAGGCGCCGACCCCCGAGGCAACGGAACGCGTGCGTGAACACTTCCGCTCCCTCGGATTCGAGGTGCACTGAGCGCCTCTCGTGCGCTCGCCCGGACCCAGCGGCGGTGAGCTTGCCTCACTCCTGCGGGGTCCACGTGTGTGCGCTGCTCCCCCACCCGCGCTCGCTGACGACGCGGCGAGCCTCGCCCGCATAGGGCTCATCGAGACGGTCGACGTAGAGGGTGCCCTGCAGGTGGTCGTATTCGTGCTGGAAGATTCGCGCGAGCCAACCGCGGGCACTCACCTCGATCGCATTGCCCCTCGTGTCGTAGCCGCGCAACACCGCGCCGAGCGCGCGGCGCAGGGGGTAGCCGTAGCCGGGCACGGACAGGCAGCCCTCGGACTCGTGGGCGATGTCGGGCTCCGCGGGCAAGATCGCGCCAGCCCCGTGGGTATCCCACACGAGGTCAAGCGTGGGGTTCACGACGACACCGCTCGTTACCGTGTTGAAGCCGCGCGCGGGTCCCTCGTCGAGCTGGAGGACGTCGCGGTAGTGGGTATCGAACGCTCCGCCACCCGCATACCTCCACACAAAGACCTGGGAACCCACGCCCACCTGCGGCGCGGCGAGGCCGACACCGGGGGCAGCGTGCATGGTATCGATCATGTCGGTGACAAGGTCACACAGCTCCGAATCGAAGGACTCGACGGGGGCGGCAAGTCTGTGGAGGACCGGCGTCCCGGTGATGCAGATCGGCAGGATGCTCATCCGTGAACCCCTGTGGATGCGTGTGCGACGACTCCGACGCCCGCCGCTTCGATGGCGCGCGGCGTGGTCGGGTCCAGTTCTTTGATGACGCGGGCGGGGTTGCCGACCGCGATGCAGTTGGCGGGGATATCGCGGATGACGACGGCGCCCGCTCCGATGATCGAGTTCTCCCCGATGGTCACGCCCGGGCACACGACGACGGACCCGCCCAGCCAAACGTTGTCCTCGAGGGTGATCGGCGCGCAGGATTCCCACTTTGTGCGACGAGGCCCGGGCTCGGTCGGGTGGATCGCCGTGTAGAGAGAGCAGTTGGGACCGATGAGGACGTCGGCGCCGATGACGACCGGGGCGACGTCGAGGACGGTCAGGCCGTAGTTGATCCAGGAACCGTCGCCGATGGAGATGTTGTACCCATAGTCAACGCGCAGGGGCGGTCGAATATCGACGTCCTCCCCCACCTCGCCGAGAATCTGGCCGAGCAGGTAGCGGGCGATGTCCGGGTCGCTTGGGTGGGCTTGCTCGTAGAGGGCCAGGAGGCGAACCGCGCGCTTGGTGCGCGCGGATAGCTCCTCGTCCGCGACGTAGTAGTCGCCACGACGCATGCGCTGGGAGGGCGTGCGCTCGTCGTCGCGGAATCGGGGGTCGTCGAAATTTGTTCCCGGGGCGATGGTCATGCGACCAGGGTAGTCGACGCGTGCTCCAGGCGGGGCGCGCGGCGCGCATCCAGGTGGGCGAGGAGGGCACGCAGCTGGGAAATGTCGGCGGCAGGGTCCTCGGGGTGCCACTGCACGCCGAGGACCGGGGCGTCGAGGGACTCGATGGCCTCGACGGTGAGGTCGGGGGCCTGCGCGCTGACCCGCAGGCCTTCCGCGAGGCGTGCCACGCGCTGGTGGTGCGCCGACGAGATGACCAGCTCGGAGTCGATAAGGACGGGAGCCAGGGCGCGCTCGAGGTTGGTCCCCTTACCAACGCGCACGCTGTGGCGGATGAAGCGGTGATCGGACAGGATCCGGTTGTTCGTGTGGGTGCCGTGGGCGCCCTCGATGTGTTGCTCGAGCGTGCCGCCCAGGGCAGTGTTGATGATCTGCATCCCGCGGCAGATGCCCAACAGCGGGGTGCCGGTGCGCACGGCGTACTCGACCAGCGCGATCTGCCCTAGGTCCGCGCGATACCAGTGGCGGCCTTCGGCCTCGTAGCCCTGGGAGGCCCCATACAGGCTGGGATGAACGTCCTCGCCGCCCATGATGATAATCGCGTCGGCATCCTGTGCGCGCAGCGTGGCGCCCTCTGCCCCGTCTTCCTGCGCGTATTCGCGCACGACCCTCCAGGCGGGGGCCGCAGCCTGAATCAGACGATCCCACAGGCGCATGCAGATGTCGTTGTATGCCTGGTCCCCCGGTCTTACCGGCAGGACGTTGGATATCAACAACGTCGGCTGTGCGTGGCTCGTCATGATGCCCATCATGGCAGGCTGATCCCCCGTCTGCCGGGCGCGCTCACTTGTTGACCAATTGTGACGGTATCTGTCCGGCCAGTGGACGCGCTGACGCCTCGCGTCCCTCGCGACCGGGGGTTTATCTACATGTGTGGGGCGACACGCCGCCGACACGCCGACAATGGCGCCAACATGTAGATATTCCCCCGTCTCCCCCTTAGGCCCTGTGCGGGCGTGTCCCAGGCGAGCGTCGCGTGAGGCCCGCCGCCCTGCTGGCCGGAACTCGCGTCCAGGTCGCCTGCGGAACAGCGGCGACAGGTCCGTACCTCGGGAGGCTCCCCCTGGGCAGCACGACCAGGCCAGCCGCACCGATTCCTCGACGTGAACGCCGCCGCAAACGCGACTCAGACCTCGTGCTCGGACACGAAGCGGTCCACGCGGGCAAGCAGCTCGGACTTCTCCTCCTGCGAGATCCAGGCGATCTCGATGGAGTTGCGGGCGATGCGCTCCAGGTCCGCGCGACTCAACTCGAAGCGCTGCGCGAGCGCCAGGTAGTTGTCGCCGATGTATCCGCCAAAGTAGGCGGGATCGTCGGAGTTGACGCTGACCTTGACGCCCGCAGCACACAGGTCGACGATCTCCTTGCCCTTCATCTGCTCGGTGACGAAGGAGTTGGACAGCGGGCAGGACGTCAGGCCGATGCCATGATCGCGCGCGTAGGCGACCAGGGAGGGGTCTTCGACGATGTTCGTGCCATGGTCGAGCCGCTCGGCCCCCAGCTCGGTGAGGGCGGCGCGGATGTTGTCGATCGAGCCGACCTGGTCGATGTCGCAGTGCATCGTGATGCGCAGGCCCGCCTCCCGGGCGACCTCAAAGACGCGGGCGAACTTCGTTGGCGGGTTGTCTCTCTCATCAGAATCCAGGCCAACTCCGATGAACATGTCCTTGTAGGGCAGGGCGGCCCGGAGGGTCTCGAGCGCCGACTCGGCGCTCATGTCTCGTAGGAAACACAGGATGAGGTCGGCAGACAGTCCGGCCTCGCGAGCCTCAACGACGGCGCGATGGTAGCCGCGGATCACCGTCTCGATGGCGATGCCACGCGAGGTGTGAGCCTGCGGGTCGAAGAAGCACTCGGCGCGCACGACGCCGTTGGCGCGGGCGCGCT
>ERZ772977.385-NODE-385-length-31693-cov-40.326822_pt1 | contig 31693 bp, 32 predicted proteins | sample MGYA00511131_ERZ772977 | MGnify/ENA primary metagenome ERZ772977 (study PRJEB29015, sample SAMEA2737935) | human oral metagenome | biome: human oral; feature: human-associated habitat; material: dental | place: China | collected 2151 ...
CTGCTTACACAGAAGACGGTCCGCATATTAACTCTGGCTTCCTAGATGGCTTGGACAAGGCTGCCGCGATTGACAAGATGGTTGCTTGGCTGGAAGCAGAAGGTGTCGGAAATGAAAAAGTCACCTATCGTCTGCGCGACTGGCTCTTTAGCCGTCAGCGCTACTGGGGTGAGCCAATTCCGATTATTCATTGGGAAGACGGCACTTCAACGGCTGTCCCTGAAAATGAACTGCCGCTTGTTCTGCCTGTAACCAAGGATATCCGTCCTTCTGGCACTGGTGAGAGCCCTCTAGCCAATCTGACTGACTGGCTGGAAGTGACTCGGGAAGATGGTGTCAAAGGACGCCGCGAAACCAATACAATGCCTCAATGGGCTGGTTCTAGCTGGTATTACCTGCGTTACATTGACCCTCACAACAATGAGAAATTAGCAGATGAAGAGCTACTCAAGGCTTGGCTGCCAGTTGACATTTATATCGGTGGCGCAGAGCACGCGGTGCTCCACCTTCTCTACGCTCGTTTCTGGCATAAATTCCTCTATGATCTTGGAGTGGTGCCAACCAAGGAGCCTTTCCAAAAACTCTTTAACCAAGGGATGATCTTGGGAACAAGCTACCGTGATCACCGTGGAGCACTTGTGGCAACTGACAAGGTGGAAAAACGCGACGGTTCTTTCTTCAATATCGAAACGGGAGAAGAGCTAGAGCAAGCACCTGCCAAGATGTCTAAGTCTCTGAAGAATGTGGTTAACCCAGACGATGTGGTGGAGCAATACGGTGCTGATACACTTCGTGTCTATGAAATGTTCATGGGGCCGTTGGATGCATCCATCGCTTGGAGCGAGGAAGGTCTGGAAGGCAGCCGCAAGTTCCTAGATCGTGTCTACCGTTTGATTACAAGCAAGGAAATCGCTGCAGATAACAATGGTGCTCTCGACAAGGTCTACCACGAAACAGTCAAGTCTGTCACAGAGCAGATTGAGGAGCTCAAGTTTAACACAGCCATTGCCCAGCTCATGATCTTTGTCAATGCAGCCAACAAGGAAGAAAAGCTCTATGTCGAATATGCCAAAGGCTTTATCCAATTGCTGGCACCTTTTGCACCGCACTTGGCTGAAGAACTCTGGCAGGCAGTTGCCCAAACAGACGAGAGCATCTCCTATGTAGCTTGGCCAACTTATGACGAAAGCAAGCTGGTTGAAGCAGAAGTCGAAATCGTTGTCCAAATCAAGGGTAAAGTTCGTGCTAAGTTAGTTGTAGCCAAAGACCTAAGCCGTGAGGAACTGCAAGAAATCGCTCTGGCAGATGAGAAAATCAAATCCGAAATCGCCGGCAAAGAAATCGTAAAAGTCATTAGCGTGCCGAATAAATTGGTTAATATCGTAGTAAAATAAGCAGTTTGGGGTAGCCTTATGGTGATTATAAAATAGGAGGCTGGGACAAAAGTCCTAGCCTCTCAATTGTCTTTGGATTGTTGAGCAAGACGCAGTGGTTGAGTGGGCTCTACTACGCTGATTTCATCAGCTTTTACAGCCCTACTCAACTGTGCGGAGGTGGGATGACGAAATCGAATTCTAACGAATTACCGATTTCTATCCCACTCTCTTTTTTGATAAGAATTTTCCCTTAAATCGTCGGACTTTTCTCATTTTCCGACTTTCACTTGCTATCCTCACTCTTTTTATTTATAATGATTATAAATAAAAAGAGAAGAGAAAAGTTTCAGAATGGAAGAATATAAGATTGACAAAAATTTTAGCGGACGCCTAAATATTTTGCGGGCTGGGGTTTTGGGAGCCAACGACGGTATTATTTCTATCGCAGGGGTGGTCATCGGAGTGGCCAGCGCGACGGAAGATGTTTGGATTATCTTTCTATCTGGTCTGGCTGCTGTCTTTGCGGGTGCTTTTTCTATGGCAGGCGGGGAGTACGTATCCGTCTCCACTCAGAAAGACACTGAGGAGGCTGCAGTGGCTAGAGAGCGAGAACTCTTGGAAAAGAATCCCGATATTGCCAGACAGTCCCTCTACGCCTCCTACGTCCAAAATGGTGAGTGCGAGACTTCTGCCCAACTCTTGACCAATCGCGCCTTCTTGCAGGATCCGCTCAAGGCCTTGGTCGAGGAAAAGTACGGCATTGAGGTCGAAGAGTTCACTAATCCTTGGCATGCAGCCATATCCAGCTTTCTAGCCTTTGCCATAGGTGCAATTTTCCCTATGCTGACCATCGTTCTTCTTCCGGCTGCCTATCGGATTCCAGCGACCGTCCTTGTTGTAGCTCTTTCTCTCTTGGGAACTGGCTATACCAGTGCAAAATTGGGACAGGCACCCATTAAAAATGCCATGATCCGTAACCTCACTATCGGACTTTTGACCATGACTGTTACCTATCTTATAGGCCAGTTCTTCTCAATTTAAAAGAAGAACTATTCAGGCAAACATAATAAAAAGATTGAAAAGAAATTATTTTCTCTTCAATCTTTTTTGTTTTAAACTTAGATTAGTTTTGGCCAAGAGCAGCTGCCATTGTTGCTGCAACTTCTGATTCGAAGTCGTTAGCTGCTTTTTCAATACCTTCACCAACTTCAAAGCGAACAAACTCAACTACTGAAGCATTCACTGATTCAAGGTAAGCTTCAACTGTCTTGCTGTCATCCATGATGTACACTTGGGCAAGAAGTGTGTAAGCTTGGTCAACTTTGGTGTTGTCAAGCAAGAAGCGATCCATTTTACCTGGGATGATTTTGTCCCAGATCTTTTCAGGTTTGCCTTCTGCAGCCAATTCAGCTTTGATATCAGCTTCAGCTTGTGCAATCACTTCGTCAGTCAATTGAGCTTTAGAACCATATTTCAAGTGTGGAAGTGCTGGCTTGTCAACCATAGCGCGGCTTTCATTGTCTTGATCGATAGCGTGGTTCAATTGTGCCAATTCATCTTTAACAAATTGCTCATCCAATTCTTTGTATGAAAGAACAGTTGGTTTCATCGCTGCGATATGCATAGAGATTTGTTTCGCAAGAGCGTCATCGCCACCGTCAATTACTGATACAACACCGATACGGCCACCGTTGTGTTGGTAAGCACCAAAGTGTTGAGCATCAGTCTTTTCAACCAAAGCAAAACGACGGAATGAGATTTTTTCTCCGATAGTTGCAGTTGCAGATACGTATGCAGCTTCAAGAGTTTCACCTGAAGGCATTGTCAATGCAAACGCTTCTTCATTGTTAGCTGGCTTGCCTTCTGCGATTACTTTTGCAGTAGCATTTACCAATTCAACGAATTGAGCGTTTTTCGCAACAAAGTCAGTTTCAGCGTTGACTTCAACGATAGCTGCAACGTTACCATCCACGTAAACGCCGGTCAAACCTTCAGCGGCAACACGATCAGCCTTCTTAGCTGCTTTTGCCATACCTTTTTCGCGAAGCAATTCAATCGCTTTTTCGATGTCACCATCTGTTTCAACCAATGCTTTCTTAGCGTCCATGACACCAGCACCAGATTTTTCGCGCAATTCTTTTACAAGCTTAGCTGTAATTTCTGCCATTTTTCTTCTCCTATGTTTACTATTTTTAAATAAAGGGGCTGGGCTGAGCCCCGCCCCTTTAGGTTAATTGACTTATGAAAATTATGCGTTGTCGCCTTCTACAACTTCAACGATTTCTTCGATTGAGTCTGCTTGAGTTTCAGTTGCAGCAAATTCTGCTTCAACAGTCGCTACAGCGTCCTCACCTTGACGACCTTCGATAACAGCGTCAGCCATTTTCGCAGTGATCAACTTAACGGCACGGATTGCGTCGTCGTTAGCTGGGATAATCACATCGATATCGTCTGGATCAGTGTTTGTGTCAACCATCGCAACTACTGGAATACCAAGTTTCTTAGCTTCCTTAACAGCGATTTGCTCTTTATGAGGGTCAACGATGTACATTACATCTGGGATGCGAGGCATATCTTCGATACCACCCAAGAATTTTTCAAGACGAGCACGTTGTTTGTTGAGAAGTGCTACTTCTTTCTTAGGAAGAACTTCAAAGATTCCTTCTTCTTCCATACGTTTGATTTCTTTCAAACGAGCAACACGTTTTTGGATAGTTGTCCAGTTTGTAAGAGTTCCACCCAACCAACGGTGGTTGATGTAGTATTGACCAGCACGTTCTGCTTCTTCTTTTACAGCTTCAGCAGCTTGCTTTTTAGTACCAACAAACAAGATAACTGCATCGTTTGCAGCTGCATCACGCATGAAGTCATAAGCTTGATCTGCGTATTTTACAGTTTGTTGAAGGTCGATAACGTGGATACCGTTACGCTCAGTGAAGATGTACTTAGCCATCTTAGGGTTCCAGCGACGAGTTTGGTGACCAAAGTGAACACCAGCCTCAAGAAGTTGTTTCATTGAAATTACTGCCATGAGTAAATTCTCCTTTTTGTTTTTTTCCTCTCTTAGATTTCAGCTCGCAGAGCTACCGATCGGCAACGGCTCCACAATTCATCTAAAATGAGTATTTCTGCCGTTTAAACGGCATCTACTATCATATCAAATTTTCTAGCTTTTGACAAGTCTTTGGGCAGTATTTTCTCGCTTTGATTCAGCCCATCTGCTAGCCATCCTTCAAGAAATTCTCACTTAAGTCGGGTCAGGCTCTTGACGAACAGGCCATTTTAAGGTAGAATAGTAAGAGTTGTGGCGGTATAGCCAAGTGGTAAGGCACGGCTCTGCAAAAGCTTGATCGTCGGTTCAAATCCGTCTACCGCCTTTTTTATCGGTTTAAATCCGACTTTATACTAACTAAAAGCCTGAAAAATCAGGCTTTTTTTGCTTGTTTTTTACGTCATTTGTCAAGTTTAATGAATTGCAATGATCCCAGAATAACCAGCTTTTATCTAAAATCTCAGCGCTGCTAACAAAAAAGAGCGGAAAATGCTTTCCGACTCCTTTTCATGCATTCAAAAATTATAATTCAGCAATTTGGCTGAGGTTGACTTCGGCAACCGTGTCATTTCCAAACATAGAGATAATCATCTTGACCTTATTATTGTCAATTTCTGTGATTTTGCCAGTATAGTTAGCAAAGGCACCGTCAATGATGCGAACTGTATCGCCCACTTTGACATCCAAGTCAAATTCTTGAACCGTTTGTCCCATAGAAATGAGAATGCTGCGGATTTCTTCCTCCAAGAGCGGCGTTGGTTTCGAACGGTTTCCGTGTGAACCTACAAATCCAGTTACGTTTGGTGTATTCCGCACGACAAACCAAGCTTCGTCCGTCATAACCATCTCAACCAATACATAACCTGGGAAGCGGTTTTCTTCGACTTCCTTGCTCTTACCGTTTTTCTCGACTTGCACGGTCTGAGTCGGAATTTCCACGCGCAGGATATTTTCCAGCATATTATAGGTCTGAGCGCGCTGCAAGAGATTTTCCTTTACCTTATTTTCATAGCCTGAGTAGGTTTGCAGTACAAACCAGCCTTTATCAAAACTGTCCATGTTTTGTCCTTTCCTAAATAAAAAAGCCTAGGGCTTCTGCTTGATATCTAGCCTTATTATACCATAAAATCTAAAATTACAAAGCATTTTGATAAATATTTTACAGACAAATGAGAGTGAGACAGAAATCGGTAATTCGTTAGAATTCGATTTCGTCGTCCCACCTCCGCACAGTTGAGTAGGGCTGTAAAAGCTGATGAAATCAGCGTAGTAGAGCCCACTCAACCACTGCGTCTTGCTCTACAATCCAAAGACAATTGAGAGGCTAGGACTTTTGTCCCAGCCTCATCTTTCTTATGAAAACATGTTGATTATGCGGAAGAGACCGCTGGCAACTACCTTATCAAAAATATAGATCACAATAGCAAAGAATGCTGTGTATTCCATTACGGAAAGGAAATCAGTCCATCTTTCTTTACGGGTAGGCCAAGTTGTATCTCGTAGCAAAACGAAAACATCTTTAATGAATTTCACAACTATCTCCTATCTGGTTTCTTTATGCAGCGTATATTTACTGCAGTGTTTACAATATTTATTCACTTCTAGACGCGTAGGTTTTGGAGTGCTACTAAGTTTGATTGAGTAGTTTCGTGATCCACAAACTGTACACGCTAGACTCGCTTTTTTTAATGCCATGACGCCTCCATTCCCTTTATTATAGCAGTTTTCTACTTCTTTGACAAGTCGTTTAGACGATTAATGGAACCAGCCAGTAATGGTATCCCATAGATTTTTGGCTTTTTCAGTAATCCCAGACTCATCGATAGCTTTCTTGGCATCATCTACCAGGTTTTGGGCCCGCTCCTGGACATCTTTCAGGAAGTCTTTATTTTCGCTAGTCGTATTCGTTTGACCAGTACCGTAAGTATCGACTGGGGAAATTCCATTTTCAGCATAAGCATTTTTCTCACCAGAGAAGGACGTTCCTTCCGTATAAGGGAGGATGGTATTGGCTACATTGCGGAAAATAGCCGAAGCTTCATTGGCACTTGTACCAGTCAGATAGTGAGTTTCATCCGTCTTAGGGAAGCCCAGCCATTGGCTGATAACCACATCTGGTGTGTAGCCGATGACCCACTGGTCTCCTGACAAATCAGGGTTAAAGTCAGTCTCTGTCGTTCCTGTCTTTCCAGCCATTGTATAGCCATACGGAGCCGCATAGACTCCCGTTCCGTTTGAGAAGGTTCCCAGCATCATACTGGTCATCTTTTCTGTGGTTGAGCGATTGAGAACGCGGGTAGAAGTCTGCCTGTGGGTTTTGACAACCTGACCACTAGCATTTTCTATCTTGGTGATAAGATGGGCATCATTCATAACTCCATCATTCGCAAAGACTGAGTAGGCCTGAGCCATCTGAAGTGGATTGGTCGTCACGCCGCTTCCCAGAGCCACACCTAGATTCTGTTCTACCTTATCCATATTAAGGCCAAACTTTTTGCCGTACTCAAAGGCCTTGCTCACGCCTAATTCATCCACTGTTGAAACCGCGGGAATATTGAGGGATTCAGCCAAGGCTTGATACATTGGAACCGTCGGTGAACTTTGGATATTGCCATAATTATTAACTTTATAATCACCAAAAACTGTCCGACTATTATCCAGTTCCTTATCCGTTGACCAACCGGCTGCTATTGCTGGGCTGTAGGCTACCAAAGGCTTGATGGTCGATCCCGGACTACGAGCAGACTGAGTCGCGTAGTTGAAAGTCCGAAAAGCAGAGCCATCAGCGCTGTTGACACGGCCAACCAAAGCCCGAACACCACCCGTCTTAGGATCCAGCGCTACGCTTCCGGACTCGGCCCGCGTCCCGTCTTCAGCCAGTGGGAAGAGATCGACATTGCTATAAATAACCTGCATGCTAGCTTGGTAATTTTGATCCAATTCGGTGTAAATCCGATAACCGTTGTTGACGATTTCTTCTTCCGTCAGACCGTAATCATTGACCGCTTCATTGATAACCGCATCAAAATAAGATGGGTAGCGATAATCTTCTGACTTACCTTCGTAGGCATCGACTAGCTGGCCTCCAATGCCAACCGTTGCAGCCTGATCCGCCGTCGCCTGATCAATGTAACCTGCCGCTACCATATTTTGAAGAACGGTGTCACGACGGTTGGTCGCATTTTCGACTGAATACAGGGGATTATATAGCTCTGGTCCTTTAAGCATGCCAGCTAGGACCGCTGATTGATCTAGGCTGAGCTGACTGGCAGATACACCAAAATATTTCTTGCTGGCATCTTCCACGCCCCAAACCCCATTTCCAAAATAAGAATTATTGAGGTACATGGTCAGGATTTCCTGCTTGCTGTATTTTTTGTTAATTTCTAAAGCTAGGAAAAATTCCTTAGCCTTACGCTCAATGGTCTGATCCTGAGAGAGATAGGCATTCTTGGCCAGCTGCTGCGTGATGGTCGAACCACCACCAGAGCGCCCCGCAGTCAAAATGGCCAGAAAGAAGCGACTGTAGTTAATCCCGCCATTCTTATAAAAAGAACGGTCTTCTGTCGCAATAACAGCGTTCTGTAAGTCCTGACTAATCGCGTCTAATTCGACATAAGTTCCCTTTTGCCCAGACAAGCTACCCGCTTCGTTTCCATCCTTATCATAGATCAAAGTCGTGGCTTTCAGAGCATTCTGCAAATCTTTGACATTAGTCGTCTTGGCTACATAAAAAAGATAGCCACCGACCACCAGACCAAAGGTCAAGCCGAGAATCAAGAATATCTTGGTCAGATGGAACCTGCGCCAAAAGCGGCGGAAGGGATGTTGAGACAGGGGCTTCTTCCGATTCTTACCAGAGCGGCTATAGCTAGGCTCAGGCGTCTCGCCCTCCAGCTCCTCAGCAACTTTTTTCTGAGGATGATCCGTTTTAAACATATTGACTAATTTTTCAAATATATCATTTAATTTCTTCATAAAACATATTTTATCACCTTATCCATGCAGACACAAGGCGCGACTCCGCTACTTGCTATTTCTTTTAGCTTTCTTTAAGGAAATAGCAGAGCTTCTTTCCTCTTTCCAACGAAGCATTTTCAAATGGGCTAGTTTTTGCTACAATGAAAACATGAAATTTACTATTACCATCCCCGCAAGCCTGCCTCCGATGACCGTCAAAGAACTGCTAGAAGAGCAGCTGCTCATCCCGCGAAAGATTCGTCACTTTCTCCGAACCAAGAAACACATTTTGGTCAACGGTGAGTCCATCCATTGGCAAACTTTGGTCAAGCCTGGTGACAGCATTCAACTAACTTTTGACAAAGAGGATTATCCAGAAAAAGAACTCCCCGCTGGCCTGCCTCATCTGGTCGAGGAGCTCTATCAGGACGAGCATCTCATCATCGTCAACAAGCCAAACGGCATGAAAAGTCACGGCAATGAGCCAACAGAAGTCGCTCTGCTCAACCATGTGTCAAGCTATGTCGGACAGACCTGCTATGTCGTCCACCGGCTGGACAAAGAAACCAGTGGCGCCATCCTATTTGCCAAAAATCCCTTTGTCCTCCCCATTCTCAACCGCCTCTTGGAAAACAAAGAAATCTCCCGTGAATATTGGGCCCTTGCTCAAGGAAAATTTTCCAGCAAGACTACCGTCTACAAAGATAAAATTGGGCGCGATCGCCATGACCGACGGAAACGACTCGTTGATCCGAAAAAGGGGCTCTACGCCGAAACTCATGTAACCCGACTCAAGGAGTTCGGAAAGACGACTCTGGTCAAATGTCAATTGAAAACCGGACGGACTCACCAAATCCGCGTCCATCTCGCCCATCACGGCCATCCCATCATCGGCGATCCTCTCTACCATCCTCAACCCCAAGGTCGCCTCATGCTCCATGCCCACCGCTTGACATTGACTCATCCATTCACCCTAGAAACCATCAACGTGGAAGCACCGTCAGAGAGTTTTGAAGCAGAAATCAAACGGCACAAAAGCAAGGCTAAAAAGGGATATCTTACCTGATTGCCAAGTCCCCAAGACTTATACTCCACATCGACAACTAGCCACAATTCTTTCAAAAAACAGATTTTCTCCAAAAAGACGATTCCCTACCGGACATCGTCTTTTTCTTCTCCTCTATCTAGCAACTTAGCATGCCAGATACAAACAAGCATCTACCCGTTCTTTATAGGTCATCTACCTTGTGTCAAATGGATTTTCAGTCCATACTTGACTATTAGTTCTTACTGCTGCAAGCCCCGACCCGCTTTGAATCATCCTATCTGACCAAAGAATAATCACAAAGCCACAAGAAAAAGCTCAGCCTAGCCGAGCTTTTGATTATTAATTTTTCAAACGTTCTACATCACGCGCAATGACTAACTCTTCATCTGTCGGGATAACCAGAACTCTGACTTTAGCAGCTTCTGTTGAAATATCTCCTGTAGCACCAAAGAAATTCTTCTCTGGATCGACATCGCAGCCAAACCAAGAGATACCTTCGATGACCATGCGACGGATAGTCACAGAGTTTTCACCGATACCAGCTGTAAAGATAATGGCGTCTGCTCCATTTAAAACAGCTAAATACTGACCAATGTATTTTTGAATGCGATCCACAAAAATTTCATTTGCCAATTGCGCCTTTTCATCACCTGCACGCATAGCTTCATGAATATCGCGCATATCACTTGATTTCTCTGAAACGCCCAACAGTCCAGATTCACGGTTCAGAATTCGACTGATATCTTCTGGCGTGTTAAAGTCATCTGTATGCTGCATCAAGTATGGAATAATCGCTGGATCGATGTCACCCGTACGTGTTCCCATCATAACTCCACCAAGAGGAGTGAAGCCCATAGAAGTATCCACTGAGCGCCCTTTATCAACTGCTGTGATAGAAGCACCGTTTCCGATGTGGCAAGTGATTAGTTTCAATTCTTCAATCGGTTTACCCAAAAGTTTCGCAGCTTCGTGGGCTACATACTCATGGCTGGTTCCATGTGCTCCGTATTTACGAACCTTATTTTCAGTGTAATACTTGGTTGGCAATGGGTAGCGATAAGCTTTTTCTGGCATGGTTGTGTGGAAAGATGTATCAAAAACAGCCACACTAGTGATGTCTGGAAGAAGTTGCTTGAAAGCACGGATACCGTCAGCATTGGCAGGATTGTGCAAAGGAGCCAATAGAGACAACTCTTCAATTTTTTCCAATACATCGTCAGTCACAAGAGCTGATTCTTTGAAATACTCGCCTCCAGCTACGACACGGTGCCCAACACCTGTGATTTCATCGTAAGATTGAATAATTTCAAATCGTTTCAAATCATCCAATAAAATTTTCACAGCTTGTGTATGATCAGCAATATCTAAGGTTTGGCGTTCAGAACGACCATCAAATTTAACCGTAGAGATTGAGTCCTTGAGACCAATCCGCTCAATCAAACCTTTAGCTAGCACCTTTTCTTCTGGCATTGAATAAAGTTGCCATTTTACACTCGAACTTCCAGCATTTATAGAAATAGTTTTTGACATCTCGTCACCTCTTTAAGCGTTTTCAAACTATTATATCAGAAATTTGTTCGAATTTCACTAACTTTGACCCAGTTTTGAAAACTTTCACGAAACTTTAAGATTTCATCCTGACTCTGCAAGTCCTGCAAAGGGTAGATAAACGGCTGGATATCTGATTCGCCTTGTTTTCTCAGGACAAATATCGTCTTAGCGTTCTGCCGGCTCGCGAAAATCTTCTCTGGCAGAGAAATCATTGCCAAAAGCTGAGCGCTAGACAGTAGCCATTTTTTCAGCAGATGGCTTTGAGGGCTCGTCAGCAGATTATTTGGGGCCAGAAAGATAGCGTAGCCTCCCGGTTTTAAATATTTTAACGATTGTTCCATCAAGAGATGATGGGCGTAAGTACGCTCGTCTGGACTGGCAACCTCATAACGAGCCGCCACGGCATCATCTGGATAATAGCCCACTGGCAAATCACTGACAATCAAGTCGCTTTCTTTCAGAACCTGAGGCCGCACCGCATCTCCTTGAGCAAAGTGTGCCTTGGAATTCATGACTTCGGCAATGCTGGCAGATAAATCAATCAGCAAGTCGTCAATTTCTAGGCCTAGATAATCCATATTTTTTTGTGTGTGGTTGAGCAGAGTCTCCGCCAAATTGCCTGTTCCACTGCCGATCTCCAGCAAATCGACTCTCTCGTCTTGAGTCAACTGGTCAATCAAAAAACTCAGCAAGAAGCCGACCGAATCAGGTGTGAACTGATGATTAACTTGGAGTGGCTCTGTCTGAGAAGCTTTCATGAAAATAAACTGATAAGCCCGACGCCACTCCTCCTTGGTCAAATGCAGGGCACGAAGTTTCTCATTATTTTTCAGAATTTCTTGTAAGTCCGTATCTCCATCCAGATAAATCCCATTTTGCTCAATCAAGGCATCATAAAAATTAGTTCCCAGCGCATTTTGGATATTTTGCACATTTTCTAAAAGCAGGTGAAAAGCTCGTTCTATTTTTTCAAATTTCATGGCATCCTCCGTTGTCCTATGATACCAAAAAGAAGCCCTCTTTCCAAGGGCTATCGGATTACAAATCTTTTACATTTATATTAGTCGCTTCTCTTGTCCGCTGAAGGAGAGGGCTCTTTACTTTTTTTAGTTTCTTTGGAGTCTTTGCCATCTTTAGCCTTCTTCTCTGGCTCCTTTTTGCTCTCAAAATAGAAAGAATAGCTCTTCTGATTGGCAAGCTGGCTGCTGACTTCCAGCATCTTTCCCTGTCTCCGATAATGAGCGCTCCCTTGATCAAAGGTTAACTGCCCACTCTCCTCTGTGACAGCCTCCTTGGTCAAAACAGCCATAGCATAGGCTTCTGTTCTTTCTCGATTGGCTTGAAAGAGCCGCTGATTGGTCACCTGCCGATTCAGATAAAACTGCAAGAGCAAGCTGAAGACCGCTGCCATGAAGAGGGCGTAGAGCAAGATGCCTGCCTTAACTTTTATCTTGGACACGATAGACATACTCTCTTTCTAAATCATTTTCAAACTGGAAACGAAAGCGGACAAGGTTCCCCTTTTGAGTGATCGGAGCAGCCTTGAGCCCATAAACCATGGGTTGATAGCCGCGTCCCGAAGCATCCGTCTTGCGGAAATCATCACTCCTAGATTTTCCTAAAGCTATATTTTTGCCATCCTGTTTGATGTAGATTTTATCGTTTTCGACCCGGTCAAATTGGCTGCGCGATAGCTCTGTCTCTAACTGATCGACAAATAAGAGCCATTCCTGCTGCTTATTTTCCTGTTGCTGTCGCAGTTCAAAAGCTAGAAGCTTGGTCATCGACTGAAAGACCAATATACCACCGCTCAAGACCAGCAGGGCGACTAGAGTCTCTAAAAGTGTAAAAGCTTTGATTTTAACGTTTTTTAACACTGAGCACCTTCTCCTCTTGGTGATAGACGGTTAATTGCTGGTCTGTTTTAACCTGGCGGACTGTGATGCCGTTGACTGTCAGATTTTCCTGTCCCGTCTGCATGGCCATCCGAGCAACCCGCAGCACTTCCTCCTCCTGCAATAAGCGAATCTGCTCCTGCCGCGACTGACTAATCTGGCCAAGCAGGAGGCTGGCAATAGCCGCAAAAACCGCCATTGCCACCAGAGCCTCCAGCAAAATGCTAGCCTTCATTCGTCGTCTTTTTAAATTTTCCATTGCCCATATAAAGCTGGTAAACAACCTTTTTATCCTCCGTTTGAAAAACAATCTTGCTGAGCGAAGAATTCCCGCCAGCCTGGTCAAACTGAATGGTCTGAGGAGCATGTTCCTGCAAAGTCTTAGGAAATTCTACTTGCTGGTAGCCGTTGGAGATATTGCGCTCCGAAATGGTCAATTTGATCTTTTCATGCCCAGCCACACTTAGCTTTTGGCTCTCCTGATAAAGATGCTCAAATTCTAGGAAAAACAGCTGCTCCTGCACTTGATTGAAACCGGCCTGAACAGAGCCAGATAAACCTAATAAAATGAAACTGACCACAAATAAAGCCAGGAGACTTTCCAGCAGCGTAAAAGCCTTAATCCGCAACTGCACGAGGTTCACTGCTGTTTTTTCCATAGTAAGCCTTATAGGATGCTACCTGCTTATCGGTAATCCGACCATCAGCAACCAATTTCCCTAGAGTGGCTTTTTCATTAACATTCTTCAATTCATAAAGCTCAGCCTGACTTTCCACCACCTTGACGACGGCTGCATTACCGCTTTCTGAGATAGTATCCTTCTGCTTAGTCAAATTCGGGACAAACAAGAGCATCAAGACGCTGATGATTAACAGGACAACTAACATTTCCACCAGAGTGAAGGCTTTAACCTTCAAAGTTTTTAATTTTTTCATAATTGAATCTCCATATTTTGATAAATAGGCAGCAACATGGCTGCATAAAGTAAAACGATAACAAGGGCGACAAAGACAAAGACGAGAGGCTGAATCAAATTCATGGCACGATTGATTCTCAGGAAAAACTCTTCCCAAGTCTTTTCGGCATACAGTTCCAATTCGTCACCCAACTTGGACTTGACCTCACCGTATTCGATGATGAGAGCCAGCTCTTTCTTAAAGAAAAGATAGGTACCGACCTTCTCGGCATAGCCCTGACCTGCACCTAGAGCCGTTTCCAAGTCTCGCCCCAGCTCCTGAAAGAGCTGAGAAGGCTGCTCCTGCATGATAAGAAAAATCTGACTCAATTCCAGCCCTTGCCCAATCATATTGCCCCATTCACGCGCATAGTAGGCTGTCAGATAGGCCCGCACTAAGGTGCCAACAAAAGGAAACTTGGCCAAACGACTGAAAAATCTCATCTTAGAGCTCTTGCGATAATAGAACCAGCCACCGCAAATCAGTAAGCAAAGCGCCAGAACGCCTCCCAGAAAGATCTGCGGTAGGTAATGAATGAACTGAGTAGCCATATTTTGACTGTCCAGCTGAGGCAGGAGATAGTTACGCAAGCCCAGCATGATCAGTACTAGAAAGCCAAGCAGCATCAAGGGATAAGTCCCCACCTCAATCAATTTCTTACGGACTTTCGAAAGATTTTCTAAATAATCTTCGATTTTACCCAAACTAAGATTTAGATTTCCATGCAACTCTGACAAAGACAGCTGGGTGACCACATTATCTGAAAAGCCCAAACGCTTCATAATCTGCGAAAATGACTGACCAGCAGCCAAACCCGAACGCATTTCCGCGACATAGACTTCCTCTAAAAGAGCACTCCGCCGCAGGAAATCGACAATCTCTGCCAGATGAAAACCGCTGGTAAAGAGATTACGAAACAGCTCGATAATCTTCTTTTGCTTAGGCGTAGATAATTTTTTCCGCCTGCCTTTGATCAGCTGTGATATGTCCATCTGCAAAAAGCTGGTCAATCTGCCGGTTCCAGAGACTGGCTTCGTGCTTTTGATAGTCTTGGTTGACAAAGTCGATCACACCTCCTCCCCCGATTAAGCGCTGATAACAAACGCCCTGTAACACCATGCGCAGCTCGTCCTCACTGACACCCAGCTCTAGCAGCCGCTCATATACTCCGCGAACACTCTTGGCATGGATGGTTGAAAAGACCGTTGCCCCTGTCAAACTAGCCCTTACCACCGCACGAGCCGTTTCTTGGTCGCGGATTTCCCCGATAATCAAGAGATCTGGTCGGTGACGCAGAGATAGCTTGATAAGGCTGTCGTAGGTCATGCCGATGGTTTCATTCAGCTGAAGCTGGAGCATATTTTCCTGCTTGATTTCCACAGGGTCTTCGATAGACATGACCTGCTGTTGCCTAAATCTCATCTGAGCCAACTGGTGCATCAGCGTCGTCTTTCCACTGCCAACTGGCCCTGAAAACAGATAAAGGCCACGAGAATTTACTTTTTCACGAAGATCAGGCAGATTGTCAAACCAGAAATGCAGCTCACGCTCCTCATCGTGTAAGAGCCGAATCACCAAACTCTCATAGCCGCGGTAATCTCCGACAGTCGACAGACGGAGCGAAACCGTGGCCTCTCCACAATCATAATCGCAGGAGCCTAGCTGACTGCGCCTCTTCTCCCCGACATTCATCCCCGAGACAAACTTAAAATGGCTGATGACTGACGACAGTAAATCAAAATCATAGGTCTGAATAAAACGGCGCTCATCACCTACCCGCATATAGAGCTCGTAACAGGAACTCTTGGGAATCAGATAGATATCTTGGGCCGCTTCCTGTCTGGCCAATTGAATCATTTCCTTTGCAATTTTTTGAACCATAAGTCCTCCTCACCTTACTATTCGCACAAAATAAGAAAAAATAAAAAAAGAATGAAGAAATTTTCTCCATTCTTTGACTTTTATCCTACCTAGCCCGCACTTTAATTTTGCAAATACGGTGTTTTTCAGTAGCATTTTGCTTGCGGTAGCCTGGACGATACTTGCTCTTGGGGATCTTGCGTTCATTTTCTAACAAAATCAGGGAGTGGTATTGCTGAATATCTTCATTGCACTCCTCACACCAACGTTGATCGGCCGGATCCCAGAAAATCGTCATAAGATCACTGCGGCTTTTATAAAGTGGCGATGCTTGAGACATCTCTATCCAGCGGTGTTTATAGTATTTGAGGGCGGTATAATAATCATCGAAATATCTTTTTTCAATGATATCGTCCTCCCAACCGTCTAAAAACCACCAGGGCTCATAATCGCCATACATTTCTATTACGCTGTACATACCTGTCCCCTTTTGTATCCTATATTATATATAAATCTCTTTGATAATGGAACTATTTTGCTCGTAGGCTCTATAATAGTTCATTTCTCATCAAAGAAACAAAAAGGAGTGTCCTTTTTTGTGCTTATTTCCAATTCAGATGCACATGCTCTTTCATTTCCTTATAGGCCGTATCAATCCGATCTTTGGTCGCTTGATCCAGCTGATTGCGATATTTTCCACCCTCAATGAAATCTTCTAAAATAAGGGTTTGATATGTGTAAAGTGGATAACCCTCTGGTGAGTAAGTTCCCTTTTCCACACGGCTGACCCAGCTTGGATGCGCCTGAGCTGTTTTGATAATGGTTCCCTTATCCGTCTTTTCAATGGTAACATCCATCAAGACACCACGCTCGGTCCACTCAGCCGTGTCCACACCAGCCATGGTTTCAATCCGCTGGTTAGAGATAAAATTCCCCATGGAGTAGATAATCAGCTTCTTCTGACCATCTTTTTCAAGAATTTCTGAAGGTTGTACCACGTGGGGATGCCCGCCAAAAATGATGTCCGCTCCCCAGTCCACCATCTTGTGATAGAGCGCCACCTGCTCCTCATTTGGCTCCAGCTGGTATTCGACACCCGTCTGTGGCATGACTACTGTAATGTCCGCTTCTTTCTCCGCCTGCTCAATCTCAGCCTTCATCTTCTCCTCATCAAAGGTCGATAGGTGATGATCAATCTCCTTCTGACTGAGATTGGACTCCAAGCCATTAAAGCCATAGGAATAAGCCAGAATAGCAATCTTGATACCTTTTACTTCTTTGATCAGGATAGGCGATTTATCCCTATTCTTGTGAGTATAGACACCGACTGGGCTAATCCCGTGATCTTCAAAGGCTTTGGCAGTCGTAAAGACTCCCTCAAGCCCTGAGTCTAGGATGTGATTATGGGCCAGATCCACCACCTGGTAACCAGCATCTTTGATGGCAGGTACAACAGCCTCTGGAGCATTGAAAAGCGGATAGCCTCCCAAAGGATAGTCTGAGCGAATGGTCCCTTCAAAATCCCCCAAGACCAAGTCCCCTTGCTGGAGCCAGTCCTTGACATAGGTGAAATTTTCCGAAAAATCATAGCTACCATCAGCCTTTTGGGCACTCATATAAAGCCCATCGTGGTACAAAAGGTCGCCATTAGCCATAATGCGCACCGTTTTCGAGTCAGCCTTCTTTCCTGCAACCGAGGAAGATTTGGGAGCATCTTTAGAAACATTCCTACCGCTTCCCTTAGGCAGCCCCATGATGTTTTGGAAAAATAAAATTGCTGCCGCTGATACAAATACTGCTCCCAACAGGGCAAGGATAAAGGCACGGTTGCTTAATACTACTTGTCGCTTGGTTCCAGATCTTTTCTCCATTTTGCCAACCTCCATATTACTTATATTTTATCATAAATTATCCTCCCAAGGGAATAAAAAAGAGTCTGGGACAAAAGTCCTAGCCTCTCAATTGTCTTTGGATTGTCGAGCAAGACGCAGTGGTTGAGTGGGCTCTACTACGCTGATTTCATCAGCTTTTACAGCCCTACTCAACTGTGCGGAGGTGGGACGACGAAATCGAATTCTAACGAATTACCGATTTCTGTCCCACTCTCTAAATATCAAGCCGAGCTCAGCATCAAGGACTGTAAATACCAGCGATAAGCTGCCCGATAATGATAGGCATTAAAAAACTTCATCTCCCCGATATCATAGCGCATCAGATAGTAAATCAGATAGCGCAGATGCAGGCTTTCCCACTCCATGCTAGCCTTTTGACAATGAGCATACTCAGCCTCAAGCTCCCCATAGTAATCTCTGAATTGATTATAAATTGCTTGAATTTCCATTATAACTCCAATCTTTTTGCTTTAACACTAGTTTAACGCAAAAAGAAGAGAATTAGGGGCAAGAATCGTATCCTGTCTCATTTAAGAGCCAAAAGGTAAGGTTAGTCACTAGAAAATGACATCTCAGGGAATATTTTTGACATTTAAGGATTTTGGGAAGTAACCTTTTTGATAATCATTTACGATTAAATACTTTACTATGCTGAAATTTAGAAGTAGCTAATATTTTAGGGCGATAATGAAATACAATCGCTCTAACTCATAACTTGAAATAAGAATGACTTATTAGACAACCTAACCTCTCACTCTACTTTTTTACTTCATAACCATTTGGATTTAGTCTTTGCCATCTCCATGAGTCCCGTACCATATCCTGTAGATTTTTTTCGGCTTTCCATCCTAAGACAAGATATGCCTTATTAGGATCTGCATAACAAGTAGCCACATCTCCAGGACGACGTTCCTTGATTACATAAGGAATCTTGACTCCATTTTCACATTCAAAAGCCTTAACCATATCCAAAACGCTATAGCCAGTCCCAGTTCCAAGGTTGAAAACAGCTGTTCCTTTATGTTCTAAATTATGCTTCACAGCTAAAACATGACCTTTTGCTAAATCTAACACATGAATATAGTCTCGCACACCTGTACCATCATGTGTATCATAGTCATTACCAAAAATACTAAGTTCCTGCAATTTACCAACTGCAACCTGAGTGATATAGGGCATCAGATTATTAGGGATTCCATTTGGAGCCTCCCCAATTAAACCCGACTCATGGGCTCCAATAGGATTAAAATAACGAAGATTCGTCACAGACCAATCTGGATTTGCAGCAGCAACATCTGTTAGAATTTGCTCCATCATCAACTTCGTATATCCATAAGGGTTTGTCGCTGAAATCGGCAAATCCTCTGTCAATGGTGAAATATTATTCATTCCATAAACTGTAGCACTAGAACTAAAGATAATATGCTTTACATCATATTTCTTCATCATATTGAGAAGGGATATAGTACCACCGACATTGTTGTCATAATATTTTAGCGGTTCTTGCACAGACTCACCAACTGCCTTATAAGCTGCAAAATGAATCACTGCATCAATATGATTTTCCTCAAATACCTGATCCATAAACTTTTTATCTGCAATAGAACCTTGATAAAAAGGAACCGTCACACCTGTAATAGTTTTTAATCTATCTAAGACCTGAAGCGAACTATTTGAAAAATCATCTACAACTACAACATCATAACTACTTTTTAATAATTCTACCACTGTGTGGCTACCGATATAACCTGTACCACCTGTGACTAAAATTTGTGTCATTTGCTCCCCCTGAAATACATACACACTCTAGCTTATGATAGTAGAAAACATTCTACTATTACTCAAAAACATAACTATTATTTTGCTAGTTCCTTCAATGGAAGGCGAGATAAATCCTTCAACCTTGTTTTATAAGCCACTTCGATTTTTTTTGTAATACTATCTTTATTTTTATTAACTAGTTCCATTTTTTCATAAACATCTTCAGCGGTCACTCTATTTTGAAGATTTATGTAGGAATCCTCACAATTTGTATATGAACAAACTTCTTTCATTTTATTTTCATAAGCCAAAGCAACGAAAGGAACGAAATTTTTTGCAGCAAGTACAATACTATGGTATCTCATACCAACTATAAATTGCTTTGAAGCTAAAGCTTGATCATACTCATCTGATGTTTTAACATCATTTCGAAATATTAATGCATCTTTAGGCATTCCATGATTTCTTAATTCTATCATCACTTCTTTTATATATTGAACTTCATCTGCTTGTCCAGTATGTGGTATCAACTCTATTTTATAGTTGTTATCTATACAGTACTTAGCAATTCCAGGAATAATATTTTCTATGACTTCCGTAGCCATATCTCTACCTTTGAATTCTGGATGCCATCCTAACAGTGTTACAACAAGACCAATGCAATTGTCTTTTTTTTCTCTTATAATTGGTCTCTCTGAAAAAGCAGTATCAACGCCTAATTGTGAATCCAGATCGATTGATTTTAAGAAGTCAACACTTCTCTGTTCTCGAACATAAAGAATTGATTTTCTTAAGACTTTCCTAGCTAAAAAATCAAAGACGATATTTCCGCTTGCATTAATAGTATTAAGACAAAAAATCGGTGTTTTTCCTTCTATTATTACAAATAATAATCGCAGTAAAAAAGCCCAATCTTTATAAATTCCAATACTAGCTCCACAAGGAGTCACATATATATAGTCCGCATCATTAATTGTTCGAATCATTTCCTTCATTACATTATTTGAAAAACTACTATTTTTCAAAAATGTTCTACGCAATAATAAATAACGTAGAATACCAATTTTACCTGCATTTTTTAATCTTAAATCAATATTACGATGTCGAATCCTTTCATCCAGTATATCCAATCTATTTGAAGAATTATAAATAATATCTATCTGACTGACTCTGGGGTTTGCTAATAAATTCCTAACCAATGCGGTACCCGCTGCTTCATCCCCTCTATTTTCACAATATTGATTAATTATAACAATTTTCATTATTTCCTCCTAATTTTATTAACAACAGTTTTAAACATATGCTTATTAATATAAATAAAATAAAGCCCCGCACTAGCTAACAAAATAATTTGCAACCAAAGATATCCTAAATTAATAGATAAAAATGATATTATGTACAATAATATTGATGCTTGTGCCATCTGAGTAAGTATCTTTTTTTTCTCAAATAAGCCTTTCAACTTATTTAATCTTAGGTAAAACAGTATAATGTAACTAAATAACGTTGAAAAAGCTGCAGCATAAAGGCCTATTTGAGAAATCAAAAGAAAATTTATTATTAAATTTAGAACAGCAGCAATAACAGTAGTTACGCCATTTGTTTTAGTATCTTTCTGTCCTAATAGGATGCCTCCTTGATATTGAGATAAATTTAAAAATAATGTGGATAATATCAACGTTGGAACAATATAGATTCCTGAAATATAATCATAACCTAGAAGATATCTATAAAGAAACGGAGTAATAGTTACAACAACCAACGAACTAGTGAACAAAAAAGAAAATAATTTTTCATAAGTAGCATTATAAAATTCTTTCCTTATCTCATATTTATCTGATGAGGAGACGATAGCACTTTGTTGCCATGCTAAATTAAAGATACTATAAAATACAGTAATCAAGGTTGGTATTTTCGTACTCACTGCATATATCCCATTAAAACTGCTTCCTAAAAATATATTAATAATAGTTCTATCTGAGACACTTGTTATCCACCAAGAAATTGCGTTCGGAAGCAGAGGAAATGAATAATATATTAATTTTTTAAAAACTGATATATCAAATATTTTAATAGATAAATCTATGTACAATTTTGTTGAAAAAAATATATAAATACTAGTTAATAAATAGGATAGTCCAAATGCAGTTAATAATCCTCCAACACCTCTATTTAATATACTTAACATAAAAAAAGACAGAAAAATCGTACAAAGACCACAAAAAATATTAGCGATTGAATACTTTCTTAGCTCATTCAAACCTCTAAGGTACTCAATTGAATATACTTGCCAAGCATATGTCACTGTACAAAAAACAAACGGAAGTTGGTACTCGAATTTTATAGCAAATAATGCAAGAGGGATAAATAAAATAGAGGTTATTAATAGATAAGTAAATCCTGTTTTAAAGTATACTGTACCTTTATTTTTATCTTCTAAAGTAAATCTTAATACCGCTTGCTCCAGTTGCATGGATAAAAAAGGAACAAATAGAGATACATAACTAAATAACAAGTCATAATCTCCATATTCCTTTGTTGTCAGCCAAATAGTAAAAAAAGGAACAAGCAAAAAAGATATAGCTTTAGTAAAAAGATTACCAATACCTATAATAAGAGTATTTACTACCAACTCTTTTTTTCTATCTATCATTACTTTCTCCTAAAAATAATATCCAATCTTAAAATCTGACTAATTAAAAACGACATCAACAAGTTTATTATTGTAACTTTTGAAGTAAATGCATTAGAAAAGAATGACATGAAGATAGCAACTGTTGTTGCTGAATACATAAAGAACGTTCCAAAATTCTGGTTTACTTTAAATAATCTGTAACTAATACCTGACCATACTCCACTTAAATAGGTAAATATGAACATCCAAATTACTCCCCCATCCTGTGCAAAATCCTGAAACATAGTTCCAGTTGTCATCGATTTGATTCTCAATAAATTCTTCCATTCATCAAAATACATAGAGATATTTTCTGGATAAAGATGCCTTACGTGAAATATGTCTAAAATAGCTCCAAAAGTCTTTAACCCTAATAAGTTATGTGTATCATATAGAAAAAATTGAAAAAGATTTTCATAATTAAATGCTACATATAGGTAAGGTTGGGTCAAGAATTTTAAATTATCTGGCAAGATTATCTGATATCCATTATACATATCACTCAAAGAGACTCCATACATCTGTTTATATACCAGCTCATATAAAAATATAAACAGAATAACGATAAGTACTGCGACTTTCAACAATGTATGAATATTTATTCGTCTCTTATAGGTATTATAGGCTACAAGAAATAAAACCATCATATATATGATTTGGAATTTATTAGACATCAGAAAAGCAATGATGGTAATTGTTGAAAAATACCACCAAAACAAGGCACCTACAGACTTGCTATTATAATGATCATAAAGTAGTAACCCAAATAAGGAGGACTGTAAAATAACAATCGTTCCCCAACCAGAAATAAAATAGTCTGCTCTCTCTACCTTACTAATAGCTGGAGGAGCACCTAATTTATAAATCATCACAAAAAACGAAAAAACTATCGCAATCCAAATTCCAAAAACAACTATTCTCATAGTAGTAGGAGAATAGCTAATCATTTTGACATGTTTAGAAAACTTCATGAGCCTAGATGTTTGATTCCCTAGGTAAAAAGCAACTATCATACAAATTATTAAAAGAGTAAACCAAATAGGATACTCGTTTTGGAGTAATGATAATCTCAAAGAAGATATAAAGTAAGTTGATAATATTAATAATGAAAAAATTGTTGATGGATTTAATAGGTCCAGCTTTTTTTTAATTGATAATACAACAACATAACCCAGAAGAATAAAAGCTAAAAATATTGACATATTCTACCTAATTTCTTTTAATATTGTTAAAGATCGTTTTGTCTTTTTAATTTGAATATGACGATCGTTTTTCCAATATCCCAATCTTAACACAACCTCTCGAATACGATATGCGAGCATCATACTTCTGTAGGTTTTATCTGCTTCATTTTTACCATAAAATTTCTCTACAAATAAAAAAGTATTTTCGAATAATTTTCTTTGTTTATTATAGTTTATATTTTGTGCCTCACTAGCACCGCCAACATGGATAAGTGATACTGTAGGAAGAAATAATACAGACTTATTTAGATTCTCTGCAATCTTTTTACACAAATCCATATCCTCTGTATACATAAAATATTCTGTTGAAAATCCTTCTATTTTTCTAGCTTCTGCAGTTCTCATAACCATTTCAGCACCAATTACCCAGTCTGGAGAATAGGGCTTCTCTGATAGATAATAGTTATTAAAAAATTTTCTACGAATAAACATAGGAAAAACTTTTCCTAAATGCAAAATCTCACTAAACATTGCATGAGGAGTCGCAAATCTAAAACAAGATGGTTGATGACTTCCATCAGGATTTTTAAGCTGACATGCTACCAAGCCTATCTTCTGATTCTTTAAAAGAATTTCAATGGACGGAGCTACTATATCTTCTGTTAAAATCACATCAGGATTAATAAAACATGTATAATCCGTAACAACCTCAGCCAAAGCAAGATTGTTGGCTTTAGCAAACCCCAAATTATCCTCACTTGCTATAACTTTAACATCCTTAAAGTTCTTTCTTATAATAGAAACTGTCTTGTCAGACGACGCATTGTCAACAACTATTATTTTTGAATGTTTGGGGGAATGCCTCTTGATTGAATCTAAGCATGGCAAAATCTCATCTTGACTATTCCAAGTTACTATAATAAAAGTAATCGCATTTCCCATCACGCTACCTTTTAGACCTTCCTGTGGTTACTTCCTCTTGAACTCTTTTAATATCTCTTTTAGCGATACACATAACTCTCTTCTTTAAAATAAAATTAGGAATTAACTTTTTAATTTTTTGTTTGTTTTTAGAGGAACTACTGAGCCAACTCGCAGTGTAGTGATGAATAGTGTAGCTGTCTTTTGTTATTTTTAACTGTTGAGTGTCTGCATTCAAAGGATTAAAAAATTCTTCTGGATAAACCCGAAGTCCTTCTAAATTTTGCACACTCTTACTTTCAGTAATACCAATTTTTAGCCCTCTGCTCAGTATCCCAACAGTATTCGCGGCAGGGCAAGGAACTTTATTATAACTACCATCCTCTAAAACGAACTTCCTATTTTCATATACATCCAACATAGATTTTACACACTGATTTTCAGGAGCAGCAGCAAAGCCCAAACCAGAGTTAACCTCAAGAGAATTTTGAAAACCTATAAAGCCAATACCATTCTCAATTAAAGGAGTTAAATCTTTAATTACCTCTACATCTGTATCTAGATAAATTCCCCCATAGTTGTAGATAATATACAGTCTAGCAAAATCAGAAACAAAAGCCCACTGTTTTTCTCTATATGCTTCTAAACAGTATGATGATATTGAAACATCAAAATTAGTCTCGTCCCATCTTTTAATTTCAAATTCTGGACAAAATTTTCTCCAACTTTCGATATATCTTTGATACTCTTCTGGTATAGGATTACCTCCGAACCAACAATAATGAATAATTTTAGGAATCATATTTTAAATCTATTCTATGTACGTAATTTTTTATATATAAACGATCTAATTATATTTGGTAATATGCAAACAATTGCATGTGGTAATACACTAAATATAATTTCCTTTAAACCAATCCAGTGGATTTTTTTCAGCCACAAATGAAACGCCAGTAGATTTTTTGCGTAACCAAAACCACCTCTCCTCAGATACATATCTTCAGATACCCTCATTAGTACTAGCGGTTCCTGTATATTACTCCCATTGTACTGTGAATGTAATAACCTAATCCAAAGATTATAATCTTCAAAAAAAGGAAAACGATTATCGTAATTACCTACTTTCTCTACATCGCTTTTCTTAAACATCACACTAGGATGATTAAATGGATTTCTATTTTTTGAAAATAAAATAATATCATTTTGATTTTCAGGCACTCTTCTTTGACCAGTAACTATAGATTGATCTTCTGTGAATTCAGCAACAACAGAACCAACAATACTTAAATGCGAGTTATTATTGAACAAGTCCATTTCTAACTCCATTCGGTTAGGTAAACTAATGTCATCAGAATCCATCCGAGCAACAAGCTCATTTTTACATTTTTGAAGACCTAATTTCAATGCATTTCCTAAGCCTACATTTTTTTCCAATCTAAGTATTTGCATCACTTCACCAAGTTGCTGCTTAAATTCTAGTATAACTGAATCTAATTCCACAGTTAGTTCCCCATCACAAACTACAACAAAATCATTTGTTGAAACAGTTTGCTGAAAAATACTCTGCATAGCCATACGCAGGTATTCCGGATTTTCCTTTGCATATACAGACATTAATACGGAATAATTTACAAACATGTCACTCCATCCTATATATTTCAAGCACCATCATCTAGCACCGTCACCTGTAAAAACAATCTTAATCGTCTTCAAAAATATGCAGAAATCTAGATTAAAACTCATATGCTCTATGTAATATTTATCATAGACCAATTTTTCTCGTGGCAACAGATCATACCCACCATTAACTTGCGCCCAACCCGTAATACCCGGTTTAACAGCTAGTCTATCATTAAAATCTGGACATTCCTGTAAAAATTCTTTTATAAACATTGGGCGCTCAGGTCTAGGACCTATAAGCGACATATCGCCTTTTAAAACATTTAACAGTTGGGGTAATTCATCAATCCGTGTTTTTCGAATAAAGCGACCAACTTTTGTAATTCGATTATCATTCTTTTCAGCCCATTGATGACCTTTAATTTCTGCATCAAGATACATTGATCTAAGCTTATAAATATGGAAAAATTCCCCATTTAAACCTACTCGTTCTTGTAGAAAAAAGGGATTTCCAGGGCTATCTATTATTATCAAACAAGAAAATATTAAAACCAATAAAATAGAAACCGGCAACAAAAGCAGACAAATAAGAATATCTAACAACCTTTTATAAGGTAAGTATGGACTCTTAAAAACTTTTTGATTTTTTATTCTTCTATTCATATATCCCCCTCATAATTAAATCACACTAACCTAACAATACTACTTCGTATAATTTTTTATCAGTATAATATTATTTTTCTCCGATAAAAGTATATCATTCTTTTCTAATTTCTTGATTTCATCATATACGTAATAAAAAGAGAAGATTAACTAAAATTGAATAAAGATTATGAAAAATACAGCTACTCCTAACTCTTGAATTTCCCTTTGCATTCTAAACATATAGTCCTTCTCGCTTTTCTTCTATTCTTTACTCTTCTTTACTCAAATTATCCCCATAGTGTCCATAGGAACCATAGAAACCGTATTTGTCTGCTTGCACATTGTATTTATTTAAGACCACGCCAAGGAATGGTGTGGACGATTGTTCCAACTGGATTTTAGATCTTTGAACCATCTTCCGCTTAACTTCCTTTGGCGCTACAACCAAAAGGCTAGCATCGCAGACTCTAGAAACAAGAGTCGCATCTACTACCATACCAATCGGTGGTGTATCTACAATAATATAATCATAGTGACGGCGCAAAACGTTCATCATCGTTGCAAATCGATCACTCTGAAGAAGTGCAGTCGGGTTAGGGGAGATTTGCCCCGAAGAGACAACGAAAAGATTTGGCTCATCCGTTTCGCACAATCCTTGAGATAGATCTGTAGTGCCAGACAGATATTCTGTCAAACCAGTGACTTTTCCATCACTCTTAAAGACTCCACCTAACATTTTAGAATTCCGGATATCCGCATCAACCAAAAGTGTCTTGTGACCCGCTTTAGCAAAGGTCAGAGCAAGATTGGTTGAAGTTGTTGTCTTCCCTTCACCTGGGAAAGTAGAACTAATAGCAATTACTCTGATATTCTCGCCACTAAGTTGGATGTTGGTTCGAAGAGCATTATAGTACTCCTCTACCCGTGAAATAGACATTTTCTTCTTTCTTGCTAACTCTAATATTGGCATTGTATCTCCTAACCTACCTTATTCATATCTGGAACGACACCAAGTAAAGTCATTCCTAAGACTTCTTCAATATCTTCTGGCTTCTTGACACGGTCATCAAGGATCTCAACAATCACTACTACAATGACCATCAAGACACCACCCGCAAGCACTCCAATGATGGTATTGCGACGGATGTTCGGAGAAGACGGTGTTTTTGGCGTTTCTGCTTCTTCCAGCGTTGTAACATCAGATACCTTAGTAACAGCGATGATTTTCTCGGCAGCAACTTCACGTAAGGTATTGGCGATACGGCTAGCTTCCGCCGGATCTGCATGCGTAACCGTGATTGACACAATCCGAGTATCTGTTGGTACAGTCACAGTTACCTTAGATGCCAAATCAGATGGCGAACCTGACAGTTTCAACTCTGAAATGACAGATGCCAAGACATCCTGAGACAGGATAATTTCCTTATAGTCCTTTACCAGATAAGAACCTGCCTGCAGGTCTTGGTTGGTCAAAGCAGGATTGTCACCCTGCTGGCGATTGACAACGTAGATACGCGTCGTGCTCTTATAAGTAGGCTTAGCAATAAAAACGCTGTAACCTAGTGCTAAAACCCCCGTCAATAAGGCAGTTAAGATGATTAAAAACTTCCGTTTCCAAAGTGTCTTCAACAGAGACAACACATCGATTTCGATCATTTGATTTTCTTGATTCATGTATTTACTTTCTCCAGAGTTTGATTGATTAAATAAACTCGTTACTTAATAAGATTTCTTGGTTTGTCTTAAAGAGTTCTTCCGCACGCTCAGCACCGTATTTTTTTGCGACAATCTGATAGGCCTTTTGCATATAAGGCGGTCTGTCATCGAGATTGTGCATATCGCTGGCAACGAAATGAACCAAGTCCCGTTCTAGAAAGAACTGAACACGCTTTTTCATAAATTTGTAACGATCACCAAAAAGCTTGGGTTTCAAAACATTTGAACTGTTGACCTGCATATAGCAGCCCATATTGATCAATTCGCTGACCCTATCTTCGTCATTTTCCAGACAGTGATAGCGCTCGATATGGGCCACCACCGGAGTCATTCCGAGGCGGATAACATTGCCCAAGGCTGAGTGAATATCCTTATAGGGTGTATTCATACTAAACTCGATCAAGACATACTTGGTGTCGCCTAGACTGGGAAATGTCCCCTCTTCCAGCTTTTGCAAGATATCACTAGTATAGTAAATCTCAGCTCCATATAGCACAGTCAAGTCGTCAGCAACCTGCTTGGCTAACTCCTGCACTTGCTTGAAGTTTGCTGCAATCTTTTCTTCAGGTGTTTCAAACATGCCCTTTCGGCGATGAGAAGTAGAAATAATGGTGCGAACGCCCTGACGATAGCTCTCTTCTAGCAGACGTCGACTATCCTCCAGTGTCTTAGGGCCGTCATCCACATCAAAAATGATATGCGAGTGAATATCAATCATGCTTTACTTCCCTTCCATCACTTCTTGGATCGCTGCTTTGGCTGCTGCCAAGCTATTTTGATCAATTTCCATCATATAGAGATTGGCTTCTGGCATGGCATAGGAAGGCAGACCTGTATTTCCAGTTCCGGTCAAGGCCTGAGAAGTCACATTATAACTTCCACCTGACTCCAGCTGAGTATTGATCAGATTCATCATCGTTTCCAAGCTCATATCGGTCTGGACAGAATCCTGCAATCCTGAAAGAATGGCATTGTAATTTTTCAGTGCATCTGTCGAAGTCAGCTTTTTAATGACTGCTGCAATGACTTTTTCTTGGTTCTTACCACGATCATTATCTCCGCCATTTAGTGAATAACGTTCACGGACAAAGCCTAGGGCTTGGTCAGAGTTCAGATGGATCTTGCCTACAGGGAAATGGTAATTGCCGTGCAGGCTAGTAAACTCTTGGTCGTTCTCAATATCAATTCCGCCCAGCAAGTCAATCAACTTGAGAAAGGATGTGAAATTCAGGCGCACGTAATAATTCAAATCAATGCCGTAGAGATTTTCCAAGGTGTGAACTGAAGCGTCTACGCCATATATACCCGCGTGGGTCAGCTTATCTGGCTGATTGAGGCCACCGTCCGCAATTGGAACATAGGCATCCCGAGGCGTCGTCGTCAGCAAGACTTTCTTGGTCTTACGATTGACTGTCATGATAATATTAACATCCGAGCGTGACACAGAAGAAATCGGTCCATAAGTGTCAATACCACTGACATAGATATTGAAGACCTCTGCATTAGGATCCTGCTTGCCGATGGCTGTATCAATCTTCTTGCTCATCTTGTGAGTGTAGATTTTTTTAATCTTAGAAGCATAGTCGGGATCTTCCCCACGAATGGTATCTTCAAAGACGCTATTCAAGACCATAGCCTTGGCTTCACCAGAAGTCAATGACTTATAGGCAGAGAGATAAGAAGAAGCTGTATCCACTGTCAACTCATGCCCTTGTGTTTGACTGATATTTTTCATCAGCGCTTGGACATTGTCTTGGTCATTGCCTGATGGCGCTAAGACATTTGTCAACTGCTTGAGGTCCGTGACATCACTATCTGCCGGCACCACGATACTCATCTCATACTCAGAGTAGTTGGAAGTAGAGTTGACACCTGCTGACAAGTCGACCAAACCTTTCACAGCATACATAGATACCGAACCCACAAGTAGAGCTAGTATCAGAAGGGCGCTGGTCGCCTTCCCTGCTTTCCCCTTGAAAATGAGGAAGCCTGATAGGACTGCCACTGCTAGGATGAGGACTGTCACTAAGACATTCACATAGCGAAAAGCTAGAAAATGATAGCGGAAAATTGTGAAAATCAAGAAAGCCGCTAACAAAGTATAAACACCCAAGAGGGTGCTGTTAAATATTTTCAAGCGATTGCTTTTCTTTTTAGATTTTTTTGATCTCTGATACATTCACCTTACTACTTTCTGTGCGAAATTACTCTAGTCTATTATAGCATAAAAACATGACTTTTTTAAGAATTTCTTAAGAATATTACATAATTGTAAAAAAATCCTATTTTTTTGTCAACGACTTCAACTTTGAAATCGAATTCAAGCCAAAAACAGAAAAATAAAGCGGCTGGGACAAAAGTCCTAGCCTCTCAATTGTCTTTGGATTGTCGAGCAAGACGCAGTGGTTGAGTGGGCTCTACTAGGCTGATTTCATCAGCTTTTACAGCCCTACTCAACTGTGCGGAGGTGGGACGACAAAATCGAATTCTAACGAATTACCGATTTCTGTCCCACTCTCCTTTTTCTGACAGGTAAAATAGAACTTGGCTCATGAACTCCAAGAACCGCTTACATCATCGTAAGCACATTTGAAAATTGTGGACAAAGTTGACCTAAATGTCCTATTTTTATACTAGGAATTCTGCTTCAATCTAGACGATTACAGCAAGCCATCTCGGTCCACTTGCTCATAGGCCTGCAGCCCGTCATTGAGCTTATCCCAGATGACTACCTGACCTGCCTGAAGGGACTTCTGCACATCAATGATGCGCTGATTGGAAGAACCGCGGAACTGCAGCATGAGATTCTTCTTGGTAAGGTCAAAACGACCGTCCACTAGGATATCAATCAGACTTAGCAGCTCCAGCTTATCCTCCGTTTCCAGCATCATCTCCTCCCAGGTGTAGCCCGTCCAGGACCAGATATCCTTGTCCGGCAGCTCACGCCGAATCCGCTTGACCAAGGGCAGAAGAATACCTGTATTGAGAAAAGGCTCGCCGCCTAGGAGGGTCAGTCCCTGCACATAAGGCTCCGCCAAGTCTTTCATAATCTGCTCTTCCAGCTCTTGCGTATAAGGAATGCCAGCGTTGAAGGACCAAGTTGCCGCATTATAGCAGCCCTCACAGTGAAACATACAGCCGCTGACATAGAGGGAGTTACGGACGCCTTCGCCATCCACAAAGTTAAAAGCCTTATAGTCAATGATTCGCCCCTTACTCAGCTCCTCACTTTTCCATTCTTGAGGTTTGGGATTGTTCATCGTCATCCTCCAAATCTATCCAATAGCGCTGACTTCTGTCGATGGTATTTTCATAAACACCGCCAGCAGAGAGAATGGTGCGACGGCTGCCCTCGTTGTCTTCATCGCAGGTAATCAGTACTCGTTCCAGTCCTTGTTTTCTAGCCTCGGCTAGTCCTAACTCCAGCTGCAACTTAGCCAAGCCCTTTCTGCGTTGACTAGGCCGGATAGAATAGCCAATATGCCCACCCTCTACAAATAATTTATCATTCAAGGACAAGCGCAGGGCTAAAAAGCCCAGAGGCAAGCCGGTCTCATCAAAGGATAAAAATTGGATGGCAG
>ERZ772977.392-NODE-392-length-31245-cov-7.662039_pt1 | contig 31245 bp, 29 predicted proteins | sample MGYA00511131_ERZ772977 | MGnify/ENA primary metagenome ERZ772977 (study PRJEB29015, sample SAMEA2737935) | human oral metagenome | biome: human oral; feature: human-associated habitat; material: dental | place: China | collected 2151 ...
CGGGGTGCTCGACCTGCAGACGCGGGTTGACCTCGAGGAACCAGATGTTGCCGTCGGGCTCGAGCAGGAACTCCACCGTGCCTACGCCCACGTAGTCGACGTGCTCGAACAGTGCGCGCGACGCATTCACGAGGGTCTCGTGCGCACCCTCAGGCAGGAACGGGGCGGGAGCCTCCTCGACCAGCTTCTGGTTGCGACGCTGCACCGAGCAGTCACGGGTCGAGATGACGTGGAAGTTACCGTGCGTGTCGCGCGCCGACTGCGTCTCGACGTGACGGGCGACCTCAACAAAACGCTCGACGAAGTGAGCGCCCAGGTCGGAAGCGTCCGTGTGACGCGCGAAGAACAGGTCGAGGTCGGCCTGCGAGCGGATGATGCTGATGCCTCGGCCGCCGCCGCCGTCGGCGCGCTTGAGCACCACGGGGTAACCGGCGGAGGCGATGAACGCCTCGACCTCCTCGCGCGAGGTCACGGGTTCGGACACACCGGGGACGGGAGCCACGCCGCACGCCTCTGCCACACGGCGGGCCTTGATCTTGTCGCCCAGCGCGTCGATGACGGAAGACGCGGGGCCGAGCCACGCGATACCTGCATCCTCGACAGCCCGTGCAAACTCGGAGTTCTCCGAGAGGAACCCGTAGCCGGGATGAATCGCATCCGCACCCGTCTCCAGAGCGATCGCCAGGATCTTCTCACCGTTCAAATACGTCGACGCTGCATCGTCGCCACCGAGGGACAGGGCCTCGTCGGCCTCGCGTGTATGAGGCGCGGCCATATCCTGATCGGCGTAGACCGCGATTGTTGCGATGCCCATGTCGGTGGCCGTGCGGCACACGCGCAGAGCGATTTCGCCACGGTTGGCGACAAGGATTCGATTAATTGTTCGCACGCTTCTCCTTGGTGTCGTGAACAGTTGTCAGAGGTAATCCGGTTGCCAGGACATCTCCGGCGTTAATGTCGTGAGTGCGGCCATCGTCAGTGGCCACGAGGAGGGAGCCGGTCTGGCTCAGCCCCAGGGCAACGCCTTCCATCGCCGGGTGACCATTCGGATCCGTCGGCTTCGCCAGCGCGATGCGCGTCCCCAGGAGCGGCAGGGCGTTTGCGGCCTCGTCAGCCAGCCCGCAATCGTGCGCGTTTCCATGGGTGACGAGGCCTCGGATGCGAGAGTCGAGTCCGGTGAGGATCTGCGCAAGCAGGGTGTGGGAGACGGAAGTGGGATTGGCTCCGGCCTCGGCGTCACCTTCGGCGTACAGGGAGGTGGCCTGCGGCGTAGCGAGATGATCGGAGTCCTGGGCGATGTTGATGCCGTAGCCGAGGATCGCGCTCGTCGTAAACGGGGACGAGGCCGGGGCGAGCTGGGCGAGGATGCCGCAGATTTTGCGCGCTCCGTCGACGAGCACGTCGTTGGGCCACTTGAGAGAGACGGTGTGTCCGACGGGTGTCAGGCGGGGGGACAGTGCGTCGCGCACGGAGAGCGCACACGCGTGCACGAGCCAGCCGAGCATCTTGGTGGGAAACGAGGTGGGGAGGGAGACGATGGTGGAGGCGAGGAGGGCCTGACCATCCGGGGTTGTCCACGTGCGCCCAAGGCGGCCGCGGCCCGCGCTCTGACGGTCGGCGATGATCGTCGTGAGGTGGGGAGTGGGGGTCGTCGTGTCGGCGAGGAGGGTTGCTGCGAGGTCGAGGGTGGAGGACGTGTCGCTGACGTGATAGACGGGGGAGTGAACGCCCGCAATGGGAATGCGTGCTGCGCGCTGCATGCCACCTCCTGTCGGGTCTTCCTTGTGTTTGACAGGGGAGATAATCCTCCCCGAGTACTTCAAAGTTTGTCTTAAAAATCAAACCTACGCATGCGTTTCTTAAAAAATTGGAACAGTTTTCGGCAAACCACTACGGATCCGTAACCAACGCGGAACCCTTGCGAGGAGTGGGAGCGGAGAAATCCTGACAAAAGGCGCTGAGATGAGGATCACCGACCCTTGCGTCCCGCTGGGTGGCTCACTGGCGCGCGCAGGGTCGGTACCATAGGAGGGAACGCGCGCGCGAGGGCGCGCCCCAAACCACCCGAACGGAGTAACGTGGCGGAGTTTATTTATCAGATGATCAAGGCTCGCAAGGCCATCGGTGACAAGGTCATCCTCGACGATGTCACCATGAGCTTTTTCCCGGGCGCCAAGATCGGCATGGTCGGCCCCAACGGAGCTGGTAAGTCCTCGATCCTGAAGATCATGGCTGGCCTCGATGAGCCCAGCAATGGTGAAGCTCGTCTGACACCCGGCTACACGGTCGGCATCCTCATGCAGGAGCCGGTCCTTGACGAGACGAAGACCGTCATCGAGAACGTCCGCCTGGGTGCCGCCGAGATCTTCGGTAAGCTCGCCCGCTTCAACGAGATCTCCGAAGAGATGGCGAATCCCGACGCGGACTTCGACGCTCTCATGGAGGAAATGGGCAAACTGCAGACCGAAATCGACGCGGCCAACGCGTGGGACATCGACTCTCAGCTCGAACAGGCGATGGACGCCCTACGCTGCCCGCCGCCGGACCAGCCCGTCTCCGTTCTTTCCGGCGGTGAGCGACGCCGCGTGGCGCTGTGCAAGCTGCTAATTGAGGCACCCGACCTGCTCCTCCTTGACGAACCCACCAACCACCTCGACGCCGAGAGCGTGCTCTGGCTTGAGAAGCACCTCGCGACCTACCCCGGCGCGGTCATCGCCGTCACCCACGACCGTTACTTCCTTGATCACGTCGCCGGCTGGATCGCCGAGGTCGATCGCGGCCACCTCTACCCCTACGAAGGCAACTACTCCACCTACCTGGAGACGAAGGAGAAGCGCCTCGAGGTTCAGGGGCAGAAGGATGCCAAGCTCGCCAAGCGCCTGAAGGAAGAACTCGAGTGGGTTCGCTCCAATGCGAAGGGCCGTCAGGCCAAATCAAAAGCGCGTCTGGCTCGCTACGAGGAGATGGCTGCTGAAGCCGAGCGTACCCGCAAGCTCGACTTCGAGGAAATCCAGATCCCGCCGGGCCCGCGCCTGGGCAGTGTCGTCATCGAGGCGAAGGACCTGCAGAAGGGCTTCGGTGACCGCTCCCTCATTAGTGGTCTGTCCTTCTCTCTGCCGCGCAACGGCATCGTTGGCGTCATCGGCCCCAACGGCGTTGGTAAGACCACGCTGTTCAAGACGATTGTTGGACTCGAGCCTCTCGACGGTGGCGACCTGACGATTGGTGAGACCGTCAAGATTAGCTACGTCGATCAGTCGCGCGCCGGAATCGACCCGGACAAGACCCTGTGGGAGGTTGTCTCTGACGGGCTGGACTTCATTCAGGTCGGCAACGTCGAAATGCCGTCGCGTGCCTACGTCTCCGCCTTCGGCTTCAAAGGTCCGGATCAGCAAAAGCCCGCCGGTGTTCTCTCCGGTGGCGAACGCAACCGCCTGAACCTGGCCCTCACCCTCAAGCAGGGCGGCAACCTCCTCCTGTTGGATGAGCCGACCAACGACCTGGATGTCGAGACTCTCGGCTCGCTGGAAAACGCACTCCTTGCGTTCCCCGGCTGCGCTGTCGTCGTCACCCACGACCGTTGGTTCCTCGACCGCGTCGCCACTCACATTCTTGCGTGGGAGGGCACTGAAGAGGCACCCGACAACTGGTACTGGTTCGAAGGCAATTTCGAGGCGTACGAGAAGAACAAGGTGGCCCGCCTCGGCGAGGCGGCGGCCAAGCCGCACCGCGTCACCCACCGCAGGCTCACCCGCGACTGAGTGCGGGAGGGGGGCCGGGCCGCGAGGGCCCGGCCCCCTCTGCGTCGACGGCGGCCCCCGCGCCACCGCGCCCAGTCCCCTCTGCCTTGGCGACGTCAGCCGTCCCCGCGCCCGGGCCCTCGTCGTCGGCAGCTGTCCCTGAGCCCGCGCCGCCGCGCCCGGAGGGTCGATAGGGCACGCCGGTTCTCCCCGTAGTGTTGCCTTTCTCGCAGCTCGCACGTAGAGTGTGACTCGTGTCGCAGTGGAGAGCGGTGCGACGGAAGGGGAATCATGGAGACAGCACAGGAGCTCATCGAGGCGCTCGGGGGCAGGGAGAACATCGTCGGCATCGAGCCGTGCCTCATGCGCATCCGCGTCGAGGTGGGGACCCAGCGCGCGGTTGTGGAGAACGGCCTGCGCCTGCCGGAGATCCTCGCAGTCGTGCGCTCGGGGGCCTATGTGCAGCTGGTCGCGGGTTTGAAGACGGAGGAGATCGCGGCCGACATGAAGAGCCTCGTCGACAACGTGCCCCATGGCACACGCACAGGCCCCGTGGGCGAGTCGGTCTCCGCGTAAGATAGTTATTGATCACATCAAGACCCCGAAGACTGAGGCCCGCAGTGGACACCAACGCACCAGCATCATCAGATCTCGGCCTCCTGCGATACGTCGCGGACCGCAATGGAGTGGCCACTGGCTACTGGGACTGGTACGGGAACTGGATCGACGTCAGCGCAGAGTCCCTCCTCGAGGTCCTCCGCGCGCTTGGCGTCCCCGTGTCCCCGGAATCGACGGTCGGCGACTTGCGCGAGGCCGCGCGGCTTGTGGACGAGCGCGAGTGGCGCCAGACCCTGCCCCCCACGATCGTCGCCCGCCAGGGAGGGGGCTACGAGTTCCCCGTCCACGTGCCCGACGGCGCGTGGGTGGCGGTCCAGTGGATCCTCGAGGACGGGCGCAACGGCCACTGCGAGCAGCTCGACCGCTACGTCCCGCCCCGCACCATCGACGACCGCCTCGTCGGCCGCGCCACCTTCGACGTCCCCCACTGGCTGCCCCTGGGCTGGCACCGCTTGGTCGCCACGGTCGAGGGCGGCCTCGTCGCCTCCTCCACCCTCATCATCGTGCCGTCCTCCCTGGACGCGCCCGCGCTGCGCGGAGGCAAGCGGGCGTGGGGCGTCGGAGCGCAGATGTACTCCACGCGCTCGCACGCCTCGTGGGGCATCGGCGACGCCGTGGACCTGGCCGACCTCGCCGCGATCACGGCCGACAAGGGCGCGGACTTCCTGCTCATCAACCCGGTCCACGCGCCCCAGCCCATCTCACCGCAGGAGAACTCCCCTTACCTGCCCGTTTCGCGCCGCTGGCTCAACCCCATCTACATCCGCCCCGAGGCCATCGCCGAGTACGCGGCACTGCCCCAGGAGTCCCGCGATGCCATCGAGCAGTTGCGCGCGCAGACCGTGGACTTCGCCGTCGACGAGGATCTCATCGACCGCGACCGCGTTTGGGAGGCGAAGCGCAAGGCGCTCGAGATCGTCTTCGCCGCGGAGCGCCCCTACCGCCGCCAGTCCGACTTCGACCACTTCATCGAGCGGGGCGGGGCGGACCTGGCCAACTACGCCCTGTGGTGCGCCCTGGTGGAGAGGGAGGAGACGATCGAGCTGCCCGAGGCCCTGTCGCGCTCCAGCGCTCCCGCCGTCGAGATGGAGCGCCTGGAGGTCTCCGACCGCGTCGAGTTCTGGCAGTGGTGCCAGTGGATCGTCTCCCAGCAGCTCGGCGAGGCGCAGGCGTGCGCGCGCCGTGTCGGGATGAGCATGGGCATCATGGCGGACCTGGCCGTTGGCGTGCACTCCCGCGGCTCAGAGCGGTGGAGCCATCCCACGCTCTTCGCCGACGGGATCTCGGTGGGCTCCCCGCCGGACATGTACTCCCAGCAGGGCCAGAACTGGTCGCAGCCCCCGTGGTCGCCCAAGGCCCTCGCCGAGTCCGGGTACGCGCAGCTGCGCGACATGCTGCGCGCCGCCCTGGCGAACGCGGGCGCCATCCGCATCGACCACATCCTGGGGCTCTTCCGGCTGTGGTGGATCCCCGAGGGCCGCTGTGCCTCGGAGGGGACCTACGTGTACTACGACCACGAGGCGATGGTCGGCATCGTCCTGCTGGAGGCGCAGCGCGCCGGGGCCGTCGTCATCGGCGAGGACCTGGGCGTCGTGGAGCCGTGGGTGCGCGACTACCTGCGCGAGCGCGGGGTGCTGGGCACCAGCGTCGTCTGGTTCGAGAAGGACGGCGGGGGCTGGCCGCTGCGCCCCTGCGACTACCGCGAGCGCGCCCTGGCCGCCGTCAACATCCACGACCTGCCGCCCACGCAGGGGTACATCCGGGGCATCCAGACCACGCTGCGCGCCGAGTTCGGGCTGCTGGTCGACGACGTGGAGACCGTGCGCGCCCAGGACCGCCTCGAGTTGGAGCAGGTGGAGGCGCGCCTGCGCGAGTACGGGCTCATCGACTCCGCCCAGCCCACTGAGCGCGAACTGGTCGAGGCGCTGTACGCGTACGTCGCGCAAACGCCCTCGAAGCTCGTCGTCGCCTCCCTGGTCGACGCGGTGGGGGACCTGCGCCCGCAGAACATGCCGGGCACGGACGCCGACCTCTACCCGAACTGGTGCGTCCCCCTGTGCAACTCGGAGGGGGACGAAGTCTCCATCGAGGAGCTCCCGACGAACGAGCGCCTCACTGCGCTCTTCTCGCTCCTGCGCGGTTCCATCGACTGACTCCGCCGCCCCCGGGGTGCGTCTCCGAAGGGGTACGGGCGGGTTTGGTCCGTCGGTTTCTCCGCGGGTCCGCCGCTTCGCCCACAGGTCCGCTCCCGCCCGGCTTCAGCATCCGTTCCCCCCTGGTGTCGCACACAAGGGAGGGAATTAGACAACACGGCGCCGCACACAAGGGCTTGATTCCGCCCTTGTGTGCGGTTCTTGTTTCTTAAATCGGGGTCCTTGTGTGCGTACTCCGAGGGGGCGGCGCGCGATCCGGAGCAGTCTTCCTGGGCCCGGCCCGGGTGCGAGTTCGAGCGCGCGTTGTCGGCACCGTGAGGGGGTCGTTGACATCGTGAGGGGGTTGTTGGCACCGCGAGGGGGATATAACGCGCGCTGGTGTCAACAACGCGCGTCGGTGCGGACAACGCGCGCTCATGCAAACAACGCGCGCCGGCGTCCAAGCCCGGAGCCCTCGTCGGCGCAGCACAGTCGCCGCAGTCCACGCCTGGGGCCACACCCGGCAGTCACCGGCGTCCGCGCCCGGAGCCTCGTCGGCAGTCACCGCAGTCCGCGCCCGGGACCCTCGTCGGCGCAGCGCAGTCGCCGCCAAGGCAGCAGTTGGCAACCACGGGCTGCAGTCGGCAATCGTCGTCAACGCCGGGACCGCCGGTCGCGCGGGCCCACTGGCACGGCATCGCCCGTAGGCGCACCGCGTCGGCGCGCCCGGCCAGCCCCAGCCGTGTGGCCGGTCAGACGATGGTGAAAAGAGGGTCCCCCGCGCCGATGGCCGAAGGGACGGGGAGGGCGGGCTCGATGGCCGCTCCGACGGGTTCGAGGACGACGACGGGGGAGACCACGTCGAGGCCGGAGTCGAGCGCCCCGGAGGGATCCCAGCGGCACACCACCTGCCCCGCTTCCACGCGCTCCCCTTGACGGGCGACCGCCTCGAATCCCTGGCCCCGCAGTGCCACCGTGTCGATCCCCAGGTGGACGAGCACGGCGGCGCCGTCGTCCGCGCGCACCACGAAGGCGTGGGGCGTGGTCTTCACGATGGTGCCCGTGACCGGCGCCAGGACATCGAGGCGCTCCCCGGTCGGCGGGCGCAGGGCCAGCCCAGGGCCGACAACGCCCCCCGCGAAGACGGGGTCGTCCACTGAGTCCAGCGGCGCGGCCTCGCCCGGCAGCGGCGAGCGCACGGCCGCGCTCATCGCAGCGCGTTCATCGCGTCGACGATCTCCTCGGAGTCGGGGCCCACGACCACCTGCACGGCATCGCCCACGATGATGACGTCGAAGGCCCCGGCGTCGCGCAGGGCGCGCTCGTCGATGACATCGGCGTCGACGACATCGAGGCGGATCCGCGTGATGCACGCGTCGAGGTCCTTGATGTTGCCCCAGCCGCCCAGGGCGTCGATGATTGATTGCGCGTCGCTCATGGTTCCTCCCAGCCGCGTCGAAAAACCTGCCACGCATGCGCGTGAATTTCCTCCCATGATAGCCGGTCGCGCCCAGCGGGAGGCGGAGGCTCGGTGACAGAACAGGAACGAGTTCCGACAGATCGTGCCCCGGGGCTTCCCGCCGCGCCGCGCGGCGCCCACAATGGTCGTGGGCCCGCGGACGCGGGCACAGGCGATGGAGCATAGGGAGCGACGATGACCACGAACCCCGGGCGCGCATGGGCGGCGGCAGACCTCAGCCTCATTCAAGCCGCGGCCCTTCTATCCGGATCCAGTGAGTGGGACTCCCGCCCGGTTCCCGCTGCCTCCGTCCCCTCCTTCGTGATGAGCGACGGCCCCCACGGGGTGCGGCGCCAACTCGGGGACGGCGACCATCTGGGTATCGCCGCCTCGGAGAAGGCGACGTGCTTCCCCACGGCGGCCACGGTCGCGAACTCGTGGGACCCCGCACTGGCCGAGCGGATGGGCGAGGCGCTGGGCCGCGAGGCGCGGGCGCTGGGCGTGGACGTGCTGCTGGGCCCGGGCCTGAACATCAAGCGCTCCCCGCTGTGCGGGCGCAACTTCGAGTACTACTCGGAGGATCCCCTGCTGGCGGGGCGCATGGCCGCGGGCATGGTGCGGGGCATCCAGTCGCAGGGGGTCGCGGCCTGCCCCAAGCACTTCGCCGTCAACTCCCAGGAGCTGCGGCGCATGGCCTCGGACTCGGTCGTCGATGAGAGGACCATGCGGGAGATCTACCTGACGGCCTTCGAGATCGTGGTGCGCGAGGCGTCGCCGCGCGCGCTCATGAGCTCCTACAACCGCGTCAACGGCACCTACGCCCACGAGAACGCACACCTGCTCACCGAGATCCTGCGCTCCGAATGGGGCTTCGACGGGATGGTCGTGTCCGACTGGGGCGGCTCGAACAGCGCGGTCGACGCGGCCCGGGCGGGAGGCTCGCTGGAGATGCCCGGCCCCGGCCTGTACGGGGCGCGCCAGATCGTGGCGGCCGCCCGGGCGGGGGAGCTGGACGAGGCGGCGGTGCGCGCCCGCGCCCAGGAGGTGCTCGACATGGCGGCCGCGGCCGCCGCACTGGGCGAGGCGGATCCGGTGGACCTGGACGCCCACCACGAGCTCGCGGTCCGCATCGCCCAGGACAGCGTCGTCCTGCTGCGCAACCAGGGCCGGACCCTGCCGCTGGCGGAGGGTACCGGGGTCGGGGTGGTCGGCGACATGGCCCGAACGCCCCGCTACCAGGGCGCAGGATCCTCCCAGGTCAACCCCACGCGCCTCGAGTCCGCTCTCGACGTCCTCTCAGACGGGGCCGCGGGACTGGCGGTGGAGGGCTTCGCCCAGGGCTACGAGCGCCAGGGGGGGCCCGACGACCAGCTGATCGCCGAGGCTGTGGAGCTCGCCTCGCGCTGTGGGACTGTTCTCGTGTGCGCCGGGCTCGACGAGTTGGCCGAGTCGGAGGGCCTCGACCGCCAGCACATGCGCCTTCCCGACGCCCAGAACGCGCTCATCGGCGCCCTGGCGGCGACGGGGGCCCGCGTCGTCGTGGTCCTCTCGGGCGGCGCCTCCGTGGAGATGCCGTGGGCGGACGGGGTCGACGCCATCGTCCACACCTACCTGGGCGGACAGGGGGGAGCGCGGGCCGCCGTCAACGTCCTCACCGGGCGGGCGAACCCGTCGGGCCGCCTGGCCGAGACCTACGCGCGCTCCTACGAGGACCACCCCACCTCGCAGTGGTACCCGGCGACCGGGCCGCTGTCCCTCTACCGCGAGGGCCCCTACGTGGGCTACCGGTACTTCGAGGCGGCCTCCGTCCCCGTCGCCTTCCCCTTCGGCTTCGGGCTGAGCTACTCGGACTTCGAGTACTCGGGCCTGAGCGTGGACCGGCGGGGCGCCCGCTTCACGATCACGAACACCTCCGACGTGGACGGCGCCGAGGTGGCCCAGCTGTACGCGCGCGCCCCCGGCGGCGTCTTCGGCCCGGCCCGCCAGCTCCGCGGCTTCGCGAAGGTGCTGGTCCCCGCGGGGGAGAGCCGCGAGGTCGCCATCCCCTTCGACGACTACACGTTCCGCCACTGGGAGGCGGGCCGGGGCCGCTGGGAGGTGGAGGCGGGCAAGTGGACCATCGAGGTCGGCCCCCACAGCCAGTCCGTGGCGCTGCGCGCCGGATTGGACGTGGAGGGCGGGGCGCCCTCGCCGATCGACCCGGCTCTGGGGCACTACCTGGACGCCGAGGTCAAGGCTGCGACGGACGAGGAGTTCGCGGCGCTGCTGGGCCGGCCCGTGCCCGTCGCCCGCGAGGCGGAGCTCCTGGAGCCGGACGACCCGCTGTCGGCGATGTCCCGGGCGCGATCGCGGTTGGCCCGTTTCGCGGCGCGCAGGCTGGAGGCAGCGCGCGAACGGGCCGACGCGAAGGGGATGCCCGACCTGAACATCCTCTTCGTCCTCAACATGCCCTTCAGGGCGCTGGCGAAGATGACGCGCGGCGCGGTCAGCGCCGACATGGTCGACGCGGTCGTCCTCGCCGTCAACGGGCACGTCCTGCGCGGGGCGGTGCGCCTGGCCAAGGGCTACTTCGCCAACCGCAGGGCGGACAAGCGCACGCAGCGCGAGCTGGACGCGCCGCGCTGAGGCGCCCGCCGCGCCGAGCACCCCGGCGCGGACTGGATCCGCCCGCAGGGCCCGGACCGCCCGGCGGCGCTCCCGACCGAATCCCACGCACACCCACGCACGACCGGAGGAACCCCTCATGAACGCCCTGAGAAAATGGTGGAAGAACTTCGAGGACAAGCACCAGACCCTCGCGCAGTTCATCGTCTTCTTCATCCTGTCCAACGGCATCACAGTGCTGCAACTGGTGCTGATGCCCGCCTTCAAAGCGGTGTTCGCGGGCACGTCCCTGGTGGGCACCGCGTTCCAGTTCCTGCCCGTGGGGGTCTCCAACGGGCAGACCATCTACCTTTTCGACTACCCCGCCGGCGCCATCCAGTCCGGCGGCGGGGGCGGCCTGGCGTACTTCCTGGCCGTGGAGATCACACTGCTGATCGCCCAGGTCATCAACTTCTTCGCGCAGCGCTCCATCACCTTCAAGTCGAACTCGTCGATCCTCAGGGCGGCGCTGTGGTACGCGGTGGCCTATGTGGTCATCACGGTGGTGGCCGCCGCCCTGCAGGTCCTGTACAAGGACCCGATCTACGCGTGGAGCATCTCCGCGATGGGCCCGGGGGGCGAGACCTTCGCCGACGTCGTCACCATGTTCATCAACGCCGCGGTCTCCTTCTGGGTGTTCTTCCCGATCTTCAAGGTGATCTTCCGCGACGACCCCGCCCCCGACCAGGGCGGAACGGCGGATGAGGGGGCCGGCGCACAGTAAGATGTGAGGGCACCGCGCCCCCATCAAGGAGAGCCCCACATGCCAGCACCGCTGCTCACAGTCATCGTCCCCTCCTACAACTCGCAGGACTACCTGGACCGGGCGATGACCAGCCTGGTCGGCTACGGCGATGAGGTCGAGATCATCATCGTCGACGACGGCTCGAAGGACGCGACGGGCGGGATCGCCGACGACTGGGCCTCGCGCTACGGCTCCGTCCGCGTCATCCACCAGGAGAACAAGGGCCACGGCGGCGCCGTCAACGCGGGCGTCGCGGCGGCCGCGGGCACGCACGTGCGGGTCGTCGACTCCGACGACTGGTTGGACCGCAAGGCCCTGGCGGCCGTGCTCGACGTGCTGCGCGAGGAGCGCGCGGCCGGGCGCGAACTGGACCTGCTGGTCACCAACTACGTGTACGAGAAGCAGGGGAAGGCGCACAAGGCCGTCATCCGCTACCGCAACGTGCTGCCGCGCAGCCGCGTCTTCGGGTGGGGGCAGGTGCGGCGCTGCCGCTACGACCAGTACCTCATGATGCACGCGCTGACGCTGCGCACCGAGGTGGTGCGAGCCTCGGGCCTTTCCCTGCCCGAGCACACGTTCTACGTGGACTACCTGTACTCGCACGTACCCCTGCCCCACGTGCGCACCATCCGGTACCTGGACGTGGACCTGTACCGTTACTTCATCGGCCGCGACGACCAGTCCGTCAACGAGAAGGTCATGATCTCGCGCCTGGACCAGTTGGCCCGCGTCAACAGGCTGATGGCCCAGGCCGTCCCCCCGCGGGACTCGGTGGACGAGCGCCTGTGGCGGTACATGGTGCACTACCTGCGCATCAACGCCGTGGTGTGCTCGGTGATGGCGCAGCTGTCGGGTACACCCGAGCACCTGGCCCTCAAGGACGCGATCTGGCTGGACATGGAGATGGTGAACCCGCAGGCCACGGCCGCGATCGTCCGGGATCCGCTGGCCGCCCTGGTGCGCCACGGCTCGCCGCGCGTGATCCGCGCGGGCTACGCGGTGGTGCGGGCGGTCCTCGGATTCAACTGAGCGCCGACGACCCCGGCCGGGGGGCGCCCACGGCCGTCATCGCTCCTGGAGGGGGGAGGCCGAGGGCAGCAGGACCGTCAGGGTGAACCAGTGGTCCTCCGCCCTGGTGGCGGCGTGGCCGCCGTACTTGCGGGCCGTCCACTGTATCGATTTCACGCCCCAGCCGTGCCGCACCCCGTCGGCTTTGATCGTCGTGAGGCGCCCGCCCGCGTCGGTGCTCACGCGCCCGTCGAACCAGTTGGCGACGCGTATGACGACCATCTCCCCCCGGCGGAAGAGGGCGAGTTCAATGAGGCGCTTGGCCGGGTCGGGCACTCTGCGGGAGGCCTCGATCGCGTTGTCCAGGGCGTTGCCGAAGAGGGTGGCGATGTCCATCGACGACATGCCCGCCAGGAGGGACCCGTCCGCGACCGCCGTGAAGTTGATGCCCTCGGCGCCGCACACCCGCCCCTTCGTCGTCAGGACCACGTCCAGGACCGGGTTCCCGCTGTGGTACTGCTGGCCGATCCGCGCGATCTGGGACTCGAGCTCCTCGAAGGAGGCGGCGGCCCGCCCCGGATCCAGTTCGGCGCGGATCGCGGCCACCTGGTGCTTGAGGTCGTGGTGGGCGCGGGCCACTTGCTCCATGTCGGCCCTCGCCGACAGGTACTGGTGGTGCTGGGCCTCCAGGGAGGCCTGGATCGAGGCCAGCTCGCGCTCCATGGCGCTCTGCTGGATGCGCTCGAACTGGGCGAAGAGGATCGCGTAGCCGCCCAGGTCGACGAGCGTGCGGATGTAGAAGACCTCGAGCCCCGCCCTCCCCGAGAAGGGGGTCTGCGTGGAGACGAAGCTGAGGTTCGACAGGGCGAAGACCGCCACGCCGATCACGAGGGCTGCGACGAGGTCGCCTCGCCTGAGCGCGGGCAGCGCCCCCTGCCGCAGGACGCGCCGCTCGCAGTAGTGGACGGTCCCCAGGCACGCGGCGGCGATAGCGGTGAAGCCGCCGAGGGCCTCGGGCCGCCATATGGGCGCGGTGGCGTGGAAGTAGACGACGACCTGCCACGCGAGGGAGGCCGCCAGCTCGGCGACGACGAAGGCGCGGGCGCTCGTGTGCGTCACCCACCGCCAGTCCATCGCGGTGCCGGTCCTGATCGTGCCCCACACCAGCGCGAAGGCGAGGACCATGCCGGGCACCCACAGGGACAGGGGCGCGCGGCCCAGGAGCTCCTGCGTGATGGCGAAGGCGGGCAGTCCGCCCGCCACGGCCAGCGCGAGGCGCCAGCGCGGGACCGGGCGCGCGGGGGAGGGATCGTGGGAGGAGGCGCGCGCGACGGCGGTCACGTAGACGAGGGCCGCCCCCCACTCGGCCAGCGCCGTGAAGAGGCGGGGGATGTCGGGGAGCGACTCGAGCATCTCACCGGATCCCGCCGGCGTAGGCGGCCAGCGCGCTCATGAACGCCTTCTTGCGGGGGCGCGAGACGCGCAGCCGGTCCCCGTTCGTCATGAGGCACTCCTGGTCGGCGACTCCGCGCACGTGCCTGAGGGACACCAGGTAGCACGAGTTCGAGCGGAAGAAGTCCATGCCCTCCAGCCGGGCCTCCATCGCCTTGAGGGTGGAGACGATGGAGATGGCGGCGCCGTCTGTGGTGTGGACGGTGAGGCGGTGCTTGATGGACTCGACGTAGACGATGTCCGCCACGGGCACGCGGTGGGCGGCCGCGCCGGACTGGAGCAGCACGGAGGCCCCCTGCCGTTTCGCGAGCGCTTCGAGGCAGCGGTCGAGCTCCTGGGAGAAGGCGAACCAGGGGAGGGGTTTGAGCAGGTAGGACAACGCGCCGACCTGGTACCCGTTGATGGCGAACTGCGGGGCGGAGGTGATGAAGACGAGGATGGCCTCCTGGTCGACCTCGCGGACCGCCCGGGCGGCGGTCATCCCGTCCACGTGCTCCATCTGGATGTCCATCAGGATGATGTCGTACACGGGCTTGTAGTCGCCGATGAGCGCCGCGCCGTCCTCGAAGTGGGTCACGTCGAAGCGGAGGCCGTGCTCGTCGCCGTAGCGCCTGATGTAATCGGACAGGAGCGCGCGCGAGGCGGCCTCGTCCTCGACGACCGCGATCCGTACCATTGGAGAACCCCTCCCCGCGTTGCCTTCCACTCCAAGGGTATCCGAGCGCCGCCGGACCGGCGCGGCGCGTCCGGCGGGGACGGGTGGGATGCGCCGGCGCGCGGGTGGACGGGTCCCGCGCGTCCAGCGGGGACGAGTGGGATGCGCCAGCACGCGGGCGGGTGGGGCCAGTAGGATTGGGGAAGGCAACCGGAAAGGGGAGCGGTGTGGATCTGCTCGTTGTTGGATCGGGCTTCTTCGGCCTGACAGTCGCCCGCGAGGCGGCGGAGCGCTTCGGCATGGACGTCACCGTCATCGAACGGCGCGACCACATCGGGGGCAACGCGCACTCGTCGATCGACCCCGCCACAGGCGTCGAGGTCCACCGCTACGGCACCCACCTCTTCCACACCTCGAACGAGCGCGTGTGGGACTACGCGAACCGCTTCACGGCCTTCAACTCCTACCAGCACCGCGTCTACGCGAACCACGGTGGTGTCGTCTACCCGCTGCCCATCAACCTGGGGACGATCAACCAGTTCTTCGGCAGCGCCATGGGCCCCCAGGAGGCGCGCCAACTCATCGCCTCGCAGGCCGGGGAGGCCGGCGGCGAGCCGTCGAACCTGGAGGAGAAGGCCATCAGCCTGATCGGGCGCCCCTTGTACGAGGCGTTCATCAAGGGCTACACGGCCAAGCAGTGGCAGACCGACCCCACCGACCTGGATCCCTCGATCATCACGCGCCTGCCGGTGCGCTTCACCTACGAGAACCGGTACTTCGCGGACACCCACGAGGGGCTGCCCGTGGGGGGCTACGGCGCCTGGTTCGAGAACATGGTGGACCACCGGCGCATCACGGTGCGCACGGGCACCGACTTCTTCGACTTGTCCCAGCCCTACTCCAAGGCGGCCGTGGGCCAGGTGCCCGTCGTGTACACGGGCCCCATCGACCGCTACTTCGACTACGAGGCGGGGGAGCTGTCGTGGCGCACCCTCGACTTCGAGACCGAGGTCGTGGGCGTCCCCGACTACCAGGGCTGCTCGGTCATGAACTACTCGGACGAGTCGGTCCCCTTCACCCGCATCCACGAGTTCGCCCACCTGCACCCCGAAAGGGCGCGGCCCGGCGCGACGAACACCGTCATCATGCGTGAGTACTCGCGTTTCGCAACGCGCGGCGACGAGCCCTACTACCCGGTGGCGTCCCCGGCGGACCGGGAGGTCCTGGACGCCTACCGCCAACTGGCCGCGGGGGAGGACCGCGTCCTCTTCGGCGGGCGCCTGGGGTCGTACAAGTACCTCGACATGCACATGGCGATCGCCTCCGCCCTCAACCGCGCGGACGAGGTCGTGGCGCAGTGGCGGTGACGCCCGTGCCGCGCGCGGCCCTCTAGGCCCGGGAGCAGTGGTGGCTTCGATCATCTGGTCGATCTGCGCGATAGGCGCGGTCATCGGCATAGGCTGGCTGGCCAGGCGCTTCGACCGCGTCGGCCAGGAGGCCGCGACCGCGCTCGCGCAGGTCACCTACTGGGTGGCGTCGCCCGCGATGGTCTTCCACGCGGAGGCGGGAACGGACGTGTCCTCCGTCTTCGGGCGCCCGCTGCTGGTGGCCGCCGCCTCGGGGGTGGGCGCCGCCCTCTTCTTCGTCGCCGTGGCCAGAGTGTGGCCGCGCCTGCGGGGGCCGGATCTGGTGCTGGGGGCCATGGCGGCGTCGCTGAACAACGGGGCGTACATCGGCATCCCCGTCGCGGTCTACGTCCTGGGAGACGCCTCCGCGGTCCTGCCCGTCATCGTGTTCCAACTGGGGTTCTTCACCCCCATGTTCTTCGTGCTCGCCGAGGTCAGCGCGGCGGGACGGACGCCGTCGCCGTGCGCCGTGGCCCGCCTCGTCGTCACCAACCCGATGGTGGTCGCCGCGGTGGCGGGCCTGGTGTTCTCCGCGTCGGGCGCGGCGATGCCGGTCCTGGTGGATGTGACGGCCTCGATGCTCGGCCAGGCGGCGCCGCCCATGATCCTGCTGGCCTTCGGCATCTCCCTGCGCGGCGGGGGCGCGCGGGTGCGCGGGGGAGCGGGCGCGGTGCTGGCATCGGCGACGAAACTGGTGGTCCAGCCGCTCGTCGCCCTCTCGGTGGGCATGGCCCTCGGGCTGAGGGGCCAGGCCCTGATGTCGGTGACGGTCATGGCGACGCTGCCCACCGCTCAGAACGCCTACATCGCGGCCACGCGGGCGGGCGGGGGCGTGGAGATCGCGCAGGGGACGGTCCTCATCACCACTTTCGCCTCCCTGCCCGTGACCATCGGGGTCGCCGCGCTCTTCCACGCCCTGTCGGCGGCGTGAGCGGCCCCGCCGCGCCGACCGTGAGCCGCCCTCTGCGCCGACCGTGGGCTGGCCGCCCCTCCAAGGCTTGTCGGCGGCGCGGGCGAGCCGCCCCGCTAGGCCGACCGCGGGCGGCCCTGTCGGTGGCGCGGACGGCCCCGCGACCAGCTGATTCGTCTGATATATGGACCCCGTTGCGCCTGCTGCGCGGGACTCTCCTACGCTGGCCCATATCCCTCGAACACCGACAGTCAGGAACCCCATGGAGACCACTGCGCGCAGAACCACCAAACGCGAGTCCTGGAGCGGCCAAACGGGCTTCCTGCTGGCGGCGATCGGCTCCGCCATCGGACTGGGCAACATCTGGCGCTTCCCCGGCACCGCCTACGCCAACGGCGGGGGAGCGTTCCTGGTGCCCTACCTGGTGGCCCTGGTCCTCGTCGGCATCCCCATGCTGTGGCTCGACTACGCGATGGGGCACAAGCTCCGGGGGTCGCCGCCGTGGGCGCTGCGCAGGCTCGCGGCCGGGGGCGAGGTGCTGGGCTGGTTCCAGACCTTCGTCTGCTTCGTCATCCTGGTGTACTACGGCGCCGTCATCGCCTGGAGCGCCCAGTACATGGTGTACTCCGTGAACCAGAGCTGGGGCGAGGACCCCACGTCCTTCTTCACGGACACGTTCTTGCGGGTGGTGCCCGGCGACCAGTTCTCCTGGGAGCCCGTCGCCGCGGTCGCCGTTCCCCTGGTCCTCATCTGGGTGCTGGTCCTGGCGATCATCGGGCGCGGGATCGCCCGGGGCGTCGAGGCGGCGAACAAGGTGTTCTTGCCCCTGCTGGTCGTCCTCTTCCTCATCATGGTCGTGCGCGCCCTGTTCCTGCCGGGCGCGGTCGAGGGCCTGAACGCCTTCTTCTCCCCGCACTGGGAGTCGCTGGCCAACCCGCAGGTGTGGTTGGCGGCCTTCGCGCAGATCTTCTTCTCGCTGTCGGTCGGCTTCGGCATCATGATGACCTACGCCTCGTACCTCAAGCGCAGGTCCAACCTGACGGGCACCGCCCTGGTCGCGGGGTTCGCCAACTCGTCCTTCGAGATCCTGGCGGGCATCGGGGTGTTCTCCGCCATCGGCTTCATGGCGCACCAGCAGGGCGTCGGCGTGGGCGATGTGCAGGGCGTCTCCGGCCCCATCCTGTCCTTCGTGACCTTCCCGAAGATCATCTCGATGATGCCGGGGGGAGCGATCTTCGGCGTCCTCTTCTTCGCCTCGCTGACCCTGGCCGGGGTGACCTCGCTGCTGTCCCTGCTGCAAGTGGTCTCGGGGGGCCTGCAGGACAAGTTCGGGCTGTCGCCGGCCCGCGCAGCCCTGGTCTTCGGCGTCCCCGCCACCGTCGTCTCCGTAGCGCTCTTCGGCACCCGGTCCGGCCTGAACACCCTCGACATCGTCGATAACTTCATCAACAACATCGGCGTGGTGTCCAGTGCGATCCTGGTGGCCGTCCTGGCCGCCGTGGCGCCGCCGCGCCTGCGGGGCCTGCGCCGCCACCTCAACTCCGTGTCCTCGGTGAAGGTGCCGCGCCCGTGGGAGCCCCTGGTGGGCGTGGTCGTCCCCCTGGTCCTGCTCGTCATGATGGGGATCACCGCCGTGACCCTGGTCCAGGAGGGCTACGGCTCCTACGCCCCCGGCCTCGTCGCGGTCTTCGGGTGGGGGTCCGTCGCCCTCGCCGTGGTGGGCGCGGTGGCCTTCACGCTGCTGCCGTGGCGCCACCGCCTCGTCGCGCCGTCGATCCGCGCGATCATCGACGCCGACGAGGCGGGGGCCGCCGTCCAGGACGGGTCGGGGGAGCCCCGCGATCCGGGGGACCGCGGAGGCGGGCAACCCGACGGGAACGCGGCGCCGGGCGGCTGTGACGGCAGTGCGGCGCCTGGCGCTTCGACTGACAACGCGGCGCCGGGCGGCTGTGACGGCCCCGGCGACGACGGGGAGACCAACGGGGAAGGGGCCCGGGCATGAGCGCCATCGCTGTCCTTATCATGGTAGTGACGATCCTGCTGGTGTGGGGCGGCCTGGTCGCCTCCGTCGTGCTCCTCCAGGTCCTGCCGGTCCCGCCCGACGATCCGGCGGAGTCCAGCGACCGCCACGACGGCGCCCCCGGCGATCCGGCAACCGACTAGGGCGGAGCGCCCGCATCCCAAAGGAGTCCCGATGAAACTCGTCGCCTTCGACCTCGACGACACGCTGGCGCCCTCGAAGTCGCCGCTGCCCCCCCTCATGGACCAGCGGTTGCAGTCCCTGCTCGACCACGTGCCCGTGTGCATCATCTCCGGCGGGCAGATCGGGCAGTTCCGCGCCCAGGTCCTGTCCCAACTGCACGCCTCGGACGGCCAGCTGTCCCGCCTGCACCTCATGCCCACGTGCGGCACCCGCTACTACCGTTACGAGGACGGCCAGTGGGCCATGAAGTACGCCCACGACCTCGACCCGCAGGTGCGCGACCGCGCGATCGCCTCCCTGGAGAGGCGCGCCAAGGAGCTGGGCCTGTGGGAGGAGGACACGTGGGGCCCCATCATCGAGGACCGCGGCTCCCAGATCACCTACTCGGCCCTGGGGCAGGAGGCTCCCCTGGACGCCAAGCGCGCGTGGGATCCCGACGGCGCGAAGAAGGCGCTGCTGCGCGACGCCGTGGCCCCCGACGTGCCCGAGCTGGACGTGCGGGGCGGCGGCTCGACCTCGATCGACATCACGACGCGGGGCATCGACAAGGCCTACGGCATGGGCAAACTGGTGGAGGCCACGGGCATCGCCCCGCAGGACATGCTTTTCATCGGCGACCGGCTGGACGCCGAGGGCAACGACTACCCCGTCAAGGCCGCCGGGTACCCGACGCGCGCCGTCGCGGACTGGCACGAGTGCGCCGAGGCGATCGCCCAGATCGTGGGGGAGCTCGACGCCCGGTAGGCCGGGGTGTCCGTCACCTCTTCGGCGGCGGCGTGGTCTTCACGTTTAGGCCAGGGGGGCCGGGGTGTCCGTCACCGGTGTCCGGTGGGCGGACCAGAATTCACCGTACCGGGCGGGCCGGATACGGTGGGGTACGTACCTGACGGCGTCGCGGGCGCGGGTTTGGGCTGCGCCTGAAAGGCCTGGTTTTCGACGCGGCGCTGCGGTGCGAGGGTCATTCCACGAAGGGGAAGGGAGAACGCGGTGACGGACCTCTATCTTGTGGCGGGCGATCTGGAGACGCTCTATGAGCGCGTAGGGTATGTGGTCGAGGATCTGGGACCGGTGGTGGTCGAGGAGGTTGGATCGTATATCCACGGGGGGATGCCCGGAGGGCAGAGCGCGGATCTGGGCGTTCAGGCCGCGGACGCCATTGACAAAAGAGTTGGCGGCGTCGTTTCCGGTTTGTCGGATTTCTGCGTGAACCTCGCGGATATGATCGCGCAGTTCGCCGCCACGGAGGACGCCAACACTGTGGCGTTCCAGAACATCGCCCACTCCTCGGGGGTGAACTGATGGTCGCGTGGAGTGATGTCTTGAACTGGCGCGCCGACTATATCGAGGCCGCCAGGCAACAGGCGGAGGACGCGTTGCGGACAGCGCGCGCCCAGGTCGCGGAGCTGGAGGACCACCAGCGCCACATCCAGTCCCAGGGCGATTCCATCAGCGCGATGCGCGGTGCACTGGGGAGCCAGCAGAGTATCTTGGATCACGGGGTGAACTGCCTCGCCGAGTACATGCTGGCGTGCGCCGAGGCCGTGGACGGCGTGCGCCGGGTGACGGCGAAAGTGGAAAGCGCTTTGGAGATCTCCGCAGAGATCGGCTACCCCATCCACGACGATGGCAGCGTTGACAGTTTTAGTCGCAAGTACAATCATGTTCCTGGAAGGCCGTTGGCCCAAATTCAAACGGCGGAGAACATGGTCGCCGAGGCGAAGCACACGGAGCTGAAAGACTGCGTTGCTGATGCTCTGCGCATCGCCGACGAGGTGGACGCGGAGTTCACCAAGCGATTACGACCACTGGCAATGGGCACGTTCTTCAGAGCTGAGGGCAGGGCATCGATCTCCCCGGGCCTGCCCAACGACGCGGACGAGTCGTGGTCCCCGTCGGAGGTGAGCGCGTGGTGGGCTGCCTTGACCGATGAGGAGCGCCAGGCGTGCATCGAGCGCGATCCTTTGAAGTACGGCAACCTGGACGGGATCGACATGGCATCGCGGGACAGGGCGAACCGGCTCGCCCTGTACGGGCGCGAGGACGCCGACGGCAACCACGTTCCGGGTACTGGCTTGCTCGACCAGGCGCAGGCCAAGTTCGATGAGGCCAAGAGTAGGTATGAAAGCAAACTGCACAATGGCATGCGGCTTGGCGAGGCGAATGCAGAAGTTGAGGCAGAATTCTATCGAGCTCAAGCTGATCTGAAGGATCTGCAGAAGATCGACGAGCAGTTGCGCACGAAGCAGGCGTCGGATGGGACGCCCTTGTCCTTGCTCGCCTTGGACACGTCGGGGGAGCAGGTGAAGGCGGCTGTGGCCGTGGGGGACGTGGACCACGCCCAGCACGTCGCGAACTTCACTCCGGGCATGGGAACGAACGTGCGCGACTCACTGGCCAACTACGTGGATGTCGCCGACCGCATGCGCGAGAACACAGAGGACCAGGCGGGCGTTGAACTATCCGATGTCGCTGTGGTGGCGTGGTTGAACTACGACGCCCCGACCGACGTCACGAAGACTTTTGATCCGAGTGTGACCAGCACGGACAAGGCGCACGCGGGGGCCGATCGGTTGGCGGGGTTCCTCACGGGTGTGCGCTCGTGGCGCAACGAGCAGGGTGGGTCCTTGCATTTGACGAGCATCGGGCACTCGTACGGGTCCACGACTACTGGGTTGGCGATGTTGAAGATGGGCGAGGGGGTTGTGGACAACCAGATCTACTTAGCATCCCCGGGCAGCGGTGCGCACTCGGTGGGGGCGCTGGGGGTCGATCCCTCCCACGTGTGGGTCTCCGCCGTCCCCGAGGGCGACGCTGTGCAGGGGATGGGCATGGATTGGTCGGACTTCGCCAGGGATCCCCAGGAGTTGGAGGGTATCCAGCACCTGTCGGGGGACGCAACAGGAGCGCAGGGGTACGTGTCAGTCAATCCAGGCAGCTATGATAATCATTCTTCCTACTTCGCCCCGCCCAAGCCCGGGGAGCGCAACAAGGTGTTCGACGATGTCTGCAAGGTCTTGGGAGGCGCGAAGTGAGTGGCCGTGTGTTCGCCAGGGCTGCTGGTGTTCTTGTGTGTGTGGTTCTGTTGGTGTCGGGGTGTGGGTTGGTTCCTCGGTCGCAGAGTCCGCAGGAGGCGTTGGGTTTGCCGCAGGCGGAGGCGCCGTTCGCCGAGCGTGTGTCGATTGAGGAGTATTTGCGGTCGGAGGAGCCGGTGCTGGCGGGTTTTGCCCGGGCCCTGGCGGAGAAAGGGGGTGGAACAATCGGGGTCTCTGCGATTCGGATCGTTCGTTATTGTTGGGATTGGGGTCCTGGTCAGGAGCGGGGGTGGTCGTTCCGCAGTGAGACTCTGTATGTGGTGTCGGTGACTGATGCGGATATTGATGAGATAGCGTCGCAGGAGTTGTCCGGTCTGCCGTACAAGGGGACTCGGGGAACTGTGCAGAAGGACGGGTCTTTTGTGCTCCGCAGTGGTGATGCTGCTAATGGTGGGCAGCTCCAGGTGAATTATTTCCCCGAGGGACGGTCTTCGCTTCATTATGAGTCTGGGTGCCGTCCGTCGGATGGGTCGATGGGGGATCTGAGCCAGTACACGTTGCCCTCGACTGAGGAGGTGTTCTCTGGTTTGGTGGTGTACCCGGCCTTCGATGAGGACAGTGGGGCTCCGAACCCGCCTCCGCCTGCGCGGGGCGACTCCGGCCAGTCGGGTCAGTCCGCCCAGTCGGGTGGGTCCGGTGATGAGTCGGGGGAGGATCAGTGAGTGCGCGCCGGGCACGAGGTACGGTCGGGCGGTGTCGGGCACAGCGCCGACTTCCGGCCGCCGTGTTTCCGCCTGCGCCGGGGTGCTCCAGTGAGGGGAGGTCTGGGATGACCAGTCGTGTGTTCGCCAGGGCCGCTGGTGTTCTTGTGTGCGTGGTTCTGTTGGTGTCGGGGTGTGGGTTGGTTCCTCGGTCGCAGAGTCCGCAGGAGGCGTTGGGTTTGCCGCAGGCGGAGGCGCCGTTCGCCGAGCGTGTGTCGATTGAGGAGTATTTGCGGTCGGAGGAGCCGGTGCTGGCGGGTTTCGTCCGTGCCCTGGCGCAGCGGGGTGGGGGGACTCTTGGAGTGTCCCCGTTTCGGCTCCTTCAGATTTGTTCTGATCGGGGGCGTGGGGAGGAGTACGGGTGGCAGTTCCGAAGCGAAATACTGTATGTGGTGTCGGTGACTGATGCGGATATCGACGAGATAGCGTCGCGGGAGTTGTCAGGGTTGTCGTACAAGGGGACGCGGGGAACTGTGCAGAAGGATGGGTCCTTCGTTCTTAGTAGTGGTGACGCGGCTAATGGAGGGGAGGTACAAATTGGTTACTTCCCGTATCGGAGGTCTCCGATTCAGTATGAGTCGGGGTGCCGTCCGTCGGACGGGTCGATGGGGGACTTGAACGAGTACGTGCTGCCCTCGACTGAGGAGGTGTTCTCTGATTTGGTGGTCTACCCGGCCTTCGACGAGGACACGGGGGACCCGAACCCGCCCCCACCGTCCCGGGGCGACTCCAGCCAGTCGGGCCAGTCCGGCCAGTCGGGCGGGTCCGGTGATGAGTCGGGGGAGGACCGGTGAGTGCGCGCCGGGCACGCGGTATGGTGGGCCGTTGCCTAGCCCCCGTGCCGACTTCCGGCCGCCGTGTTTCCGCATGCTCCCCACCGGCTCCAGGTGCTGTGTTTCCGCCCGCGCCGTGGTGCTCCAGTCAGGGGAAGTCTGCGATGACCAGCCGTGTGTTCGCCAAAGGCGCTGGTGTTCTTGTGTGCGGGGTGCTGTTGGTGTCGGGGTGTGGGTTGGTTCCGCGGTCGCAGACTCCGCAGGAGGCGTTGGGTTTGCCGCAGGCGGAGACGCCGTTCGCCCAGCGCGAGTCGATCGAGGAGTACTTGCGCACGGTGGAGCCCGTGATGGCGGGTTTCGTACGCGCGTTGGCGGAGAAGGGGGGAACCATTGGGATCACGGGGCTTCGGTTCATTCGGTACTGTTGGGACTCAGGACCTGAACAGCAGCAAGGATGGTCGTTCCGCAGTGAGGGACTTTACATTACCTCATTGACAGATGCGGATATTGAGAATGCCGCGTCGCAGTACTTGTCGGTGTTGCCGTCGTACAAGGGTGGGCGCGGGAAGACCCAGAAGGACGGGTCGCGGGAGTACCGCAGCGACGATGGCGCCAATGGAGGTGAGTTGCAGGTGGACTATTTCCCGGATGATCGCTCCTCTATGCACTATAAGTCGAGGTGCCGTCCCTCGGATGGGTCGATGGGGGACCTCAATGAGTACGTGCTGCCCACTGTGGAGGAGGCGTTCCCCGATATGGTGGTCTACCCGGCCTTCGATGAGGACAGTGGGGCTCCGAACACGCTCCCGCCGCCCCGGGGCGCCTCGGGCCAGTCGGGTCAGCCTGCCCAGTCGGGCGGTTCCGGTGACGGGTCGGGGGAGGACCAGTGAGCGCGCGGGGGAAATGGGGCGCGGTGGGCCGGTGGCGGGCACTGCGCCGACTCCGGCCGCCGTGCTTCTGCCCGCGCCACACTGGTTCCAGCCGTTGGGTTTCCGCATGCTCCCCACATCGGCTCCAGCTGCTGTGTTTCCGCCCGCGCCGTGTTCTGGTGAGAGGAGGCGCGAAGTGAGTGGCTGTGTGTTCGCCAGGGCCGCTGGTGTGCTTGTGTGCGGGGTGCTGTTGGTGTCGGGGTGTGGGTTGGTTCCCCGGTCGCAGACTCCGCAGGAGGCGTTGGGTGTGCCGCAGGCGGAGACGCCTTTTGCGCAGCGTGAGTCGATCGAGGAGTACTTGCGCACGGTGGAGCCCGTGATGGCGGCTTTCGTACGCGCGTTGGCGGAGAAGGGCGGCGGGGTCATCGGCGTTGATCGGCGGCGTTACTTCAACGCGTGCACTGACCGTGGCCCCGGTAAGGAGGAGGGCTGGGCGTTCGGGACAGATGCGTTCTACATCTCGTCGTTGACGGTTGAGGACATCGAGGACGCCGCTTCGCGGTACTTGTCGGTGTTGCCGTTGTACAAGGGGACGAGAGGGGATGTGCAGAAGGACGGGTCCTTTGTGCTGCGTAGCGGGGATGCCGCCAATGGTGGCGAGTTGCAAGTCAACTATTTTCCAAATGATCGGTCCTCCATGCACTACGAGTCGGGGTGCGTGCCCTCGGATGGGTCGATGGGGGACCTGAATGAGTACGTGCTGCCCACAGTAGAGGAGGCGTTCCCCGATATGGTGGTGTACCCGGCGTTTGACAAGGACACGAAGAAGCCGAACACGCCCCCGCCGCCCCGAACCACCCCGGGCCAGTCCGGCCAGTCGGGTCAGCCTGCCCAGTCGGGCGGCTCCGGTGACGGGTCGGGGGAGGACCAGTGAGCGCGCGCCGGACATGGGGCGTGGTCCTCGCCGCCCTGCTGCTGGTCGGGTGCGCGCCCGTCTCGCCGCACGAAGGAGCACCGACCGCGCCGCCGACGACGGGGGCGGCGTCCGCCTCGGGCGCTGCGGGGACGGACGACGGGCAGTCGGCCCGGCAGGGGGACGCCACCGCGGACGTGATGCGCGGGGTCACCCTCGACAGCGTCGATGACCTCGGCGCGGCGGAGCGGGCTATCGACGCGCTCCCCTTCACCGCCACGGTCCGCCTGGTCACCGACCCGGAGCGCGGCCCCGACGACTACCAGGAGGCGATCACCGCGCTGTCCTCCCGGGCGCGCCTGGTCGTGCAACTGGTCGACTCCACCGCCATGGCCGGCCTGGGAGTCGAAGAGGCCCGGTCGAGGGCGCGCGCCTTCGTGGAGCGCTACGCCGGACAGGTCGAGGTGTGGGAGGTCGGCAACGAGGTCAACGGCGCTTGGGCGGGCACCGGACCCCAGGAGATCAACGCGAAGGTGCTGGCGATGGCAGAGCAGGTGAGGGCAGCCGGCGAGCCCACGGCGATCACCGTGAACCTGTGGAGCCGGCCCGACTGCTACGAGGAGGAATGGGAGGACGAGGCCGCCTACCTCGCCACGGTTCCCGCGCCCCTGGCTGGAGCCATCGACTACGCGTTCCTCAGCGCCTATGAGACCGCTTGCGACCCCGTTCAGCGCCCCAGCGCCGTCGAGGTCGGGGACGCGTTGGAGGCCCTGGGCGCCGCGTTCCCGAACGCCCGGCTCGGCATCGGCGAGATCGGAGCCCAGCGCGGCGAGGACAGTGATAGCGGGCACACCATCTCCGAGCCCACGCGGGATGAGAAGATCGCGGTCGCGAGGCGGTGGATCGGCATGAACGGCCAACTCGCGCAGCGTTTCGGCGACCGGTACGTGGGCGGCTGGTTCTGGTGGTACTTCCGCCAGGATGTCGCCGAGGCGCCCGCGGGCGAGTCGATAGGCGGGGAGCTGGCGGACCTGCTGGGCGCCCTGTGATTCCGTGACTCCGAGGCGCCGCCGCTCCAGTTGTGGGCGGACCGCCGCTCCTGCCGGGCGCCGGTCGTCCCCATCGGGTGGCCCGCCGTCCCCTCTTCGCGCCCGGCGTCCCCGTTCCGCACCCTGCGGCGCGGCGGAGCGCCGCTGCACCCCGTCATGGCCGGGGTGTGGTGTCGAGGAGTGTTTGGACGAGGTCGGCGCCTTCGGGTTGTGCGAGGAGTTGGCGATCAGCGGGGTGGGTGTTGAAGTGGTCGAGGAGGTGGTCGAGTTGGGTGAGGGAAGTGATGGGGCAGTGGAACATGACTGTGTAAGGGGGCTTGCCGGTCGTGGGCTCGGGGACGATATCCGTGCCGAGGAAACCTGTTGTTCCCACGCGGGCGTTGTCGGTCCAGGGGATGCGGACCTCGGCTTGCGAGGGCGAGGCTGTGAGGGTGAGCGTCTCAGGCGAGAGGAGGAGTGACTGTTTCGCGTGCAACGCCGCTCGCAGGCCCAGGTGGCGGTCCTGGGTGATGAAGTATCCTGCTGTTGTGGGACCGGTTGCCCACAGGAACGCGTGGACGGGGTAGCCGGTGATGAACCCGTAGACCATGGTCCCGGCGGCGATCGCATAGCAGATGTAGGCCACAGTGATCAGAGTGATATGGATAATACCTGTTCCTGGTATTTCCACATGGTTTGTGAATACTGCTCGGGGCTTGCGGCGTGCCACGTAGGAGAAAGCTCCCGCGAGGAGAGCCAAGGGGAGGAGCATCGCGGTGACGAAGACATACCCGGTGCGCAAGTACTCGTAGTGCAATAACTTGTGCATGCCGACAAGCACTCCTACCCCCAACATGCAGGCGGCGGTGATCTTGGCTAGCAGCGGGCCAATCCGTCGCACCCTCTCATCGGCCTCGGCGGGGCTCTTCGCCTCGGGCAGGCGCACTGGACGTTTCCTGTAACGCATCATGGTCGGTTCTGGTCGTGGGTTTGCGGGGTGCTCATGGTTGGGGTGTGGTGTCGAGGAGTGTTTGGACGAGGTCGGCGCCTTCGGGTTGTGCGAGGAGTTGGCGATCAGCGGGGTGGGTGTTGAAGTGGTCGAGGAGGTGGTCGAGCTGGGTGAGGGAGGTGGCGGGGCAGTCGAACTTGATGGTGTAGGTCAGTTTGGGGATTGAAGGGTCGGGGTGTATGTCTGTGCCTGTCGGGTCCGTTGTTCCTACGCGGGCGTTGTCGGTCCAGGGGATTCGGACCTCGCCTTGCAGGGGCGAGGCGGTGATGGTCAGGGCGTGGGGCGACAGGGTGACGGCCTGTTTGGGCATCAGGAGAGTGTGCAGGCTCACGGGACGTTGCTGGGTGCACACGTAGCCGACGGTGGCGGGGCCGACCGCCCAGAGGAACGCGTGAACGGGGTAGGCGGTGATGAACCCGTAGACCATGGTCCCGGCGGCGATCGCGTAGTACGCGCAGGCCACGAAGAACATGACGAACCTTACGGCGTTCGTTCCGGGGATCTCCACCTGGGTCGTGAACACCGCCCGGGGCCTGCGGCGGGCCGCGTAGGTGAGAATGACCGCCATAGGGAGCAGAGGGGCGAAGAACGCCGTACTGAAGACGTACCCGGTGCGCAGGTACTCATAGTGCAGCACCCTGTGCATGCCAGCCAGCAGGGCAACACCGAGCATCCCGACGAGGAAGACCCCGCCAGTGATAGGGCCCAGGAGGCGCGTCTCTTTATCCGAATCCGCCGGACCTTTCGGCTCGGGCAAGCGCGTCTTTTTTCTGTACCGCATTACCAGTTGGCGAGTCCGAGGTGGTAGGGCAGGTGCCAGAAGGTTTCGTCGATGCGTTCGCGCCACTCCAGGGGGACTGCCTTCTGATAAAGCGCTCCCACACTGGCGGTAATGACGCAAGCGGCGATGAGGCCGACACCGACCCCCGTGGCCGCGCCTAATGCTACGACGGCGACTGGGGCCATGTTACTGGCCGCGGCTCCTGTTACCGCTGCTCCTACCGCTTCGCCTACCGCTGCGCCGGCGGCCATTCCGGCGCCCTGGGCCAGGGCGGTTTGGCCGGGGGTGTCGGATGTGGCGATGTCGTAGGCCAGGGTCGCGTAGCCGATGCCCGCCACTGCTGTCCCCACGCCTTGGGCACGGGTGCGCCCGGCGCGGAAGTCGGCTCGTGCCTCGAGGGCGTTCTTGACGGCCTCGTCCATGACGGGGCGCACCACATGGGAGGCCCCTTTGCCCTGCCTGCCGACCTCAGCGGCAGCCATGTCCATCTGCAGCTCCAACATCTGGGCTTTCCTGGCGAACCCCTGGTCCACGGCGTCGAGCGCCAACTGCCACGGGCGGTCGACCACGCCCTGGACCTCCTGGTCGAAGTACTTCGCGAACAACAGTGTGAAGCTCTCGACCTGCAGGGGCCGCAAGTGTTTGTTGACCCAGTCCTTCAAGTCCGACCAGACCCGTTCTACTCGGCGGTGGAGCTCCTCGTAACCCAGGACCTCCGCCCGCTTGCCCGACCATATGAGGAAATCCTGGTCGTACGTCTGCCACTCCGCTGGCGTGGCGTTCCGCGCGGGTTCTTGGGGCTTGGGCGGCACTGGGGGCGGGCACATGATGTCGTAGTCGTCACGGATCTCCAGCCCGAGCGTTTCGGCGTCGTGGCGGATCGTCTCCATGTCCCTGTAGTGGTAGTCGAGCTGCTGGGCGTAGGCGCGCAGCACCTCATAAGCGCGGTAATGGCGGTCCGCCAACTTGCCGGCGGACAGGCGCAGTTTGTTGAGCATCTCCTCGTACGCGTTGGCCGCATCCCCCATCCAGTACTCCGGATTCCGCAGGAGGTTGCCGCTCATCTCGGCAACGGCGTCTGAGACCTTGCTGTACGCCTCGTAGAACCACGCCGCGACATCGCGGACGCTATCGGGATTGCACGGAATGCGCGTGTCGATCGAAGCGGTCTGCACCTCCAGGGAAGTCCCGATCCCACCGGTGTCAGCCATGCTACAGCTCCTGTTTCAGAGTCTCGAACGCCCCGGTCACGTTCTCCTCCGTTTCCAACTGCGCCACTATCAGGGCGCGGAGGTTGTCCTCGATCCTCCTGGCGCGCGAGGCGAACAGTTCCAGATCCGCGCCCTGGGAGCCGATCAGATCGAGGATGAGGGCCTGTGCGATCCCGCCGTCGAGCTCGGTGGGCGCGGCCCTGCCGCACGTTTCCGCGTCCTCGGCGATGTACCCGTACTTCGTCGCCATGTTGTTCAGCAGGTCGAAGGTGATGCGCAGATCAGTGCTCATCGCGCCCGCCCATCCGCGCCTCCGGTTCGACGTAGTGGTCGACGCTGAGGTGGTCGAAACGCAGGTCCTCCTTGATGCGGGGCAACTGGTCCGTCATGATGAGCGCCCACCCCTGGTCTTCGCCCAGGCAGTCGAGCAGGCGGTCCAAGGACGTGTACGCCAGCAGTACGCGCGTGCCGTCCTCCACATTCGCCACAACGACCTGCGCCTGCCCCGTGGAGTCCTGCCCCACCGGCACGTACAGGGCTGGAGGGGCCACATCCGGATGGGTATTACGCGACATACCGTTCATAGGCTCAACCTACCACTGACCGATTGAGAAAAGGAAGCCCTTCCGAAGAACGGAACACGGTGTCCGCCCCCACCCCGGCTGTCCCCGCCCCGCCCGCGCCTGCGACTAGGCTTGTCCTCCATGAGCACACGCCTTTCCTCCCTGACCACGCTGCGCGTCGGCGGCCCCGTCGACTCCTACACCGTGGCCGATTCCCGCGAAGACCTCATCAGCCGGGTGCGCGCCGCCGACGCCGGAGGCGGGCCCCTGCTGGTCATCGGCGGCGGCTCGAACCTGCTCGCCGCCGACGCCCCCTTCAACGGGGCGGTCGTACGGGACGGGCGCCACGAGGCGCGCGTCCTCGGGGAGGGCGGCTGCGCTGGGCCCGCGGCGGAGGACGGTGCCCCCGGCGGTGTCCTCGTGCGTGCCAGTGCCGGGACCCCCTGGGATGCTTTCGTGTCGTGGACCCTCGACCAGGGGCTGTCCGGGCTGGAGGCGCTGTCCGGGATCCCCGGCACAGTGGGGGCCTCCCCCGTGCAGAATGTCGGGGCCTACGGGCACGAGGTCGCCGAGACCCTCGACCACGTGCTCGTGTGGGACCGGCAGGAGGAGCGCGAGGCGCGCCTGAGCGCCGAGGACCTGGGATTCGGCTACCGCACCTCGGTCATCAAGCGCTCCCTGTCCGCCGACTGGGGGCCGACGGGGCGGTGGGTGGTCCTCGACGCCGTCTTCCGCCTCGAGCGCTCAGCCCTGTCCGCACCGGTCCTCTACGGCGAGCTCGCCCGCCGGATCGGCGCCCGCGCGGGGGAGAGGGCGCAGGCGCGCCTCGTGCGCGAAGCGGTGCTCGCCCTGAGGGCGGGCAAGGGCATGGTCCTCGACGACGCCGACCACGACACGTGGAGCGCCGGCTCCTTCTTCACGAACCCCATCCTCAGCGCCGACGAGGCGGACGCCCTGCCCGCGGGCGCTCCGCGCTTCCCCGCGGGTGACGGCCGGGTCAAGACCAGTGCCGCGTGGCTCATCGACCACGCGGGCTTCACGAAGGGCTTCGCGCTGCCCGAGGCGGGGGATCCGCCCCGCGCCTCCCTGTCCACGAAGCACGTCCTGGCCCTCACGAACAGGGGAGGGGCGGCGGCCTCGGACATCGAGGCCCTGGCGCGCGCGGTGCGCGCCGGGGTGCGCCGCGCCTACGGCGTCGACCTGGTGCCCGAGCCCGTTGCGGTCGGCATCGCCTGGTAGCCGCAGCCGCTTTCTTGGAAGCCGCAGCCGCCGGGTGGCCTCGGGCGTGGGCTGCGGTGACTGCGCTGCGCCGACGAGGGCCCCGGGCGCGGACT
>ERZ772977.397-NODE-397-length-30670-cov-7.745517_pt1 | contig 30670 bp, 30 predicted proteins | sample MGYA00511131_ERZ772977 | MGnify/ENA primary metagenome ERZ772977 (study PRJEB29015, sample SAMEA2737935) | human oral metagenome | biome: human oral; feature: human-associated habitat; material: dental | place: China | collected 2151 ...
AGGAGACGATCGTCCGGCTTGAGCGCGAGGGGCGTCGTATCAAGTTCTTCTACTGCCTGCCCAACTTCCACAATCCTGCCGGAGTGACGCTCACTGAGGAGCGCCGTTCGCAGGTCATCGAAATCTGTCGGAGCCACCATATCCTCATCGTGGAGGACAATCCTTACGGCCTGCTTGGTTTCGAGGGTCAGACCTACACGGCCCTCAAGACTCTCGCGCCCGACGACGTCGTCTACCTCGGCTCCTTTTCCAAGATCTTCGCTCCCGGTTACCGTGTGGGCTGGGCGGTGGCCCCACCGGCGGTACGGGAGAAGATGAAGCTGGCTTCGGAGGCCGCGATCCTGTGCCCGTCCTCGGTGGGTCAGTACTCGATCTCGATGTATCTGGACCAATTCGATTGGAAGCAGCAGATCCGAGAGTTCCGGACGATGTATCGGGGGCGCCGCGACGCCATGGTGGCGGCGTTGGAGGAGTTCCTGCCGATGTGCCGGTGGAACGTCCCCGATGGTGGTTTCTACGTGTGGGTGGGGCTTCCCAACGGTCTCGACGCCAAGGACATGCTGCCACGTGCAGTGACCAGCCTGGTCGCCTACGTCTCGGGGACGGCCTTCTACGCCGGCGGTAGGGCGGGGCAGGACCATTTGAGGCTTTCCTTCTGCTATCCCGAGCCCGTTGAGATCCGCGAGGGCGTGCGGCGACTGTCCGGCGTCGTGACCCGCGATCTTGAGCTGTTGGACCTGTTCGGTCCGACCAGCAACCACCGTCCGTCCGAGGGCGTTCATGCGCCCGCTCCCGACCAGATCTGAGGTTGACGATGAATCAGTCCCCACTCCGTATCGCTGTTCTTGCCGGTGGATTGAGCCACGAGCGCGATATCTCACTGCGGTCGGGCCATCGTGTCGCCCAGGTTCTCAAACACCTGGGGCACACCGTCCTCGTCCTGGACATCGACGCGCGCGCCATCGGGTCGCTCAAGACCTTCGGACCCGACGTCGTCTGGCCCTTGGTGCACGGTGGCCCCGGGGAGGACGGTGGACTGCAGAACGTGCTCATCGCCCTGGGATTGCCGTACGTGGGCACTCACTCCGACGGCTGTCAGCGGGCGTCCTTCAAACCAACAGCCAAAGCAAGTGTTCGCACCGGAGGAGTGATTACTCCTGACTCATTGACTCTTCCACATTCCTATTTCAGTCAGCTGGGAGCGCAGGAAGTGCTGACCGTCGTCGCGGGTCACCTCGGTCTTCCTGTCGTGGTGAAACCTCATCAAGGGGGCTCGGGACTCGGCGTGTCCTACGCGTCGACGGCGGACGAGCTGAGGTCGGCCATGGTCGCGTGCTTCGCCTATGACGAGCGAGCACTCATTGAACGCTACGTCCCCGGCACGGAGCTTGCTGTGTCGGTCGTGGACACGGGAGAGGGGCCACGTGCACTTCCCCCCGTTGAGGTCGTGACCGATGGCCAGTATGACTTTGATGCCCGATACAACCCGGGACGCTCTGAATACTTCGTTCCCGCACGTCTGGATGACTCTGTCATCGACATGGTCAAGGACACTGCTATCACCGTCCACAAGACGCTTGGGCTCGGAAACCTCTCTCGAACCGATCTGATTCTCGACGAAGCGGGCTCGCCCTGGTTCATCGACGTCAATGTCATTCCAGGAATGACCGAAACATCCCTGCTACCAATCGCTGCGAAGGCGGGGGGCGATTTGGAGGACTTGTATGACGCGCTCGTGAGGAACCCGTTTGTACGCCCCTAGACCTTGTTTCACGTGAAACAAGCGGCTCTGCTCTGAATGAGCGGAGCCGCTTGTTGTATGGAGAGGAGAGGATGGTAGAGAACGACGGTGCAGCTACTGTCCCGTGCCTCTACTGCCGTCATACCGGTGATGAATATAGCCCGCAGCCCGCACCGATGAAGGCTCCAACCACTAACCGCCCGACCAGACTTCGAGGGTGCGGAAGGCGACATCCAGGAGCCTCATAATGAATCCCGTGATGTTTCACGTGAAACCACGGATCGACATCGCAATGATGCGCTGCTCCACCGTCGCACCAGGGTCATGATCATCGGAATCAATACATCGCCCACGAGGAGGCCTGACGAACCAAAGGAACAGCCAGCACATCTTGAGCGTCAGCTCGCTCTGCTAGCCGGCTCCAGCCGTTCAGCACAACGGGACAAGGCCGGATTGAATCCACGTGGCGTACCTTCATCTCCTTGTCTGTGGCATCCTTCTGACCGTCCTTGTTCTCGTCAGGTTCTCTCCGGTCCTCCTCCTCAGGGGAGGGGGCTGCCGATGAACGCCGCATGATTGCCACTCACCCGAGTTCGAGAAACAGTCGATCTTGTTCCCACCGGTGCAGCCGCCACGATCACCGTTTCACGTGAAACATAGTCTTCCCATCCGCAATGAGTAGACCATATGGATCAGAGACACCGCATAGCAGACGACGTCGCCCGAGTTCCCGCAAACACGCGGGCCTCTCCCGCTGGGCCATCCTGATGCCAACTTTGGCAGCGGCCTTCTTGTGCCGGGCATAGTGTCTCCTGTGCGTACTCGTTTTGACTCGAGCCGAGACCGTCCGCTGCATAAGCCAGTGTGCCAGTATGAGGGGAAGCATACGAAGAGGAGCCGTATGGAAGCTATTTGTTTCCCGTGCAGAAACGGACTCGTTCCAGACCAACCAGTCAACTGCGCCTCTTGCTTGCATGAGATCATCCGGTTTCACGTGAAACACGATTCAGCATGACAGCGCTGGCAATCAGCGGTCCATCCTCCTTGATCAAAGTCGAGCTCCCCACCGAAGCTTCTCAGGATGCGCATCTCGTCAGAGATCAATGAACTGAGGTCTCACTGCCGACTACTCCGCCGACGTCACCTCGCTATTGCGTTCAACTTCTTCTGCAATCACATCTGCGCTGACTCGTTCCCCACTTTCCTCGGCGAGGCAGCAACAGAGTAGGGGCGGAGTCCCGGTCGATAGTCACAACCACATCTTGGATGATGCGCAAATCAGTATCGCCAGCTCAGATCACCAAGCACTTGGCCTCCCAGATCCTGTTTCACGTGAAACCACCCCTCTCCCACGATCTCTCATCTGGTCAAGGAGCATCCACAGCGTTCACTGAAGATGCCACCAACGAAGTAAAGATGCTCTTCAACTTCTCCTTGCGGTGCCGTGATGAGGAGACTAGGAATGTTCTCTTCTCATGCCCCATTCCCAAACCGTCCTGCGCTCGCGCATCGATGTGGAGACACCCCTCATCGTTTTGAAGAAGAGCTACATCGTCAGCGATGACGACCGCACTGCCGGAGTTCCTCATCCGACCATCACATCCTGGGTACCGCCAACCCCAGCCGCGCGGTTGTCCTATTCGACCGGTTTAGGCGCAGTCGCGTTTCACGTGAAACCGGAGCCCACGTCAAGAAAATCTACATGCGCGAGCCACGTCAGACACTGCTCGTAAGCTCTACCCCGCAGTTCGCTCTCGCGCGACGATCGCAGATACCGCTAGGACGCTGAACAAGCATTCCCAGTATCTTGCCTCATCGCCTCAGTGATCAAGGATGGTGAGACTCCAGACTGGGCAAGGGTGAACGCAAACCAACCCGACGCCGATGAATCGGTCCCTCATGAGATTCACGGCGCAACTCACAACGTATGCTCGATCAGTTCAGACCCGATCATGTTTCACGTGAAACCGAAACCGATCTGCGTCCTTTCAAACCTCGATAGACGCATGACACGCTTCGACAGCATCACTCGACCGAGCGTCCGCCGGTTGCCGCATCGACTTCAAGAGAAGTCGGAGGAGAAGTGTCACCTTCCACCTCGTGCTTCGTTCTGCCGGTCAGATCATCCTGGATGAGAGGCAGGAGGGTAAGTCACCGTGCCGTTGGCTCACCCCCTCCTGCCGCCGATCCTCGAGGCGAGCAGTCATCGATCAGAGCACTATCCACGTAGAATCGGGCGACTGTTGGCCGCCAGCCGCCGTATCAAGATCTTGGGTCGCCCTTTCATTTCAGGTGCTATCCGCACTCTATGCGCGCCCTCGGTTTCACGTGAAACAGCTGGTTCCGGATATCACCCGTCCTCTTTCGACATCAGGTACCCGGCCACCGTTCCCGCTTCGCAACAGCGTCTACAGATAGGCGGCCCCTCAGCGAGTGCAGCAGCGGGGCTGCGCAGTGCCTCTCACGCCGATCTGACCGCGTCGATCAGGCCAATGGCGAGGGGTTCTCCCGCGTCGTCAGAAAGACGGAACTACGGAACATCTCATGTTCATCGGAGTCCAGAACCTCTCGCTTCGTACCTTCGGTTTCACGTGAAACCAGCGCTGCACTCGTCCTGTGCCAGACACTCACGGAACAAACCAACGGCATACGAGGTGCGATTGTACGAGGCCCAAGACAAGCGATTCAGACATCTGCTGCAATCGACGAGCAGTTCTCAACCATGGAATCGGACGACCTTCCTGCACCGGTATCGCTTCAGTCCGGCTCTCACCTTCTCTACCCTCAAGGACTATCTGTTCTCCTCCCTCCCCCGGGGGAGGATGCCAGCGTCTCGACAGTGACGTGATGACAAACGGCATGACAGGCTCGTAGGTACCGTCGGCGTCATCAACAGGGTTCATTCCCAAGACACTCGGGAACCGATTCTGTTGCCCAGTCCTTCTCCCGGCGACGCTCGGCGAGCATCTCATCGCCGATGGACAGCCAGCGGACACTCAGCTCAGGGATGAAGCGCTACTTGGTATCCGTCCCGCTAGGTCAACCCCACCTTCCACATATTCCCGGTTCTTCTCAGTTCAGTCACCTGATTCAGAAGCTGTCGGGTCATGGCCATACACGCATGTGGTTTCACGTGAAACACGTACATCATCGCCGACTCGACTGCAGAACAATCGCGTCCTGGCCCTCTCTCGATTAGCCGAAGAACGTGGGAAGCTTCCTCAGCTGCCTATCGTCAGACAGACGATGCATCTGACTCTAGGAGTTGGCAGAGTTGGTTGAGGTGGCTGGTCGGGTTAGTGGTCTGATAGCTCGTTTGGGGCGTCTTGACAGGGGTCTGGTGGTTGAGGCGATAGCGGCTCTGGCGCCGCAGGCCAGGCGGCGATGGCTTCAGATTGGGCGTGGTCATGGGTAGGGAGCAGACCCGGGGAAGTCCACCCAGGTGGGGATCTCGATGGCCTTAACGGTGCGCCGCACCCGCCGCTCGTGTCCGGTGTCGACCCAGGAGGTGGACGGGACGTTCTTCCACGGCAGGGCTTTGAGAGTGCGGTGCAGGGTCTTCTGGTTGCCCAGAGGCGTGAGAAGGTAGTGACTACCCGCTGAGTGATCCACTCGGCGGTATCGGTCTGGGTATGCATAGCGTCGGCGGTGACCACGGTCCCGTCCAGGTCGAGGGGCTCGAGCAGGTCCGGTAGGGCGGGGACCTCTGGTTGGGCTTGTTCGCCACTCGCTCCCGGATCAGGACTGTGCCGGTGGCGTGGTCCAGGACCGGCAGGAGATGAGGCGCCGACGCCCGCCCCTGGCGGGGCCGCGCATGGTCTAGGCGTCCACCGCGACCACTCTGCGGCTGGCGATGGTGCCGGTACGCGTGCAGAACCAGGACCTCAGGCGGGTGTTGAGGCCTGTGGGATCCAGGTTCCGCAGGACCCGCCGGATGGTGGATTCCAAGGGCGGGGCCTGTCCCGCGGCCAGGCCCCGGGACCATAGGTCAGCAGCGGTCAGGTCGGTGGTGTGCTCCCATATCGGTGTCAGGCTGCGACATCTGGCTGTCACTACCGTCACGGCCAGGAACAGGACCGTGGGCGGGGCGTGCGCCACGCCCCGCCGATCGCGGGGGTCGGTCATGTTCCTGAGAACCTGGGCCAGGGGCTGGCGCGACAGGACGGTCGTGGTGAAGGACGATATCAGCGTGGGCTCCCAGGACGAAGGGATGACTAGACACCACTCATCATCCCTACGGGACCTGCGCCTCTGTCCCAGCGACGCACCATTCCCGCCAAACCAACTCAGCCGCCCTCACCCACCAACTTTGCCGACCCCTGCCCCTACACCCCTTTGACTGATCTCGGCCCTGGCCTGCACCAGGAAACCCACTTCCCATGCCCACCACGGTCCACAGACTTCGCGGGCAGTCCTCAGTGAGGCACCGCACCACCTACGCGGGCATCCCTGATGAGTCTCGTCAGATACTTGCCAAATGTTAGTTTCGACCCTAATCTATACGTGTGAATTCCAGTTCGGGCAGGTGGGGTGACGTCAAGTCGGAGCTCTGCGGTACAACGGGTGGGCGGCCGATTGGCCTGCCACATCGTGTTGTGCCGTCCATCGAGTACGCGGAGGTCACTGGCGGGGCGCTGACCGCTCAGGTCTGGCACGGTCCGCTCCGGCGGCGGCGGACCTCCCATGGGTGTAGTCCGTTGCCCTGGATCCTGGCTGAGTGCATCGGGTGTGCTGAGTCTGAGTTGCTCGTCAGTCGTCATGCATGCCGGGCGTGTGGCAGCGCAGAGCACGGGCGGCCTGTGCTCGTCGCTTCACCAGCGCATCCGCACGGGGCGCAGATTTCGATTTCCTATGCCCGGGATACCGATCGCTATGTCCTCGCATTGTCGACGGCGGATATCGGTGTGGATACGGCTGACGCGTTGACTCCTGACATATGTGCCCGGTTGCGTAGAACGCTGACCGAGCCCGATCGGCTCTTTGTCGATGCAGCTCCCGCTGCAGTGCAACCAGATCTGGTCCTTAAAGCGTGGGTTGCGCGCGAAGCCTACCTCAAGGCCAAAGGAGTCGGCCTTACCTCTGGATGGCGCCAGCTCTCCGTGCTGGCACCCCGAGCGTCGGGTAGGAAGAAAGTGTCAGAAATGTGGATGGTGCATGACATTTCTTTCGACTTTCAACCAGATTCTTCCTGCACCGTGATTGCACTCCGAGAGGCTTATTCACAGGGCTAGCCGACTCCAGCATCTGCGCAGGTCAGAGCACTTTTGGCGGATGCTGTGAATAAGCCTCCGAGATTCTTAGGTGTCAAACATCGATCCGTTGTTAACTCGTTTTTCCATGAACAGGAGTACAGTGTGAACACCGCGGATAGCGCCGACGTCTGTGTTGTCGGCCTGGGTTACGTCGGAGAGACGATGGCTGCGGCCTTCTTGGATGCTGGGATGTCGGTGTTGGGGATTGAGCGCAACGATGAGCGGCGTGAGGCTCTGCAATCCGGACGAGCCCCAATCCAGGAACCTGGGGTTGACGAGGTCCTGGTCGCGGCGGATGACCGCTTCACCGTGGTTGCGTCCCTTGCTGACGCACCCTTACCCAAAAATATCGTACTGTGCGTGGGTACTCCGGTAAACCACGCAAGCGGCCATCCTGAGATCATGCTGGACCAGCTCACGGATGCTATTAAGGACCTGGCACTAATGATGACCGAGGACTATTTGGTCGTCGTCCGCAGCACGGTACCGATCGGTACCTGCGACCGACTGGTGGTGCCAACGCTGTCTGAGAAAATCGACAATCCTCTAGTAGCGATGTGCCCGGAGCGGACGATTCAGGGCAAGGCATTGCACGAGATCCGTACCTTACCTCAGGTCATCGGTGCGGCGTCGCCAGAATCGTTCGATCGTGCGGTTAAGCTTTTCCGAGCGGTCGCTCCCTGCCAGACTTTGGTATCGTGCCTGGCCGCAGCTGAGGCTGTGAAGCTGTTCTGCAATGCGCACACCGATCTCATTTACGCTTTCGGTAATCAGGTAGCCCGTGCGTCCGAATCGCTAGGAATCGACGCATACGAGGTCATCACCTCTGCGAACATCGGCTATCCCCGTCCAGACCTGCAGCATCCCGGATATGTGGGCGGCAGTTGCCTGACAAAGGACCCCTATATGCTTCTTCAATCGCTGCGCGGCGTCGGCTACGAGCCGTCCCTGACGCGGGCGGCTCGCGCACTCAACGAGGACGTGCCCGGATGGGCAGTGGGCACGGTTCTGGACGAGCTTGCCAGTGCTGGGGTGGTCCCCACCGACGCTCGGATCGCCGTCCTCGGTCTGGCCTACAAGGGCGATCCAAGAACCGACGACGTCCGCGGTGCGGCATACCCTGCCGTCCTTGAGCGGCTCCGCGAGCGAGGGGTCAGCGAGATTCGGCTCCACGACAACGTGGTGTCCCTGCCCGAGGAGTCTCGACCGGACATGGCTCAGATGGCCGACGTCCGCGATGCGGCATATGGCTGTCACGCATTGATCATTCTTAATAACCAGGTCGAGTACCGCAAGTTGCCGTTGGACGAGCTCGCCGCAGTGATGGTCGAGCCGCGTGTCGTCTATGACCTGTGGAGCGTCGTCGACCCCAGTACCTCGGGTGCTGTGACCCTGCGGAGGTTTGGCCGTGGCTGAACGAAAGATCCTGATCACCGGCGGTGCTGGTTTCATCGGGCTACACGTGGCCCGTCACCTCGTGGATGAGGCAGAAGTGTGGATGGTCGACAACTTCAGCCGCGGCCAGCAGGATGCAGAGTTCGATGCTGTCGCCAATCGGTGCATCAAGGTCGAAGCCGACCTTACAGCACCCGGTGCGCTTAACGACTTGCCCCGTGACTTCACCGAGATCATCCACCTGGCTGCTGTTGTGGGCGTACAGGCCGCCAACACCGAGCCCTACCGCGTGTTCACGACCAACGTCGACTCCACATCCACGGTGGTCAGGTTTGCGGCTGAGCAGACCGGTGCGAGTCTGTTCTTCGCCAGCACCAGTGAAGTCTATGCGCAAAGCGCTGCAGTAGGGCTCGCAACGATTCCTACGCCGGAGTCAGTACCGATCCTCATGACGGACCTCGCTCAGTATCGTGCATCATACTCCCGCTCCAAGGTGGTCGGGGAATCATTGGTCCACTACGCGGCGGCGGCAGTCGGTTTCCCGGCTGTCATCATCCGACCCCACAATATCTACGGCCCGCGTATGGGGCATGCGCATGTCATACCGCAGTTCATCGACCGCGCGCTTGAGCGGATGGACCCGTTTCCTTTGTACGGTGGAGACCAGGTTCGCGCGTTCTGCTACATCGACGACGCGGTGACGGCTATCAGCAGGCTGCTGACGGCACCGATGGAGCCGGGGCGGGTTGTCACTGTTAACGTCGGCAATGGCCAGGAACCGGTAGAGATGGCTGAGATAGCGCGTCGAGTCTGCCGCATCGCTGGCTACGAGCCCATGTTTGTTGAGCATGGTGCCCCCGACAACTCGCCGGAGCGTCGCCAGCCCGACACAACGCTGCTTGCCGAGCTGACCGGGTTCGTACCAGGAGTAGACCTTGACGAGGGCATCACCTCCACCTTCGCCTGGTACGCGGAGCGCCGAGCATGAAGATCTTCTTCGTTCTCAGCGGTTACCATCCGTATATTGGAGGCGCCGAGCAGCAGACTCGATGCCTTGCCGACGAACTGTGCTCGATGGGGCACATCGTCGAACTCCTCGTCGTCGACCAAGGGAAGGCGACGGGCGACGCTCTGGAATCGCTCTCGGTCCAGTTCTCTGGCCCCGCTCGTCCCGATGTAGTCCATCTTGTGGACTCCGTCGATGGGGCACTGGTTGACGGGACATGCTCGCTGGTGCGCGAGCACGGCGGAACGCTGGTCTACACACCCGCCACCGACCAGTCTCTCTGGGACGACTCGGAGACCGTGTGGCGTGCGATTCGTGAGGCTGACTTGGTGCTCGCGATGAACGAGACCGAGCAGAGAGCCCTCGCCGCGGTGCGTAGCTCAGGGGTCGAGTGCATCGAGCAAGGCGGCGACTTGGGCGAAGGAACCTACGATCTGCGTGCTAAACTCGGCATACCCACCGGTGCTCCGGTTCTGCTTTTCGTGGGGCGCAAGATAGCCTCAAAGGGGTATGCGGCGCTCGTTCAGGCTGGTCCAATCATCTGGGACTCGCGCCCGGATACCCGGCTGGTCTTCGTGGGACCAGCAGTGGACACCGACGCCGAGGTTCTGATCAGTCAGCTCGGGGATCCACGGGTCATCGACCTGGGCATCGTTTCGGAAAAGATAAAGACCGCGGCATACGAGATGAGCACGATAGTGTGCTTGCCCTCCCGTGCGGACGTTTTTCCGATGGTCATTGTCGAGGCTTGGGCGGCACGACGTCCTTTGCTCCTCGGACCTTTCGATGGAGGGAAGTGCTTTATTGAAGAGGGAGTCGCCCTCGCGTGCGGGGACACGCCCGACACGGTTGCGGCTAGCGCGGTCCATCTCCTCGACCACCCGGATATGGCCAAGGAACTTGCGGATCGGGGCTATGCGCGCTATCTCGGGCGACACTCATGGTCAGCGGTCGCTCGCCAGCATCTCGATCTCTACTCGCGGGTGGTCTTCACCCCCTCACATCAGGGAACAGGAATATGATTCGCGGCGTCGTTATCGCTGGCGGGCTAGGTACTCGGCTGGCTAGTTACAGTGCATCTCCCAAGCCGTTGGTCGAGGTCAATGGCAAGCCCATGCTCAGGAGGGTGCTTGAGTGTCAAGCAGAATTGGGAATTACCGAAGTCACCCTGATACTGGGGCACCGCCACGCGGAGGTGCTCGAGGCTTCGCTCTCCTGGGATCTGCCCATGGCGCTCCACAGCGTTGTTGAAGAACAACCGCTGGGCACCGCAGGAGGCTTGTCCCTTATAGGCGCTCATGGCTGTCCTACGCTGGTGATGAACACGGACGTGATGATCCGGCCCAGCGAGGTGGCGCGCCTCATCGACGACCACCGCTGCGAGTCGTCCGCGGCCAGCGCTTTGGTCCACGAGGTCCAGTGGACACTTCCCTACGGGTCGGTGATCGTGGGCGACCGCTGCCGCCAGATCCTGTCGATCACGGAGAAACCATCGCAGCAGCATCTGGTTCTGACCGGTGTTTATGTCCTCGACGACCGCGTCCTCGGCCTGATCCCATCCGGGCAGCGCTACGACATGCCTCGGCTCCTCCTCGACGCTGTGGCAAAGGGGCATCCGGTGCGTGCGGTGCGGACCACAGGTGAGTGGTTCGACGTGGGCACCCCGGACACTCTTCGTCAGGCCGAGCAAGTTGTCGGCCCGGAGCCGTCCTCCGTGGGCGGGAGTCCGGTGACTGGACCACCTGTACAGAGCCTTGGTCGTATACTGACCGACGCTGTAGCCACCGCCCCAGATCGCGCGGCGTTGGTCGCCAACGGTGAGTCTCTCACCTATCAACAGTTGGACGAGGCCGTCCAGCAGCGTAGCGAGGCGCTTCTGGCAAGAGGTGTCGTACCGGGTGACGTCGTTCTGGTCGACGGTGCTGCCAACTTCGAGTTCGTGATCTCAGCCTGGTCGGTGTGGACGGTTGGAGCTGCCCTGGCCGTCGCCCACCCTGGATGCGCTCCCGTCGAGCTGGAGCGCCTTCGCCAGCTGGTGCGGCCACGCGTCGAGCTACGGGGTAAGGGTTCCTTTGCCGTGGAAACTGGGACTGCAGGGGTTACGGCACCGGAGGTCCAGCTGCGCGATCCCGCTCTGGTCGTCGCGACATCGGGCTCAACTGGGGAACCAAAGGCGGTCGTTTGTCCCCTTTCGCAGGTGTGGTTCAGTCTCGACGCCATCCAGGAGCGGCTGGGTTATCGCGATGACGACGTTGTGCTCCTAACCCTCCCCATGGCCTTTGACTACGGGCTCTACCAGCTGTTGCTGGCGGCTCGTGTGGCGGCGACCGTGGCACTGCGGTCCCCGGACAACCTCTTGTCGCTCGCCAATGACGTCGAGCGATATAAGGCCACGGTCGTGCCAGGCACGCCGTCGATTCTGAGGGCCTTGGCGCGAACGTGGTGCAGGCGTCCCCGCGCAGGACACGTCCGCCTCCTCACAAACACTGGTGAGAGGCTCGACGAGGCAGTTCAACAGCAGATTGCCATGGCGTTCCCGGGGGCTGCGATGGCCCTCATGTACGGCATCACCGAGTGCAAGCGCATATCGATCGAGGTAGTTCCCGTTGAGGCTCTCCCTAAATCGACGTCTGGGTTCCCTTTGCGCGGCGTCTCCGTTCGAGTTGTAAATTCTCAGGGCGAGTCGGTGGCTGAGGGTGATGCAGGAGAAATTGTGGTGAGCGGCGGCAATCTGACTGACGGATATCTACGCGATCCCGATGCCACTGCGCGGCGATTTCGATGGGACATGCAAAACAACGTGCGCGAATTGTGGACCGGCGACTTCGGTCGCCTCATCGATGGCCGTGTTGCGGTCGAGCATCGTATCGACGGTCAGCGGAAACTCAACGGTGTTCGAGTAGAAGCGGGAGAAATCGAGCGAGCTGCTGAACTTGTGAGCGGAGTAGAGCGCGCAGTACTGGTACCTTTACCAGGCGGCGACCCAGTCCTCGTCGTCATGGGGGTGGCGCACGTGGAAGAGGTCCGAGCGGCACTGGAAGAACACCTCAACCGGGCTAAAATCCCGCGACGCGTGGAATCTGTTCCTGAGCTACCGCTCACACGTAACGGAAAGATTGCTGTCCCCGAACTAGTGACGAGGTTGAACTAATGAGTTACCTGGCAAGCCAAAAAATCCAATTCCTGTCGGTCGTATCAAAACTGTCGTCAGGCGTTTCGACCGAGTCTCTTACGGATGATTCTCGATTATTTGACATTGGTTTTGACTCAGTACGCAGTGTAGATCTTTTAATGGCTCTCGAAGATGAGTTTCAGGTCATTTTTGATGACAATGAGCTTGTTCTTGAAAATATGCAGACCGTCGGCGGAGTGTGGGATCTGCTTGCTCCCCATCTGACTACTCGACCACCTCAGGAGGAGTCGAACATACCAGAGACATCTCTCACCGGGGCAACCAGTGTTGCGGAATTGGTGCGCATCGAGATGGCTACGTGTCTGCAAATGCCCGCGGCCGACCTTACGGATGACTCGGACTTCTTCGACTTAGGAGGACATTCTCTGATTGCGATCGCACTGGTCGAGGGGTTGTGTGGTCAACTGCCACTGTCCGAGGACCAGACCCGTGAGGAGGTGGAGGGGGAGGTGCTCACTGCACTCTTCCTCACCCCGAGGCTGGCCGACTTCACTGCTGCTGTTGAGCGGATTGTTTCCGGGAGCCCAGAGTGAACCTCGTTGCATCGCTTCGGGACCAAATCGCGACCCAGGAACGAGCCCCGTTGACCGACCCGCAGATCGCGCTGTGGATTGCCGAGCGACGGGCTCCGGGGGCGGTCTGCATCTCTACATCGACCGTGGCTCTGAGTGATCCGCTGCGGCCCGAGGTAATTACTGCGGCTCTGGATGATACGCTGAGGGAGCACCCCATGCTGCGGGCTTCCTTTGCGGTTAGCAGTCCAGGCGAGGTGCAGCAAGCCATCACCGATGTGGACTCCGTCCCGTGGATCGACCTCAGCGTCAGCGGTCCCACGTGCGCAACGGGGGTCGAGGCGGCAGCATTGGCGTTCGCAGCCCCAATGAATCTGTCAACCGGCCAAATCATGCGGGCAGTCGGGTGGCGGACGCTGGAAAACGGGTATCGCCTCACCATCGAGACCCATCACCTGGCGATCGATCAGCGATCGTGGGCATTCGTGGTATGGCCTACAGTGGTCCGACGTTATAACGCCAGAGTCACCGGGCGGAACGAGCCAGAGCCAGCACAGATCTCTTCGTTCTTTGAATACGCCCGGCAGCGGTTGCTGCAGCGCTCCGAGCAGCATTATCAGGAGCGGTGCGAGAACTTTGTACGAGGCGCATTGCTCAACTGTGTGACAGCTCCGTCCGCGACGCGCACCATACCGTCGGGCAATGTGGTCAGCGACCATGGTGCCCTCGGTATGCGGCGTGGTGACTTCGAGACTGCGTGCCGTTCCTTCGGCGTGTTCCCCTCCGTCGTGTACGCCATCGCCGTCGGTCTGGTGCTGGCGTGCCTAGAAATCGAACAGGTGGTAATGCTGCGCGTGTCGGACCGTCCACTGGACCACGACGCTCTCGTCGGAATGTACGCCAACGCACTGCCGCTCGATCTGACACCGGAGCCGGGTTGCACCTTGGGGCAGCACCGCACAACGGCTAGCAAGCGCATGGTCTCCCTGATGCGCAACCGCGACCTTGCGCTGAGAGACCTCGAGCATATGGCGCGCATGATCCATGGCCACCGAGTGGCCCTGTCGAGGCCGTTGAGTGTCACCTATACGCCTTCGGATGACGTGGGTCCCCAGTTCGCAGGTGTCACCTGGAGTGTGCACGAGGAAGATCCCGAGAGGTTCGTCACGGGTACTGACCTACGGTTGTTTTCCGAGGCTGGTGAGCTCATGGCCAAGGTCAGTTGGCAGCCTGGAGGAAGAGACTCGGATGTTCTCGGCGCCTCCTTCCTGCGACTCATCGGCCCTGCGATGCAACTCGTTCTGGGACCCGATGGTCTGCCTGTTGCGCAACTGGTCGATCAGCTACGCCAGATGGCGGACGCCACTACGGGAAGTGTGCGATGAGCACGATGGATCGCTCGCGTGCCGACCAGTGGTTCCGGGAGTGGGCCCGACCTTACCTGCTGGCCCACCGGGGCTGGCTTGCGACATACGCCGTCGTCGCCATACTCGGACAGGTTGCCGCTGCCTGCGTCCCGTGGCTTACTGGATCGGCCGTAAATATCGCGGTCGGGTCGGACACATCCATGTCACTGACCCGTATCGCTCTACTCCTGCTCACTCTCATCGTTGTTTCCGGATGCCTCGGGATTCTGCAGGTCGTCATCGCCGAAACGTTATCGACAACCACCGCACGCGATACACGGGACACGCTCTTTCGAGGAATCTTGCGTCGCGGTCGGGGACGGAGTATGTTCTCGCCAGGAGACCTCACAGCGCGGCAGATCGGCGATTCCGTCGAGGTGGGGCTGCTCGTATCTCCGGGTGGTGACCTCCTCGTCGAGGTGGTATTAGGGGCACTGGTTCCCTTGATTTTCATCACCCTGATCAGCCCCCAACTTCTACTGATGCCACTAGTCTTCTGCGCACTCTTCTGGTGGACGATGGCAGCACACACCCGACGACTCAGCGGGGTGTCGGCCGATGAGCGGGCGCTCAACGGTGAACTGAACAACACGGTCGCTGAGACGCTAGGCTCGATGCAAACCCAGATCCTCACTGGGGCGTCGGTCGCATCGGTCAACCGGGTGCTCGAGATGGCTGAGACCTATCGTGATACGGCTACTCGACAGCATAAGAATAATGCGTGTTTTATACCTGCGCTGGTTTTCGTCGTAATGATGCTGCTGGCCGCTGGGCACTCGCTGGTGCTGCTGCACCGTGGGGACATTTCACCGGGTGCGGCGGTGTCCTTCATGGGACTCTTTGCTGCCTTTCGCGGGGCGCTGCAGACGGGCTCCGCCTCGACCGGATTCATTAACGCAGGAAGGGCCGCCGCACGTCGTGTATGGGAGGTACTCCTAGACCTGCGCGGTGCTCGGGGTGGGGGAGACGGTCAGGCGGTCGCTGGCGACCTTCTGTTCGAAGGGGTTACGGTGCGATTTGGTGGCCGGACCGTGCTGGACCATATCGACTTGCACGTTCCAGCTGGCACCCACCTGGCCCTTCTGGGGTCCACCGGCAGCGGGAAGTCGACCTTCGCCCGACTGATCACAGGTGAACTGTTGCCCGATGAGGGGGGCGTGCTGATCGACGGGATCCCTTCCGGTGACCTCGCTACAGACGCCTCGGTGTCCCGGGTCGCCGTTGTGCCTCAACAGACGCACCTCTTCTCACGAACGATCGGGGAAAACATCGCTCTCGGCGCGCATGAAACCGACCCAGCCTCCATCAGAGCGGCCGCACGCAGGGCGTGCCTGGACGATTTCCTCGAGACGTTGCCTGCTGGCCTGGGAACCCAAGTCGCCGAGGCGGGCTTGACGTTATCGGGAGGGCAGCGGCAGCGCATCGGTCTTGCTCGTGCACTGATCACGCACCCTGCCATCCTGGTGCTTGATGACTGGACCTCTGCGGTGGACCCGCAGACGGCGGAAAGCCTGCGCGCCGTCATACGTACCGAGCCCCGACCAACGGTAATCGAGATCACTAACCGGGTTACTGACGCGATAGAGGCTGATCTGGTGATCATCCTGCACCGAGGTGCGGTGATCGCCATGGGCACGCCAGGAGAGCTGAAAGAGAACTCGGCCATCTATCGCCGGCTCCTGGCTTCGACCCAGGTGAGAACTGCGGACACATCGTCGATCGGAGCCGCATCATGGGACTTCTAGACACACTCGAGACGGAGGTGCCCGGAACGACATACGGAGAGGTGACCCTCGTTCGCCGCGTGGTGCGTGAGATACACGAGGACCGGAGGTGGCTGCTCATCGCAGGAGCCCTCGGGCTACTGGCTGGCCTGGCGAACGCTGCTCTACCGTTTCTCACCACTGCTGCTCTTGACGCGGCGGTGGCCAACCGCGGCACGACCCGGGTCCTCGTGCTGCTGGCTATCGGTGCGCTCGTGGGGAGCACTGGCTGGTTGCTCGGCGTCGTCAGTGGCGGATTGGCAGGTGCTGCCTCAGAAAATCTGGTACTCCAGTTGCGCCGCTCCCTTCTCCAAGCGTTCCCTGAGAAGGGGCTCGCCTTCTTCCAATCGCACGCAACGGGCAACCTCGCGTCACGCGTAGTGGTAGACACCGCTCAGGTGGGGGGCATAATCCGCACGATAGTGGGAGCTCTCAGTGACACAACGCTAGTTATCAGCCTATCAGTCGTCCTGTTCGTGATCGATTTAGAGCTTGGTGCCGTGACGCTTGCGCTCGGTGCGCTCATCTGCGCGATCACTTTCATGTTCCGCAAGGTAAGCCGTATCTACGCCCGACGTATGGCGCAGTCCACCGGTGCGCTTGCGGGTCACGTCTTCGAGATCACGGCAGGTGCCGAGGTGATCCGGTCATTCGGTGCAGAAACGTTAGCCGAACGCGAGTTCGACGAACTGCACAGCAGGTGGTACCAGGTGACGCTTGCCGTGAACAGGCTATTTAGTGGGATCTTCCCCGCACTGGTTGCCCTGACCGGTTGTGCCACTGTGGCCGTTGTGGCTGTCGGCGGCCCGAGGGTTGCGGACGGCAGCCTGGTCCTGTCGACATGGTTCCTCTTCCTCCAGTGCGTCGCCCTGTTCTGGGGGCCGATCACTGGCCTATCCTCGGTGTGGAGTTCCGTGCAATCCGGTCTGGCCTCTGCCGAGCGTGTCTTCTCGGTGATCGACGAACAGCCTCAAGGGCTGCTCACTGGCACTGTGGTGCCCGAGGAGTTGAAGGGCCGAATCGAAGTGGACAACGTGTCCTTCCGGTATGCCGGTGCGGCTGACGACCAACTCCACAACGTTTCCCTGTCGGTCGAGACAGGGGAGCGGATCGCTATCGTCGGACCGACGGGTGCTGGCAAGACCACCTTGCTCAAGCTGCTCCTCGGGGCGTTCGGCAACTACCGCGGCGACATCCGGTTCGTGGGGATCGAGCTGCGGAACATTGACCCAGCCGCCTTGCGTCGGGGTATCGGGGTGGTTACTCAGGAGGTCTACCTATTTGAGGGGTCCGTCGCGGACAACATCGCAGCCGGTCTCCCAGGGGCGACTCGGGAGCAGGTGGAAGCGGTCTGTTCCCGGCTAGCTGGCGGCGACTGGGTGACCTTGTTCGATGAGGGGCTCGACACCAAGCTCCAGCAGAATGGTGCGCAGCTGTCGGCCGGGCAACGCCAGCTCATCGTCCTGGCGCGCGTGCTGCTCGAGGACCCGGACATCCTCGTGCTCGACGAACCCACCTCCAACCTCGACCCCTTGACCGATTGGAGCGTGCAACAGGCGCTGAGTGACGCCTCCCGCGGGAGGACCTGCATCATGGTCGCCCACCGGCCCCAGACGTTGTACTGGGTGGACCGCGTGGTCGTTATTCGGAATGGCACTGTCGAGGCACAGGGCCACGTCAACGAGGTCAAGGTCAGGGACGAGGACCTCGCAGGAGCTCCGCCTGCTGGTCCCGGTAGTTCGCCGTCGGAAGGCACGTGATGAAACTCGAATTGACCGGCTCACTGACCGACGCACATGGCACAATGAACGCGGATGAGTTGACCACGTTGGTGGCTTCGCGAAGCCCGTCACCCGGTACCCCGTCGATCGTGCCTGCCTCGGGAGACCGAGATGCCGTCGTCGACCTGATCGCTGTCCTCGCGGTCGGTGGATGTGCTGTGCCCGTCGACCCACAGTCATCGGCTGAGGACCAGGCCGAGCTCGCTACCCGGCTCGGTTTGTCAAGCGGCTATGATATGCCTGACCTCACTAGTACGGCGCTTGTGCTGTCCAGCTCTGGATCGAACGGCCGGCCCAAGCTCGTGCGGCACAGCCTCGACTCGGCGCTCGTCGGAGTGGCGGTCTACCGGCAGCGTTTCGGCATCACACCGGACGACGTGGTGTTGCTCGCCGTACCATGGTGTCACTCGTTCGGTCTCATCGCCGGCCTACTCACGGCGGTGTCGTCAGGGGCACGTGTGGTCGTCCTCCCCCGGATCACTCCGCCAGCGGTCCATGAGGCGGTGGCGCGTGAAAACGCGACCGTTCTGCTGTGCACGCCCCTGCTCGTGGACCTGCTGGTGCGCACGGCATCAACTGCGTCATACCGTGGCCTACGCGTCGCGATCAGTTCTGGTTCCCCCCTGTCTGCCAGCCGTCGTGACGCGTTCGAGAGCCGGTTCGGGTGCAGGGTCGTCCAGGCTTACGGGTCGACGGAGACAGGCGTGCTTGCGATCGAAGGCGATCTCCCATGCCCGGGTCACTTGGGTCCGCTGGCGGACGGGGTCGAAGCACGTTGTGAGGCTGACGGTACCTTGATGGTAAGGACGCCGGGGCTCTTCCAGGGCTACGTGGGCGCGCCAGCGTGCGATCGGAGGGGGTACTACGACACAGGGGACATTGCGGTCTGCGAGCCCGACGGCTGTATCACACTGCAGGCTCGGAAGAGGACGTTCATTAACGTCGGAGGTAAGAAGGTCAACCCGTCCCGGGTCGCCGACATCCTCAGTGCTCACCCAGCGGTCGTGCAGGCGCGGGTGTTTGGGATGGACGCTGGCGAGGAGCAAGTTGTGGGCGCCGAGGTGGCTGCCGAGGGAGTCACCGTTGCTGAGCTGTTGACCCATTGCCGGAAAAGGCTTCTTTCGTACGAGGTTCCTTGTACTGTGCGGATCATGCGGTCCCTACCGACCGGCGGTCTAGATAAGGTGAGGGCAGACGTGTGATCCCTCTAGCCCCTGGTCACGCGCAGCTCACAGACGTAGCCGAGTCGGTCTTCTACCTCGACCAGATCTATCCGGCTGATGTCTGCGAGCCGAGGAAGCAAGAGCAGCATCTGATGACTGCTCGAAGGGGTCTCCGGACCGATAATCTGCAGCTCACCACCGAGCCTGAGGCTTCTTCTTCCGATCATCGTAGTGTCACGCTGCACAGTGACCGGCTCCATCGTGAGTCCGCCTTCCGCGTGCGCGCTTACCTCGGCGATGACCAACGAGTCGACCGAGGGACCAGCTGTGCGGTCGTGCGGGTAGACGACCTGCTCCATCGACACCACCGCGACGTGGCCGAAGGCGCCCTGGGCACACCAGCCCTGAGCGACCTGCAGAGCTACGAACAGGGTAGCCCGGCCAATGGCCGCCACCGACGCGAGTGTTGCCTCCGAGCCGAGCCGGTGCAGAAGGTAGGGGCCCGGCAGAAGGTTCTCGTTGCTGTCCGGTTGCGCGGTCGCCAGCACGATCGCATCGGCGCGCGAGAGCCAGGGAGCCAGCTCGACAGCAGCGTCGGCCAGATCTACGAATCGCGTGGCAGTCTCCCGTCCCGGGAGGCCAGACGGCATCTGCGGCAGGTCGGCAGCGTCATACGGACTCACCGCTTTTGCGGGCGTAAGCGCCAGGTCTCCAAGCAGTTCGGCCAGAGGTTTTCCAGCACAACTGGTCAACGAATTTAGGTACGTGGGTCCCACAGCAGACAGTGTAAAGCGGTCGGTCTATCGTCTAAGCGGCGGAAAGGTGAGGCGATGACGGTACATGATGGAAGAACGACGGGTATCGACCTCTACGGTCCCACAGTGGGCGACATGGAGGCAGAGGCGGCTGCCCAGGTGATCCGCTCGGGACGACTGTCCCAGGGTACTCAGGTGGCTGAGGTCGAAGCCACAGTGACCAAGCTAATGGGAGCTCAGGTCGTCGCGGTCAGCAGCGGATCGGCCGCGCTAGACATCGTGATACACATGCTGGACTTGCAACCCGGAGACGAGGTCATCATGCCGTCGTTGACGTTCGCGGCTGGCGCGGCGTCTGTGCTGCGGCGACGTGGTGTTCCGCGCTTTGTCGACGTTGTGTCCCCGGAGCACCCGGTGCTGTCGTGTGATGCAGTGAACGCTGCGCTCACCGATCGTACCCGTGCCGTGGTCACCATGCACTACGGCGGATACCCGGCGATTAGCCAGGCGCTAGTCGAGACGTGCCGGTCCGCCGGTGTACCTCTGATCGAGGACTCTGCTCACGCCTTTGCTACCCCAAATAAGCTGGGTGTGCTCGGGGCGATTGGGGACCTGGGCATCCTCAGCACGTTCGCTACCAAGAACGTGACAAGCGCTGAAGGGGGTTTCGTCGTGGCCCGGAACCCTGAGCACTTCGAGCGCGCTCATCGCCTCCGCAACCACGGTTATGCCCCCGGACGGGGGGCCAGGAACTGGGGAGAAAACGACGGCGGGGATTCCCAAGAGCTACGCCTTTGGGCAGATGCTAGAGGGGTGCGCATGCGGTACGACATCATGGAGGCTGGTTTCAGCTACCGTATGTCGGACGTGCACGCGGCCGTCCTGGCCGGGCAGCTGCGGCGGCGCGAGGCGGACCAGCACCGTCGGGAGCACGTCGTCCTGCGCTATCGTAAGAACCTCGCCAGTACTGAGCAGGTGGTGCCCGTATGCCGCGATGTCCCTGTGGAAAGCTCTGGCTTGCACCTCATGGTAGCGATCTGTTCCTCGAGCGAGCTGCGAGACAATGTCACTGCTGCAATGGACGAGGCTGGGATCGAGTGGGCGTTGCACTACCCACCGACCCACCTGCTCTCAGCATTCGAGCATCTTGCACCGGTTGACTCCTTGCCGGAGACGATGGCGGTTGCCCGGCGCGCGGTGTCCCTGCCGCTGCACTCCACTCTGACCGAGGCTCATGTTGACCGAGTCTGCGAGGTCGTGCTGTCGGCGGTGGAGGATCACGCCTGATGAGGTGCGTTATAGGAGTGACCTGGTTCGGTACAGGGGGCATCCACTGGCTGGATGAGCAGCAGCAGACAGAGTTGTACAAAGACGCTGTCACGATGGTCCAGGCAGGACTTTCCGTGGTGCGTCTTTTCGTTCCGGCAGCGAATCTGATGGAGCAGCGGCTCCCAGCGACGATCGACCAGGTCCGTGCTGCTGTCGATGCCGCCCAAGCTGCGGGCTTATCCGTCATCATCTCGGCTCCGACATTCTGGATGAACGGTATGGTGCTTCCGCCCGCTGATCCTTCTGGGGTAGCAGTGTTCGAAAATGAGGCTTCGCTAGAACAAGCTGAGGCCATGCTGCGGGGGTTGGCCGCTGGCCTACGCGACTGCAGCCAGGCTCTTATCTACGACCTTGGGGACGAGATCTTTCACGCCCGCCGCTCGACAAACCTCCCCGTAGTAGCCGTGCGTCGATGGTTCAAGCGTATGACGTCGGCCGTCCGGTCACAGGATCCTGGTGCGGTGGTCATGCAGTGCCATGACGCAGGTTGGGGTACCAACGCGGGCCGGCGCTGGCTGTTGGCTGCGAGCCCCGTGGACCTCATCGGGGTCCACGCCTTCCCTCTGTGGTCCCCGATGCGTCTCGAGTCGCACGCGGATCGGCGGGCGACAATGCTGCTTCCTTTCCTCGTGGCAGTCGTGGCGGCCTGGCAGCGGGTGGTCGTCGATGAACTCACGTGCTACGGCGCGGGTGAGCCCGAGACGTTGAGATATGCGCGCGCCGTCATACCGGCCTGCATGGCGCGCGGCGCCGAGTCGGTATTATGGTGGTGCTACAAGGACATCGAGTCGAGGCGCCCACCTTATACCGGCCGTCCCTCTGAAACCGACCGAGGACTCGTGCGCCGTGACGGTACCCCTCGGACGGTATTCGAGACGATCCGTGAACTAGCCGCGGGGGAATTAATCGCCCCGCGTCGGGCGACTGCGGCACTAGTGCTGTCCGAGCCCAGTGACGAGCGCCGGTCGTACCTATCACCGGGACCGGACCCGCTAGAGGCAGAATTCACCGCCCACGAAGTTCTGACTACTGCGCACATTGTGCACGATGTGCGCCGTCTCAATCAGGTAGATGGCTACGACTTCCTCGTCTGTCCAGGCATGACCGACGTATCTTTCGAGACCCAGGATATCCTCATGCGGCATGTTCGCGACGGCGGTGATCTTCTCGTGTCGTTGGGGGGCGGTGCAGGCGGGATACCGGAAGAACTGCTGGATGGGTTGCGATGCGTGGACTTCCGGCGAGACCTCTCCGGTGTGTTCCGGATAGGCAAAGATGTTGCTGGTGAGGTGTCCGTTCCGGAGCTCGCCGTCCTCGAAGGGGACGGGTGGTCTTCGATCGCTCATGTCGACAATATCCCGGCTATGTGGTACCGCACTGTGGGAAATGGCCATATCGTTGTCATCCCATGGTGGCCTGAGGCGACAGTGGGAACTAGTACCCTCCGTGTGCTGTATGACGTTGCCCTCGCGCGTATGGGGCAGCGCAGTACCTGGAACCTTCCCGATGATGTGGAGGTGCTCGCTGTGAGCCTAAATGGGAGACCAGCACATCTACTGATCAACCATGACGACGCCCGGGCTCATGAGTTGCCCGGCGTGGAGGTCCCGGCGTTGGGACCGCGGTACACGTTCGTCCTGGAGGCCGACGCATGAGTAAACCTGTTGTGACCGACGCACACCTCCATCTCGGAGACCGCTCGAGCGGCTTCGAAGAGCGGATGTGGCTCGACCTGTGCTGCGGGGCAAGGGACCGGGTCAACGCTCCGAACGATCCCGGCTCGATCGTTGCCGAAATGAACCGAACAGGGGTGCACCGTGCGTGTTTGCTCGCCTTCGACACGCGTCCCAGAACTGGGACGGTCGTGACTAATGAGTCGGTGCTCGCCGCCACGGAAGCGTACCCCACCCGATTCGTTCCCTATTTGTCCGCGCCTGCCGAGCCCGAGGGAGTTGCAGAGTGTGTGAGACTTATACGATGCCGTCCAGAAGTAGGTGGCGTGAAGCTCGCACCGGCCTACGCGGGTGTTTCACCGGCGGACCCGGTCTGGGACCCGATCTATGAACTCTGCGCCCGGCGGAGGATCCCTGCACTCGTACACCTGGGATTCACCCCTTCCACCGAGGCGTCCCCTCGCTTCGTCGCTCCGATGCTGCTAGAGGAGGCAGTGGCGAGATGGCCAGGCACGTTGTTCCAGGTGGCCCATGTCGGCAACCCTTGGACCTCGGTCACCATCGACCTGATGGCGCGGCACGAGAACGTGTGGGCTGACCTGTCGATTTTCCTTGCGTTCCGTTCCGTTCCCGAAATCTCGTCAGTCATCAAAGCGGCTCTCGACCGCGAAGTGGCGGACCGGCTCTTGTTCGGCAGCGATTGGCCCTTCGGACCGATCACCGAGTCACTCGACCATCTTCACCAGGCGCTTGATGAACTCGGCACTGCGGTCACCGAAGACGTCCGGGTCGGATTGCTTGGCGATAATATCTTCCGCCTGCTCAACCAGAAAGGTTCATGATGCACGCTCTTCGCATGGCTGGTCCCCGGCAACTGGTCGTCGATCACGCCGCTCCCAGCCCGACTCCTGGCCCGCAGGACGCCGTAGTACGGGTATGGTACTCGTCCCTGTGCGGCACAGACTTGCATGCGCTGCGCGACGAGCTCCCAGGCTTCCGCTGGGGTGGGATCAGCGGGCATGAGGCCGTAGGTGAGGTGGTGGCTGTCGGGGCAGAGGTCAAGCGGCGCCATCCGGGTGACGTTGTTGTGGTCTCAGACGTGGTCGCCTGTGGGCAATGCAGGGCCTGTGAACGCGGCTACCACTATCAGTGTGACCGGGTAGGTCTGTTCGGCTACGGTACTGTGGTCGGAGACATAGCGTACGACGGAACTCACGCGGAGTTTATGCGCGTCCCGTTTGCAGACACGGTGCTGGTGCCACTGCCAGAGGGCATCGACCCACGAGTTGGGCTGCTGGCCGCGGATGCCCTTTCCACGGCATACCAGGCAGTAAAGGCTGCAGGGGTCGTTGAAGGTCACTCGTGCGCAGTCGTAGGAGCTGGGCCAGTCGGCCTGCTTTCCGCTTCCGTCGCTCGCGCGCTCGGGGCCGCTCGGGTTGTCGTCATTGATCCGATCCTCCGCCGTCGAGAGGTTGCCGCCCGTGAGGTGGCCGATGTGGCCTGGCACCCGGATGAGGCCGCAGACAATGGTGAAGTGTTCGACGCGTGCATTGAGGCTGTTGGCTCCAACGCCGCCCTACTCCAGTGTTGCCTGCTGGTCGGCCCGCATAGCGTCGTCAGCGTGGTCGGCTCGAACCCAAGCGAGGCGTCGCCCGTTCCGGCGACTCGCCTCTTCGCTCAGGAAGCTACGCTGCGCTGGGTGGTGGGTAACCCCATCCTTGCGGCGGGGCGGGCGTTGCGCCTAATGGCTCAGGCCGCGACGGCTCCGACGTTTGTCTTCGACTCGTCTTGCGAGCTCGTCCGGACACCACAGTTGCTCCCGGCTTTCGATGCGGGTGAACTCGTGAAGATACTCATACACAATGCCCCCGATGGAGGATGTCAATGATCACGGTGCTGGACCCCGGGCTGGGTGATGTCGTGGGTGAGGTCGTGGAGACCCGCCCAGAGCAGCTGGCTGCTGTCGTAGACACGGCCCAGTCGGCGAGCCGCGAGTGGTTGACGGTAGGAGTGGAGGAGCGTCGGACAATACTGCGTGAAATGACGCGGATATTGCGGCCGCACGCTGAATCACTCGCCACCACGTTAACCCGTGAACAGGGGAAACCACTGGCCGAGGCTCGCGCGGAGATTGCAATCTCGACCGGGTGGTTCGAGTCGCTGGCCGGCGTATCGATTGAGTCCGACAGTGGTCGAGAACTTCCCCATCTCAAAGCTGAGGTGGCCCGTCGCCCAGTTGGGGTAGTTGGGTGCATCTCACCTGCCAACTTTCCGGTGATATTGAGTGTCGTCAAGTTCGCTGCTTCGCTCCTCGCGGGCAATGCAGCCGTCGTGAAGCCCGCTCCGGAGACCCCGCTCGCCATTTCAAAGCTCATCAACCTTATTAGTCCGTTGGTGCCGGAGGGACTGGTATCTGTGGTTCACGGCGGCGGCGACCTTGGCGTAGCCATGGTCGAGTGCCGGGGCATTGATCGGATCTCCTACACCGGCAGCACAATGGCTGGTCGTGACGTCGCGGTGCGAGCCGCGCAGCGCCTGATGCCGGTTACTCTCGAGCTCGGCGGCAATGATGCGGCTATCCTCATGCCAGGAATCTCGGACGAGGCCGTGGAACGGGTGGCGCGCGCTGCGCTGGTCAACGCCGGGCAGTTCTGCTGTGCTGTGAAGCGGGTCTATGTCAACGAGTGCGACGAGCAGCGGGTGGCTGACGGCATACAGGCGTATCTCGACACGCTCTCGATGGGACATGGCTTGGACGCTAACACTACATTGGGCCCGCTGACCAAGGCGGGCCAGGTGCGGGTTCTCAACGAGCTACTGACAGATAGCGAGTTACGGGCAGCTCGTCTCAGCAAAGCGGTGCAAGTGCCCGATCAGGGGAATTTCTTTGCTCCACGCGTCGTGCAGAAATTACCCGACGGAAGCCCGCTTGAGCTTCAGGAACAATTCGGGCCCGTCATACCTGTAATGACCTACCGCACCATCGATGAGGCAGTTGCTCGCGCCAATTCGACCGACTTCGGGCTGGGAGGATCCGTATGGGGCGAGGGAGCGCCGCAGATCGCTGATCGTCTCGACTGCGGAATCCGGTGGATTGACTCCCACGGCCTGCTTGGGCACACGGTGCCGTTTGCCGGACGCAAGAACTCGGGAATCGGAGTCGAGTACGACACGGCAGGCATCGAGGAGTTCCGGCAGTTTCACGTCACGGTGAGGTCTCGATGACCTCCCGCGCGCTCAGTCCATTGGAGACGGAGGTCGTCGCGCGCTGGGGCACACCGGCATACCTCTACGACCTTGACGAGGTGCACCGTAGCTGCGCGCGATTGCGGGCAGCCCTGCCTGATGGCTCACGCGCCTACTACTCCCTCAAGGCGAACCCGCATCCCGATGTCGTCAGTGCCGTGGCCGACGCTGGCATGGACCTGGAGGTCTCGTCGCTGGGGGAATTGGCTGTTGCCGTTCGGTGCGAAGTGCCCGGGCGTGAGATTATTTACACCGGTCCTGGCAAGGACCGTCGCGAACTTAAAGCGGCGCTGCGTATGGGGGTACAAACCTTCTCAGTGGAGTCGGCGTGTCAACTTGTAGACCTGGTGGACGCGGCGGCCAAGTACAGCGTGGGTCCGCGTATCCTGCTGAGAATCCACCTCATGGATGGGGCCTCCGGCGGGCTTCACATGTCAGGAGCTCCGAGTCAGTTCGGCATGTCCATCGGCGAGGCTGAACGCCTATTGGCGAACAGCGGTCTGGCGGAGCAGGTCGGGGGCGTGCACTTCTTTCCATTGAGCAATGCACGTGACGCCGATGAGTTGATCTACAGCATGCGTTTGTCTATCGCAGCTGCTGCCAGACTCCAGATCTATGCTGGCCGACCGTTTGAGGAAATCGACCTGGGTGGAGGGTTCCCGGCACCCTTTGCGGAGACGGAGGAGGCTCACCTCTTGCCGGGCGTCTCGGAGGTGGTTACAGCCCAGCTCGACAGGTACGGGCTACCCACAGGTGCCGTGTCGTTTGAGTCAGGGCGCTATGTTGCGGCCACTTGCGGTACCTTGCTGGCACGAGTCGTTGATGAGAAGGTCTCGGGAGGTAATCGCTTTGTTATCCTCGACACTGGCATCCATCACCTTGCTGGCCTGGCGGCGACTCGGCGCATGTTTCCGCGCGACGTCGCCATCCGAGCGTCGCATGAGATGCAGCTTGGTGCAGCTCGACAGTTCCTGGTGGGACCCTTGTGCACACCGGTCGACGTGCTCTCCAAACGGCGAGACCTCAGGGAACTCGCTGTTGGCGACGTCATTGCGGTGGATAACGTCGGCGCTTACGGTTTGACCGCGAGCCCGCTCGGGTTCCTCTCGCGTCCAACACCAGCAGAGGTCGTGACGTCGGGAGGCGAGATTGTGTCGGCGACCCACATCTCTTTGGTCCGGGAGCCACTGCTCGATGCCTAGGGCGCTTTCGTTACTAGAGGTCGCGTACGCCGTGCCTACGCGCATGCCAACGGCCCAAGAGCGCGTGCACGAGCTTGGGATTGCATCCGCCGAGCGGATGATGACGTCGCACTTCTTCGGTCTGGATCGCGTTCCGTTGCTGCAACAAGAGACGTATGGTGGTCTCGTCTCCGAAGCGTGCCGCGGTCTGGAGCGGCTGCCAGCACTGGCAGATACCGTAACCCACGTCGTTGCTGCCCGAACCAATCCGGTGATCCGCTGGCAGGAGAGTCAGGAACTGCACGAGGCCTGTGCCGAGCTCGGTCTGATCGGGGCGACTGTACTCAGCACGACGCAGCTGGCCTGCGCATCGGGACTGGGAGCGCTGTCTGTGGCCAATGCCCTACTGCCGGACGTGGAAGACGGTGCGACGTGTTTAGTCGTAGCGGGGGAGCCCATCCCCAACATTGGTTTCGCCTATATACCAGGAACGACGCTGATGAGCGAAGCGGTGAGTGTTGCATTGGTGCGCCGCTGTTCGTCTGGTGCACGCATCGTGGACGATATTACCAGTGTGTGCGGGCAGTTTTTCGACGCAGAGCTGCCCGGTGGTCAGCTGTTGGCATTCCAACAACGCTATCCCGTCGCAGTTACCGAAGTCGTCCAACGTCTTGCCGAGCGTAATGGTATCACGCTGGACGATGTCGAGATTTTCCTCCCGATGAACGTCAACACGTTGTCGTGGCGTCGGCTGGCAGCGCAGTGGAACGTTCCCGCCGAGCGTTTCTGGCTCGACAACGTGGCGCGCCTGGCCCACGCATATGGTGCTGATGTCTTTATCAACTACGCCGACGCACTGGCTGCCGGGCGGATCCGGGCCGGTGACTACGCTGTCGGGATCGCTACCGGACTTGGGGCAACCTTCAGTGCTGTTCTGCTGCAGCAGCAGGATTGAGTACTGGTGTGCCCGCAGGCGTGGTGCTCCACGGTGACGGTGGTAATACAAGGGTCATTGGATCGTGCTCAGGCATCCGCACGACCCGGGGCTGCAGATCAGCGCACATGACGTCCAGGTGCTCGATCATCCGGACGACGACATCCAACTCGCGGGATCGCAACGTAGTGAGTTCGTCAGCGATGCGGTGCCCCCACTTGGGACTGCGGGCGAACGCCAGGAGCGATCGGCTCCGAGTAGCATTGACACCCGACTCCAGCGCGGTCAGGTCATTGAGAATGCCATCCCAGGCCAGTTCCGGGGCAAGCCGCGCCAAACGTATACCGCGCTGGTGCATGAGTTCGACGTGTTCCCGGAGCACCTGTAGGTGGCGAGGATCCTGTGGCGCCCTGCCGTCGGCGTAAGCGCGGAAGTATCCAGCAATCTCATCATATCCTCCGATACCATACACCCGTATCCACGGCTCCATCGTCATACGGTAGTGATCGGAAGTGTTCAGGCCCTGGGCGAACTCGGTCAAAGTCTGACGGATGAGCTCCAGATCGAGATCGTATGTCGCGTTGCCCTTGAGATGGTAGAGGACCAGGTCACGCGAACCGCCGTCCAATTCCCACCCGTGAGTGATCGCGGCCTTGAGCGCGGGTCCGTCAATTAGCGTGCGGCTAAATATCCCCCGCTCGTCGAACCCCGCCACCTCGAACTGAGACCCATCTGGGGTCGAGCCCACGACCAGCATGTCGTGGACGAAGTGCGTGCGCTGGTAGTTGGGCCGTCGGGGGACGTAGAACTCGTCAGCGCTGAGGTAGACGTAGTAACCACTTTGCACCTGTTCCGCGATGAATCCAGTAGGTGATGTTACCAACTCACGGACCCAGTCCCACGTCATCGAGTGACTCGTTAGGAAGGGGTTATCGCGGTAGTCGTATAGGAAGTGACAGAAAGGTACTGGGGCCATGTGATCCGGGTTGAAGCACGTCTGGATGAAGTTGCTCAAGACCCAGTCTTGCGACTCGGGGCACGTTTCGATAATCGCCAAAGGAAACGCATAAAACTGGTATGCCGATGCTGACGGCGGCACAACGAGCGGATGGCTTATCATGGCATCTGCGGTGATGCGCTTGTCTGTGTCTGTGGAGGTCTTCATGGTTCTCCCGTCCTGCTGGCCCTATGCGTTTTGAGTACGGCGAGCGGTCGTCGACGGTCAAGTCTTTTGTGACCAGTTTCAGTGTTGGTGTCTGTTTCGGGTGACTGGACAGACGACCATCGTGACCTTCTGGGTTAGTTAGATTGTGTCGCTGTCGTCGGTTGAAAGCAAGTCGATTCCGGTCGGCTCGTCTCAGCCTGTCCTGACGGGCCTGACGAATGGATGGTCCGCATACCTGATTGTACTTGATCGTGAGGGTTGGTTGAGGGTGCCCCAGGGGTCGGCAGTTGGTGGGTGAGGGCGGCTGAGTTGGTTTGGCGGGGATGGTGTGTCGCTGGGACAGAGGCGCAGGTCCCGTAGGGACGATGAGTCGCCCTGGGTTTGATGGAGGCAGTGATAACACGGAAGGATCACTGTCATGAGACAGAAGAAGTGCCCCGATGAGCTGCGCGAGCGAGCTACGAGGATGGTGTTGGACGCGTTGGCTGACCCGGCTCGGGCCAAGGACGCGATCCGCAGGATCGGCGAGGAGCTGGGTGTCCACCCAGAGGCTCTGCGCACCTGGGTCAAGAAGGCCCAGGTCGATGGTGGTCTGAGGCCGGGAACCACCACCGACGAGGCGCAGCGGATCAAGGAGCTAGAGAAAGAGGTCCGAGAGCTGCGAAGAGCCAACGCGATCCTGAAGAGCGCGTCAGCTTGTCTATCGCGGCGGAGTGTGAGCGCCCGTCCCACTGATCTGCCAGTACATCGAGGCTTATTCATGGGGTGTATGTGAATATGAGTCCGAGGACGGCTGCGATGGTTTCTGGGAAGGTGTCTAGTGGTCTTCTGTAGCCGGTGTGCAGGACTCTCCAGGTCTTGATGTTGGCGATGGCTCGCTCGATCTTGTAGCGGACCTGGTTGACGGTCTTGTTGTAGGTCTTGTCGTCAGGGTGGAGCAGCAGGTTCGGGGGTTTTCTCTTCGGGGTGATCATTCCCAGTCCGATGTACCCCTTGTCGCCGATATGGCGTGGTGGTGAGACTCCGTCGGGTAGGTCGGTGGCAGGGACGTCGAGCAGACCGCAGCGGCGCAGGGCCTTGGCGTCGTGCGTGCATCCGTCCTTAGGGTCGGAGGCCCAGACCAGGGTCCCTGACAGGGTGCAGGCCACCTGGACGTTCAGCCCCGTGGTCTTGTG
>ERZ772977.399-NODE-399-length-30464-cov-9.254135_pt1 | contig 30464 bp, 29 predicted proteins | sample MGYA00511131_ERZ772977 | MGnify/ENA primary metagenome ERZ772977 (study PRJEB29015, sample SAMEA2737935) | human oral metagenome | biome: human oral; feature: human-associated habitat; material: dental | place: China | collected 2151 ...
AAAAATTGAAATCCGGGGCTGGAATTTTTCCATGCCCCGGATTTAGTATACAACCAAAAAAATTAGGTCAGTAAACTATATTTCTAAAGTTCACTGACCTCGTTTAATTATTTACGTTTTTTCTTGTTAGAAACTAATGTAACTTTTTCTGGATCAAAAGCTTGTTTCTTTGGTTTTTCTGGTTTATATGGCGGATATAGTGCGTGTCCTAAGTAAGTTTGGAATATCATGAATAATCCCCCTACGATATAGTAAACAGCTACTGCTCCAGCTACCCAGAATGAGAATGCTGTAATCATTATCGGTGATATCCATTGCACCATTTGCATTTGATTTTGCATTTGTTCTTGACCAGGTTGCGTAGGTGTTGGCATTAAACTCATCTGTAATTTTGTTTGAATAGCATACACAACAAACGCGATTAATGGTAATGTATATGAACGCGTACCTAGACTGAATACTCCAAGGAATGTAGAATCAATAATTCCTGCTGAGTATAGCGGATTAGTCAATGTATAGAAAATCGCCATTAAGAACGGCCATGGTATAAGAATCGGTAAGCATCCACCTAAACTTAATGGCATTGCATCATATTTTTTCATGATAGCCATTTGTTCTCTTTGTAATTCCATAAGTTCACTACGAGCTTGCATTTTCTCTTCATTAGAAATTGCTCTAGCTTCTTTTTCTTTAGCTGCTTGTTGTTTCTTCTGAACTACTTCTAATTCTGGACGAGCTAATTCTTGTCCTTTTCTTGATTTATTTTGTATTTTATAATTATTTAACATAAACGGAAGTACTAATAATCTAATAATCAACGTAATAATTACAATTGACCAACCCCAACTTCCTGTATACTCATATATTTTTGCTAAGAATATATCCATCGGTTTTACAAATGTTTCATAAAACGTTCCAGATCTGTCATACGCTGAACAACCTGACAATGTTACCATCCCAAGCAAACCTAATAAAATTGCTGATAGTTTTTTCAATTTCATTCTCCTTAAATTTTATTTCTTCTTTGTAGTTTTAGTATTTCTACTAATATTATACCTAGTAAATTATATCAAATATAAAAGTGGTAGTCAAACTATTGTTTAATCAAACTTCAGTTAATTTTAAAGAAATTAAGAAAATTATTTTATAACGTTCAAAATTCATTGACGGTTGAAGGTACTTAATATATAATATAAATAAGAAAGGATGATTACTATCAAAGATATACAGTACATTACAGACATAGAGAAGCTAAAGGTTATTTCTGATCCTTTAAGAATAAGTATTCTTACAACTCTTGGAACAGAAAAAAAGAACTCAAGACAACTTGCAAAACTATTAAAAATTAATAGAACTAAAATACACTATCACCTTAATATCCTAGAGGAAAATAATTTTATCGAAGTAGTTGATACAGATTCAATAAATGGAATAATCCAAAAATATTATCTACCAACAGCACTAGCGTTTGTGCCTTCACCTAGTATTTTTAACAACTTATTTAACAATACTTCAGTTAACTTTAATGTAAAGAAAGATGATATGACAGAATTTTGGAATGAAATTAAAAAATTAGAAGAAAAATTCTCCTCAAAAGATACTGAAGGTGTTGGTATTAGTATTATTTCTACAGCTCGTTAAGAGCTGTTAAATAATATATATACTGTCAAATATTTTTTATCGTTAAAATTTTTATAAAGGATGTGGACACTATGTTCAAAAATAAGAACTTTTCAATTTTACTATTCGGTAGATTAATCACTAACTTCGGCGATAGCATATATTCAATAGCTACTTTAACTTTAATCTACTCTTTAACTAAATCTACTTTTTATAGTGGTATTACCTTATTTTTAATATCATTTACAGCTATATTACAAATATTTATTTCACCAATAATTAGCAAATTTAATGTGAAGTATTTTCTAATTATTTCACAGTTACTTCAAGCGATAATATTACTAGTTATTACCTATCTAATCTTCATTGATAAACTACATATTACTATACTAATAATTTTTATCGTTTGTATTAGTTTCATTAATCAAATAGTTTATCCTATTCAACTTAGTTTACTTCCAAAAATAGTTAAACAACAAGAGTTAGTTAAAGCAAATTCATTATTTTCCATAGCTTATCAAGGGAGTGACGCTCTCTTTAATTCAATAGGTGGATTTATTATTACAGTTTTTGGAACAATATTTGCTTTCATCATAAATAGTTTTACTTTTTTTGTTAATAGTATATTATTTATTTTTCTATCAGACGACTTATCTAAAAATGAAAAAACTACTAATTCCACACAAGAAAACTACCTTTCAAAATTAAGTAGTGGTATAAAAATTTGGAATAAACCATTATTAAAACCATTGTTAATTGGAATAATAATAATTAATTTTTCTACCATCTCTTTACTAACGGTACTTCCTGAGTATTCAGAAACTAGCTATTTTTATGGAATTTTACTTAGTGCCTCTGGACTTGGTATCTTAATAGGAGCCTTTCTTTCTAACACTCAAATATTAAAAAATATAAGACTGAGCATTTTATATACTACATTTACACTAGGCATAGCTCTTTCTTGGGGAACACTTAGCATACTTAACAATAATTCTATTACAAACAGAATAATCAATTTCTCATTATTTTTATTTGGTTGGATACTAATCGGGATTTTAAATACATATTCTCAAACAATGATCCAATGTGTTATAAGTAAAGATAAATTAGATGTTGCTATGTCTACTATGATTGGTTTATCCATAGCTTTTACTCCTCTAGGTGCTCTAATAGCTGGAATATTAAGTATAAAATACAATACGAAGACTATTATAATTATTACTTCGCTATTAATTTTCTGTGTTTTTCTATTTTGGTTATTCAATAATAATATTAGGAAATTACCTAGTTTTTCTAACTTATCAAAGGAAGATGATAATCTATAATCCCATCTATAACGAAGTTTATTTATTAGATTATCTTTCAAAACAAAAATAGCTAGTAACTTGTGTTAAAAGTTACTAGCTATTTTGTTAAATACTATTTTTTATCTTCTTTTGGTAAGAATGCATTTAATAACACACCGCTGATTGCTGCAAGTGCCATCGCTGGAAGTTCGAAGTTAATGCTTTCGAATTTAAGCATTGCTCCACCTACACCTAAAACGATGATTACTGATGAAATTACTAAGTTTCTGTTGATACTTAAGTCTACTTTTTCATCTACTAACATTCTAAGTCCACTTGAAGCGATTATACCGAATAGTAAAATCGATACACCACCCATAACTGGTGATGGAATCGTAGAGATTAGAGCTGAGAACTTACCTACAAAACTTAAAATAAGTGCGAACACCGCTGCTCCTCCTAATACAAATACAGAGAAGATACGTGTAATAGCAAGAACACCAATGTTTTCACCATATGTTGTACTTGGTGGCCCACCTAAAAGTGATGCGAACATCATCGCTGTTCCATCAGCTAAAATTGAACGATGTAGACCTGGATCTTTTAGGAAGTTTCTTCCTACAACTTCAGATAATACCATTTGGTGACCGATATGTTCATTAATAGTAACTATAGCAATAGGTACCATCGCTAATGCTGCTACATTCCAATGTGGTGTATATGTCACAAAAGGAATTGTGAACTTCGGTAAACTAAACCAAGGAGCATCGATAACTGGTTGGAAATCTACTAATCCTGCGAATACTGCTACAATGTAACCAAAAACAATTCCTAATAATACAGGAATTTGTTTAGCAAATCCTCTTAAAGCTACGCAACAGAAAATAGTTGCTGCTAATGTGATAAGAGCTACTAAGAAGTATTTCAAATCATAAACTTTAGCTCCATCTACTGTTTTATACATCGCCATGTTAATTGCTGTAGGAGCAATTCCAAGTCCAATAACAATGATAATAGGTCCAACTACTACCGGTGGTAAAAGTTTAAGCAACCAATTTACACCAAATTTATAAATTAACATTGCTACAACTCCATAAACTAAGCTGGCTAAAAATGCACCAAGCATTGCTGTTTCAACATTGTGTGTTGTTGATAATACAATAATAGGATTAATAAAGGCAAATGAAGATCCTAAGTATGCAGGAATTTTACCTCTAGTTATTAATAAATACGTAAGTGTTCCAATACCTGATGTTGTTAAAGCTGTACTTGCTGGTAATCCTGTTAAAATTGGTACTAACACAGTCGCTCCAAACATTGCGAATAAGTGCTGTAAGCTTAACGTTACCCATAGAGCTAAGTTAGGCTTTTCATGAACATCAAGAATTGGTTTTACTCTTGTTTTTTCTGCCATTCTTTTTCTCCTTTTTTTATATTCAAACTTTCATAATTATATCACATGAATAGTCAATTTGAAAGTGTTTTTTTTTATTTTTTTCGAGAAGAAATTTAAAATAATTAATAATATTTTATTATTGGAAAAAAGTTTCCTCTGTTCTTTAGTTTATATTAATTTTCATTATCTAAATTCTAAAATTATATAATGATTTTTTCTACTACAATATATAAAAACGCAAGATTAAATCTATTAACCTTGCGTTTTATAATTATTTAACTTCTACATCAAGAATTACAACTTCTTCAACTGGTTTATCTTGAGCTCCAGTTTTTACAGCTGCAATTTTTTCTAAAGTTTTCGCACCTGCAATAAGTTGTCCAAACACTGTGTGACGGTGATCTAAGTGAGGAGTTCCTCCTAGTTTAGCATAACCTTCAACAGCCTCTTTTGGCCAGCCACCTTGTTCAAGTGCTTGTAAAGTTCTAGCATCTACATGAGAATTTTGAACTATAAAGAATTGACTTCCATTTGTATTTGGTCCAGCATTCGCCATACTTAACGCACCATAGAAGTGGAAATAATCCATTGAGAATTCATCTTCGAAACTACGTCCCCATATTGATTCTCCTCCCATACCTGTTCCAGTTGGGTCTCCACCTTGAATCATAAAGTCTTTAATTACACGGTGGAAAATAATACCTTTATAGTATCCATTTTTTGCGTGAGTTAAAAAGTTTTCTACTGCTTTTGGAATATCTTTTTCAAATAATTTGAAAGTCATATCTCCATGAGTAGTTTTAATTTTTACTCTAACTTGACCTTTTTTTACATTTTTTGTTAATTGAGTTAACATTATATCTCTCCTTATTATGAGAAGGGATGAACTTCCACCCCTTCTCTTTTTATTTTACTATGCGTTTTTCTCGATTAATCTTTCGTTAATTTCTCTTAAGATATTTTCTTTAAATTCAGCAAAGCTTTCTTCTTTTTGATCGTGTGAACCAAATGTTCTTACGTTAACATTTCTATTTTCAACTTCTTTATCTCCAATTACTAAAGTATATGGAATTTTTTTGCTTGCTGCTTCACGGATTTTATATCCTAGTTTTTCGTCTCTATCATCGATAGCTACCTTAACACCAGCTTTTTTAAGTTCTTGCATGATTTCTTTAGAATAGTCATAGTGGTAATCATTGTTTACTGGAATAATACGTACTTGGTTTGGTGATAACCATGTTGGTAAATCCCCTTTGTACTCTTCTAATAAGAAAGCAACCATTCTTTCCATTGTTGATACAATACCACGGTGGATAACTACCGGACGGTGAGCTTTTCCATCTTCTCCAATATATTCTAATTCAAATCTTTCTGGTAATAAGAAATCTAATTGAATTGTAGATAATGTTTCTTGTTTTCCGATTGCTGTTTCTACTTGAACGTCAAGTTTTGGCCCGTAGAATGCTGCTTCTCCTTCAGCTTCAACATAATCTAAACCTAATTCATCGGCAGTTTCTTTTAACATTTGTTGAGCGTTGTTCCACATTGCATCGTCATCGAAGTATTTTTCAGTGTTTTCTGGATCTCTGTAAGATAGACGGTAGCTGAAGTTTTTAATACCTAAATCTTTGTATGCTTCTTCGATAAGTCCTACTGTAAGTTTGAATTCATCTTTAAGTTGGTCTGGACGTACAAAAATGTGAGCATCGTTTAGAGTCATACCACGCACACGTTGTAATCCGCTTACTGCTCCACTTGCTTCATAACGGTGCATCATTCCAAGTTCAGCAATACGAATTGGAAGTTCACGGTATGAGTGACGTTCATTTTTATAAATCATCATGTGGTGAGGACAGTTCATTGGGCGAAGTACCATTGTTTCGTGGTCCATCTCCATTGGTGGGAACATGTCTTCTTGGTAGTGTTCCCAGTGTCCACTTGTAATATATAAATCTTTAGATCCCATAATTGGAGTATAAACGTGGTCATATCCTAATTCAACTTCTTTGTCAACGATATATCTTTCGATTGTACGACGGATAGTAGCACCATTTGGTAACCATAATGGTAATCCAGCACCAACTTTTTGACTTGTTGTGAAGATTCCTAGTTCTTTACCTAGTTTTCTGTGGTCACGTTCACGTGCTTCTTGTAATCTCACTAAGTGTTGCTCCATATGATCTTTAGTAAAGTAAGCTGTTCCGTAAATACGTTGTAACATTTTATTATCACTATTACCTCTCCAGTATGCACCAGCTACAGATAATAATTTGAATTCTTTAATTTTTGAAGTTGCACTTACATGCCCACCACGACAAAGGTCAGTGAAGTCTCCTTGTGTGTAAACTGTAATTACTTCATCAGCTGGAAGATCGTTAATTAATTCTACTTTATATGGATCTTCTTTGAAGATTTCTAAAGCTTCTTCTTTACTTACTTCGCGACCTTCAATTGCATGGTTTTCGCTAATGATTTTCTTAACTTCTTTTTCGATTGCTTTAAAGTCCTCTTCTGATACTTTATATTCAGCATCAAAGTCATAGTAGAATCCACCATCGATAGCTGGACCAACACCGAAGTGTACATCTTTACCATATAGTCTTCTTAATGCTTGCGCTAATACGTGTGCACAAGTGTGACGTAATACATATAAACTATCTTTATCTTCATCATCTGCAACAATAAGTTTTAAGTGACCATCTTTTGTTATCGATTTATTAACTTCGATATAGTCGTCGTCTAATTTTGCAGAAATAACTTTTTTCTTAAGACTTACACTAATACTTTCAGCAATTTCTAACGGTGTTTTATTATCATATTCTCTTACATTTCCATCTGGAAAAACTAATTTAGCCATATTAAGGTCTCCTTCTTTTTTATATACTTAGTCTAACTTACTTAGAAATTAAAAAAGCCCCTTCTCTAGCCGAAACTAAAGAAGGGACGAATCTTTCCGTGGTACCACCCAAATTCGAAGTAATCTTACTTCCTCTTTGTGAATATAGCTCACTAACTATGTTAATACTATTAGCTAGGTAGTAACATATATTGCTTATAGGTATTTTCAGCACCATACCCTCTCTTAAATAAGTTAAATATATATCTTGTCCTAAGTATACGTTGATTTATTTCATTAATGTAATTCTAGCACAAAGATAGATGAATTTCAAGGGGAAACTCATCTATCTTTTTCATTTTATTTATTTTTTTTCCAATAACTTCTTATACCACTAAAAGTAAAAATTAATATTAGCAACATGAAAATATAATTTTTTACACTGAAATATTTCGCAGCTTCTGTTTTTACTACCTCTAGTTTCTTATCTATGTTATTAGATTTTTTAACTTCTAAGTTATTTTTTTCGAATGTAGTTATATCAGTTTCACTAACTTTAGTATTTTTTAAAGCTATATAATAAAGATATTTTGCATCCTTTAATGCTGAAATATCAGTCACCGCTGTATCAGATATATCTACACTAGAAATATTTGGTGTATCTTTCAACGCATCTATATTTCTCAAACCTATATTTTCATTCAGCATCAATCGATATAAATACTTTTTCTCTTTCAACGCATCTATATTTTCAATATTGTTTTTATATAATAGTAATTCTTCTAAGCTTGATAAATCTTTAAGTGCTGTAATATCACTAATACTATTTTTATCTAAATACAATACTCTTAATGATTTTAATTCAGTTAATGGCGTTATATCCTTAATAGCATTTTCTTCAGCAACTAAGCTCTCAAGTTTTGTAGCATTTTTTATAAATGAAATATTGTCTAAACCTATACCAGAAATATTTAGACTCCTTAGATTTTCAAGTTTTAAATTATTTGGAATATAATCTTTTAAAACATTATTCATCGAAACGTCTAATGATTCTACTTTTAAATCATTTAGAAAATCTAAGTTATTCATTAGATTTTTTCTAAGCACTAATTGTCTTAATTTAGTTAATTTCGCTAAACTCTTTGGATCTTTTATTTTATTATTTGTTAGATTTAAATCTTCCAATTCTACTAGTTTTTCTAAAGGTGTAATATCTTCAATAAAGTTATTTGATAGATTTAAATTTTTCAAATTAACAGCATATTCTAAACCTTTTAGAGAAAAAATATTTTTCCAAGGTAACGATAGACTTGTAAATTGTTCCATCATTCCCATCGTTATTTCTTCACCTTTATAGTCTTTATTAATATGAAACTTATAATATTCTAGTAACGCTTCTTTAAGATTAAGATCATCGAAATCTATTTTTTGACTATTTTCAATTTCTGTAAATTTCTTTTCTCCAAAGGGCACATAAACATCATTAGCTTTTATCGTTGGAGTAGATACAGTTAGCCCAAATAATGTTATGACAAAAGCTTTATATATTACCTTTTTCATCTTTTTCCTCTTTATTTTTTCTATACTCAGTTATTTTATCTCGCACAATTATTAATCCATACGCAGCAAGTGGAATTAAAAATACGAAATACGGGAATACATATCTACTTTTCGCTTCCCAAATCATATGAAATAATGTTCCTCCAATAAATGCAACCGGGATTATCATTAGTATTTCTTTTTTCTTTTTATAAACATCCACTGCAAAAACTACAGAAAATACATACACAAATACTTGAAATACCTTCATAATAAAAGTAAGTACATGATGAGTTCCATCAAAGTAAATTTGTTTTATAAAAAAGTCTTTTACTTTCTCTAACTTAGTTTCATTATCAAAGTTTCTTTGAGGTGCTGTGACCAATAAACTTTGGAATGTTGGTTCTATAAATTGATTTTCATACTTTCTTTGATAAAAATCTACAGCATATCTAGGATTTTTCTTAAATACCTCTACTCTTTGTTTTATAGAATCTTTTGAAATATCAGTTATGCGTTTTGCATCATAATCTTCTTCTGGCATAATATCATAGTTAAATCTATTCCACCAACCAGCTTCACGATCTCCTTCTTGCATCCCCATCGCTATCCATGTAATTTTCGGAACACCCTCAGCGATTGTCTTTTGACTCTTAACCTCATAATAATTATAGATTAGACTCTTAGAGGCACTCATTAAAAATAGACAGCTGACTATGAATACTATTACCTTTTTATCTCTAACTCTAATAAGATAAATTATGGCTGCTGAAAATATTGCTAGCATATGTATTAAGTTATTACCTATAAATAGAATTGCAATATTAATACTTAAAGCACTTATTACCAACGTATACCATTTTTTATATTTAGTATATTTTATAAAATAATAATAAGCAACTAATGTTAAAAACATACCTGGCAGCAATCCGTAGACAAATGCAACATAAAATACTAACGGGAAACATAGTCCACTAAGAATTACAACTAAATAGTTTGTATCTTCATCCTCAAACATTATATTAGATATTTTATATAACATAAAAATTATATAACTTATCGAAAAACTTTGCATTATATATAAAATAAATGTTGCTCTACCAAATAATGACAGTATTATTTGGAAAAGAAATACTGTTGTAATTTGGTGTGAATATATATATAAATAGTTATTTCCTTTGTCAAGTCCACTGTAATTTTCTCTTATGAAATTATTAGCTTGGTCTATTACGTTAAATGGATCAAACTGAACATAGTCTCTTCTCAATATTGCAAACAAGATACTAATAATAAACGCATAGATCATAACTATCAATACTAATCTTTGAACACTTATTATTTTTTTCAAATATCTTGCTAATATTAAGATAACTATACTAAATATTATAAGAAATATAATATTTAGTATAGCACTATCATTTTCATAATATAAAGTTTCTTGATAATCTTTCGGAAATATCGCTGTTTTTGTTAATACTAATAGTGAATTAATCCCCATAAGCACCATAAAAATCACAGCTATGACTTTTACTAAAAAGTTAGAAAATTTATTTAATATTTCCTTATTCATTGCCAATTATTCCTCTTCGTTTTTTTCTTCGTTTAAGAATTGTTCAACAATGAATCTTGGGCGACCTTTTGTTTCTAAGTAAATTTTACCTACATATTCACCTACAATACCTAATGAAATCATAATCATTCCACCGATGAACCACATCGATATCATTAAGCTTGACCACCCCGGTCTTGCAAATCCTGCAAAGTAACTATATAAAGTGTAGAAAAATACTATTGCAGCAATGAATATCATTAATGCTCCACCTATAGTAATAAATCTAATTAATTTTACAGATAAAGAAGTAATTCCTTCAAAAGCAAATGCTAACATCTTAGATAATGGATATTTGCTTTCTCCAGCAAATCTTTCTGCACGTTCGTATGTTACAATATCACTTGGATATCCTATCATAGGAACAATACCACGTAGGAATAAGTTTACTTCTTTAAATTGAGCTAATCCTTCTAATGCACGTTTACTCATTAAACGATAGTCTGCATGGTTGAATACTGTATTAGCTCCTAGTTTTTCCATTACTTTATAGAAAGCCTCTGCTGTGAAACGTTTAAAGAATGTATCTGTAGTTCTTGCTGAACGAACACCGTAAACTACATCAGCACCTTCAAGATATTTTTTCATCATTTCATCCATAGCATTAATATCATCTTGTAAATCAGCATCCATAGAAATACTTACATCACAGTGATCCTTAACAGTCATAAGTCCTGCCAATAGAGCATTTTGGTGACCTCTATTTCTACTTAAGTTAATACCACTGAATAATGGATTTTTTTTATGAAGTTCTTCTATCATCTTCCATGTTTTATCTTTTGAACCATCGTTCACTAAAACAACACGGCTATCTTTTGAAATTAAATCTTCTTCTATCATGGAATTCATTTTAACTTCTAATCTTTTTGCAGTTTCGTTTAATACCTCTTCTTCATTGTAACAAGGTATAACTACGTATAACTTTTTCATTACAAATCTCCTATTTTATTTTTTACTTATAGCTTTATTAAGTCTATTTAATAAAGCCTTATTCTCTTTCGTCTCTTCAATCGGTAGTATAAAAATCTCTTCTACCTCTTCTTCATCAAACTCCCTTAGAATATTATATAAATTTTTATTAGATTGTTCAACACTTTTCTCATTATCCGCTAAATATTTTACAGAAACATTTAAAAAGTCAACTTCTGATTCCATTTCTTTATATGTAATAAAGCCAGTTTTTTTATCTCTTTCTTTTAAAATACTTATTAATTTCTCAAATGAATCATTAAACAACACTAATTCCGCTTCTGGAGAATAATGTCTATATTTCATTCCAGGGGCGATAGGAGTCTCATTTTTTGTTAATATTTCTTCATTATATTTTACACTACCTTCTCCTAGTACACCTTCTATATCTTCTTTTGTAATTTCTCCAGGACGTGCAATAACAAGAGGATATCTCGTACAATCAATAACTGTACTTTCCAAACCAATATCAGATTGCTCATCTTCGATTATTACATCAATTTTCCCATTCAAATCATGATAAACATGTTCAAATTTTGTTGGAGATGGTTTACCACTTGTATTAGCACTCGGTGCTGCTAATAAAACTTCAGTTTCCTTTAATATTTCTCGAGCAGTAATATTAGAAGGCATCCTAACAGCTAATGTATTTAATCCTGCAGTAACCTTTTCAGAAATACCATTGTTATCTTTAGCATTTAAAATTAACGTCATAGGTCCTGGCCAAAAATTATTTATTAGTTTTTTTACATTTTCATCGTTATAATCGACTATGCTATCCAATTGGTTCATTTCATAAAAATGAACAATTAATGGATTGTCACTAGGGCGTCCTTTAGCTTCATATATTTTACTTACCGCTTCATCGTCCATAGCATTAGCACTAAGTCCATATACCGTTTCTGTTGGAATAGCTACTAACTTCCCGTCTTTATAATATGTAGTTAATTTACTATATATTTCTTCTTTATTTTCACTTTTAGAAATATTAATTATTTCTGTTTCCATCCTATCTCCTTTCTTTAATTTAACACTACAATATTATTAATATTGTAATGACTATTATTAATATATAACTTAAATAATCTAGATTATTATATTTCAATACTTTATACTTACTTCTTATTCCAGTTGTAGAATATCCTCTTACTTCCATTGCAGTAGCAAGTTCATCAGCTCTTTTTAGAGTAGCTATAAATAAGGGGATTAATATTGGAATAAACTTTCTTACTTTCTGCGCTAGATTTCCCTCATTAAAATCTGAACCACGAGAAACCTGTGCATTTATTATTCTATTAGTTTCTTCTAATATAGTTGGAATAAATCTTAGTGAAATTGATAATACTAATGCAAAAGTTGAAATTGGAATTCCTACTTTCTGTAAAAATCCAAGACTCTTTTCTATAGCATTCGTTATCTCAGTTGGTGAAGTAGTAGCCATAAAAACTACCATTATCATAACGACTAAGATAAATCTAACAGTTATCAATGCTATTCCAAAAAGTGCTCCACTATAAATCTTCCAGCCCAACACCTCTAACAATACTTCACCTTTTTTATTAAAAACAAGATGAATAAAAGAAGTAAATATAATTAATATACTAATTGCTTTTACACTATTTATTAAAAATGCTGGACTTGTTTTTGATAATATAACTATCATTATCAACATTAAAAACAAGATAGAAAATTCTAGAACATTATAAGCAATAAAGACATCTATTAAGTACAAAATTACAAAAAATATTTTCGCTCTAGGATCTAGATTATGAATAATTGTATTCAATGGAATATATTTACTTATTAATGAATTATTCATTTACACTACTTCCTATCTTATTTTTTAAAGAATCTATTAAATCTTCGTATTTCCTAGGAAATACATTTAACTTAATATTATTTTCTTGCAGCTTATTATAAAATTTTAGTAATTCTGGTTGTTCCAGTGAATTTTCTTTAAGCAGGTTTTCATCAGCAAAAAGTTCCTCCACCGTTCCTTCAAAATTAATTTTTCCATTTTTTAAAACAAAAACCTTATCTGCATACTCTAATACGTAGTTCATATTATGAGATATAAGAACTATTGTCATATTAAGTTCGTCTTTAAGTTTTTTCACCATGGTCATGATTTCTTCACGACTCTTATAATCTAAAGCTACTGTTGGCTCATCTAATATCAATACTTTCGGTTCAAGAGCAAGCACTCCACATAGGGCAACTTTTCTCATCTCTCCACCAGAAAGTTCAAATGGTGATTTATCCAAGTAACTCTCATCTAATCCGACTAACTTTATTAATTCTTTAGCTTTAGAGATGGCTCTTTCTTCTGATATACCGTAGTTTAGCGGTGCAAAGATAATATCTTTTAATACACTTGTTTCAAATAATTGTTGCTCAGAAAATTGGAATAATACGGCAACATCTTGTCTTAATACTTTTAATTTTTTAGCCAGTTCACGCTTTTCTTTTTTACTTTTCGGATTAGTAATTAGTACATTATTTACTAATACTTCTCCATGTGTAGGTAATAATAAACCATTAATATGCTCTATAAGAGTAGATTTTCCACTCCCAGTCTTACCTATTATAACTGTATAACTTCCTTCTTCTACGTTCAAGTTAATATCTTTCAACACTTCTCTTGCATAAGGGGTTTTATAATTATAAGTATAGCTTACATTTTTTAAACTAATTTGCATATTTTTTTCACTACACTCTCCTCGTCTTCTTCTATTTCAAATATATCTTGATTTAGGTAATTATTTAGATCTTTTTTTACTCTTTCTACAAAAGGAACTTCTAAACTATATTTTTCTAGTATTGTCGTATCAGAGTATAGTGTAGTGTAGTCTCCATGATAAACTATTTCTCCACCCTCTAATATAACAATGTCATCCGAATAAATACTCTCTTCTGCATCATGAGTAATTGATATTATAGTTATTCCTTTTTCTCTATTAATTTTTTTTATATACCCTAAAATGGACTTTCTTGCCTTCGGATCAAGCATACTTGTCGCCTCATCGAGTATTAAAATCTCAGGATTTAAAGCAAGAGAAGATGCTATTGCAACCCTTTGTTTTTGTCCTCCTGATAGTGACGATGGCTCATATTTTCTGTAGTCACTCATATCTACAACCTCTAAAACCTCATCTATTATTTTATCCATATCTTCTTGTGGTACATTCCTGTTTTCAAGACCAAAAGCAATGTCTTCTTCTACAGTAGAACCTACAAATTGATTGTCAGGATTTTGAAATACTATAGCTATTTTATTTTTTATATCGTCATAAATTTCTTTACTGTATTCTTTATTATTAAATAGAACCTTCCCAGAAGTTACTAAATTTTGACCATAAATCAACTTCATTAACGTTGATTTTCCACTTCCATTTTTTCCTAAGACACTTAACCAATGTCCTTCTTTTATTTCTAAATTTATATTTGATAATGCAGTCTTTTTAGAACTAGAATACTGAAAAAAAACATCTTCAAATTTTATCATTTTATTACCTAATTTCTATAGAATATCCCTTTATTATATCAAATATCCCGATTTTTCTCAATCTAAATGAGGCTAATCCAAGAGTCCTAAATTTTAATAAAGTTCATATGAGAATTCATAGACTCAGTGGTTTATCGATATCTAAATTCGCTTTTTAAAAGCTTTTTAGATATCAATAAACTGTGCGAGGGCAATTCTGAAAAATCGATTTCTACGAAATCACGATTTTCAAGTCACTCCCGTCTGTTATTTATTACAGTAACTTTGTAAACTATTTTTTATAAACTCATTTACTTTATCGTCATCATATACTACCTCTTTTAGGTATAATCCAGCAGCATCCGCCTTAGGGCCAGCAAATTGACGTTCTCTTTTATCTAATATTTCTTTTATATAGTCCGCTTCATACTTACCAGCAGCTACATTTTGTATAGTTCCAATAATTATCCTAACCATATTATATAAGAAACCATTCCCTGTAATTTCAAAATTTACAATGTTAGGGTTAATCGGATCTTTTTCCATAGTTAGACTATATATCGTCCTAACCTTATCCTCAACACTAGAGTTTTTTGAACAAAATGACGAAAAGTCATGTTCTCCTATAAAATACCTCAAGGCCTCTTGAGCCTTTTCAAAATTAAAATCAAAACTATGTTTTCCTACATAATTTAATAAGAATGGATCAACTTCTCTTCCAATGTATAATTTATAATAATATGTTTTTTGTGTACTATTATATCTTACATGGAAATCCTCTGAAACTGTCGTTGCTCCTACTATTCTAATGTCTTTTGGAATAGTAGCATTTAACGCCTTAACCCAAGCAACATCTGGAATATTTAAATCAGTATCAAAATGTAATACCTGCCCGTAGGCATGAACACCACTATCGGTTCTTCCACTCATATAAAGTCTCACATCTTTTTTATTAATTTTCTTTAAACTCTTCTCAATTTCTTCTTGAATTGTATTATTATTTGGTTGTATTTGAAATCCATGGTAATTGCTACCATCATATCTACAAAGTAAAGCTATTCTCACTTTTATCTCCTACATCATTTATTTTTAATATTTCCTTGCCTCTTCTTCTGTCATCCAAAAATGAATACCTCCGGTTGAATCATACCATCGATCTTCATTGAAGTTTCCTGCATAAACCCACTCTCCAAGTTTATAACAAAAATTCTCTGCAACAGTTGACCATGCTTCGTCATAAAAAATAGTACCTTCAAAATTTTTTATTTCTAATACCTTAGCCTTATCACATCTGCAACAGTTTCTAGTTGAAGATACTCTTTTTGAATCACCTGGTATCAAAAGCTTTATAATTCTATTATTAAGTCCTTTTTTATAAGCAATAAACGCTCCTTGTTCAGGACAGTACAATTTAAAATACTCCGTTTTATTATCAAAAATAATATTTTTTAAGTTTGCACCTTCCAAAACAGCTGCATATAACTTAGCTCCCTTAATATTGGCATTTTGTAAATTCACCCTTCTCATCGATGCTTTTTTTAGATTCGAATTAACAAAAATAGCATTTTTCATATTACAATCATCTAGAAGACAATTTTCTAGATTACTATCTGCAAAATCTACATTACTAAAATCTACATTGATAAAATTTGAAGAAGAAAAATCTAATCTTGATAAGTCAAACCCTCTTAAATTCATATCTTCAAAAATCAAGTCATTGAAATTCTTTTCCCCGTGTTTTAATCGTTCACTAAATTCCCCATACGAAATTTTTTTCATATATTAACACCTCTATATGATATTATAGCATATACAGTGACTTTCTATAAATTTTATCTAAATAAAATATTTTAAAAAAATACCGATTCAAAAATTAGATTCTCTTCTAACTTTTAGGTCGGTATCTAAATATTTATAGTTATCTAAAATATGATTTTATATTGAGTCTAAATAACTCATTATATCCTCACATATATTGTAACTAGCCTTGGGTAAATAATTCCCCCTAATATTTAACTTCATTTTTTCAATGTTATCTTTCGATAATAATTGTTCTACATATCTCAGTACTTCCTCTTGATTTTTAGCAATTTTGGCCATATTATGTTTCTTGAAGTATCTAGCATTTTCCATCTCCTGACCTGGTACTGGATTAAAAAGAATTAATGGAATATTACTCGCTAATGCTTCAGATATAGTTACTCCCCCAGCCTTTGTTATAAGTACACTAGAAGATTTCATCCACTCATACATATTCTCTGTATATCCGAAAATCTTAACATCTTTATCTCTACTGTATTTATAATCTAACTCGTTTTTCAACTTCTTATTCTTACCACAAATTACTACTACTTGAACATCATTGCTTTTCTTTTTCAATTGCTCGATAAGCATTGCAAAGTCAGTGGATACCCCGAAAGCTCCGGCAGATAATAAAACTGTATTTTTTGTAGTACTTAGACCGTTATCTTTTAACCATTTATCAGCATCGAGATTACCATCAAATTTTTCCGCAATCGGTATACCAAATTTTTTAATCTTGTTTTTTTCTACACCTAATTTCAACAACTCTTTTTCAGTATCATTAGTCGCAACGTAGTATCGAAACGCTCCTTTGGTTAACCAACTTTTATGAAAATGATAATCTGTTATTATATTTACCATTGGTATTTTTTTATCTTTTAATAATGATAATGCTGGTGTCGGAAATGTAGATACAATAATGTCTGGTTTAACTTCTTTCACTAATCTTTTTAAATACTCATAACTAAAATACCTGTAGATAGAGATGTCACTTTGATTCCTACCAGCATAATATAAATAGCCATAAATATCTCTAAAATACGAAAAGCTATATAGATACAACTTTTTCAAAACAGGCGTCAAATTCGGATGTGCCTGTAAAAATAAATCAGACTCTATTACTGTCACTTTATCACTATAATATTTTTCAAATGTTTCTCTAATATTTTTTGAAACTTGTAGATGCCCGTTCCCAAAAGAACCTGTTATCAATAAAATCCTCTTCATACTGTTCACCTTACTTCCTACTATAATAAATTAGATTGTAAATTAGCACTATTGAACTCCCTAAAGATACCCCCGCTATCGTATCAGTTGGATAGTGAACTCCTAAATAAATTCTAGAGCTTACTATAAATAAAATTCCAACTGTAGCTACAAGAATTGGAGTATATGTAGTTTTCTTCATCAATTTTATGGATATTAAGGCTAACGATAAATATAATATTGTGGCTGAAGTTGAATGTCCACTAGGAAAACTTAAACTATTCAACTCTACTAATCGATGAATATTTGGACGTGGACGATTAAATATTGTTTTAATAAAAGCCATCACTATACCACATGTCCCCATTGTAAGAGTTAAAAATAAAGCTTCTCTTTTAAACTTTCTTGCGAATAATATTATAACTATCATAACTGTTATTATTGCACTTTGTTTCATATCTGCTATATTGGTCGTATTTAAATATATACTAGTAAGTATCGGATTCTCTAAGCCTTGAATAAAATTAATAATTGCATTATCTAGAGGTTTTAAGAAACTATTATATCCACTAGCCATTAAGATGAATATTCCAATAAATAGTATAACTAAGTTCACCTGTTTTCTTTTTGTCATTTGATCTCCTATGAAATTACTTACTTTATAATTTCTATAATAATACCATAATTTAATACATATAGATAGTAAAATAAAATTCTCTCTTTCTCTTAAACTCTATAAAATTCATTTCGAATTTCCACGTGACCATAATCCTCTAATAATTTTCTACCAAATATTTTAAAATTAATATGTTTCAATTATCTATTTCAACATTAATATTATGCTATAATTTATTACTCTATTTCTATAATTTCATCAAATTCAATCAATGTTGAATTTTAAAAAATATATTATGATTCCCCTTAGATATTACTTGAAATTTAATATATTATCATTTATAATTATTAAGTTAACTAAACAAATATTAATAGGAGAATTTATGTCGAAAGAACCTATGTCGAAAATTAAAAAAATTATAATATTATTCTCTTCTCTATTTTTAGTATCCATAGCTGCTCTTTATTATTTAAATAAAAAGCATATTGTAAATTTAAATAATATAACATCTTATTGGCATGCTAATAAAACAGATAATACAAACGAACAAACTAATGCTGAACAAAATGATAATAAAGACAAAGCAAAAGAACCAGAGAAAAAAGTTAAATCTTTAGAAGAAAAACAAGCTACGATGGCTGCTGATGCCGCAACTATGAAGTCATTAGGACTATATTTTGATTATGCAAATATGACTCTACCTGAAGTTGTCCAAGCATATCTAAAAGAAAATGGAATTAAAAATTCTCAAATAGCTTTCTCGTATAAAAATCTAAATACCGGTGAGTTAATAGAAATGAATGAGACTCAGCCAATGACTGCTGGTTCGACTTACAAGCTTCCACTTAATATGATAATTATCGATGATTTTGATAAATATAATTTATCAATGACCGAACGCTACGATATTACTAAAACAGAGTATGAGTATATCGGTGAACACGATACATATGTTAGAGTCTTCAATGGGGCTATGACTATTCCTCAAATGCAATATTATTCATTAGTTTATTCAGAAAATACTCCAGCATATGCTCTTGGAGATCGTATCGGTGGAGTAAGCAAAGTATACGATATGTATAATAGATATGGTGAATCTAAGGGGGAACTTAAAACTTTTAGTACTGACAACAAAACTACAACTAACTACTATATCCAAGTACTTCAACATTTATGGGATAACAAAGAGAAATATAAAGATATCCGACAGTATATCGGAGAATCTTTCCCAGGTGAATATTATAAACGATATTTACCAAATCTACAAATCGAACAAAAACCAGGTTATGTTAATGATGCATTAAATGTTGATGCAATAGTTTATGAAAAAACTCCTTATATTATTGCTCTATATACTGCTGGTTTAGGCGGAACAACTCCTGCTAACCAAGAAATTAACCTTGTTGGTTTAAACCAGGTTGGACAACTTTCATATGTTATAAACGAATGGCACCGTGTTAATATGAATATGTAATCAAATAGTATTTAATGCTAATCAATTATCTAGAATTGGCCAGAAATAAAAATTTCTGAGCCAATTCTTTTTATTTATACTTTTTATACTTTGACAAATTCTATTTTTTAATTTATAATATTTGTAAAGTTATAACTTTACAAATATTATAAATGGAGGTAGTTATGTTTTGCAATAATAGATTAAAATCTTTGCGTACTAAAAGAAAAGTTTCTCAAACTACTGTAGCTGAATATCTTGGTGTTACTCGTGCTGCCTACAATAGTTGGGAAAAAGGTAAATATGTTCCTAATAAGAAAAATTTAGAAGAACTAGCTCTTTATTTCAATGTAGAAACTACCTATTTTGAATCAGAATACGAAATAGTTAATAAATATCTACAGTTAAATGATATAAATCAAAAGAAACTTTTGACTATAGCGAATGAACTATATATCTCTCAATTACATAAATATCAAGTTCACGCAAAATTATCAGCTGGTTTAGGAAATTTCTACTATGAAAACTACGATTTTGATACAGTTTATTTCGATAAAGATATCCCTTATGATATAGCTTCATGGATTGATGGGGACTCTATGGAACCTAAATATCATAGCGGAGATGTCGCCCTAATTAAGAAAACAGGATATGATTTTGACGGATTAGTTTACGCTGTAGTCTACAATGAAGAAACATACATAAAAAAAGTTTATTTGGAGGGCAATATTGTTCGCTTAGTTTCTATCAACGATAGTTATAAAGACATAATGGCTCCTATAGAAGAAGTACATATTGTAGGAATAGTCACAGATTCGTTTAAACCAATAACAGAGGTGTAAATCCATGGGAATAATTGACTACACATTAGAACCTCATTCTGACATAGCATTTATAGACATGAAATCTTTTTACGCTAGTGTCGAATGTGTAGAACGTGGACTTAATCCGCTAACTACCTCACTTTGTGTAATGAGTAGAAGTGATAATTCTAATGATCTAATCCTAGCCAGCTCTCCTATATTTAAAGAAGTTTTCGGAAAAAATAATGTTGGAAGAAGTTACGATCTGCCTTTTGATATTAATACACGACGTTTTTCGTTTTATAATGCAAAAAGACAAGGGCTTAAAATAACTCCAGAATATATTAAACACATTGAATCTTGGGCTAAGAAAACATTAATAGTCCCCCCAAGAATGACTCTATATATTGAAAAAAATATACAAATACTCAACGTACTAAAAAACTATGTTCCAGACGAAGATATCCATCCCTACTCGATTGATGAAGGTTTTATCGATTTAACTCAGTCCCTTAATTACTTCATAAAAGATTCTACTAAAACAAGAAAAGAAAAATTAGATATAATTTGTGCGAAAATCCAACATGATATATGGAAAAAAACAGGAGTATACTCAACTGTGGGCATGAGCAATTCTAATCCACTTCTAGCAAAACTTGCTTTAGATAATGAAGCTAAGAAAACTCCTACTATGCGAGCAAATTGGTCATACGAAGATGTTGAAACAAAAGTGTGGAGTATTCCAACTCTTACTGATTTTTGGGGTATAGGAAAAAGAACAGAAAAAAGATTGAATAAATTAAAAATATATTCTGTTAAAGATTTAGCAAATGCTAATCCTGATATACTAAAAAAAGAATTCGGAATTATCGGAGTTCAGCTATGGTTCCATGCAAATGGTATAGATGAAAGCAAGCCCTCAAAACCTTATAAACCAAAATCAAAAGGTTTAGGTAACTCCCAGGTCCTTCCTAAAGACTATAAAATAAAATCACAAATAGAATTAGTTTTGTCTGAAATGGCTGAACAAGTCGCCATAAGACTAAGAAGAATTAAGAAGAAAGCAAAATCCGTACATATCCATATTAGTTACAGTAGAATCGAAAATAAAAAATCTATTAACGCATCTAAAAAGATTAATCCTACTCAAAGCACAAAGCAACTAACTAATTATGTTTTAGAACTCTTTAGAAGTAAATATGATGCTGGTGCTGTACGTTCTATCGCAGTTAGATACGATAACTTAGTAGATGATAATCTTACAATATACACTTTATTCGATGATATTGAAGCTATTGAAAAACAAAGAAAAATAGATAAAACATTAGACAATATACGTGATAAATATGGATTTCTCTCTGTACAAAATGGGAGTATGTTGATGGAAGGTTCACGTGTTAAAGAAAGAAGTAAATTAGTAGGAGGACATGCCGGTGGCATGGATGGAATAATATGATAAACAGAAATTATCTCCCTTATAAATCCGCAAGAGAATATGCTGATCGTGGTATGGCAAAATGGATGGGATTTTTCATCTCAGAGCATACTACCGCAATCAATACACAAGGCGACACAATAGATTTTTCCAACAATATGGATGAAGACGAAAAAAGATTATTACTTAATCAGCTATATTTTTTTAAAGGATTAGCATATTTATATACCCTCAATCAACGTGAACCATATCTAGGAAGAGTTATTGATTGTGGCAAAAATGCTATTTATTTTTCTACTAAACAAAATATATTACAAGTTTCAATTAACAATATTCTAAAAGTTTCACTAGCAGAGGAATTAGACTATGAATAAACTCAATCAACACGAAGTCCAATTCGATTATTTTAGCAGTAACTATGATCAATTTGAAAAAGATTTCTATAAATATTCCGCATTAAATGTTCCTCTAACATTTTTAACAGATGATATTTTAAGTTTAATGGTAAATAACAATAGCAATTTTTTCAGATTAACCGCTAATAAATCAAAAGATAAAAGAGACCACTACTTCTTTTTTAAAGTTCAAACTCCTTTAGAAAACAAGATGGTGAGAATCTTTCAATATACTGGACATAAATTTACGAACCAAAAATAAACTCGAAACTAGGATAAGCTCCTAATTCGAGTTTATTTTCTATATCTAAGTGTGATAATTTCTTAGATTTTATTGATTTTGTTTTCTTCTAATTGCTATTGCAGCCCCTAGAGCTAATAACGCAAAAGTAACAGTTTGCTCCGTTTCTAAACCAGTTTTCGGTAGTTGTTCAGTTTCTTTTGTATTATTTTCTTTTGTATCACTATTAGTTTTATTACTATTATTTTTATTACTATTATCAGACTCTTCTTTTTTGTTCTCAGGCTTATATTCAGCTTTTATCGGTGTCACTATTTGAACACGACTTTCTAAATCCTTAGCACCTACTCTGATTCTCTCTAGAATAGTAAATTTACTAAAATGATTTATTTTAAATTGTACAACCCCTTCACTAAAACTACTTTCAACTTTTTCTAATTCATTATTTTCAGCAATATGATACACTTCTAGTTCTGCATTATCATTTTTCACAACAGACATTTTAACTGTACGTTCTGCATCACTATCTAGCTTTTTCCCATCTTTTTCAAAATGAATTTCAAATACTTCCACAACTTTATATTCACTACCTAATTTTTCGATAATAGTTTTATTTAGATTTTCATCATTAATTGATCCTACAAAAACATTATCAGCTTTTATTTTATCTTTATCAAATAATACAGCTACATCACGTCCTGAAAGTTTCGCTGATAAAACATGGTTTTCTACCTTAGCAGTATTTGTTGGAGTTTCTTGTTTTTTATCATTAGTTGCTTCTTGTTTACTTGGAATCATTTTTGAAGTTTCTTTTCTAGAAGCTTCTTTCTTGTCTCCAGGAAGAGCTTGCTCTTTAGGAGTTTCTTTTTTATCTTCTTTTGCTTCGTTCTTTTCTTTCTTGTTCTCAGAAACTTTGTTTTCTTTTGAAGCTTCCTTCTTACCAGTCTCTTTAGTCACTTCTTTGTTTTCTTTTTTATCATCAGTAACTTTTTCTTCTTTAGGGCTATCTTTTTTACCTCCTTTTTCAACTGAAGGTTCATTCTTTAAAGTATTTTCTAAAATAGATTTCACTTTTTTAAGATTTTCATTATTAGGATTAACTGCTAACAATTCTTTAACTTTAACTAACCAAACAGTTTTTATTTCCTGTTCTTTATTTTTATCTACTTTAATACCAGCTAATAGATAATTTACAAATTCTTTTTCATCAATTGAATTCCAATCAACCTTATCTCCTAAAATAGATTCAACTAATTTCTCTTCTTTGTGAACTTTTACCACTGGAGCCGGTGTAGTTACCACAGGTTCTGTAGTTTTTGAAGTTTTCTCAAGAGAAATTTCTTCTGTTTTAGATTTAACTGAAACGATTTTATCTTTTACACCTACTCCATTATGTTCTATAACTTTTTCTTCGTGTTTACACTCACTACATATTGAAGGTGCAATAGATTTTGGAGCAGTTTCAGATACTAAGATTGTTTTTTCAGGTTTTTCTAAAGTAGTTTTTCTCATATCAACATTACGATTAACTTCTACTTTTACTACACCATTGTTTATATCTTCATGTGCATAAGCTGTACCTAGAGAGCCTGCAGCAATACCTATAAGTACACTTGCTATACCTACTGAAACCTTTCTTATAGAATACTTTTTCTTATTAAACATTATTTTCTCCTTATAAATTCACTTAAAAATTCCAACTTACTCATTATTCTGTCTTTTTAATTATATTATATCTATTAAAATTCATCAAGTGTGAAGCGATTTTTATAACTTACAAAATAAAAATGCCAGTATCAAAAAGCTAAATATTCTACTTAACTTTCTGATACCGACATTTAATAATATATCATTTTTTTAATTTTATATTATTTAATTTGATGTTTATTCATTTTCTCTTGGAAAATATTTGTAATAACTTTACGTAGCTCTTCTTTTTCTTTTTCTGGCCATTCACCTTCTTGTTGAGCTGCTGCATAAAGTTCAGGATACTCGACAGAAATTCTCTTTACTGTACGTGTGTTAGCATGTTTTCTCACAAAAAATGGAATCTTCTTCATTAATTCTTCTGGAACTAATGAAAGTATTCTATCAGCAGTTTCTTTATCACTAATTACCGAAAAAGTAAGACCTTTCTTAATCTGTTCTTGTTCCTGTTCTGTAAAATCTTCTAACTTCATTCTTGTTCTCCTAAATATGTATATCTCTTAATTAAAGATTATATACTAAGAGTTAGGAAACAACAAATATATTCTACTGATAGAGATTATCAATATTATAAGTTGCTAATTTACAAATTACTACTTAAAAATAATAGCAATTTTTTCTAAATATTCAATAGTATAAAATGCTACTTTTAAACTCTAACCTACAACTAACAATAATACCCTATTAATAATTTACCTGCTAATCAACCTTCACTATCAAAGTTACGTACTCAACCCAAACAACTTATAAAATTCACCTTTTCTATCCATCAAATTAACAAAAGAATCATCTTCTACAATGACACCATCTTTCATAAAAAGAATTCTATCATATTTTTTTAAAATAGTTTCATTTAACTTGTGTGTGACAACAAGAGCTGTCAAATCTCGGATTTTCAGAATTGAATTTTCTATTTCAATTGTAACTTGATTATCCAGAGATGAAGTAGCCTCATCTAATAATAAGATTGGTGTTTTACGAATTAAGGCACGTGCAATGCTAAGTCTCTGTTTTTCTCCACCGGATAAATTTGATCCATTCTCACCGCATAAAGTTTGCAAACCTAATTCATTTTCTAAAATATAATTTTCTAACCCAGACTGCTGTACAGCTTGTTTTATATCGTCTTCTGCAAAAGGTTGATTAAGAGTAATATTCGCACTTAAAGTATCATCAAAAATATAAACATCTTGCTGAACAACAGTCATTAAATTATATAGGCTCTCTGACGAAATATCTTGCAAATCTTGATTATCAATTGAAATATGCCCACTTGTTACATCATAAAAACGCAATAATAGATTCAGTAAAGTTGATTTCCCACTCCCTGACATACCTACGATTGCAATTTTTTCTCCCTTTTGAATATTCAAAGATAAATTATTAAATATCTTTTCTTCAGTATTAGGGTAAGAAAAATCTACATTTGAAAAAGAAATTACATCATCAAAATATTCTTTCCTTTTACCAGTTTGAAGTTCAATTATATCTTTTACCTCAAATGAATTCAGTGTAACCTGACCTTCACGGAATTTACTCATTCCCATACCAATTTCATTAAGTGGCATTACTACAAAATTGACTAGTTGAACAATAGCTGTTACACTTCCAATTGTTGTATAACCATCGAAGACGAGATACATTCCTCCACCAAAGGCTACTAAAAAAACAATCATCCCTGAAAGCTGAGAAATAACATTAGCAAAAACATCAAATTTCCCTTTCATAAAATATACCCCATCCAATTTTTCACTTTCATGATTGTAATCCTGACGGATAGCTTCTTTCACATTAAAACTTTTTATAACCAGAAACCCTGATAAAATATCTTTAACCTTAGCTAAATACTTCTGATCAGCAATAATAGCACTATTTTGTAAAGAAGCTAACTTCTGTCCAATAACTCCTGAAATTATCATTGGAATAATACTGGCAATGATAACCAATAAAGTTAAAAACCAGTTACCTATAAACATGGCTATTAGCGAGAAAATCATCAAAGAAAAGTTTTTTGAAATATTAAAATACTGGTATAAATAGTCCTGCTCAATTTTCTTCATATTTTCAGTCAATATAGAAATATATTTTCCTGATTTCTCCTTAGAAAATTCTCTATAATCCTCATCTAAAATGGATTGAAACACCTTATTTTTATATCTTGACATAATTTTTCTAACAAGTTTATTTCTCAAACGAAGAGATATGAAGTTAAGACCAACATAGAAGAAAATAACAGCAGCACCAACTAATATCGCTTGGGTCAGAGCTTCTCTATTTTGGGACATTCCACTGTCAATAATATCTTTAATAGAATAAGCAAAAGCAATATTAGTTAAAGGGACTAGCATATTAAAGATCATGAAAGCATAATAAGACTGTTTATGGTTCTTTGTCAATTGTTTCATTCTTAGTCCACCTCATAATTCTTAAATTTTATTTAGAAAATGCGACATGAAATATTCCTCTAAATCAATATTCTCTCTCATAATTTCTTTCATAGTGATTTGTTCGATTATTTCTCCATTTTTTATAACACCAATCTTGTCTGCTATCTGTGAAATTTCGGATAAGATATGACTTGAGATTAATATTGTAATTCCATGTTCTTTAGAAAGCGCCAGCAAAAGATTTCGAATTTCTTGAATTCCTATTGGATCCAAACCATTGATTGGTTCATCTAAGATTAATAATCTAGGTTTTGTTAAAAAAGCTCTAGCTAAACCGAGTCTCTGCCTCATTCCTAACGAAAACTCTTTTACTTTTTTAGTAGTATTTTTTAATCCTACCATACTTAAGACATTTATTATATCTGATTCAGTAATATTTCCCCCCATATACTGAGCATGAATTTTCAAGACTTCTTTTGCAGTACAGTTTTCATAAAAAATTGGCGTTTCAATAATACTACCAATCTGACTTAGAATTTCCTCTCTGTATTCTTGTAAATTTTTCCCAAAAATTTCAATACTACCAGATGTAATAGTTGATAAGGACAACATACATTTCATTAAAGTTGTTTTTCCAGCACCATTTGGCCCTAAAAATCCATAGATTTCTCCTTCAGCAATTTGAAGATTAATACCACTCAAAATTTCTTCCTTATCAATAGTTTTAAAAAGTTCTTTTATTTCAACAACATTTCTCATTTCTATACCTCTCTTTCTATATCAGCTCTCAATACGAGATTATTTTCTTCAGGAGTATAAATACTAACTTATATATTCTCTTCTTTTAAAGTAATTATCAAAGAACCGTTACTTATTTTAGTTGTTTTATTTTTATTCCTGAAAAAATTCATTCCATTAAAGTAAGCTATACTACTCGATATTAATATCTTTTCTTGAAATATTATAAATTGAAACTGAAGCAATAATTATACTTATGAAGCTAGCAAATATTAAGAATAATGAGCTGTCAACAAAATTATTAGTTAAACTTCCCGGGGTTGCATTAGATAGTAATGCTGCTAAACAAAGTCCTGAAAGCATCGTTATAGGTGTTGAATACTTGATCATACCTATAACAAAAGGTAGTATCCCAATTAATACTGTCCCAAACGAAATTCCAACTAAATTAATTAATTGATTAACTACTGGGATATAATCTGATTCAGTTAAAACCGCGACTAATTTAATTAATAATTGAATAACTAAATGTGCAGTAAAATGAGCAAAAAATGATATTACAATCACCGATATAACTTTTCCCCATAGTAATTTAATTTTAGAAATAGGGTAAGAAAACAACTGGAAAATTGTTCTTTGTTTAAATTCATCGATAAAAATTGTAGACAATAAATAAGCTTCAAAAATCAAAAATGCTGCTTTTGTAAATAAAGCTGAAAACAATGATGTTGCAATTGCCCAATTTCCCCATTTATCAGCAATTATAAAATTATTAGAGCTCTGTCCAACAAATTCTCCCAATTTATTATCCGTACCTAGCCCCATAATTATAATTCCCGTAACACCTAATACTATCAATATAGTAACAAACCAAGCCAAAAATAATTTAGATTTTGAAACCTTATTTATTTCAATTTTAATAAGTGATAACATAGATTTTTTCCTCCTAAAAATAAATATAGTTCATATTATTTAAACTATTCTAAACACATATTCAAAATAACCGTTTTAATAAAATAAGAGTATGCTACATACCTTCGGTATGTTTAAAACTAAAAATATAAACATACTATAGGTATGTAAATGAGTTTTTTAATAACATACCTAAGTATGTTATTTTTAAAATATCAAATACATAAAATATATTTAGAATAAGCATAATAACCGACTAAATAAATAATATATCAATAAAAAAGTCATTGATAAAGATTAATTATTTTATACCTTTTAAGTGATTAAATAATTGGAAAATTACTTCCATCATTTCATCAGAAATCAATTGTACCCCAAGCCCATCAAAAGAAAGTTTAATGAATTTCATTTTTCTCTTTAGTTCCTCTACTGAATAAACAGAAATTTGGAATCCAATCCAAATATTTAAAGTTAAAACAATCAAATCAGCTAGCTCATCTGGATATTCTGTTTTAATTGATTCATCTTTAACACCTTCGTAAACTCTTTCTCTAATTTCTGGTAAAAAATCAGAAAATAAACTTATATACTGCTCTCCTAACAAACGTGGACTCCTTAGCTTAATCGAAGCTGAATATACAAGCCTCTGTTGTTCAAAATTAGAGAAAGCATCCATCAAAGAATTTTGTATTTTTTCTAAGCCAGTATCTCCTCTCCAATTGTAATTTAAAATCTCTTGATTATTTTCTTTAATAATTGATTGTAATATTTCTTGTTTCGACTCAAAATGATGATAAATAACACCTTTTGTCAATCCACCTAATCCATTTATTATATCTTGTATTGAGGTATTATCAAATCCCTTTTTTAAAAATAAATCTTTAGAAACTTCTAGTATTTTTTTTCTAGTTTCATGTGGATTTCTATTCCTTGCCATAATATCTCCTCTCTATCATACCAATGGTATGTAATTTCATTATAATGCACTAAACTAATAATGTCAAGTTTCTTATTGTTTCTCCCACTTTATTTTTTAGAGTTTACTCTTAATATTAGTTCAAGTTGTTATACAAAGTAATCTTATACTCTCTCCTCTTTCATACATCACAATGTATTTACTGTTTAATAAATTGCTAAGTTATAGCATTTTATCTGATTATTTGAGTTAAACAAACTAGGATTTAGATTTTAACTCTTTCGGAAAATAACAAGATCTACTATCCTAAAGTATGTTCTATACCATTATAGTTTAATACAAAGTGTCGCTATATAGTCGTTTCCATAACGTGATAGTCTATGTCTTTTATCACACGACTCATAAAAATCTATCATAGCAAGACCATTTTTAAGCTGTCCTCTAATCTGAGTTTCTAAGGTATGGCTAAATTCATATCCATATTCTGGATTTATAGTTATCTTACCTTCTTTTTCAAGTGCTCTTAAAGCATCAACAGGAACTACTCTGTCTGCATCCTGATTCGCATATACAGGGTCATAACCGCCGTGAGCAGTTTCATGATCCTTATCTGTAAGGTTATCAAAGCCTGAGATGTCATATTTTCCGTATCTTTGTGCAGAAGATGACTCTATTCTGTCAGGGTTACCCTTAGGTACTATACCGCCTGAGGTAACGATGGCTATCTTTGCCTTGCTTATATCCTTAACAGCAGGGTTAGGTGCTACTCTGTCAAAGTTAGGCATAGGATATTCTGTTGTAAATGCTTCGCCTTTAAGCTTAGCCACAAGCATATCCACAGCTCTCTTTGAACCTCTTTCCTTCGCAAACATATTTACACGGATACCTCTTGCGATATATCCCTCATCTGCCGGCAGTCCTATTTCTTCCTTTGCTATCAGTTTTTTTGCAAACTTAGCTATAGCCGGAAGTGCCTTTCTCATACCTGCTGCAGAATCGGATGTTCTTACTATGTAAATATTCTTCTTAAATACATCTACTCCTGGGTTTTCATCATACATAGCTGTAATAGCCGTAATGCCCTTTTCAACAAGTAAGTTACATACGGTTCCG
>ERZ772977.401-NODE-401-length-30429-cov-7.942747_pt1 | contig 30429 bp, 21 predicted proteins | sample MGYA00511131_ERZ772977 | MGnify/ENA primary metagenome ERZ772977 (study PRJEB29015, sample SAMEA2737935) | human oral metagenome | biome: human oral; feature: human-associated habitat; material: dental | place: China | collected 2151 ...
ATAATCTTGGTTTACCCCATTCACTGTAGAATTTAGTGTTATCTACAGCTTCTAATAATTCAGAACGGAATGCATCAACAGAACAGAACCATTGTGGTGTAGCTCTGAAGATAATTGGTTTTTTACTTCTCCAGTCATGTGGGTATGAGTGAGTGATATCTTCTTGTTTTAATAATGCTCCAGTTTCATCTAAGTGAGCAATAATATCTTTGTTCGCATCAAATACGAATTTACCAGCGAATTGTCCAGCTTCTTCTGTAAGAACACCTTGGTTATCAACTGGTGATAATACTCCAAGTTTGTATTGTAATTGACCAACAAGATAGTCATCAACCCCGTGTCCAGGAGCTGTATGTACTAAACCAGTCCCAGAATCAAGTGTTACATAATCAGCTAAGATTAATGTAGATGTTCTATCTAAGAATGGGTGTTTACATAGTAAGTACTCTAAATCTTTACCTACTAGTACTTCACCTGTTTCATAGTTTTCCCAACCGAATTTTTCAGCTAAGAATGCTACTCTTTCTTTAGCTACTAAGTAGCTTTCTCCGTTATATTTAACAACTTGGTATTCAAAGTCTGGATGAACAGCGATACCTAAGTTCGCAGGTAATGTCCAAGGAGTAGTTGTCCAGATAACAAACTTAGTTCCTTTTTCTACAGCACCATTTTCACTAACTAATTCGAAAGCAACATAGATAGATGGTGAAGTGTGATCGTGGTACTCGATTTCAGCTTCAGCTAATGCAGATTCTGATGATGGTGACCAGTAGATAGGTTTTAATCCTTTGTAGATATATCCTTTGTCTACCATTTTACCGAATACACGGATTTGTTCAGCTTCAAATTTTGGATCTAAAGTTAAGTATGGATTATCCCAATCACCTAATACTCCAAGTTTTTTGAAGTCAGCTCGTTGTTTATCAACTTGTTTTAATGCATAATCTTTACATTTATTTCTAAATTTATTAGCTGGCATAGATTTTCTATCAACACCATTGTTTACTAATACTTGCTCGATTGGAAGACCGTGAGTATCCCAACCAGGAACATAATTAGACACAAAACCATTCATGTTTTTATATTTAACGATAAAGTCTTTTAAAATTTTGTTTAACGCGTGTCCGATGTGGATGTTACCATTCGCATATGGAGGTCCATCATGAAGTACGTATGAAGGTTTCCCAGCATTTTTTTCTAAAATTTTGTTATATAAATCCATTTCTTCCCAACGTTTTAGGAATTCAGGTTCTTTATTCGGAAGATTTCCACGCATTGGAAACTTCGTTTTTGGCATTAATAATGTATCTTTTAATTCTACCATTTTTTCTCCTTTCAAAATAAAAAACTCTCAGTAAAAGTTATAGAGGGCGAAATTTATCCACGGTACCACCTCTTTTAACTCCTACCAAGAGCACTTGTTTGTTCTATTAAAATTATTACACAATAAAGTGATAACTCCTATGCTTCTATAAAACTTTCCACCAACCAGTTTCTCTCTAAAACTCCACACAGTAGTCTTGTCTTTATTTACGATATGTATATTATATTACATCAAGATGAAACTTTCAAGTCTTTTATATGAATTTAATTTGAAATTATCTGAAAATATCATGAAATTTAAAAAAAGACTTTGAAAAAACTACTATTAGAAAGAATTCATTTTAAGAAAGCTTTATAACAATCAGTCATTTCAAAAGTCTAATTTTTTTATACTCTTCGATATGCGTTAAAATTCTCTGCAGCATATTTCAACGCTTTTTCTCTGCTAAGTGATGCAGTGACATTAATATTACTATCAGTAACCTCTACATTATCAACAACAACCGGTAAATCAAGTGACTTAATAGTAATAGTAATAGTATTACCATTAACCCTTGCTCCACTTCCAGAAAGAGCTTCTTTTAAATATTTTTCCAAAGCAAAATTTGGAATTGGAACCTTACCAATTTTAGCATCTTCTAGAATTAAATCTACACTATTGTTAGCACCAGTTACTTTTATATTCGTATTTATCATTGTATCCCAAAGCCCTAATTTAACAGGTAATTTCGCTTTAATATGATCATCAACTAATTTATAACTACCATCTAGTAATTGAGAATCGTCTGATACAGCATTCTTAAATATAGATAGAAATGTATTATTATTAATTTTTAATGATGTTTTAATATTTGAATCAACTAATTTAAGATTTGAAATAAAATCTCTATTTAAATCCTCTAACTTAATCTTAGCATCATGATTCACTAATTTTTCTGAATTATTTATACTTTCACTTGGCGTCAATGCATATGTTGCACCACCACCAAAAAGAGCCAACACTACTAGTAACGCTAGTATTTTTCTTAATACTTTCATTCAAATCTCCTTTATATTTTACCTTCCTTCTAATAATATTATATACTATATAGTGAAAAGTTAAAATTAAGTTAAACTACAAAATAAAACTAGTAAATTTTAATGTACAAAATATATATTTTACGTTATAATAATTAGTAACCTTTTTGGGTTACGAATACATAAAGGAGATGATATTTATGAAAGAAAAAATTTCTATTAAGAATTTTACTATGAACGTCCTTAACGGTATCGCCCTAGGAACAGTTCTATGTTTAGTGCCAGGTGCATTACTTGGTGAGTTACTTAAATATATAGGTAAGGTTTATCCTTCACTTGCATTTTTATCATTATCAATAACAATTTCTAACGCTATGATAGGTTTAGCTTCAGGAATTATTATTGGATTATTCTTTAAATTTACACCTGTTCAAAGTGTATCTATTGGGTTAGCTACTCTATTTGCGAGTGGTTCAATTATCCCTACTCCAGACAAAACAGGTCTTATGTTAAAAGGTTCTGGAGATATCGTAACTATGATCTTTACAGCAGCATTAGCAACATTATTCATCCTACTAATTGGAGACAAAGCTAAAAACTATGCTGTAATCATCCTACCTCCATTAACACTTGTAATTATCGGAGGTATTGGTAGATATACTCTTCCATTCTTCTCAGGAGTAACTAAACTTTTAGGAGATGGAATTAAACATCTACTTACATTACAACCTATCATTCTTACTATTCTTATCGCGGTTATTTTTGCATGTCTTGTAGTTTCTCCAATTACATCAGTTGGAGTAGCTCTTGCGATTAATATCGACGGAATAGCTTCAGGAGCTGCAAATCTTGGAATCTGTGCATGTGGATTCACACTTGCAATAGCAGGATGGGCTGTAAACTCTAAAGGAGTTTGCTTCGCACACTTTATCGGATCTCCAAAGATTTCAATGGCTAATATTTTCGCCAAACCGAAGATTATGCTACCTGTTCTGTGTAGCGCTGCTGTTTCAGGTGTATTTGCAGCAATACTAAACATTAAAGGAACAGCAATGAGTGCAGGATTCGGATTCAGCGGTCTAGTTGGTCCATTAGCACACCTTGCGACTACTAACGGAAGTGCTTTAGAAATATTAAAAGCAGCAATCGTCTTCGTAGTAATTCCTGTAGTTTCTGGTTTCTTCTTCGTAAAACTATTTACGAAAATTGTACCTATTATTAAACCAGAAGATTACAAACTTAACCTATAAATTAATTTGAGACGACTCGAAAATATTTTTGAGCCGTCTCCTTTTTTATTTTCTAATATAATTAAAACCTTGCATAAATCATCCTCATAAATTATAATGATAAAGTATTAATTTTTAAGTTATATATATATTATCGACAAATTTAGAAGGAGTAGCTATGCTAAATCTTATTCGAAATAAAAAATTCAATGTTTATAAAACATTAAATATAGTAAATCCCCTAATACCTATTGCTACTGATGAAATGTTTTTACGTACAATTTCTGGTAATGATAACTGTATATTACACATGTACACATTGCCGAACTCAGCAATAATCGGAGCACCAGATACGCGTGTTCCATTTTTCGATGAAGCATTATTTTCTTTTTATAGAAATAATATTATTCCTGCAGTTAGAAATATCGGGGGATTAGGAATAATTTCAGACAAAGGTATATTAAATTTATCTATCATTATGAATAAACCAAAAGAAAACTTTTCAATTAATGAAGGTTATGAATTAATGACAGAATTTATCAAAGCAGTTTTCCCAGAAGGTGCTAACAAAATCGAAGCTATTGAAATAACTAACTCATACTGTCCTGGTGATTATGACCTAAGCATAAATGGAAAAAAATTCGCTGGAATCGCTCAAAGAAAAATTAAAGATTCAGTAGTTGTTTCTATATACATCAGTGTCTTTGGAGATCAACAAAAACGCGCAAACATAATGCGTGAATTTTACGATATTGGAATTAAAGACCAACAGATAAATTACAAATATCCAAAAATCGATCCGAACTGTATGGAAACATTAGAAAAACTTCTTCATAAGGAGTTTACTCTAGAGGATGTATATGAAAGAGTTGAAAAAGTACTTTATTCACTAGACTGTGAACAAGTTGAAGGAGAATACACAGAAGAAATGATAGAAGAATACAACAGTATCTTTGAACAAGCAAAAGAAAGAAATGAAAGTTACTTAGAAGGAAAATAGTAATCTCATCGGTTTAGGAATTTAGAAACAAAATTAATAAACATACAAAAAAGCTAGTCAGAAGCATACTCTAACTAGCTTTATTTTTTTCATAATATTCTATAATAAATGTAAAATCACATTTACCCAAAGCCAACTAAATGGCATTACTAATATCATCGCAGGTACCATATCTACAACCGGAAACATCTTAAGTTTCAATATTCTAAAACCAGCCGCAACCATTAAGAAACCACCACAAGCTTTAAAGTCATTAATCATCTCAAGTGTTGTAAGTGGAACTATTAATCCTGCTGATAAAAATAATAACGTAAAAATAACAAACTGCGGTACTGCTATTAGTGAAACAATATACCCCAGATTACAAGCAAAAATAGCTGCAGTAAAGAAATCAAGTATAGATTTCGTAATTAATAAACTTGGATCACCTGTTATACCTTCATTAAGACTACCATAAACTCCCATACCACTAGAACAAAATAGAACAATTACGGTAATCAACGTAGCTAAAAATTCTGTTTCCGACATAGAACTATTAGGTTTTGGAACAACTTTTACCATACGTTTCTGCATTTTCGCGCAAGCTCTATATACTAAATCTCCAAGATTAAAAAATAATCCTACTAATGTCCCTATAATAATCGCGAATATCACCGCTGGCATATATTTCATAAGACCAATTGATGCTATTCCCATTCCCATCGAACAAAGTCCAAAAATTATATTCAACTGTTCTTTATACTTTTCCGGTAATTTATCTCACAACACAGCTCCTGCTATACCTCCTAAAAATATAGCAATCGTATTAATTATTATTCCTGTTGGCATTCTATATATCCTTTCTCTTTAGACTCTCTATCATAAATACTCCAACATCTATAATAGGTAGTTTAGTAATTTTCTCAAGTTCTTTTTTAATATAAGGAAAGTGAGTACATCCAAGAACGACTGCTTCCACATTCGTTAATTCGAAATAATTAAACAAAGTCTTAAAGTTAAAATCTTCGACAATTTGTTCTGGTTTATTCCCCTCTTCAATCGCCTTAACAAGCTCCAACATCGATAATCCTAAAACACGAAGACGCGGATTCGAGACATAAAGATTGTTCTCAACACCTGTAAGACCATGAGAGTTCGCCGCCATTACAGCTAAATACTTATACTCAAGTCCTAGATTTCTATACATCTGCATAGGAGTAATAATAGAAATATTCATTTTTTCTGCCAACCTATCAAAATCAACAACCGAACTTAGGGAATTACAATACACAAAAATAGCACCGTAATCTTTCTCTTTTAGTTCATCAATAATTTTCACAATAATATTTTCACGATCTTCATCTTCTAAAGCTTGAAACTTTGTTTGTTCTACTGGATTATTAGAAATTGGCACTAAAACTACATCATCATAGCCATATGAATTTAGTAACTCCGCTCCTAATTTCGAATCAATCGGTGTTCCAGCCATAACCGCTATCTTCATTCAAATTCCTCCTACACAAATATTTCGTTCGTCAATTTATTTATTTATTTTATCATTATACTACAAATTTCGTTTCTACAAAAGATAATAATTACCATACTTTAATCTTTTAATTTTCATATAACTTAATACAAAAATAGACCCAGGATTTCTCCTGAGGTCTATAGTTATTTGAGAGTGACTCAAAAATCGTGATTTCAGATAAATCGCATTTATTGAGTTATTCTCTATATTGCGCTAAATCAATATATTATTTAATATCAATTTTCAATTCATCATCTACATAGTCTAAGTGGATTTCCATTCCATCTTCGATACCATGGCGGATTAATTCAACTGAAAGTTTGTTTTCGATTTGACTTTGGATGAATCGTTTAAGTGGACGAGCACCGAATTTCATATCGAATCCAGCTGTCGCAACCCAACCAGAAATATTATCAGTATATGTTAAAGTAATATTTCTGTTAGCAATACGCGCAACAAGTTCGTTAAGAAGTTTATTAGCTATACCTTTAATATTATCTTGTGTTAATGGTTTGAAGATAATTATATCATCCATACGGTTTAGAATTTCTGGTTTGAAGTATCCGTAAAGTTGGTTAGTAACATTTTTACGAGTTTCTTCAGAAATTACACCGTCTTTAACTTCTTCTAATAGTTCTAATGAACCGATATTAGAAGTCATGATAATAATTGTATTTTTGAAATCTACTACCACACCTTTAGAGTCAGTAAGTGTACCTTCATCAAGAAGTTGAAGTAAGATATTGAACACATCTGGGTGAGCTTTTTCAATTTCGTCCATTAAGATAATGCTGTAAGGATTACGTCTTACACTTTCAGTAAGTTGACCACCTTCTTCATATCCGATGTATCCTGGAGGGGCACCGATTAAACGACTAACTGAGTGTTTTTCCATGTATTCACTCATGTCGATACGCACGATGTTACGTTCATCATCAAATAAGTTAAGAGCTAATGCTTTAGCAAGCTCAGTTTTACCTACCCCAGTAGGACCTAAGAATAGGAAGCTACCGATTGGTCTATTTGGATCAGCGATACCAGCACGAGAACGTAAGATCGCATTAGTTACACTCTCTACAGCTTCATCTTGACCTATTACTTTTTCATGAATAGTATCAGCAAGATGTAATAATTTTTCTTTTTCAGTTTCAACTAAACGAGTTACAGGAATACCAGTCATTTGACTGACGATAAATCCAATCTCATCTTCAGTAACTTCTTGTTTTAGAAGTTTGTACTCTTCATGTTTAGATTTTTCTTCTAACTCTTCTAATTCTTGAGTTAATCTAGGTAAAGTAGAATATTGCAACTCAGAAGCTTTTTCTAAATCATAGCTATTTTGAGCTTGTTCTAATTCTAATTTAACTCTATCAATTTTTTCACGAAGATTTTTAACAGCTGATAATTTTTCTTTTTCACTATCAACTTGTAATTGAAGTTTGTTTTGTTCTTCTTTTAGATTAGCTAACTCTTCTTTTAAGTTTTCTAAACGTTTTTTAGATACATCATCATCTTCACCACTTAGGGCTTTTTCTTCTATTTCAAGTTGCATAACTTTACGATTAATTGTATCTAATTCAGCTGGATTAGATGAATTTTCAGTTTTAATAGTAGCACATGCTTGGTCGATTAAATCGATAGCTTTGTCCGGTAAGAATCTGTCGGTAATATATCTGTTAGATAATTCAGCAGCTTCTACAATCGCACGGTCAGAGATTTTCACACCATGATAAACTTCAAATCTTTCTTTAAGACCACGTAGAATTGAGATTGTATCCTCTACAGTAGGTTCTTTAACAAGAACTTTTTGGAAACGACGTTCCAACGCAGAGTCTTTTTCGATATATTGACGATATTCATTAAGAGTTGTAGCACCGATACAGTGTAGTTCACCACGAGCAAGCATTGGTTTTAAGATGTTACCAGCATCCATTGCTCCATCAGTTTTACCAGCACCAACAAGCATGTGAATTTCATCGATAAATAGAATTATTTTTCCTTCTTGTTCTTTAACTTCTTTTAATACAGCTTTTAGTCGTTCTTCGAACTCACCACGATATTTAGCTCCTGCGACTAAACTAGTAAGGTCAAGTTCGAATACAGTTTTGTCTTTAAGACTTTCAGGTACATCACCGCGTACAATACGTTGAGCCAGTGCTTCAACAATCGCAGTTTTACCTACCCCAGGTTCCCCTATCAACACTGGATTATTTTTTGTTTTTCTTGATAAAATTCTAATTACATTTCTTATTTCTTCATCACGTCCTATTACAGGATCAATTTTACCACTACGTGCAGCTTCTACAAGGTCACGACCATATTTCTCTAAAACTTCGTAGTTGTTTTCTGGATTTTCGTTCATAACTTTTTTACCTCCTCTGATATTATCGATAACAGCTACTAAATCTTTTAACGTAGTCACCTTATCGATATATTTTTTTACTATACTATTTTTCAAATAACTCGCTAGAACTATATGTTCACACGAAATAAATTTATCTTCATATTTCTCTTTGTATTTATTAGCTTCTATTAATAAAGCATTCAAATCATTACTTAAGTAACTAGCGTAATTGATATTATCTCCTTCTACACTATTTACCTTCGCAATCTCATTATCTAACTCATGAGTTAAACTCACCTTATCAACATTTACTCTTCCTAATATATCACTATATAAATTACTACCAGTAAGTGCCGCTTTTACGAACATCTCACTCGTAATACTTTGACTTTTTTTATCTGTTGCAAATTCGGAAGATTTCGCTAAGATTTCTTTCACACTATTAGTAAAACTATTAATATCCATTGTAAATCTCCTTTGATTAAATTATTAGATCAAAAGGTGCGTTTATTCATTGACCAGTATCTCCAATAATAGAACACTAGAGACACTCTTCAAAAGATACACTTAAATACTCAATAAACTAAAAGGTTTTATGGAATATATTTAAGTTTTATCTTTTGACCTTCTTTGACCTTAAATAAATTATAGCATGTTTGACCTTTTTTGACAATAGTTTTTTTGAAAAAAATTAAAAAAAGAAAAAAAGCTTATAAACCCTTCTGTTGACAAGCTTTGAAGCATATATTATACTTAATATTATCTTAGAGATATAAAAATATATGCTCTACTGGTAACTTTCCCAGAGAGATTAATTTCTGTTCTGCAAGACACCTATAAAATTTCATAGGTGTTTTTTAATGCAAAAAACACCACATATATATTATTAAAATACATATGTGGCGATTATTTATGCGTCTATATCTGAACTCTATCTTATGTCTATTTTTTGTTAAATTAATTTGTTATTTTTTATTTTTCATTTTCTTACTATACAAATATTCAATAATTATACTTAGGATTATCATTAAGTATAATATAATAAAGGTTTTTATATGATCTTGACTTATGTTTATATTTAATGTGTTTTTTATATAAGCAAAGTATAATATAGGAAAAAGAATTAAGCCTATTATGTTATAAAATTTATTAAGCATGATTAAATCACAACATAAGATACGTAGTTTAAGCTCATTATACTTTTACTCATATGATAATATGTGTCAATACCTTTATCTTGCCAATATAATTGTTGTATAGCTTGTTCAGATCTAAAAATGTGGTTATTAAATTTACCTAATGATAAAATAGAAGCTGTTAACTTGAATTTTTTATATTTCATAAGAAGAACCTCCTTTATAAAATAGAAATTAAAAATAAATTTGCAACTAAACATTAATAATACTTATATTCCACTATCTAAAATATATCATGAAAAATCTAATGATAACAATATGAAAATTAAGAAAGGTGTTCGTTACATGAAAACGCTTATCTAGCATGCAACTACATAAGTGGTTTTCTAATTTAATCTTATTCTTTATTCCTTCTCACTCACAAAACCATTTTTTTCTAATAGTTCTTTAGTTACTTTTTCTATTCCTGAAGGTTGTGCATAGAAGTCAGCGAATTTCTTAGTCCATGTTTTTGTCTCACGTGCTTCAGCAAAGTCTACCATAGTTTGACGGTATTCTTTTAATACTTCTACATTTGATTTAGGGAATTCATTGTACCCTACATTAGCCGCTTCTGGTAATCTAGGTTTAACTTTTTCCGTAGATAACTCTTCATCTTTCACACCGATACTTAGTCCACATAAGAACAGAGCATTTTTTGGAATATTTAGTAATTCAGAAATCTTATCACCAAAACCTCTTACTCCACCACAATAAACAATTCCATATCCTAAAGATTCCGCAGCTAATGCGGCATTTTGCATCGCAATACCAACATCTAAAGTACCGATAAGTAGTGGCTCATGTTGATTAGTAATATCAAACTCTCCACCTTCAATATCAAACGCTAATTTAATGTTAGTATAATCTAAACAATATAGTAAGAACGCTGCAGAATTTTCAATATGAGCTGCATTACCAGGTGCTTTATCACGGATTAAATCAGCGATTTGTTGTTTAGTCTCACCTGTAGTTACGATAATACTATAGTGTTGACCATTCATCCAGCTAGATCCTTGTTTAGAACTAGCGAGAATTTGCTCAAGATGTTCTTTAGGTAGTTCTTTTCCTTTTACAAAACTACGAGTCGTACGATGTTCTAGCATCGTTTTAATAACTTCATTCATATGTTACCTCCGAAAATTTCTAGTAATAGTAACTTAATTATAACGTGAAAAAGAATAGAATGAAAGAAAATAGGCTTTATTAAAATCTATCTGCTCATTTTCAATCTATTCCTTCTTTTTTATTTTAAAATTGATTAATAGTTTTAATTAACTATTTTCAATACACCATACAAAAGCTTTAGCTACACGAATATCTGAATCGCTAAAATGACCACCTTTATTCCTCTCTAATATTGTATTTATATTATCATTTTTTAATAGTTGTTCCTGTTTTTTAATATTATCTCCTACTTTAGACATTACTTTATTTTTCGTTTTCTCTTCAGTATCACCTAAACTTAGGTAAATAGTGTTGCTTAATGGTGTATTATTATTCATAAATTCTTCCCAGCCATTAAACCAAACAGAAGGAGAAGCGGCAGCAATACCAGAAAATATATTTGACTTATACGCACTCCAAAGACTGAATAAACCTGCCAAAGAATATCCACCTAGAATAAACTTAATATCATTATCTAGATTATATTTTTCTTTAACCGTTGGTATAAATCTACTTTCAATAAATTCTAAAGTGTCTTTAGCACCTGAACCAAAAGATTTATTTCCAAATGCCGGAGGGGCTTCCCAAGGAGAAAGTTCACTATTCCAATCCTCTATTTTAAAAGCAATAAGCGAGAATTGTTTATCTATATTATCTTGAATTTTTGCAACTTCGTTATCCAATACTTCAATATCATGTCCATCAACAGGTTGGATCAATAAGTATTTTGCAGCATCAGTTATATATCCAATACAAGATTTATTGTCTATTAAAAAATTCTCTTTTCTGTGTTTCATTAATTTCTCTCCTGTAACATTTCTTTATACATATATAATATAATTCTCTTCATTTCTCTTTAAACATCGTCTTCTAACTATATTAATAGTTTTTTAGTATTCCATTAATACTGGATACTTCATAAGAATTCTTATTAATTCTTAACAAAGCTTATTCCCTTTTCTCTATCATTACCATATTTTCATTTTATAATCTATTATTAACTCTTGCTACAATGATACCATTTTTAGTAGTAATGTCAATAGCTGCACCCAGAATATTACTCAAATTTCACAAACATAGAAAAAGCCTTTGGAATCAGCTATTCCAAAGACTTTCGATTATTATTTTATATATCAATTGCTAATAATACATACTATTTCATTCTTATGTATACACGTCATGTCATAATTTTTATAGTTAGATACTAATATGTATTATTAAACTAATTTTTCATAACCTTCTTTAATTTTATTTAATAAAGCTGTATCTGTTAATTCTGTTACTTCCCTTAACGCTTCGATAACACCTTTTTCTTTAATTAGTTGTTCAAGTTTTACTGATTGTTCATCTTCTTCAGATTTGAATGTAAGAATATATGAACAAGCTTTTAATAAAGCACTATTTGATAATTCTAATTCTTCTGTTTCTCTAATAGGTTTAATAAATCTTTCATTATAACCTAATTTTCTTATAGGAGTACGGCAGATTCTAGAAACATTATCTACGATACGTGGATTTTCGAAGCGTTTGATAGTTTTATTTCTATAAGCTTCCATCTCAGCTTTATCAAATCCCCATTTTTTCTCAAGTAATGCACTAGTTTCTTCTAATGCAGCGATGAAATCTTTTCTTACGTCAGCATGTTTAGCACCATCTGAAACTAATTCAATACCTAAGTAATTCGCTATATAACTTAGCGCCGCATGTCCTGTATTTACCGTAAATAGTTTTCTTTCGATAAACGGATTAAGATCTTCTACGTAGTGTACTTGTTCAATATTTCTATTACTTTCTACTTTAATTTTATCCGCTTCTATTACCCATTCACAGAATTTCTCTACTTCAACTAAAAGAACATCATCATGTTTTTGAGCTGGTACGATTCTATCTACTGCAGAATTTGGGAATCCTACATATTGATTAACAAATTCTTGTTCTTGTTCTGAAAGATGTTTGAACACTTCTGTTTTTAAAAATTCAGATCCAGAAATCATATTTTCACAAGCGATAACATCTAATAATTTAGTATTATTATTCGCTACTTTTAATTTTAATCCTTCTGCGATATCTTTAGCTATAATAGGTAGAACATTTGGACCTATAGAAGTAGTAATTAATTCTACCTCACCAATTGCTGTGTATAGTTGTTCTTTTTCTTCAGCAATGTTCAAAGCTTCAAAATTATTTAGTTCAACTTCTTCAATATTTTCATCTAATATTCTAATAGTGTATGTATCACGGCGTTTTAAATCATTAACCACATCTTTATTAATATCTACAAAAGTAATGTGATATCCAGATTTATTTAATAATTCTCCTATGAATCCACGTCCGATATTTCCTGCACCAAAATGTAAATTTTTCATTGTAATACCTTCTTACTAATTTTATTTTTAATTATTCAACTTCTGATAATAAAGTAATAACTTCTTCTTCAGTAGTAGCGTTTACTAATTTTATAACATTTTCTTGTTCTGAACAGAAGATTGCTATTTTTGATAATAATTCTAAATGCTCACCATCTTTACCAGCTATACCGAATACTACGAATACCATCTTGTCTTCTGTATCTTCAGGTTTAGCAAATGAAACACCTCCTGGAATTTGAATAATAGAAATTCCTGTGCTTTTAATTGATTTTTTTGCTTCATCTGTTCCATGAGGAATCGCAATAAAGTTCCCCATGTAAGTTGATACGATTTCTTCTCTTTCTAGCATCGCAGGGATGTAATCACTATCTACATATCCATTTTCTACTAAGATTTCTCCCGCTTTTCTAATCGCTTCTTCTTTATTACTAATTTCTTGCCCTAATCTAATATCTTTTTTTGTTAAATTCATCTTCATTTCTCCTTCGAGTTTTCTTGTTCTATTTCTTATAAGTTAATTATACCTTTAGTTATCCTTCTAAACAATATCAAAGTCGGCGAAACACTTTTTGCCAAAATAGAGTTATAAATACTGAAAAAAATTAATTCGGCAGTAAATCACTTTAAAATATCGCTATATATGAACTTCCTTTACAACAAAATAGCGACCTGAAATTAATTTCCAAGTCGCTATTATAACTATAACTGTAAAATATAATTTTTCAAGATTAGTTCAATCTTTGTAAAGATAAAGTCTTTATTCTTACTAGCTAAAGCTTTAGTAAATACCTCATCATCTAATATCGCAATGCTAATTTGACTAAGTAACTCAGTAAATTCTTGTTGATTTTGACTGACCATCACTATAAAATTATCAATAATCTGATCACTTCCCATTGAATCCTTCATAACGATACGATCATTTAACGAACTAATAATAACAAACGGTTCTTCGATTTCATTATTTAACGTATGGAAAAGAGCTATGTTCGTATTAGGGATAACTACAGAACTCTTATTATGTCTTTCTAACAAACTATTTAAAACTTCATCTTTGTTAGTAATATTCAGTGCTGAATCTGTCAGAACACCATCTAATATTGCTTCATAGTTAGCTTTGCTGTCTGTTTCAACATACTCAGTGTTTTTCAAAATAATTCGACACGCACTGCTAAACTTATCAATATTGACAATATTCTCTCTTTTAACAGTATTATTTCTTTTGAAACTTCTACTAGATAATATTTTTTCACGAATTAAGTTTATATCTTTTTCTTTTAGAATAGTCGGGATTAATAAGTAATCTATATCTTGTTCCAGTTCGATTGAAGATATAACTACGTCATAATTGTTTACTAAAGATTTTGTTACCTTACTAGGGATTGTATATTCTAGATTTTTTATCTCTGGAATATTCTTTCTGATCTGACTTCCTAATATTTTAGAACTTCCAATACCACTAGCACATATTACAAGTGCTCGTATAAAGTTCTTTCTATAAATTTGTTCATAGCTAGAAGCAAAATGTATAACAATATAACTTAACTCCGTTGAATTAAACATTATTTCATCAAACACAACTAACAATTCTGACTTAATTACTAGATATAGCTCGTTGTAATTTTTCAAAACAAAATCTTGTAATTCAGCATTTTCCTCTGTTAAGTTCATCTGGTGTCTTTTTATAGCAGATTCAACATGCGCAATAAGACCACTAGAAAGATTCGTATCTTGTGTAAAATCTACATTCATTTTTTCAGAAACATATTTTATCAATAGGCTTATCTTATATACTAAAGTATATGAATATTTATCATTTAAATATGATAGTTGTTCTATTAGACGACATGTTTTTAATATTTTAACAAGGAACTGAATTATATCATCTGTAATATCAAATTCGATAATTTCTTTTGAAGCGGTTAGTAGTGATTTTATACTGTCGTATTCTTGTTTTGTAATATTTTCTTTAATTTCGGTTGAATATGACATTCGAAGGAACATCACATTTAAACTTATAAGGATTTTCTTAATACTAGAATCAGTATATATTTTAAACACATCAAGATGTTTGTTTTGATAAAATACCTTTTTTAAAAAGTCAAAATTCAAAAATTTTATAAATGGATTACTTGATAAAATACTACGGTCATTTAATCTAGTGAAAAATTCCTCATCACTAATCTCATTACATAGTAATGAGATAAGAAGTACTCTTCGATCTACTTCACTACCTTTTATTTCAATACCATGTCCTTTTTTTCTAATTAATGTCAGTTTATAATCAGACAAAATCTTTTCTATAGTACCTATTGCATTCGCAACAGTATTATAACTTAACATAAGTTTCTCGGAAATATCTTTAATCGAGGTGTCTTCACTTAAAATTAAAAAGCATAATATTAAATTCAATCTAGTTTCTGTTGAATATGCATAATCTTCAAAACTAGCTTCAAATAGCGAAGAATCTAACTCAGATAAATCACCTTTTAGTACATACTTAGATTTTTCTTTTGTTAAATCTATTCCAAGTTGATTTAATGAACTCTCTAAGTTTTTAATCTCTCTATAGAGTGTTCTTTCTTTTATTTTTGTAGCCTTAGCTATCTCTTTTATACTAAGAGCTTCATCAGTATTTTTCAACAAAACTTGTAATATTAGTTTTTCACGTTCGTTAAACATATGACCTCCATTCAAAAAATATCCAAACCATTCTTTCATAATAAAAATATGACTTCCTCTTAGTAATGCATAGCGCCTTATCTAAGAAGAAGTCATAAACACTACCGTCTCTATTTACAAAATATTATATAGTTATTTTTCTATTTTTGCAAATTCTCAACGATTTCATCGTATTTTGGACTGTTTAGGAAATTATCTACAGATACGTGTAGAGCTTTTCCATTCATTTGTTTCGCTCTTGGCGTTAATTCGTTTTGAGTTACGATTAATAATCCACTTTCTTCATTTAGATTTCTAATCGCTACGTTTGTTACTTCATAATCAAGTCCAGCTTTTTTCACCTTGTTACGTAGGATTGAAGCACCCATTGCTGAGCTTCCCATTCCTGCATCACAAGCGAAGATAATTCTTTTAACATCAGCATAAGAAGTTTCACTAGCAGTATCAGCTGCTACGTCTTGGCCTTTTGATTCAGCTTTCATGTTGCTTACTTTGCTTTGAGCTGATTCTAAATCTCCTTCACCTTTATCACGTTTTAATATGATACTTGCGATTACGAATGTTACTAAAGTAGATACTACTACCCCAGCTACTACAGCAAAGTAACTTCCAGTTGCTGTTTGAGCAAGTACTGCTATAATACTACCTGGTGAAGCTGGAGCACGTAGACCTGCACCTAATAATTGGAATGTTGCTGTACCACTTATTCCTCCTGCCATAGCTGCGAAAATTAATGCAGGTTTCATTAAGATGTATGGGAAGTAGATTTCGTGGATACCACCGATAAAGTGGATGATTGCTGCACCTGGAGCAGAAGCTTTAGCAGAACCTTTTCCAAAGAACATGTAAGCAAGTAAGATACCGAATCCAACACCTGGGTTAGCTTCTAGTAAGTATAAAACAGATTTACCAGTATTTAATGCTTGTTCAGTTGCGATTGGTGTTAAGATACCATGGTTAATCGCATTGTTTAAGAATAAGATTTTTGCTGGTTCGATAAACACGTTAGCAAGTGGTAATAAATGCGCATTAATAATCACATCCACACCAGCACTAAGTGCATTTGTAATAACTTTAACAATAGGTCCAATTCCAAAGAATCCTAAAATAGCTAAGATAAATCCAAGAATACCAGCTGAGAAGTTGTTTACTAACATCTCTAATCCAGTCTTAATTTTTGGTTGAACTACTTTGTCAAATTTTTTCATTAGGTGAGCTGCGATAGGTCCCATAACCATAGCTCCTAGGAACATCGGTGTTCCTCCTAAACCTTTTTCAGTAATTGTCACTGTTCCAACAATAACACCCATAGTAGCAATCGCCGCTACAACTCCCCCACGTTCGTCATGAACGTTTTTACCAGCTGAATAAGAAATTAATAGTGGTAATAGGAAGAATATCATTGGTGCAACTAATGCCGCAAGTTTTGCGTTTGGCATCCATCCTGTTGGTATAAATAATGCAGTAATTAATCCCCAAGCTATGAATGCTCCAATGTTAGGCATTACCATACTTGAAAGAGCAGTACCGACTTTTTGAACTAAAACTTTTACACTACTTTTATTTTCGCTCATAAGTATAAATCTCCTTTTGTTTTTTTACTTTTATCTTATGAACTCATTATACAATCTGCCTAGTCAACGAACAATATCAAAGTAGGCAAAATGAATTTCGCCAAATTGAAAACGGATTAAAAAAGCTTTAATATCAGCATTTTAAATATTAATTTCAGCTTGGCGAAAAAATAAAAAATTGTTAATGTTTAGGGTTGACAATGATACAAAAGATTAGAAATTCGAAAAAAATTCGGACTGATATAATATCAATCCGAATAAAACTTGTTCTATTTCACAGCAAATTCTTGACTACCTAATTCAATACGATCTACACCTTTATATGCAGTAAGTTTTATCGGTGTAGTTAAGTCTGTAAGTTCATAAGCTACCGCTCCAGAAACTGTTCCATCTTTTTTAATAGTCGCTGATTGATCACGTACTAATGCTTTATCTGGGTGCATAGCAACTTGAAGTTTATTAACTTTGTTCTTATCATTATCTTGAATTACTCCTTCAGGGAATGAAGCAAACCATGCACTCATTGGATTAATTATATCTTTTCCACTTTTATTAGTAGTATCATACCAAAAAGCTATAACTGGTTTTTTCCCATATTCATTACCTTCAGCTCCTACTGGAATTACTTTATACTTAGTAATTTTAAGATCAATATCTTTCATTGATACTTTACCATCTTTAAATGTATACTGACCATCTCTACTAGAAGAATTCACTTTATCTTTATCAGTTTCATTTTTTACTGGATTTTCTTTTTTTCTTCTTTCATTGTTGAACATACACTTATTAATAAACTAGACTCCATTAATGCTGTTAATATTTTTTTAATTTCATAATATTATACTCCTTTACTTTTCAAAAATATCATTAATTTTTATATACTTTCTTTTACCTTCTAATTCTTCTATACGAAAATAAAAATCTTCATAACTTTTAAGTTTATTTTTATTCTGTTCATAAAATTCTAATACAAATTTCAAATCTACTTTATATATTTCAACAAACTCTGATGGCATTATTTTTATTTTATTATTTTTATCTATATCAAGGTCCTTCCTCCATAGTAGAAATTCCTCAACTGTTTTAGAATATTTATTAAATAGATATCTCTTTCTTTTTACAACTTTATTTACTTCAAGAAATACTGGTAATTTTCCATTATTATAACAACTAATAACTATTATTTCATCATCAGTTACAATTTCTACACCTTTTTCAGGAAAAATTCTCTTGAACTCAATATTTTTGTACAACTTCCATGTTTTTCTATTATCTTTTTTGTAAAAATACAAAGTTAATAAACTTACTACTATTATATTTATCCATTCTGCCAAATTACCAAATTGTATCCCTAATACCATAAATCTCTACTCCTTATATTAAATAATATATAAAATAAAAATTTTACTTTTAATCTACTTTTATAAATTTATAAGTCATAATCTTCCATAGCATCATCTTCTACTACTAGTCTCTCTGCATATGTATTATCGATTCTATAGACTGTATCTTTATTAATTTCCCTTAGTTTTTCTTTTACTACTTCTTTACTTATTTTCTCATTAAAGAATGGTAGCCCAACTATTCTAAATCTACTATTATCTACTAAGGTTCTTGCTTCATCACGTCTAGTTATTTCATTTAGGAATTTTTCCTTCCAAGCTTCTTTTCCAGCATAAGACTCTTTACTTCCCTCCATAAATTGATCACCTTTAGGCTCAATAAAAATTTGCCATGAAGTATTTCCATGTGTTTTATCATTCGCAAACATCAGAAAATCAGGTTCAAAAGCTTGCCCCGTATCAAAACTATAGATACGAACTGCTTTCTCATTTCGTAGTAAGTAAATATCTGTCCAATTTTCTTTTAAATCTTCCATAACTTCTTTTAAAACTCTAACAAGTGATTTTTCTTCACTAGTTCCATAATTATCATCATAAGCATACCATTCAATAGCATCCAAATTCTCATAATATTTTGTTTCAATTTTATCTTTTTGTGATATTCCTGTTTCTTTATCTCCAGCATAATTAACAGTGTATTTTCTTATTATTTTATCAGAGAACATCTTCTTAATTGGATATGGTTCAAACTTATCTGATCCATAAAATCTATCTTCAACTTCAATAAATCCATCAGCTATTTTTCTCAAGATTTCTTCTACAATATATAGTTTATCATCTTGAGTTAATTCCTTGAAGTTTGTATAACGACTTTCCACAGTAACATCAATATCATTTAGCATTTCTATAAATTTTTCAGTACTAGCTAATCCATAAAAATACTTTTGCAAGTTATTAAATGTGAAGTTTTTATTTCTATTTATAGCATGCCTTACTACATTACTAGTGATTTCTTTAAACTTAAAATTAATTCTCTCTCTTGGACTAATATTTATTACATCTTCATCTGAAAATACTTCTAAGTCCGCGATACTTTGCGTCGGTAGTATTACTTCATAACTTTTTTGAATATAAATCATATCTAGTAGACTTTGTTGTTGTCTTTGAACATATTCTGAATAAGTTAGTCGTTTATTCATCCAGACTACTCCATTAGTATATGTTCTAGTCTTTTTAAAAGATTCTTTAAGTTTCAATTCTCTTTCAACTAATGTCATATCATCATATATACCTGATTCTCTTAGAACTTGTTTTAATTCAGAAATATACTTTGGATTATTCGCAGAATGATAATGTAACTGTTCAATTATTCGTAATTCATTAGCTTCATTATTATCAAATTTTCTTGTATATTTTTCATCAATACTATCTATAACAAAAGGATAATATCTTGCACCTCGGCCTATAAGTTGTTTTTCAGAGTTAGTAGTAGCTCCTGGTTTAAATCCATTCTTCGTTGTTTTACCATCCCTAGTATCATATAGTCTAACAATATCAAATAGATTTAATACATCCCATCCTTCATCAAGCATATTTACTGCAAAAATTGCTCGAACTTCATTTTCTGTTTTTTCTAATGTATTTAGTTTTTGTAAGGTTTCACTAGTTTTTGTTTTTCCATCAATGATTATTAATCTCTCAGCTCTAAATTCTTCTTTCAACTCTTCAATTAAATCATTACTTGAAATATGTTCTTTTTCAAAATAGTTAAAAGCCTTTTGTAAAATACTGTTTTTTCCATTTTGTATATTTATTAACTGTTTCTGTTTAATTATATTTTCCTTATTAAGACTATTAAGCATTTCAGAAAACATAGTTAAATTATTTTTATTTTCAGCTGTTTTTTGGGATTTAAACATAACTAGGGGTTTTAAATTAATACCATGTTTAAGCGCAATTTTCTTTCTATATTGACTTATTATAATAGCTTGTAACATTCTTGTTTCAATGTCACTATCAACTAAGTGAAATAATACATCTTTAGAATATTTGTCTAATCGAAATTCTTTTAAATCATACTTGTAAATTAATGATTTTTCATATTTTTTGGCAATATCTTTATTTTCTAAATCAATAGTTGCTGTAAACTCGAATATACTAGATTTTTTTGCTAATCTCTGTATGTTTTCTATTGTTGATGTCCAACTATCATTATCATCCTTTTCACTTTTGTTAAGCCCGGCATTTAAATGGTGAGCTTCATCAGCTAGAAGTACAATCGAAATATCTTCAAATTGCTCATATGAAAGTCTATTTTCTCTAATAGTATTTAAATCCGTATGTAGTTTTTGAATAGTAGTAAACACAATATTTATACTATCTTTTTGACTATCAGAGAAATCACTAACTTCTCGGATATTTACAACTTGATTATCTATAACTATTTTATCAGCAAATAAGTATTTGCTTGAACCTATTCCACCTAAGAAATTATCTCTTGTCTTTATTAATATATTAGAATTATTTACAAAAAATATAAAATTACGTTCACCTTGCTTGTACTTTTCTAATATTATAGCCGCCATTAATAATGTTTTACCTGAACCTGTTGCCATATTATATAAAATTTGTTCAGGAAACACTCTATTATTTTTATCGTTCTTATAATAAAGATATCTGCCAATAGCTTCTTTTTGATATGGACGCAGAGGATGTCTTAAATTACTTGAGATATATTCAGGTATCTCATTTTTAAAATCTTTAAAGCCACCTTCACTTGCATTATTATATACTTCATATAAAAATGTCACTATTATTCACCTCCATAAAATCCTTTATTAAGCATCTTCTCATCTTCTGATATTCCATAAGTATCATCATCTATATCAGAAAAATTAACATATAGATTATTTTTATCTATAATTTCAAGGAGTAATTGTTTCTGCTCAGCAAAAGATAGATCTAAAAATTCTTTTTCTTTTAGTTTTTTAGGTTCTATCCTATAAGATAAAAATGATGATTTTTTTGCAAAATTAAATAATTCAATTAATTCTTTAGTTGATTGTGATTCTATTACGCTGTTCTTAAACTCTTCTGCATCATTTTTCAATTCACAGTATATAAAATCTCCTCCTCCTTGCCAATTCACATCTTTTGAAATTCCACCTTGTTCACCAGCTATTACTTTTTTCATACGTTCAACTGCAACATTATCCATATAATCCATTTGTTCTATTCCTATATATTGGCGTTTCATTTTATGCGCTACAGCTGCAGTTGTCCCTGATCCCAAGAAAAAATCTAAAATTAAATCGCTCTCATTTGATGATAAATGAATAATTCTCTGTATCAATTTTTCTGATTTTGGGGTTTCGAATAAAGCTTCTCCTGAAAATAAATTTTTTATTTCTTTTTTTGCGTCTTGAGTATGTCCTACTTCTTGATAAGTCCAAATAGAATTCTCATTAATTAATTCTTTTAGCTCTAAACATTCATCAGAAACTTCTTGAGATTCATTATTCAGATTTAACCAAACCGTTTGTGCAACAACTCCATCTTTAACTTCAGATAGAAATCTCTTAATGGAAGGAACATTATTACCATCTTCTCCGAACCATATCCTATTATCAGCAATGTATTCTTTTAATCTCTCTTTATTTAATCTCCAACTATATCCACTTGGAGGTAGTACCCTTCTTCCTGAAGGGGTTTCTATTTCGTAAATATTACTTTTTACAGCAGGTCCAACCGACAAGTCTGAAGATTTCCATCTTCCTCTAACATCATTGTCAGGGTTTTTATATAGCTTCAGACTTTTTTCATCTCGTTGTAATTTATTTAATTCAGTTTTACTTGTATTATTTTTAACATAAACCAGTATACTGTCATGACTCTTTGAGAATGTTTTTTTTAAGTTAACAGGAGAATATGCACGTTGCCAAATAATTTCATTCAAGAAATTTTCTCTCCCAAAAATACTATCAGCTAAAACCTTTAGATAGTGGCTTTCATTGTCGTCAATAGAAATCCAAATAGTACCATTATTAGATAATAAATCCCTTGCTACTTCCAATCTATTTTTCATAAAGGATAACCATGTTGAATGATTAAATCTATCATTATAGTTAAATCCGTCTTTTCCTGTATTATAAGGTGGATCAATATATATACATTTAACCTTTCCTGCATATTTCTTCTTTAAATTATGTAAAACAACTAAGTTATTTCCTTTTATAATTAGATTATCATTTTCTTTAATTTCCTTTACTTCGTGTTCTCCATCTTTATTATAGTGTTTAAAATTTGTTAATACCTTATCATCCAATAGTCTTGTTATTTCTGTTGGTGCTAAAGTTTCATTAAAGAATATCTCATCTCTTTTTACATCATCTTTTGTCTGTCCACCTTCTAATATACAATCCTTGTAGGGAAAGTTTAAGACTATATCATTATTTTCACTTAATAAACTTCCATCACTATTTCCCAATCCGATTTTAGTTTTATATGCTGTAAAACTATCAGGGAGAAATTCCTTATTATTTAAAAATTGTAAAAATACATCCTTCTTAAAAACTAAAATACCTTCTTCTAATTCAGAGAAAAAATGATTTTTTATTTTTTCTTCTTTCATCAAAATACTAAGCAGCTTAGCATCGTATTTCCTAGCTAATTCAGAAAGTTTATTTTTATTTAATATACCTTCAATAAGAAATTCTTCATGTTGAAGCAATAGATTTTCTAGTTCTTTTTTCATCATTTGACCCTTTCTTTATTTCCAAATATCTGTTAATACTACATCTTCACTTGTTGGATGTAATTTATTTTCCTTGTCTACTTTTACAAAAATCGGAATACTAATCGAATTACCAGTTATTATGGCTTCTCCTTGCCCCAAACAAGGTATCATTCTATAAGAGTTTTTATCTAATGTGGGCATGGTATTTTCTAGCATACGTAAATCCTTTTCATTAACAAGCCTATGTATTATATAATTATGTACTTGTGATAAAATGGTAGGTGATATGTCTGCTGGTCTTTGACTGGCTAATGTTAGATAAAAGCCAAATTTTCTTCCCTCTTTTATTATCTCTTCAAATACAGATAGTCTGTAATCTTGCCAATCATCACCTATATTTCTAAAAGTAGAATTCAGAATATTATGCGCCTCATCTATTATTAGGTGTTTAGTTATCTTTACGTCTTTTCCCGCAACACTATTTTTTTGTTCATCATATATCATTTTAGAAAATAACATTGGAATTAATCTTTTAATCTCTTGATTAGCGTGAACTAGAGAAATTATATTTAAAGTTTTATAATTTTCAAAGTTTGAACTACTATCTTCGATTACACTTACAACTTTCTCTAGACTATTAAATGATGATTCTATACGATTAAATAACGGATTAATGTGTTCAATATTTGTAGATTTCCATGATGACTGATGAACTTTTTGAAATAATAGAAAAAGCTTTAATTGTTTAATTTTATCTGATTCATTAAAAACTTTATTTATTGCTCCTTCTATTTTATCTATATTGAGTACTTTGATTACTTCAATATCTAAACTACTTTTATCGTTAATATATATTTGTTCCTCCTCTAGATAATATGATTTATTCCGTGAATGATATTTCAATTCTTCTAATTTTGAAAAAAACCCTTCTTCTACACATATTTTTGAAACACTTATCCAATTATCCATTGCTTCAGAATTTGCAGAGTCTCCTGTTGTTAAAATTTTTTTCAGTGTTCCAACAACAAAACTTCCTTTTTGGTTGTTATCTTTCATTTCATTCCATTTTTTAATTGCTTTTCTTAAAAAAGGGACTTGCGTTGCCGGTCTTGCATCAAATAAAATTGACAATATATCAGCATCAAATAAATATTTTTCTAAAATAGGAATTTTATCACTACTACTATCTTTTGTATTTATTTCATAAATCTTTTTTTCACTTTCAATTTCAAATGAATTTTCATCAACATATTCTCCATTAAAGTCAATAACATAAAACTGAGAGTGTTCTTTTATTTTATCGTAATAATTCGTTCTAAATAACTCTAAATATAATTTATGCAATGTATTAGATTTTCCACTTCCAGTATTACCAAATATACCTACATGTGATGCAAAAAACTTATTAATATCAATTTTAACAGGATATTTTTCTAATATTGATTCCCCAATTTTTATTGAATTATGTTCATTATATTGACTATAAATAATATTCATTTCTTTACTAGAAATAGTAGTAACTTCATTACCTATCATCGGAACATATTGACTAGTGACAAAAAACTTATCATTTTCTATTACACCTTTAGTTTTTAATTTTACAATTCTATTAATAGAATTTTTACTGTACCTGTTATCAAATTCAATACTTCTTACTGTATTCTGCTGATCAATGACTTTTTCTTCTGTTACTGAAGCAATTATTTTAATACCATTTTGATTAATAGATAAATATGCACCTATTTTCGGCCCTACTACCATCTCTCCATTCCATAATATTACATCATCATTTGTTAAATTATACATGCCAATTTGAGCTTCTAAACCATCAACAGCGATAACTACTCCTAATTTTTTGTTATTTTTCATCTTCTTTTCCTATCTCAGTTATTCTCAAAATATCAGTCACAGTGCCTAAAACAATTTCACTTTGTCCTAAATCTTTTGGAATAATAAATTTAAAATTGCTCGGCACCCCATCCATTTCAAATATATTTTTTTCAATTGTAATTTTACTATTTTCATCATAACAAAAACAAAATACTATTAATTCTGGATTTTGTAATCCTCTTCTCACCATCTTAGAAATATGTTTGTCTTGAAATGAAAAGCCTATTACAATTAAAATACTTTGTGGTTTATCTAATTCTAACTGAAAAAGTCTTAACATTTCAAAAAAATGATTATCTAAAAATGTTTCTCGTTGTTCAAAGCCTGTTGGGAGAACAACAAAAGGCTTTTCCGCAATTTCATTTTTCACAATTATCTTATCTTCTTCTTGATTTCTTTCCCAATTCATAGATCCATGTGGTTTTATCAAATTAATTGAGGGAATTTCATTTATGTAATTATCATTTACTCCCTTATACGCAACCACTCGGTTATAATTTGAACTATTTAAAATTCTTTCGATATACCCTCCAGCTCCATCATTAAATATAAAGCGTTTATTTTTTAAATTAGTATCGATTGCTGCTTCTAAAAACAAATCATAATTTGTAGTGAAAATATTTACATTTCTAGGCGTTTCCCTTGAATTAGAATAATTTAATAAATCAACAACCACATTTATAAATTCTAAATAACTTTTATAAGTTTCTATTATTTTCCCTTTTTGTTCATCAAAGTTACTTTTATTAATATAGGATTTATTTATTATTTTTCCACTTATATTTTTTACTATATTTTGTAATATTATATTTCGATTTCCTCCTGTATTTTCTTCAATCATACCCATCAATGGAATAGCTGGTAAAGAAGTTCCGGATCCTATTAAAAAATTTAATTGTTTACTTATTGCTAATTTTCTAATATTTTTTGTCAATTCATTATTCATATTAATTCTCCAGATAAATATCTCTATTTAATTTTTTATCTTTTATACTCACTTTATATTTATCATCATTTATATCTGTATAATTAACATATAAATTATTATTATCAACAATATCTATAAGTAATTGCTTCTGATTTGCAAAAGATAGTTCTAAAAATTCTTTTTCTTTTAATTTTTTAGAATCTATTCTATATGATAAAAATGATGATTTTTTTGCTATCTTTAATAATTCTAATAAGTCTTCTGTGGTTTGTGCTTCTATCACTTTATTTTTATAGTCTTGTACATCATTTTTCAACTCACAATATATAAAATCTCCTCCCCCTTGCCAATTCACATTTTTAGAAATACCTCCTTGTTCACCTAAAATTACTTTTTTCATTCGCTCAATAGATACATTTTCAATGTAATCCATTTGTTCTATACCTATATATTGTCTGTTTATTTTATGTGCAACTGCTGCAGTTGTTCCTGATCCTAGGTGAAAATCTAATACTAAATCTTTTTCATTAGTAACTAGTTCTAATATTCTTTGTATTAAAACTTCCGGTTTTTTACCATTTTTTAAACTTACCGCACCTTCATTATCTAATCCCGTTGTTTTAATATCCATCCAGAAATCACCCGGATTATAATTTAAATATTCATCTGCAAAAATAACCTGTGTTCTTGGCTTTTTCATAGTAATATCAAAATCTCCCTTAATTATATACATTTTATTTTGTGGAGTTATTTGACTGAAAAAAGTTCTACCGTTATATTTTTCTTTTAATTTAACTAGAAGTTCTGTTGATTTCTCACTGATTGAAGTTGCACGGAATATTCTATATGCATTCTTATAATTATAGTTATTCTTATCTTTTTTTGTCTTAATATTTTCTACTATATATATTTCAGATAATGATTTATACTCAGCTTTAAATAGTAATTGATTAACTTTATGTGTTTCTTCTTCAATTCTATTTTCATTTTTACATACTTTTTTTATGAAATCTAACTCTTCTTTTGTCAAATTTACAATAACTGTCTTATACTCATCATCCCAATTTTCTTTAGGTATTTTCATTTCATTGAGTTTTACTGTGTTTTTTTTATATAATAATATGTATTCTTTTAACTTTGGTAATCTTTTTTCAACATGAGACATTTTTATACCTGATGGTTCACTCATTTTAACCGCTATACAATTTAAAAAATTATGATTGCCGAAAATTTCATCCATTAATACTTTTAAATATGCTTGTTCGTTATCATCACACTGTACAAATATAACACCATCATCACTTAACAATTCCTTTGCTATATTTAGACGATTTTTCATAAAAGTTAGCCACGTAGAATGATTAAATCTATCATTATATCCAAAACTATCATTACCAGTATTATACGGTGGATCAATATATATACATTTAACTTTTCCTGCATATCTCTTTTTTAAGCTATGTAAAACAACTAAGTTATTTCCTTTAATGATGAAATTATCATCTTCTTTTATTTCTTGTACTTCATGCTCGCCCTCTTTATCATAACGTTTAAAATTTGTAAATACCTTATCATCTAATAGTCTTGTTATTTCTGTTGGTGCTAAAGTTTCATTAAAGAATACTTCACTTCTCTTAGTATCCTCTTTTGTCTGTCCACCTTCTAAAATACAGTCCTTGTATGGAAAATTTAAAACTATATCACGACTTTCACTTAATAAACTTCCATCCCTACTTCCTAAACCTATTTTAGTTTTATATGCAGTAAAACTATCAGGTAAAAACTCTTTATTATTTAAAAATTGCAAAAATACATCTTTCTTAAATACTAAAATTCCTTCTTCTAATTTAGAGAAAAAATGACTTTTTATTTTCTCTTCTCTCATCAAAACATTAAGTAACTTAGCATCATACTTTCTTGCTAATTCCGAAAGTTTATTTTTATTCAATATGCCCTCAACAAGAAATTCTTCGTGTTGACATAGCAGTTCTTCTAATTCTTTTTTCATTACATATCCTTTCATGCAGTCATCATTTAATATTTCTTTTTTTTATAATTAATACTATTTTATCATAGTTTTATCATATTCGAAAGTGCTCATATATTAATTATAAAAGGTATTTTGTAGCGTTTTTTATTAATTTAATATTATAATATTAACTGTCCATTATTTTGTACAATTTATTATTAGAAAAAGTTCGGCATTTCTACCGAACTTTTTAATAGTTGTATTTAAATTGTGAAGTGTTTTATAGGATAATAATCCAGCCATCTAAATTTTGAATATAAATCACTCTACAATCCCCTCATATAAATCATCAGTTTCTATTGTATCAATTATTCTTTTTAAATCTCTTTCAATATTAGTTAAATGTTCTTCATGTTTGAGAAACTCAACACCTTTCATTAAAGGATATAAACTTTGAATAAAATCTATTTGTTTACTATATGGATTGCTAAGACTTCCAAAAGATGCCACTCTACTAGAAAAAAGAGATAGTTTCTTAAATGTTTCAAAATTGCAATTATTATTTAGGAAAACTTTAATTGAAAATTTTCTTAGCTCTTCTTTTAATTCACAAATAACATTAAAGATATACACTATTTTTTCTTTATTTGCATTCTCTTTGATAATATGTTCTAACCATATATATTGATTCTTTTCAACTATTTCTTCCTCATTAGTATTTGAAAGTAACTCTGAAGCTAAACTTGCCTTATCATAGTATCTAATATTACTTTCCAACATATTATCAAATATCAAATCAAAATACTCAATAAAATTTTCTGATTTCCAAAGTCTTTCAATTCGTCCATCTTCATTACCAGTATTCCAATGTTTTCCCAAAATATAAATATCACTGTATTTTTTTAAGAATTTTTCATTATTTTTTAAAAATACAATAAAAAATTCTCCTGTATAATCAAAAGTAATCCCTTCTTCTAGTAATTTAAAATAAATATTGTATAAAACTTCTACATCATCTTTATATAATAGCAATAGTTTTTCAGGTGTATATAAAGCTTCATTAAATAGATCTTCCAAATAAGAACAAGATGAATTTTTATTTTCCGAAAAATTTGATACTATTATTTTGGAAATATCTATATAAATATTAGGGTTAATAATTAAAAATTTCTCTAAAAAACTTAAATTTCTGATGTAATTTATTTTATTATTTTTTATATCAAATTTCACAAAATTTACTAGTTCTTCATATATACTCACGTCAATACAATCAGCAGGTAATATCTCAAAATAAGAATATATCCATTTATTTTTAAAATTGGCATCAGTATTTTTTAGATTCGTTAATATTTCTTTATAGTTATGATTATTTAATATTTTTCCTAATATCACATTAGGTTGTATATCTATATTTCCACTTGAGTTAATTAATGAATTAAACAATTTTTTATCATCATAGAAATCTAAATCACTGATTAAATATGTTAACGCTTCATTTATAAAATAATAATCTTCACTTAATAAAGGATCTCCCAGCATATTATCTACTAAAGAAATTAACTCTTTTTCATCTATGTTCTTTTTACTACTAAAATAACTTGCAATTTGTTCTTGTCTGTAGTTTTTGTATTCTTTAATACTACATTCAAAAAATCTTCTATCATTTCTAAATAACGAATAAATTGCCCATTCTTTACCAATAAGGCATTCTTCCAGTTCTCCCTTAAGACTCATACCTATTTTTTTAACACTATTTAAAATTTTACTTAATATTTTTAAATAACCAATTCTATTAGTCTTACATTGTGATAAAATGTTTTCGATTTGTACTAAGTCTTCTTCTAGAATTTTAATATCAATTTCACTTGAACTATTATAATATATTTTATCAGCAAATTCCCCTAAAAAAGAAAGCACCTTATCTCTCCATTCTAATTTAGAAATTAATGAATTTAAAATGTACCAACTAACTTTACGATGCTCACTAGTATATGAATCATAATCTATGTTCCAACTTTGAATTATAACACTATTATTTTTGCCTGGAACAATACTTTCAAACGACAAAGATAATAAATACTTCGCCCACATATACCCTATAGCCATAGCATTACTATTACCGTTATTTATATCCTCCAGTAAATATTCACATATTATTTTCTGAGTATTATCAGTAC